>Ga0209254_10004215_pt1 | contig 13174 bp, 8 predicted proteins | sample FrelakmetDIP11DI_FD_187148 | JGI IMG/M metagenome (GOLD analysis project Ga0209254, IMG submission 187148) | Freshwater lake sediment microbial communities from the University of Notre Dame, USA, for methane emissions studies - DIP11 DI (SPAdes)... | ecosystem: Environmental > Aquatic >...
GACTCGCACCTCGGGGACTTCATCGAGGACACCTCGGTCGAGTCGCCGATCGAGTCCGCGACGACCGAGTCGCTGCGCGAGACCACGCACTCGGTGCTTGCCGGCCTCACGCCGCGCGAGGCCAAGGTGCTGCGCATGCGCTTCGGCATCGACATGACGACCGACCACACGCTCGAGGAAGTCGGCAAGCAGTTCGACGTCACCCGCGAGCGCATCCGCCAGATCGAGGCGAAGGCGTTGCGCAAGCTGCGTCATCCGAGCCGCAGCGAGCAGCTACGGAGCTTCCTCGAGGACTGAGGCGCCGATTCCGCGCAACGCGGTGTTCGAAAGCAAGGCCCCGTCAAGGGGCCTTGCTCGTTCCGGCGATCGCCAGTAACGAGAACGCCCGCAACACGATGTCGCGGGCGTTCTCTGATGAACTCCTGAGGGGCCGGGCCAAAGTGGCCCGAGCACTCAGGCCGGGGAGCCGGACCGCTGCCAGCCCGTCCCCGTCGAACCTGTAAAGTTTACCGACGTCGGCGGGCGACACCGAGCAGCGCGAGGCCGAGGCCAAGCAGTGCGAGCGAACCCGGCTCCGGCACAGCAGTGCTGGACCAGAGATAGATCGTGTCGCCGGTCTCGTCGTCCATCTGGGAGAGGTAGAACGGCACCCGCGGCTGTTCGAGGCTGGTGAAGAAGGTCACGCGGACTCCGCCGTAGACCACGTTGAACGTGCGGCCGAGCGCCATGGCCACGTCCTCGAGCACGCCGTCGATGCCGTTCGTGTTGTCGAGCGCGCCGCCCTGGAAGTTCAGGTAGATGTTGCCAAAGGTGAAGCCGGGCTCGTCGATTTCCCAGCTCTCGCCCATGCCGGCCACGCCATTGGCGGCGCCCAGCTCGTCGAAGAACAGGTCGCCGATCTCGTAGTCGAAGTAGCCGAGCACGAAATGCTCGCCCTTGCCCTTCACGATGACGCTCACCGACCCCAGGCCCGACGAATCGAGCGCGTACTTCACGTTGTCGGGCGTCGGCTGGTCGCCGTCCTTGTTGACGCCGACTTCGAAGAGACTGATCGAGGCCGCGTTGGCAGACGACGCGAAGAGCAGCGAGGCAGCGGCGGCAAGAAGCATTCTTTTCACGATTGAACTCCCGCGTTCAGTTATTCGGGTTGCAGCCTGCTATCGCAAGCAAGAGCCGTGCCACTCGGCCCGCACAGGTGACATATCTTCTTCGGGGTCAGCGACTTATCACCAAACGGCTGGACGTGCCCAGGGCGCGGTCGTCCGGCGACCTGTCAAATTCCTCGACACTTGGCGACGGCTGGGGTGACCGAGCGAAGACGCAGCGAGGCGAGTCGCGAACCCTGGCCCTGAGCGCTTATGTCGAATGAAAGTGTCGAACGAAATTTGTCCTTGTCGCGGGCATCAGAAGCAGGGTACGTTCCGCGTCACTGCACTGGTCGAAGGGCACACCCGCTGCGAGGCGGGGCCGCAAAACCACAGCTCTCGAGGGCCCACCGAGAGAGGGCTGGGTTACCCGCAAAGGTCGAACACCGCACGGACGCGCGAACATTCGCGCGTACTCGCGCGGACCTTTCGGAAACGGCGCCGGCGCACGTCGGCGGCGGGTTGCGATGACAGCAACACGCCGTGGCTCTAAGAACCCTTGGCATCCTGTGGGAGGAAACATGTCCATTAAGTCGATGAGCGTACTGCTGAGTGCAGCAGTCGTGACGACGCTCGGCGGGGCCGGCTACGTGCCGTCCGCGCATGCGAGCGGCGACACGGTGTCGATTGCGCAGAGCGAGAATGCGACCGCGTGGTTCGTACAACTGCGCGGCAAGCCACTGGCGGAAGGCGGCAGGGCGAGCAGCCTGAGCAGCGAGCGCACGAAGTTCAAGTCGGCGCTCAAGGGCGCGGGCGTGCAGGCGAAGGAGCGCTTCGACTACCGCACGCTCTGGAACGGATATTCGATGCAGATGTCCTCGGCCGAGGCCTCGCGTGTCGCGCGCCTGCCGGGCGTCGCGGCCGTGTATCCGGTGGTGAACATCGAGCGTCCGCCGCAACCCGACGACGCCGGCAGCACCGTGGACGTCATCAACGCCATCACGCAGACCGGCGTGGACCAGGCGCGAGCGGAAGGCTGGACCGGCGCGGGCGTGAAGGTCGGCATCATCGATACCGGCATCGACTACGACCACCCGGACCTCGGCAGCTGTTTCGGTCCGGGCTGCAAAGTCGAATTCGGGTACGACCTGGTCGGCGACGCCTACAACTCGGGCGGTGCAGGCACGGCCCCGATCCCTAACCCGGATCCGGATCCGGATGACTGCAACGGCCACGGCACCCACGTCGCCGGCATCACCGGCGCGAAGGCCGCCGCGGCCGGCGGCGTCACGGGCGTCGCGCCCGAGGTGACGCTGGGCGCGTACCGCGTGTTCGGCTGCGCGGGCAGTTCGAGTGCCGACGTGATCAACGCCGCGCTGGAGCTCGCGTACCTCGACGGCATGCAGGTCGTGAACATGAGTCTCGGCGCTGCCTTGCAGTGGCCGCAGTACCCGACCGTGTACATGAGCGGCGTGCTCGTGAAGAACGGCGTGTCCGTCGTCGCCTCCGCGGGCAACAACGGCGCGACGGGCTCTTTCTCGCTCGGCGCCCCGGGCGTCGGCGCCGGCGTGATCGGCGTCGCCTCGTTCGACAACGCGAAAGTCCTCCTCAGCGTGCTGACCGTGAACGGGACCGACATCGGCTACCAGCCAATGACCTTCACGCCGCCGGTGCCCACTGCGGGCACGGAAGAGATCGTTTACGTTGGTCGCGGCTGCGTCGACAGCGACACGACGCTGCCGGGCAACCAGACCGACCCCTACCTTGCCGACCCGGCGGGCAAGGCGGCGCTGATTGACCGTGGCGCATGCAGCTTCGGTGAGAAGTACCTGCGTGCGGCCGCCGCGGGCGCCACGGCCGTGCTGGTGGCCAACAACGTCCCCGGCGTCGTGAACGGCACTCTTGGTGCGGCACCACCCGCGGGCGTGACAGCCCCGGCGGTGGGCATCTCGCAGGCTGACGGCCTGTTCATCCGCGCGCAGGCTGCGCCGGTCGAGATGGTCTGGACTGCCCGGCGGGGTGCTTTCCCGAACCCCACCGCCGGCCTGATCTCGAGCTTCAGTTCTTACGGCCTCGCGCCGACGCTCGATTTCAAGCCCGACGTGGGAGCCCCCGGCGGTGCAATCTACTCGACCTATCCGCTGGAGAACGGTGGCTACGCCACGCTGAGCGGCACTTCCATGTCCGCACCTCATACGGCGGGCGCGGTCGCGCTGATGCTGCAGGCGAACCCGGCACTGAAGCCGCTCGAGATCCGTGACCGCCTGCAGAACCACGCCGATCCGAAGGTGTGGTCGGGCAACCCCGGGCTCGGGTTCCTGGACTTCGCGGCGCGACAGGGCGCGGGCATGATCGACGTGGCGGACACCATCAACGCCACCGTCGGCATCACGCCTGCGAAGCTGCCGCTGGGCGAAGGCGCGGCGGGGCCGCAGACGCGTACGCTGACCGTGCGCAACTGGGGCGCGGCGCCGGTGACCTACAACCTGTCGTCGGTCAACACGCTGAGCTTCGGGCGGCTGATCGCGCCGTCGGGCACGACCAACGCACCGACGGCATTCACGCAGCCGGCCTTCGTCGGCGGAGCGACCGTGAAGTTCGCCAAGCCCAGCGTGACGGTGCCGGCGGGCGGCACGGCGGTGGTGAAGGCCACGATCACGCCGGATCCGAACACGTCGAGCTCGGGGATCTTCACCGGTCGCGTGTACGGCGGGTATCTCGTTCTCACGCCGTCCGGCGGGGGCGAGCCGTTGCGTGTGCCGTTCGGCGGCTTCACGGGCGATTACCAGGCGGTGCAGCCGCTCGACGGGTTCAACAACGTTCCCACGTTCCCGTGGCTCGCGAAGCTGGCGGCTGGGTCGTTCACGAACCAGCCGGCTGGCGCGACCTACACGCTGGAGGCCGGCGACAACCCGTGGTTCCTGGTACACATCAACCACCCCGCGCAGCGGGTCGAGTTCCAGATCGTGGACGCTGCAACGGGCACGCCGCTCGATCCCACCTACTCCAACTTCGATCGGGCGGACTACCTGGGGCGCAACGGCACCCGCACGCTGTTCTACTCCTTCGAGTGGACCGGCCAGCGGATCGCGGACGCGAGCGGCACGCTGGTGGACGTCCCGGACGGCGAGTACCGCGTCAACGTCCGGGCGCTGAAGGCCAACGGCGTGGCATCCGATCCTGCGCACTGGCAGGTCTGGACGTCGCCCATCGTGACGATCGATCGCCCGTAAGCGGGCGGCACGCGCAAGCGTGATACGGGGGCCCCTCTCGCGAGGGGCCCCCTTTTTTTGTGCGCGAATCAGCGATCGACCGGTGCGCCTGCTGACTCGACGGGAGGGTCGCCCCGTCCCTCCGGGCACAGGCTGAAGTGGCCGCGGCGGTCGCCGCGATATTCGAGCTGCCGCTCACCCGCCACGAGCACGATACGGAACCCGGGCGTCAGCACCTGCAACGTGCTCTCGTCCGGCCCGCTGCAGCCGAATCCGCTGTCGGGCCAGGTCACCGCTTCGATTTCGCGCACGCGCACCGAATCGAGCGGCACGCCTGTTCGCCGGGCCGCCTCGCTCCGCAGGCGATCGATCGCTTCGCTGGGAACCACCGCCGCCCGGGACGGCGGCGGCGCGGCCGGTGGTTGCGCGGGCAACGCCTGTACAGGATCGCCCGGGGTCGGTCCGGCGTGATCGCCGGCACAGGCGGAGGTCGCGAGCGTGGAAACGATGAGCACCGCGAACGAGTGCGTCGAACGCAGGCGGAGACCGGTGATTCGATTTCGCATGAGGCCCCTCTCTCGCCGCGTGTCAGGCCGCATCCAGTCCGAGACGCTGGATCAACTTCGCGAAGCGCGCGTCCTGTCGGATGGGATCCAGCAAGGGATCGCCGTTGGCCAGGATCAGGCCCGGGTCCCCGACCTTCTCGGCGACTCCGAGCCAGTGGAAGGCCTGCGTGGCGTCGCCCCACTGCGCGTAGATCTGTGCGTACTGGTACGCGAATCCGTCGCCTGACGACTGCTGCAGTTCGGCCAGTTCGCGGCGTGCGTCGTCGGTCCGGCCGACCCGGGGATATGCGATCGCGAGGCACGATTTCCGCTGCCACTCGATGCTCTCGAGCTCGCAGTCGGCGACGGCCCGGGCGGCGTGCCCGCGCGACAGTGCGATCACGGCGGTCACGTAACGCGCCCCCGGCCGGTCGGGGGCGAGCGCGAGGCCGCGGTCCGCGGCGGTCTGCGCTTCGTCGAAGCGACGGTCGTACCAGAGCACCACGCCGAGCGTCGTGTGCGACTGCGGCGCGATCGGGTCGAGGGTCGTGAGCCGTCGCGCGGCATCGACCGCCTCGCCGTGACTGCCCGCGCGCAGCGCCAGGTCCATCGATAGCCGCAGGATCGTCGCGTCCTCGCCGCCGGTACCGCGCGCTTTCTCGAGCAGTTCGCGTGCCGCCTTCAGGTCACGCTCGCCATACAGCTTGATGCGCGCCAGCACCCGGTATCCATCCGGAATTCCCGGCGCGAGCTCGATCGCACGGCGTGCATCGCCGCTCGCCGCGGCGAATCCCTGGTCGAACGGAACGTAGGCATTCATCGCCTGGTTGGCGACCGTGAACGCTCGCGCCGCATGGGCCTTCGCGTACGCGGGGTCAAGCTCGATGGCGCGATCGAACGCACTGACCGCGGCAGCGAGCACCTCCGGTGCATTGCCACGGTTGCGCTCGAACTGGCCGCGCAGGAACGCCTCGTAGGCTTCGCCGACCTGCGTTCCACCGGCCTCGAGACCATCCGCAGTGCCGGCGAGCAACTTGACGCGCAACGAGTCCACGACCTTTCGCGCGATCTCGTCCTGGACGGCGAAGCCGTCCTCGGCCGCGCGGTCGTAGGTCTCGGCCCACAGTTGCGTGCTGTCGGAGCTGCGGACCAGCATCGCGGTGATCCGCAGGCGTCCGCCTGCCTTGCGCACGCTGCCCTCGAGCACGTGGGCGACGTTCAGTTCCCGCGCGATGTCCGCGATCGGGACCTGCTTGCCCTTGTAGGTGAACGAGGACGTGCGGGCGATAACCTTCAGGTGCGGGACCCGGGCGAGGACATTCAGCAGTTCCTCCGAGAGGCCGTCGGAGAAGTACTCATTGTCCGGGTCGTCGCTCATATTGGCGAAGGGCAGGACCGCGATGGACGCCGCGGGAGGCGACGCGACGCCGCCCGCGTCCGTCGCCGCGGCCGGGGGGCCGCCCAAAGCCGCGGCCGCGGGATCCGTGCTGCCGGCCAGCGAAGCCTCGGGCCGCACCAGGAAGCGATCGAGCAGCACCACGCCGATCGCTGCGGCGAGCACGATCGCGATGAGCACGTTGGTGCGGCGTGCAACGGTCGCCGTCCCAGTGTCACCCCGGTCGCCTCCGTCGTCACGGCGGAGCCCGGACGGCGTGAGCGTGTAGAACCACGACACGGTGAGTGCGATCGGGAAACCGATCGCCAGCAGGCCGAGCAGCAGGCGCATGCTCGTGTTGGGCACGCCGAGGACGTCGAACACCAGGGCGGCGACCTGCAGCACTCCCCAGCTCGCCACCAGGTACAGGACTGCGACGCGGATGACGTTGCGGCGCTTGAGTTCTTCGATGAGGTGCATCGCTCGGACGGACGCGGTCCCGGCGGCTGACGTCAGGGCTCGATCATACACGGCCGACAACGTGGCGCCGGGGCGGGCGCCTTGACTCCCAGCACGATCAGAGCGCTGCTCTGCATCGGGAAAGCGTTTGCATGTTGCAACAGTGGGTGCCTCGCGGGGCGATCGATCGGCATCCACTTCGGCTTCGACAATGCGATCTAGGCGATGCTAGGGATGCCGGCCCTCCCCTCGCCCAGAGCACACGCGCACGGCCGCGACCGCCCCCTGCTGTAGGTCATCGAGTCGCCGCTCGATGAGGGCGAGGTGCCGCGTGGCGGCTTTCAGCTTCGTGCTGGACAACGACGTGATCAAGGCCGAATAGGCTTGAGCAAATGGTGGGCCCGCTGGGATTCGAACCCAGGACCAAGGGATTCACGTTGCCCCGGAGTTTCCCCCGGGCGTGGACTATCTCTTCACCCTCGGCTGCGACGCCGGTCGGGTGCGGGACGCTCTACGCCTGTCATCAAGGGCACTGCAGCCCTCAGGTAGTCTCTGCACCGTCCGGCGGTGCACCGCCGGCTTGGCTCAGGGTTGCCATCGGCTATGCCGGAAGGTTTCCCTGAATTCATCCCGTCCACTCCACGGATTACGCCGTGGAGGCACCTTTCGATGAGTCCCCTGCACTAACCGCTGTGCTACAGGCCCACGCGCGGATTCTACTCACTCCGCCGGCTCCATGCGCAGCAGCCGTCCCTTCTTCTCGTCGGTCAGCAGGTAGATGAACCCGTCCGGGCCCTGCTCCACGTCGCGCACGCGCTGCTCCACGACGCCTTCGAGCAGGCGCTCCTCGCTGACGACGCGGTCGCCGTCCATCTCGAGCCGCGCGACCTGCTTGCTCGCGAGCCCGCCCACGAACGCGCTGCCGCGCCACTTCGGGAAGCGATCGCCGGTGTAGAACAGGAGGCCGCTGGTCGCGATGGACGGCACCCAGTGGTGCACGGGCGGCTCGATGCCGGGTGCCGTGGGCGAATCGCTGATCTTGCCGCCCGAGTACTCGATGCCGTAGCTGACGGTCGGCCAGCCGTAGTTGCGACCGGCGAGCGTGCGATTCAGCTCGTCGCCGCCGCGCGGGCCGTGCTCGTGGGTCCACAGCTCGCCCGTCTTGGGGTGCAGCGCCGCGCCCTGCACGTTACGGTGCCCGTAGGACCAGATCTCCGGCAGCGCGCCGGCGCGATTCGCGAACGGGTTGTCGGCCGGTACCTTGCCGTCGCGCTCGATGCGCACCACCTTGCCGAGGTGCGAGTCGAGCGTCTGCGCGCGGGTCCGCTCCGAGAAGCGGTCGCCGAGCGTGACGAACAGCCGCCCGTCGCGTGCGAAGACGAGCCGCGACCCGAAGTGATGGCCGCCCTTCACCGTCGGCTGCTGGCGGAAGATGACCTCGACGTCGGCGAGCCCGACCTCGGTGAGCCGGCCACGCGCCACCGCCGTGCCGCTGGCCCCTTCGCGCGGCTCCGCGAACGACAGGTACACGAGCCGGTTGGCGCCGAAGTCGGGGTCGAGCGCGACGTCGAGCAGGCCGCCCTGGTTGACGGCGTGCACGGCCGGCACGCCGGCGAGGGGCTCGCCCACCTTCCCGTCCATCGCCACGATGCGCAGCCGGCCCGGACGCTCGGTGACGAGCGCCCGACCGTCGGGCAGGAACGCGATGCCCCAGGGATGCTCGAGTCCCTCGGCCACGGTGACAAGGCGGACGGGTCCCTGCGCAGTCTTGGCGACGGGCGTATCGGCCTGCGCAAGGATCGGCGCGGTGAGCGCCAGCACGGAGGCGAGAAGCGTTACAGCACGATGCATTTGCAGAGACTCCGGAACCTACGAAGCCGAGATTTTCGCACGCGCGCGAGTGCCGGAGTCGGTCGCGGAGCAAACTGTGGCACCCGGGCCGGCGCGGCCGCGCTTCTGGCATAGTTGCGACTCATGAGCGACGCCGTCATCAGCCTGCTGATTCTCGCCGGCACGGTCGGCCTGTTCCTGCCGAACAGGCTGCCGGTCGAGTGGATCGCGGTGTCCTCGGCGCTTGCACTCCACTTCACCGGCGTCCTGACGCTCGGCGAGGCGCTCGCGGGCTTCGGCGATCCCGCCGTGATCCTGATCGCCGCGCTGTTCGTCGTGAGCGAGGGCCTCGACGCCACCGGAGTCACGGCGTGGGTCGGCCAGGCGCTGGTCAACAAGTCGGGCGACAGCACCCGGCGACTGCTCATCCTGACCATGCTGCTGTCAGCCGGGCTCACGGCGCTGATCGGCCTGAACGGCACCGTCGCAGCACTCCTGCCAATGGCCGTCGTCATGGCCATGCGGCGCTCCTTCCCGCCCTCGCAGCTGCTGATGCCGCTTGCGTTCGCCGGCAGCGCCGGCGGGATGCTGCTGCTCACCGGCAGCCCGGTCAACGTCGTCATTTCGGAGGCCGCAGCCGAAGCCGGGTACGGCGAGTTCGGCTTCCTCGAGTTCGCGTGGGTCGGAGTGCCACTCGTGGCCGGTACGATCCTCATCGTCCTGTTCTTCGGCGCGCGACTGCTGCCCAGCCGCTTGAGCAGCACGCTGCCACCGGACCTGAGCCGTCACGCGCAAACGCTGATCGAGCATTATTCGCTCGACAACGTCTTCCATTTCCGCGTCAACGGGGGCTCGCCGCTGCTCGGCTCGGCCCGCGACCGATGGGACCTCGGCGGTTACCCGGGCATCGACGTGATCACGGTGCTCGACGGGCAGACGCAACGACCCGTGTTCGCAGGTCCGGTCGGCCTCGACGACCGGCTCACCGTCGTCGGTGATCCCGAGGTCGCCCGACGTTACGCCGGCGACCTGGGCCTCCGGGAGGAGGCCTATCGCACCGCTCGCGACATCGAGCGTTCGCTGCTGGCGCGCACGAACGGTGCGGCGGAGGTGGTCATACCGCCGCGGTCGCGGTTCGTCGGCCAGGTCGTCCGGCCAGGCCACGTGATGGACGGCGACCTCATCGTGCTGGCGGTGCGCCGGCAGGGCCGGGATCGCGGTCCCGAAGATACCGACTTGCAGGTCGGCGACGTCTTGCTGATCGAAGGTGATTGGTCCGTGCTGGATTCCCGGAGCGAGGAACGCGACCTGCTGGTCGTGGATTCGCCGAAGCTGGTGCGGCGGCAGGCCGTGCCGCTCGCGGCGGGCTCGACGCCGGCCATCGTGATCCTGCTCGCGATGGTACTGATGCTCGCCACCGGGGTCGTGCCGCCCGTGCTCGCGGCGCTGCTGGCCGCGGGCGCCATGCTGCTGTTCAAGGTCCTGACGGTGCAGCAGGCCTACCAGGGCATCTCGTGGTCCACCGTGCTGCTGGTGGCCGGCATGATTCCGATGTCCACGGCCATTACGAAGTCCGGCGCAGGTGAGCTGGTGGCGACGAAGCTCGTCGCGGCGCTGGGCGATGCCGGCCCGACCGCATTGCTGACGGCGCTGTTCGTGCTGACGGCGATCTTCGGCCAGCTGATCAGCAACACTGCGACGGCCCTGGTCGTCATCCCGATCGCGGTGTCGGCCGCGGAGCAGATGGGCGTCTCCGCGCAGCCGATGCTCATGGGCGTCTGCGTCGCGGCGGCGGCGGCCTTCCTGACCCCGGTGGCAACGCCGGCCAACATGATGGTGATGGGTCCCGGCGACTACCGGTTCGGCGACTACTGGAAGCTCGGCGCGCCGCTGATGGCACTGTTCTTCGCGGTCGCGGTGCTCGTCGTGCCGCTGGTGTGGAGGTTCTGATTCAGCTCCGCCCAGCCCGTCCAGATGATCTGGATGCCGATGCACAGCAGGATGAAGGCCATCATCCGGATCATCACCAGCGTGCCGACCTTGCCGAGCCGCGCGAGCACGGCGACCGAGTTCTTGAAGACCAGGTAGAGGGCCAGCGACACCAGCGCCGCCCCGCACGCGGCGACCAGCACGCCGAGTGCGTACATGGCGGGGTTGCGGGGAATCTGCGCGCCGAGGGCGATCGAGGCCGCGATGGTGCCCGGCCCGGTCGTGAGCGGGAAGGTGATCGGGAAGAAGCTGCGCTGGACGATCTCGGACTCGGACAGCTTCGTCGCGTTCTCCGCTGCTACGGCGTGCACGTCGTCGTCCTCGACGTGGTGCAGCATGTGCCAGGCGGTGGCCGCCACCAGCAGCCCGCCACCGATGCGCACGACCGGCAGCGAGATGCCGAACAGCGCCAGCACGTAGCTACCGATCAGCATCGAGGCCACCAGCACGAACCACGCGTTGACCGCGACCTGCCGCGCCAGACGCTTGGCGATACTGCGGTTCGAACCGACGGTCGCCGCGAACACCGGCGCGCTGCTGAGCGGGTTGATGATCGGCAGCAAAGTGACCGGGACGAGGACGAGTCCCTGCAGGAACAGGCTGACGTACGAGTTCATCCGGCCTCCGCCAGCGCGGCGCGCTTGCCGGGCGCGATTGTATGCGATCCCGCTAAAAGGAAAGGCGGGGTCACCCCCGCCTTCCAGTTCATCGCCCCCTGTCCGGGGGCCTGTTGTTGTCGTTGTCGAGTGTCAGTCGTCGAGGTGCTCGCAGCGGCCGAACCGCGCACCTGCGGCGATCTTGGCCCGCAGGCCGTTCGGGAAGCCGGTCTGGATCGAGTTGCCGCGCTCGCAGACGAACACCTGGCTCATGTTCACGATCCACGAGAACGATGCGCCCACCATGCCGCCCACGACCTCGCGACCCGTGCCGCTGATCGAGATGGGATTCGAGAACGGTACGTTCTCCGCCTCGACCACGCCCTGCTTGTGGAAGAAGTCCTTCCAGGTCATCCAGCCGATTCCCTCGATCCACAGCGCGCCCTCGAAACCGGTGAAGAACGATCCGGTCCTGCCGATGAGGATCGACCCGTCGTCGCTCATGTCGAAGACATCGACGGGCGGCAGGCCGACGGTGGCCTCGATTTCCTCGCCGGTCATCTCGGCGCAGAGGTCGCCGCCGAACCAGCTCACGTAGGGCACGTCCCTGCACCACTTGAGCGAGCCAATCCGCGTGAGGCCCGTCGCGTAGTCCCAGAGGCCCACGCCCTTGCCCAGGTAAGTGTCCGGATCCACCAGATCCAGTGCCACGCGACGCCCGTTCGCGCTGACCGCCGAGGCCAGCCCGGAGGCGCCGTAGCGCTCGGTCAGGTTGATGGCCTTGCCTTCCTTGATCCAGGCGAGGGCGTACTGGAAGTTGGACGTGCCGAGCACCACCTCGCCGTTGCCGGAGATCGCGTGGGCACGAACCCAGGGCAGCTCGGACATGGGCAGGTTCGACGTGTCGAGCTCCCGGATGCCGCGCTTCGCGTCCCAGATGAAGGGCACGATCTCGCCGAGGTTGGGCTCCTCGCACGCGCCATTGCGGTCGCGGTCCACGTAGGCGGTGCCGACGGCCGTGCGGCCGGTATCGTCCACGGCCCAGCCGTAGCTGCTGCTGGCGCCGTACTCGCTGCTGCCGCCGCAGGAGTCGCCGTTCGCCTTCAGGTCGCCGAGCGACACGACCGCCCCGTTCGAGGAGCGCAGCGCGGCCTGGCTGACGCCGTTGCCGTTCGCGTCGAACTGTACGGTCATCCACTGGCCGTTGCGCGTCATGGCGGAATTGTTCGCCACGAGCTCGGGCGGCAGCACGTCGAAGCCCTGGCTCAGGTTCCACATGAACGCCGTGCCCTGGAACAGACCGGCTGCGCTGCGGCCGTTCTTCGCGAGGTCCATCAGGTACGCAGACACGACCGGCGTGAACTGGACGCCCTGCATGTAGCCGTTGAACGTGATGTCGGCCGTCTTCGCGACGCCCGCCTGAGCGCGGATGTTCGTGGCGTTGCACGGCCGGTCGGTCGCCGGGTCGCTGCTCTCGGCCGCGTTCCAGTACTCCGACTGGGAGAGCAGCATGGTCGGCTCCGTCGGGTAGCCACCCGCGTAGATCTCCTCGATGTACACGACGTAGTCCGCGCCCGGCGTCAGGTTGCGGATCGTGTAGCGGCCATCCGGGCCGACGAGCCCCTGCGTCTGGTCGCCGGTCATCGCCGAGACCGCGTCGTGCAGCGGGTTCTTTACATTGCGCGCGATGACGTTGATGCCGCTGTAGGGCGTCCGGCCGTCCTTCAGGCGCAGCGTGCCCGTGATCGAGCCGCGGGTCGTCAGGTAGGCCGGCGTCGGATACAGGTTCGAGATGGCCGCGACGTCGTCCGCGTGCGTGATCGTGCTCTGCGCCTGCGCAGCGAGTCCCGAATTGTCGATGAACGGGTACATCGTCTCGAGGATCGACGGGTCGGCGCGGTTGACGCTGTCGTCATACCAGTTCCAGGCATACACGGGATCCACGCAGCCCGGCACGCCGGGGTAACGGCGATAGCCATCGTACGGATAGCTCGAGTACACGATCGGCCCGTTCACCTGCGAGTGCGACAGGTTGATGGCGTGGCCGAACTCGTGCGTGAACACGCCGGCGATGAAGTCGCCG
>Ga0209254_10004216_pt1 | contig 13171 bp, 14 predicted proteins | sample FrelakmetDIP11DI_FD_187148 | JGI IMG/M metagenome (GOLD analysis project Ga0209254, IMG submission 187148) | Freshwater lake sediment microbial communities from the University of Notre Dame, USA, for methane emissions studies - DIP11 DI (SPAdes)... | ecosystem: Environmental > Aquatic >...
ACCTTGCCGTTCGTGTACGTCACCACGAGCTCCCCGGAGAGCATGTAGCCCCAGTGCGGCGCGTGGCAGGCGTTGTCCTCGAGGCCCTTCAGGAGCGGCGCGATGTCAGTGCCGGCGCCCAGGGAGAAGTACTCGCCGCCCATCGTGCCGAAACCGGTCGCGTCACCGAAGTCGGTGGCGACACGCGCGACGGCGCCGGGGACGTTGATCTTTGCGGGAATCTGATCCTTGGATATGCGCATGACGGGTTCCTTGTTCACTGGTTCGACGAGTGTCAGTCTGCTCCTCGTCAATGAGCGTTCAGCAGGCTCAAACACCTGAATCAGAGTAAGTCATCGACTCGGCTCGCGGGGCCCAACGGTGATTAGCCGGACGCCAGCGACCGCATATCAATTGATAGTGAAGACAGGCGGAGGCAAGCGTTGACCGCATGAGATTCAAGCATCCTGTTCCTTTCGGGGCCGTATAACAACCATCACAACGATGGGGACGTTGCTCAAGCCGGCGCGTACTCGTCCACCCACGGAACGGCCGCTTCCAATCGGGCAATCAGACTTGCCAACGTCTGCTGCCCCTACCCCTCAGCGGCAACAACGGGTCGGCTACGGGCGCCCATCTCACGTCACTGGCCGACCGGTCTGGCGCGTGAAGCTGCCCGCCGGGTCTGAGACGGCGGCGGTGTGTCCCACACGCGTCGTGCGTTCGCGCCACTCCAACACCGCCACGCGGACAGCTCCGGATCGTCACGGGTGGGTGGGTCGGCCCAGGGTGGCGTCTCGATCTCTTTGTGAGGGGCGCGCAGCGCCAACCGCCGCCCTTGGCGTGACGGCTTCCGCCGTCATGCCCGTGAACGCAACGTCCGTGCACAACGGGTCCGGCCTGGGTTGTGGGTCTGCCAGCGCCTGACGATCGCAACAGTGCCTAGCGGCAGTTCAAAGCAACGGGAGGGGCAGCCGCGCTTGGTCGATCCCGATCGGCCAAGGGCAACGACAATCGAAAAGCGATCGCCGAACAAACCTTCGGGGCAAGCTGCTCAGTGCCGCGTCGACGCGTCCGCCTCGCGCGTCGCGCCGGCGGCGAACAAGTGGCCGACGTCGATCGCGTCGAACGCGTAGCGGGCGTTGCAGAAGTCGCAGGTGATCTCGACGTCGCCGCGCTCGGCGAGGATCGAGTCGACTTCCTCCCGGCCGAGCGCCAGCAGCATGCGGCCGCTGCGGTTGCGCGAGCAGTTGCATTCGAAGCGCGGCGCGACCGGCGCGAAGTGCTCGAGTTTCTCTTCCCAGTACAGCCGGTGGGCGAGCGCTGCCGGCTCCAGGGCCAGCAACTCGTCATCGGTGAGCGTCGCGGTCAGCGCGCCGACGCGTTGCCACGCGTCGACGTCAGGCTTCACCGCCGCGCCGCCTTCCTGGGGCAGTTTCTGCAGCAGCACGCCAGCGGCGGCGCTCTGGTCCGCGGCCAGCCACAGCCGCGATTCGATCTGCTCGGACTGGCGCAGGTAGTTCTCGAGCACCTCGGCGATCGTCTCGCCAGCCAAAGGCACCACGCCTTGGTAAGGCTGCTGGCCGGGCCGGCGGCCGGTGGGGTCGAGCGTGATCGCGCAGCGCGCGTCGCCGTTGGGGTTGGTGAGTTGCTGCAGCGTCGCCTGCGCTTCGATCACCGCCGCTTCGCGCAGCTTCGCGGTGGCGCGCACCCTCGTCTGTGGCTGGACTTCGACCACCAGCAGCCGCACCGGGCCGTTGCCCTGGATCTGCAGGATGAGCGCGCCGTCGAACTTGATGTTGGCCGCCATCAGAACCGCGGCTGCCGTCATCTCGCCAAGGAGGCGAGCGACCGGCGCCGGATACCGGTGATTGGCGACCATCTGCTGCCAGCTTTCCTGCAGCCGCACGATCTCGCCGCGCACCGGCGCGCCGCGGAAGAGGAACTTGAGCAGGGTATCGGCCACGCGCCTCAGCCGATTCCTTTCAGCTGCGCCTTGTAGGCGGCGCCGCGTTCGATGTAGCCGGCGTTGTTGGCGTGGTTGCGCGCGATCTCCTCGGCAGTCAGTTCGCGCACGACCTTCGCCGGCCGGCCCAGCACCAGCGAGTTGTCCGGGATCACCTTGCCCTCGGTGATCAGGGCGCCGGCGCCGATCAGGCAGTTCTTGCCGATGACGGACTTGTTCAGGATCACTGCCTGGATGCCGATCAGGCTGCCGTCACCGATCGTGCAGCCGTGCACCATCGCCTGGTGGCCGAGTGTCACGTTGCGGCCGATCGTCAACGGGCAACCGGGATCGGTGTGCAGCACGCAGCCCTCCTGCACGTTGCTGCCGTCACCGATGACGATCGGTTCGTTGTCGCCGCGCAGCGTGGCGTACGGCCAGATGCTGACGCCGCGGCCCAGGATCACGCGGCCGATCACGGTCGCGTTCTCGAACACGAACGCCGACGGATCGATCTGGGGAGTGCGGTCTGCAAGCTGGTAGACGGCCATGGGGCGTTCCTCTACGAATGCTGTGCAGCGGGCGGCTGCCACAGCTCGACCTTGTTTCCGTCGCAGTCGATGAGCCAGGCGAACTCGCCGTGCTCGCCGCTGGCCCGCTCCGCAAGCACCGCCGCGCCGGCTGCCGCCGCGCGGGCGAGGACCGCATCCAGGTCGTCGACGATCAGGTTGAACATGAACGGCTGCGTGCTCGGGCCGAAGTAATCGGTATCGGCGGCCAGGGGAGTGAACACGAACCGGCTCTCGAGCGGCAGCAAGGTCGGCTGGAAGGCAACGCCGCCCCAGCTGTTGAACTGCAGGCCGAGCACGCGCTGATACCACTCGCGCAAGCGCGGCGCGTCCGGCGACTTGAAGAACAGCCCGCCCACCCCCAGGACCTGTCCCGTTGTCGAAGTCGAACCCATGGCTCTCCTACAATTGTTCTCGCGAGTCTAGCGGGGCGGAATTGGACGAACTTCGAATCCATGCATTGAGCGCGCTGGGAATAGCCGAGCCCGCGGCCCGCTGCGCGGCGGTCCGCGGGCTCGCTGCTTTCGACGGGGCGGTCGATACCGAGATCGAACTGGCCGAGCCGCCGGGCATTCCCGGCAGGCCGGCGCGCCCGCAGCTGGTCGCGCCGGGCTCGGTGGCGCAGCGGGCCGTGGGCACGCCCGAGGGGCGGGCCGCCCTGTTGCATGCGCTGGCGCACATCGAGTTCAACGCCATCGGCCTGGCGCTCGACCATGTGTGGCGTTTCGCCGGGCTGCCGGAGACCTATTACCGCGACTGGGCGCGGGTCGCCGTCGAGGAAGCGCATCACTTCAGCCTGCTGCGCGACTGCCTCGGGCAAAGCGGTTTCGACTACGGCGACTTTCCGGCGCACGACGGCCTGTGGGACATGGCGCGTCGGACCGCGGACGACGTGCTGGCGCGCATGGCGCTGGTGCCGCGGACGCTCGAGGCGCGCGGCCTGGACGCCTCGCCGGCGGTGCGGGCGAAGTTCATCGCCATCGGCGATCGCGAGTCGGCGCGCGTGGTGGACCTGATTCTGTGCGACGAGATCGGCCATGTGGCGGTCGGCAATCGATGGTTCCACTACCTTTGCGGGCAGCGCGGACGGGAGCCTGCCGAGACTTACCGGCAAGTGCTTCGGCGCTGCAATGCGCCCCGCCTGCGGGGCCCGATCAACGTCGCCGCCCGCCTGCAGGCGGGCTTCACCACGCAGGAAGTCGACGAGCTTCAGCAGGCCGCGGCGCATCGGCACTGCGCCTGACACCGCGCAGTTCCGCGTGTGCGCGGGCGATCGGCGTGCGGTCGCCGGGGCCGGAGTCCGGCCGCTGGTCATCCTGCAGCCTCGTCCTGAAGCGCAATCCTGCTTCGCCTCGCTCCGCACGGTGTCCTAAGCCATCCGGCGGAGCGTCGCCATCGTCCGGATGAAATAGCCTTAGGGCGTTTTCGGTCGCTCGCTGCGCGCGTGGCGGCCGTGCAGCATGAGGAGCCGGCAGATGGGCGCGTTAGACGGTTTTCGCAACCTTTTCAATATCCGGACCGAGCGGAAGCGTCTGCCTCCGGGGCCGAAGCCGCGCCAGGGCGCGAAGATCTTTCTGCACGACGTGCGGATGGCGGTGCAGCCGGGTTTGGGCGATGACCTCTGGGAGTGGCTGCAGGAACTCGGCTTCCGCGAGATCACCTTCAAACCGGACCGGCGCCGCTACCGCGATCTGCCGCCATCGCTCGTCGCACACCTGTACGACGCACCGCGCGAACAATGGCGCCCGCTGTTGAAGCAGGCGATCCAGGAGTCCTCGAGGCGGCCGGTGGTCAACGCCGGCAGTCGGCCGGTGCGAGCGAGTACCTAGCGAGCGCCGGTCAGCCGGCGCCGCCGGCGCGCTTTGCTTCGAGTTCGCGCAGCACGCGCCGCTGCACCTTGCCAGTCGTCGTCATCGGCAACGCGTCGATGAACTCGATCTCCTTCGGATACTCGTAAGGCGCCAGCTTGCCGCGCACGTGGCGCTGCAGTGCCTCGATCATCGCGGCGTCGCCGCGGCTCCCCGGCGCCAGCACGACGAAGGCCTTCACCACCGCGCCACGCTCGGGATCCGGTTTCGGCACCACGGCAACGTTGGCCACCGCGCCGTGGCCGAGCAGGCAGTTCTCGATCTCGCCCGGCCCGATCCGGTAGCCGGCGGCCTTGAACATGTCGTCGGTGCGGCCGCGGTACCACAGGTAACCGTCTTCGTCCTGGCAGGCCAGGTCGCCCGTGCGGCACCACGAAGCAGACGGATCGCCGGTGTACTTGCGCCGGGTAGCCGCTTCGTTGTTCAGGTAGCCGATGAAGAACACCGGGTCGGGGTGGCCATGGATATCGCGCCGGTGGACTGCCACTTCGCCGACCTCGCCGGGCGGCAGCACGCGGCCGTCGTCATCGATCACCGCCACGCGGTGGCCCGGGTAGGCGCGACCCATCGCGCCCGGTCGCGCCGGCCACTTCCGGTGTGAGTTGCCGACGATGTAGTTCATCTCGGTCTGGCCGAACATCTCGTTGACGGTCACGCCGAGGTGCTCGCGCGTCCAGTCGAACACCGCCGTGCCGACCGACTCGCCGGCGCTCATGACGGCGCGCAACTTGAGCCGGCCCGGTCGCCGCCATTCCGGCGCGCGCATCATCATCTTCAGCGCGGTCGGAAACAGGAAGGTGTTCGTCACCCGGTAACGGCGCACGATGTCGAGCGCCCGGTCGGGCGCGAAGCGCCCGCGCACGCCGACGATCGGAAAACCGAAGTAGAGCGTCGGCAGCAGCGCATCCATCAGGCCACCGGTCCAGGCCCAGTCGGCCGGCGACCAGAACACGTCGCCGGGGCGGGGGAACCAGTTCTGCGAGGCGACGAAGCCGGTCAGGTTGCCGATCAGCGCCGAGTGCGGAATCAGTGCACCCTTCGGCGGACCGGTGGTGCCGCTGGTGTAGATGAGCGCGGCCGGATCGACCGCCCGCGTGACGACCGGCGTGAAGTGCTCGGCGGCGCGCGCCAGCAGCGCGCTCCACTCGATCGCGCCGTCGGCTGCGCCGTCGATGGCGACCACCTGCGCCAGGTGCGGGCTCGTTGCGCGCAGGCCGGCCAGCGTCGCAGTAGTGGTCGAGTCGCAGATCGCCACCTTGGCCGCGCTGTCGTTCAGCCGAAAGCCGAGGGCGTCGGGGCCGAAGAGGATCGACAGCGGCATCGCCACCGCGCCCATCTGGTAGCAGGCCAGATGGGCAATCGCGGTTTCGGCACGCTGCGGCAGCAGGATGGCGACCCGGTCGCCGCGACCGACGCCGAGCGCGGCGAGCGCGTTCGAAAGCCGGTTGGCGTCGCGCATCAGGGCGGCATAGGTGAACGTCGTCGGGCGGCCCGCGTCGTCTTCCGTGTAGAGGGCGACGCGCGAAGTTTCCGCGGCCCAGCGCCGGCCGCAGACCTCGGCGATATTGAACTCCGCCGGCACGTGCCAGCGGAAGCTGTCATAGATCTCGCGGTAGAGGTCGCGGGGCATCGTTCTGACCTGTTATCTTGCGCAGCCCGATCATCCCGCAGCCTTGTCCGACCGGCAATTGCAGTGAAGCCCTCGCGTTCCCGCTTTCTCGCCGTGCGCGGGCTGCGTTACCACGTGCGCGAGTGGGGCGAATCCGGCGCGCCACAACTGCTGCTGCTGCACGGCTGGATGGACGTCTCGGCGTCCTTCCAGTTCGTGGTCGACGCCCTCCGGCGGGACTGGCATGTGCTGGCGCCCGACTGGCGCGGTTTCGGCCTGACCGACCGGGGTGCAGGCGACTGCTACTGGTTTCCCGATTACCTGGCCGATCTCGACGCGATCCTCGACGCCGTCTCGCCTGATGCGCCCGCCGCGCTGGTCGGCCACAGCATGGGCGGCAACATCGCGCTGATGTATGCCGGCGCCCGGCCGACGCGGGTTCGTGCGCTGGTGAACCTCGAGGGCTTCGGCCTGAAGGACAGCCCGCCGGAAGCGGCGCCGGCGCGCTACGCGCGCTGGCTCGACGAGCTGAAGTTGCCGCCGGCGGCGCGCCGCTACGCCAGCGTGGCCGAGGTCGCCGAGCGCCTGCGGCGGAACAATCCGCGCCTGACCGCGCAGCATGCCGCCTTTCTCGCCGAACACGGGTCGCGCCGTGCCGAGGACGGCGGCTACGAGATCGGCGGCGATCCGGCGCACAAGATCGTCAACCCGGTGCTGTACCGCTGGGCCGAGGTGGCTGCCTGCTGGGCGGCAATTGCCTGCCCGGTGCTGTGGGTCGAGGCCACCGACACCGATGCGCATCGCTGGGCCGGTGATGCCGGGGAAATCGCCCGCCGGGTTGGCGTGCTGAGGTCGGTCGAAGTCGCGCGCGTGGCCGACGCCGGCCACATGCTTCACCACGACCAGCCCCAGGCGGTGGCGGACCTGATCGAGGGCTTCCTGGCACGGGTTCAGGGGTCGGCTCCGTAGAATCACGGCAATGACGAGGGTTGCCACCGAACTGAATGCCGACCTGCATTCGCACTCGACCGTTTCCGACGGTACCCTGGCGCCGGGCGATCTCGTGCGCCGGGCGGCGGAGCAGGGCGTCGAGCTGTTCGCGCTGACCGATCACGACGAAATCGGCGGCATCGCCGAGGCCGCGGCCTGTGCCGAAGCGATCGGGCTGGCCTTCGTGCCCGGGGTCGAGATCTCGGTGACCTGGGCCGGTCGCACGGTGCACGTCGTGGGACTGGGGATCAACCCGCAGGACAACGCGCTGCGCGAGGGGCTCGCCACCGTGCGTTCCGGGCGTACCGAGCGTGCGCGCCGGATGGGCGAGCAGCTCGCCGGTGTTGGCATCGGCGGCGCATTCGAGGGGGCGCTGAAGCACGTCGGCAATCCGGAGCTCGTCTCGCGCACCCACTTCGCCCGCTACCTGGTCGAGCGCGGCATCTGCCGCGATACGCGCGAGGTGTTCACCCGCTACCTGGTCGAGGGCAAGCCCGGCTACGTGCCGCACCGCTGGGCGCCGCTGTCGCAGGCGGTGCGCTGGATCGTTGGTGCGGGCGGCGTGGCGGTGATCGCGCACCCCGGCCGCTACCGGCTGACCGAGACCGAGTTGTGGGCGCTGGCCAGCGAGTTCCTCGAGCTGGGTGGCGCGGCGCTCGAGGTCGCCACCAGCAATCACGGCGCGGCGCAGATGCAGCGCTTCGCCGATCTCTCGCTCGAGTTCGGCTTCGCCGCCTCGCGCGGCAGCGACTTCCACGGCCCCGGCGAGTCGTACGCCGAGCTCGGGCGTGTCGGCGCACTGCCCTGCCGGCTGACCCCGGTGTGGGAACGCTTCCTGTAGGCGATGGCGCAGCTTTTCGTCGTCCACCCGACCAATCCGCAGCTGCGCCTGCTGCGGCAGGCGGCCCAGCTGATCGAGCACGGCGGCGTCGCGGCGATCCCGACCGACTCGTGCTACGCGCTGGTCTGCCGGCTCGACGACAAGGCAGCGGCCGATCGCGTGCGCCGCATCCGCGGCGTGGACGAGCGGCATCACCTGACGCTGCTTTGCCGCGACCTCTCGGAGATCGCCAACTACGCCAAGGTCGACAACGTGCAGTACCGGCTGATCCGCAACGTCACGCCCGGTCCCTACACGTTCATCCTCGAGGCCACGCGCGAGGTGCCGCGGCGGCTGTCGCATCCGTCGCGCAAGACGATCGGCATCCGCGTCCCCGACCACCCGGTGGCGCAGGGGCTGCTCGAGGTGCTCGGCCAGCCGCTGATCTCGACCACGCTGCTGCTGCCCGGCGACGAGCTGCCGCGCACCGACGCCAACGAGATCCGCGAGCGCCTCGAGCACGAAGTCGATCTGGTGATCGATTCGGGCGACGCCGGCATCGAGCCCACCACCGTCGTCGACCTGACGGCGCGCGAGGCGGTGCTGATCCGGCGCGGCCGCGGGCCGGTCGAAGCGCTCGGTCTGTGACCGGCCGCGCGCTGTAGTCCGGAAGCCGGCTGATAGACTGCGCGCCGATGGAAAGCATCATCCAGACCATCGCGGTCTACGCAATCCCCATCCTGTTCGCGATCACGGTCCACGAAGCGGCGCACGGCTATGTCGCGCGCATGTTCGGCGACAACACCGCGTACGTCGCCGGCCGGATCACGCTGAATCCCGTCAAGCACATTGATCCAATCGGGACCATCGTGGTGCCGCTGGTGATGGTCACTTTGTCGGGATTCATGTTTGGCTGGGCCAAGCCGGTCCCGGTCGATTTCAGGCAGTTGCGCCGTCCGAAGCAGGACATGGTCTGGGTTGCCGCCGCCGGGCCGGGCGCGAACCTGCTGATGGCGATTCTCTGGCTTCTGTTTGCGAAAGCGCTGGCGATCATCGGTATGCGCGAGGCGTACTTCTTCTTGATGGCCGACGCCGGCATCAAGGTGAACCTCATGCTGATGGCGCTGAACCTCCTGCCGTTGCCGCCGCTGGATGGCGGGCGCATTTTGGTCGGTGTTCTGCCGCACCGTTTGTCCTGGCAGGTTGCGCGTATCGAGCCCTACGGTTTCATCATCCTGCTGCTGCTGCTCGCGACCAACACGCTCGGTTTCTTCATTCAACCGTTTCTCAGGCTCGGCAACACGATTCTCAGGATGTTCATCTGATGCACGGTGACCGCGTCCTGTCCGGCATGCGCCCCACGGGGGCGCTGCACATCGGCCACTTCCACGGCGCGCTGAAGAACTGGGTCAGGCTGCAGGACGAGCATCCCTGCTTCTTCTTCGTTGCCGACTGGCACGCGCTGACCACCCACTACGAGACGCCGGAGCACATCGAGGCGAGCGTGTGGGACATGCTGGTCGACTGGTTCGCCGCCGGCATCGATCCACGCAAGTCCACGGTCTTCATCCAGTCGCGCGTGCCGGAGCACGCGGAACTGTTCCTCCTGCTGGCGATGGCCACTCCGCTCGGCTGGCTGGAGCGCGTGCCGACCTACAAGGACCAGATCGAGCGGATCAAGGACCGCGACCTGTCGACCTACGGATTCCTCGGCTACCCGCTGATGCAGGCGGCCGACATCCTGATCTACCGCGCCAACATGGTGCCGGTCGGCGAGGACCAGGTGCCGCACATCGAGATGACGCGCGAGATCGCGCGCCGCTTCAACCACCTCTTCGGCGCCGAGCCCGGCTTCGAGGAGAAGGCCAAGGTCGCATTGCAGAAGCTCGGCGGCAAGGGCGGCAAGCTATACCTCGAACTGCGCAACCGCTACCAGGAAAAGGGCGAAGGGGAGGCGCTCGAACAGGGCCGCGCACTGCTGGCGTCCTCCGCCAGCCTGTCGGTGGGCGACCGCGAGCGGCTGTTCGGCTATCTCGAGGGCACGCGCCGGGTCATCCTGGCCGAGCCCGAGGCAAAGCTCACCGAGACGCCGAAGCTGCCCGGCCTGGACGGCCAGAAGATGTCGAAGAGCTACGGCAACGCGGTGCTGATGCGCGAAGAGCCGAAGGTGCTCACCGAGAAGATCCGCCGCATGATGACCGACCCGGCGCGCGTCCGACGCTCGGATCCCGGCGAGCCGGACCGCTGCCCGGTCTGGTCGCTGCACCAGATCTACACGACCCCCGAGGTGCGCGGGTGGGCGGCGGCGGGTTGCCGCAGCGCCGGCATCGGCTGCCTCGAGTGCAAGCAGCCGGTGATCGACGCCATGCTGCGCGAGCAGGAAGGGTGGCGCGCGCGCGCTCAGCCCTTCCTCGACGACCCGTCGCTGCTGCGTACGATCGTCGCCGACGGTTGCGACCGCGCCCGCCGCGCCGCGCAGGAAACGATGCGCGATGTGCGCGAGGCGATGGGGCTCGCCTACACCTGATGTGGCTGCGCCGACGCGTCAAAGCGGCGCCGGCGGCGGGCGCCGACGAGCGCCCCTGTGAATCGGGCGAGGAGCCATCGACCGGCAAGCAAGGCGCCGAAGCTGCTTCGCCGTGGGTGCTGCGCTTCGCGGCGCGCGTGCCGCCGGGATCGCGCGTTCTCGACGTCGCCTGCGGCCGCGGCCGCCATGCGCGGCTGTTCGCCGGGCAGGGCTGCGTGGTCGACGCCGTCGACATCGATGCCGAGGCCGGCGCATCGCTGGGCCAGGTGCCGGGCGTCCGTTTCCTGCGCGCCGACCTCGAAGGCGGGCCCTGGCCCTTTGCCGGGCGGCGGTTCGACGCGATCGTCGTGACCCACTACCTGCACCGGCCGCTGTTTCCGCTGCTTGCGCAATCGCTGGCGCCGGGCGGCGTGCTGATCTACGAGACCTTCATGAGCGGCCATGAACGGTTCGGCCGGCCGACGAACCCGGACTTCCTGCTGCGGCCGCGCGAACTGCTCGACGTCTTCGGGCCACTGCTCGCCGTGCTGGCCTTCGAGGAAGGCGTGGTGAGCCTGCCGCGGCCGGCCCGCGTTTCCCGCCTGTGCGCGGTCCGGGCCGGCGGCGACGCGCATCTGCGGCTTGACGCGCACCGCTGATCCCGGACCGGGCGCGGGCGCCGCCGCCGGTAGAATCCGCTGCTTACTCGAAGCGAGGCTTGCAGCATGATCAAAGGCTCACTGGTGGCGATCGTCTCGCCGATGCGCGAGGACGGCTCCCTCGACTACGACGCCTACCGACGGCTGATCGAATGGCACATCGCCGAAGGCACCAATGGCATCGTCGCGGTCGGCACCACCGGCGAATCGCCGACGGTCGACCACGAGGAGCATTGCGAACTGATTCGCGTGGCGGTCGAAACCGTGCGCGGCCGGGTGCCGGTGATCGCCGGCACCGGCGGCAACTCCACCGCGGAGGCGATCGAGTTGACTGCCTACGCCAAGGGGGTCGGCGCCGATGCGACGCTGCAGGTCGTGCCGTACTACAACAAGCCGACGCAGGAGGGGCTGTACCAGCACTTCCGCAAGGTGGCCGAGACCGTCGACCTGCCGGTGATCCTGTACAACGTGCCCGGCCGGACGGTGGCCGATCTCGCCACCGAGACCACGCTGCGGCTGACGCAGGTGCCCGGCATCGTCGGCCTGAAGGACGCCACCGGTGATCTGGCGCGAGTCTCCGACCTGCTCAAGCGCGCGCCGAAGTCCTTCGCCGTCTACAGCGGCAACGACGACACCGCACTCGCGCTGATGCTGCTGGGCGGCCACGGCGTGATCTCGGTGACCGCCAACGTCGCGCCGCGGCTGATGAGCGAATTGTGCAAGTCGGCGCTGTCCGGTGACCTGTCCGGCGCGCGGGCGCTGAACAACCGCCTGCTCCCGCTGCACCTGAAGCTGTTCGTCGAGCCGAACCCGATCCCGGTCAAGTGGGCGCTGGCCAAGACCGGCCGTATCGGCGGTGGCATCCGGCTGCCGCTGGTGCAGTTATCGGCGGCCAACCAGCCGGTCGTCGAGGCCGCATTGCGCGAACTCGGGCTGCTGTAGTGGGCAGGGCGAGGTCGATGAATGCACGCGCCGGGCTCGTGCGCGCCACGGCGGCGCTGGCGATCGTGGCGTGGGTGGCCGGCTGCAGCACGGCCGGCATGGGTACCGACAAGATCGAGTACGCGAGCGTCCCGGCGCCGCGCACGCTCGAAGTGCCGCCGGACCTCTCCCAACTGCCGCGCGACGACCGCCTCGGTGTGCCCGAACGCGGCACCGCGACGGCCAGCGCGACGACGGCCGCTGCGGCCAGCCGTGTCCAGCCGCGGCCAGGCGCTGTCGTCGCGGTCGCGCCGGCGGTCGCGAACGCGCGCATCGAGCGGGTCGGCAGCCAGCGCTGGCTCGCGGTCGACGTGACGCCGGAGCAGGCCTTCGTCGTGGTCAAGGAATACCTTCCCACCATCGGCCTGCAGATCGAGCGCGAGGACCCGCAACTCGGCATCGTCGAGACCGTGTGGGCCGAGAACCGCGCCAAGCTGCCGCAGGACATCATCCGTCGCACCCTCGGCCGCCTGCTGGACTCCGTCTATTCGACCGGCGAGCAGGACAAGTATCGCGTCCGCATCGAACGCACGGCCGCCAACACGTCCGAGATCTTCGTCAGCCACCGCGGCGTGATCGAAGTGTTCACCAGCCAGGCGCAGGACATGACGAAGTGGCAGCCGCGGCCGTCGGATCCGGAACTCGAGGCTGAACTGCTGCAGCGCCTCGCCCAGCGCTTCGCGCCGGCTGCGCAGCCGCCCATGGTGGCCGCTGCGGTCGCCCCGGTCGCCCCGGCCGCCGCGGGCGCGGCAGCAGCGGCTGCGTCGACGACGGCGGTCGCCCGACTTCTGCCCGCGGACGCCTCGAATCCGGCCCGGGTCAGCATCGACGAGCCGTTCGACCGCGCCTGGCGTCGGGTCGGGCTGGCGCTCGACCGCGGCGGCTTCACGGTCGAGGACCGCGACCGCGCGCGCGGCGTGTACTTCGTCCGCTACCTCGACCCCGAGGTCGAGCAGAAGCAGCGCGAGCAGCAGGGCTTCCTGTCCAAGTTGTTCGGCCGCGATGCGAAGGTCGATGCGCAGCAGTTCCGCGTGCTGGTGGGGGCCGCCGGCGAGCGTACCGACGTCACGGTGCAGGACCGCGAAGGCAGGCCCGACGCCAGCGCCACGGCCGGCAAGATCCTCGCGCAGATTAACGAGCAGATGCGCTAGGGCCTGTTAACGCTAATGACGGGAGATGCGTTGGGCCGCAATGCGGATGGCTGCGCGAAGGGCGGCGCTGCGAAGGGCGCCTCCCCTTCGCAAG
>Ga0209254_10004217_pt1 | contig 13170 bp, 11 predicted proteins | sample FrelakmetDIP11DI_FD_187148 | JGI IMG/M metagenome (GOLD analysis project Ga0209254, IMG submission 187148) | Freshwater lake sediment microbial communities from the University of Notre Dame, USA, for methane emissions studies - DIP11 DI (SPAdes)... | ecosystem: Environmental > Aquatic >...
CCCGCGCCTGTTGCTGTGGCTCCAGCGCCCCCGCCCGCGCCGGTTCCGGCCGCCACAGCCTCGGCAGCCCTGCCGGCTTCGGCACCGGCAACTGCCGCCAAACCGACGGCGGCAGCCACGCCGACCGTGACGGCCACGCCACCGGGTGTCCCAGCAAGCGATGAGCCCGGATTCGTGGCGGGTCTGCTGGACAACCCCTTTGTGCTGCCGGGCGCCGGTGTGGTGCTCGCGTTGTTGGCCGGACTTGGCTTCTATCGCTGGCGCAGCCGCTCGCGGACGGAGAGTGGCGAGACCTCCTTCCTAGAGAGCCGACTGCAACCCGACTCATTTTTCGGCGTCAGCGGCGGTCAGCGCATCGACACCCGCGATGCATCGGGCGCCTCGTCTTCGATGAGCTACTCCTTGAGCCAGCTCGACGCCATTGGCGACGTCGACCCGGTGGCTGAGGCCGATGTCTACCTGGCTTATGGCCGCGACCTGCAGGCCGAGGAAATCCTCAAAGAGGCCATGCGCAGCAGCCCGGAACGCCTGGCGATCCGTACCAAGCTGCTCGAGGTCTATGCCAAGCGGCGCGACACCAAGGGCTTTGAGCTGCTCGCTACTCAGTTGTTCTCGCTGACCAGGGGTGAAGGCGACGAGTGGCACAAGGCCCAGGAGTTGGGCCAGCAGATCGATCCAGACAACCCGATGTACACGCCGGGCGGCAAGCCAAGTGCCGTGCTGGCTGGCGGTGCTGCAGCCGTGGTCGAGCCTTTGGGCGCGAGCACGATGCCGCAATCGGTATTGCCGCCGGCGACCAACTTCGAGTACGCCGACGACGACGCGGGCCTCGAGTCGACGTCGGGTGACCTCGACCTCGATCTGGACATGGTCGCAGCAACTGCGCCGACGGCCAAGGCGCTGGAGGTCACCCAACCGATCGATGCGGCGAAGATGGATGCAGCCAGGGATGCCGCGGCGCGTCTGGCCGACCTGAACTTGCCGACCGGCGATGCCAGTGCCGGGACGACGACAACAGCCGCTGCGTTTGACTTCGACGCGATCTCGCTCGACCTGGGTGGCTCGGGCAAGTCTGTGGGCAGCGAGCCCGCCCTCGACTATTCGTCGATGCCCGGCGCGCTCGACGGCCCGATCGAGTCGCTGGGCGACCCGGCTGACCCGCTGGTGCGCAAGCTCGAGCTGGCCGACGAGTTCCGCCAGATCGGCGACAAGGAAGGTGCCCGCGACCTGCTCGAAGAGGTCGTGGCCAAGGCCAGCGGGCCGCTGAAGGCTCGCGCACAGAGCTTGCTCGACGGTCTTGCCTGACGCACGCCTGCGCGACGCACCGGCCCAGCGCCGGCGCATCGCGCTCGGCGTGGCCTACCGCGGTGGTGCCTACCATGGCTGGCAAAGCCAGGCCGACGGCCAGACAGTTCAGGACTGTCTCGAGCGGGCGCTCTCCCTGTTCGCCGATGCCCCGGTGGCGACGGTGTGCGCCGGCCGCACCGACACGGGCGTTCACGGGCTGAATCAGGTGGTGCATGTCGATGCCCCGGTGGCGCGCGATTCAACCTCATGGGTGCGCGGCACCAACCGATACCTGCCCAGCGATGTCGCGGTGCAATGGTGCCGGCCGGTGGCAGCTGACTTCCACGCCCGCAACAGCGCGCGCGGCCGCCGCTACAGCTATCTGCTGCTCGAGGCGCCAGTGCGGCCGGCGATCGAGACCGGCCTGGCGGGGTGGGTCTTTCGGCCGCTCGACGGCGATGCGATGCGGGCCGCCGCGGCTCATCTTGTCGGCGAACACGACTTCTCGTCTTTTCGCAGTTCGCAGTGCCAGGCCGCCACACCGGTCAAGCGGCTCAACGCCGTGACGATCAAGCGCCACGGTGCCTATTGGCGCTTCGACTTCGATGGCGTGGCCTTCCTGCATCACATGGTGCGCAACATCATGGGTTGCCTGGTGACGGTCGGGCAACGCGGTCGAGCGCCCGCGTGGGTGGCCGAAGTGCTCGCCGCCAGGAGTCGCGATGTCGCCGCACCGACCTTTGCCCCCGACGGCCTGTACTTCGCTGGGCCGTACTACGATGCGGCGCATGGACTGCCCGAACACACCCCCGCTTTCGACTGGCTGCCCTGAGTGAATCAGCGCACGCGGATCAAGATCTGCGGCCTGACGCGAGAGGCCGACGTCGCGGCGGCTGCCGAGGCCGGTGCCGACGCGGTGGGCTTCGTGCTGTACGCCAAGAGCCCGCGCCACGTTAGTCTCGCGCGAGCCGCTGCGCTGGCGCGCGGGCTGCCGCCCTTCGTCACGCCCGTGTGCCTTTTCGTCAATGCGGGCGCCGCCGACATCGCCGCAGCGTTCGCTGCCATCCCTCACGCGCTGCTCCAGTTCCACGGCGACGAGTCGCCGGCCGACTGCGACGCCGCCGCCCGGCCCTACCTGCGCGCCGTGCGCATGGCGCCGGGCCTCGATTTGTTAGACTGCGCGCACCGCTTTCCCAACGCCCAGGCCCTGCTGCTCGACGCTCCCGTCGACGGCTACGGCGGTGGCGGCAAGGTGTTCGATTGGTCGCTCATTCCTCCCGATCTGCCGCACGACGTTCGCTCTCGCCTCGTTTTGTCTGGTGGGTTGAATCCTGCAAACGTGATCGATGGGGTGCTGCACGCACGGCCGTTTGCCGTTGACGTGAGTTCCGGCGTCGAAAGCGCAAAAGGCATCAAGGATGCCGTGCTGATGCGCCGGTTCTGCCAAGCGGTTCGAGAAGCGGATGCCCGCCTCGTGGACTGAACCTCCCCCGTAGCGGCTGCGCCGCTCCCCCTCAAGGGGTACCGCCAGCGGCCTGGCAAAGCCGGTTCCGCGGCGGTTGCTGGGAAATACGCAAAGAGAATGCTGACATGCTGAACTACCGACAACCCGATGCCCGCGGGCACTTCGGGCCCTATGGTGGCACCTTCGTCGCCGAGACGCTGATCCATGCGCTCGACGAGTTGAAGGCCGCTTACGAGCACTACCGCAACGATCCGGAGTTCGTCGCGGAATATCGCAGCGAACTGGCGCACTTCGTTGGCCGCCCGAGCCCGGTCTATCACGCCGCACGGTTGAGCCGTGAGCTCGGCGGCGCGCAGATCTACTTGAAGCGCGAAGACCTGAACCACACGGGTGCGCACAAGATCAACAACACCATCGGCCAGGCCTTGTTGGCCCGACGCATGGGTAAGCCGCGCGTCATTGCCGAAACAGGTGCCGGCCAACATGGCGTGGCAACTGCGACGGTGGCCGCACGCTGGGGCATGGAGTGCGTCGTCTACATGGGCAGCGAGGACATGAAGCGCCAGTCGCCCAACGTCTATCGCATGCACCTGCTCGGCGCCAGGGTGGTGCCTGTGGACAGCGGCTCGCGGACGCTCAAGGACGCGCTCAATGAAGCGCTGCGCGACTGGGTCACCAACGTCGAGAACACGTTCTATATCATCGGTACCGTGGCCGGGCCGCACCCTTACCCGATGATGGTGCGCGACTTCCAGCGCGTCATCGGCGACGAGTGCCTGGTGCAGATGCCCGCGATGATCGGTCGCCAGCCGGATGCCGTGATTGCCTGCGTCGGTGGCGGCAGCAATGCCATGGGCCTGTTCTATCCATACATCGAACACGAGGACGTGCGCCTGATCGGCGTCGAGGCTGCCGGCTTGGGCCTGGCCTCCGGCAAGCACTCGGCGTCGCTGATCGCCGGCTCGCCAGGCGTGCTGCATGGCAACCGCACCTACCTGCTGCAAGACGCCAATGGCCAGATCACCGAGACGCACTCGATCTCGGCCGGCCTCGACTATCCCGGCGTCGGGCCCGAGCATGCGCACCTGAAGGACATCGGCCGCGCCGAGTACGTCGGCATCACCGACGACGAAGCGCTTGCCGCCTTTCACCGTTTGTGCCGCAGCGAAGGCATCATCCCGGCGCTTGAATCGAGCCATGCCGTCGCGTACGCGATGAAACTGGCGCCGACGATGAAGAGCGACCAGCACCTGCTGGTCAACCTGTCGGGTCGCGGCGACAAGGACATCGGCACGGTGGCCGATCTGTCAGGCGCGGAGTTCTTCTGCCGCCCATCGTGCAAGGGCCAGGCGGTGAAGCGATGAGCCGCATTGCAAAGACCTTTGCCGATCTTGCCGCTGGGCATCGCAGGGCGCTGATCCCGTACATCTGCGCCGGCGATCCGCTGCCCGAGGCCACGGTCGACGTGATGTTGGCAATGGCCACCGCCGGCGCGGACATCATCGAACTCGGCGTGCCGTTTTCCGACCCGATGGCCGATGGCCCGGTGATTCAGCAGGCCTCCGAGCGCGCGCTGGCCAAGGGCATCGGCATGGCGCAGGTGCTCGGTTTCGTGCGCGGATTTCGCGAACGCAACCAGGCGACGCCCGTCGTGCTGATGGGTTACGCCAACCCGATCGAGCGCTATGGCATTCCGCGCTTCATCGCCGACGCCAAGGCAGCCGGCGTCGACGGTGTGCTGGTGGTTGACTACCCACCCGAGGAGGCCGAGTCATTTGCGACGGCGCTGAAGGCCAACGCACTTGACCCGATCTTCCTGCTCGCCCCCACGTCGACCGAGCGGCGCATGAAGCACGTCGGCCGCATCGCCAGCGGCTATGTCTATTACGTGTCGCTGAAGGGAGTGACAGGTGCCGGCCATCTCGACACCGACGCCGTGGCCGCGGTGCTGCCGCGCATCCGCGAGCATGTGAAGATCCCGCTCGGCGTCGGTTTCGGCATCCGAGATGCCGCTACCGCGAAGGTCGTGGCGCGAACTGCCGATGCGGTCGTGATCGGTTCGGCGCTGGTGCAATTGCTGCAAAACCAAACGCGCGATACTCTGGCCCCCGCGGCGGCGGCGTTCATCGCCGAAATCCGCGCCGCGCTCGATGAAGGGAACACGCGATGAGCTGGCTCGAAAAACTGCTGCCGCCCAAGATGCAGCCGACCGACCCGAGCGAGCGCCGCACGGTGCCTGAGGGTCTGTGGATCAAGTGCCCATCGTGCGAAACGGTGCTCTACAAGACCGACCTGGATCAGAACCAGAACGTCTGCCCGAAGTGCGACCAGCACCACCGCATCGGCGCGCGAGCTCGCCTGGACGCGTTTCTGGATCCCGAAGGCCGCTACGAGATCGGCCAGGAGGTGGTGCCTGTCGATGCCCTGAAGTTCAAGGACAGCAAGAAGTACCCGGAACGCCTGCGTGATGCGCTCGAAGCCACGGGCGAGACGGATGCGCTGATCGTCGTTGGTGGCGCGGTGCACACGATCCCGGTGGTCACCGCCTGCTTCGAGTTCGACTTCATGGGCGGCTCGATGGGTTCGGTGGTCGGTGAGCGCTTCGTGCGCGGCGTGCATACCGCCATCGAGCAGAAGGTGCCCTTCATCTGTTTCACGGCCACCGGCGGCGCGCGCATGCAGGAGGGCTTGCTGAGTCTGATGCAGATGGCCAAGACCAATGCGTCGCTGACACGCCTGGCCAAGGCCGGGCTGCCCTTCATCAGTGTGCTCACCGACCCGACGATGGGGGGTGTGTCTGCCGGCTTCGCCTTCATGGGCGATGTCGTGATTGCAGAACCGAAGGCCCTGATCGGCTTTGCCGGGCCGCGCGTGATCGAGAACACGGTGCGCGAGAAGCTGCCTGAAGGCTTCCAGCGCAGCGAGTTTCTGATCGGCAAGGGCGCGATCGACATGATCGTCGACCGCCGGCAGTTGCGCGGGACGATCGCTCGAACGCTGGCAATGCTGCAACGCCAGAGCGCCGACGCGGTGGCGTGACACCACAGAACCTGGCTGAATGGCTCGCACACTGCGAGCGCATGCACCCGATCTCGATGGACTTGTCGCTGGAGCGCACGGTCCAGGTCAAGCAGCGCCTCGGCCTGGCCTTCGACGTCCCGGTGATCACGGTGGCTGGCACCAACGGCAAGGGCTCGACCTGCGCCATGCTGGAGTCGATCGCGCTGGCCGCGGGCTGGCGCGTTGGCACCTACCAGAAGCCCGAGCTGGTGGATTTCGAGGAGCGCTGCCGTGTCGGTGGGCGACCGGTCACGGCTGACGCGTTGCTGCCGCATTTCGCCGCAGTCGAAGCAGCGCGCGGCGACATCACACTGACGAAATTCGAATTCACCACGCTGGCCATCGCACATCTGCTGGCCCACGAGGCCTTGGACCTGGTGATCCTCGAGGTTGGCCTCGGCGGTCGCCACGATGCCGTCAACGCCTTCGACACCGACTGCGCGATCATCACCAGCATCGATCTCGACCACACCGAACACCTCGGCCCGGACCGCGAATCGATCGGTCTGGAGAAAGCGCAGGTCATGCGCGCGGGCAAGCCGGCAATCGTCAGCGACCCGCTGCCGCCACAGTCGGTGCTGGCACATGCGCAAGCCGTTGGCGCGGACTTGTGGCTCGTCGGCCGAGACTTCAGCCACTCGGGCGATCGGCAGCAGTGGGCCTGGTCGGGCCGCGGCCGGCGCTACAGTGGCATGGCCTACCCAGCGCTGCGCGGCGCCAATCAACTGGTCAACGCATCGGGCGTGCTGGCCGCCTTCGAGGCTCTGCGCGAGCGCCTACCGGTGTCGGCGCAGGCGGTGCGCCAGGGCCTGGCCACCGTCGAACTGCCGGGTCGCTTCCAGATCGTGCCCGGCCAGCCGACGCTGGTGCTCGACGTCGCCCACAACCCGCATTCGGTGGCCGCCCTGGCATTGAACCTCGATCAGATGGGTTTTTATCCGCGCACGCACGCCGTGTTCGGCGCAATGGCCGACAAGGACCTGGCTGCTCTGATGACACGCATCGCGCCCCTGGTCGATGCCTGGTACTGCACCGATCTGCCGCTGCCCCGTGCTGCACGCGCGTCGCAGCTGGCCGCACTGGCGCGCACGCTGTGGCCCGCGGTGATCGTGACCGAGCATGCCGATCCGTCGGCGGCTCTGGCCACGGCCCTGGCTGCCGCAGACCCCGCTGATAGAATTTTGATCTTCGGCTCATTCCTCACAGTCGGCGGTGTGTTGCGGCAAGGCTTGCCGCGCCTGGCTGCCAAACACGCGGCCTAGGCGCGCTGCACAGCGGCCGGCACAGAGCCAAAGTTGCCGCTTCGAACGCCTCCAAGTACGCCACCGCCAACTTCTCGCATGGGCCTGTTTTCCTTCTTCAAGCGCTCGGCTGCCGCGGCAACTCCCCGCGCCAGCGCGGCCGAGGCCGTCGATGCCGCGCGCACGCGCGCCCGTCGGCGCCTGATCGGTGCCGTGCTGCTGCTGGGCTTCGGCGTGATCGCCTTTCCGCTGCTGTTCGAGACGCAACCGCGGCCGATTCCGGTCGACATCCCGATCGAGATCCCCCGCAAGGACGCTGTACCGCCGCTGGTCGTTCCTGCTGCGCGCCCCGCGACGGCCGCACCATCCCAGCCTGCAGCGAGCTTGCCTGTCATCACGGAATCAAAGACCGACGCGGGCAGGGAAGTCCCGGCGCGAGTCGAAGCGCCCGCCACACCTGCCGCCAAGGCCGAGCCCGTACCGAAGGCGGTTGCGCCAAGTCCGCCACCTGCAGCGACGCCGCTCCCAACGACGACGATGGCGACGCCCAAGCCCGATGCCCAGCAGGCCGTTGAAGCGCCGGGTCGTTTCGTCGTGCAGGTCGGCGCCTATGCCGACGCAGGCGTCGCGCGCGAGGCCCGGGCCAAGGTCGAAAAACTCGGTCTGCGCACCTACACCCAGACAGTCGATACCGACAACGGCAAACGCATCCGCGTGCGCCTGGGCCCGTTTTCCGCGCGTGACGACGCAGAGAAGGCCGCTGCAACGGTCAAGGCCGGCGGCTTGCCAGCGGCTGTGCTCGCCCTATGAGCCGCTGGGCCGCTCCCGAGGCGAATGCCGCAGTGCGCAGCACGGAGATTGTCTGATGAGCCGCTGGGCCGCTCCCGAGGCGAATGCCGCAGTGCGCAGCACGGAGCTTGCCTGATGGCCTTGTCTGCGCTCGGGTGGGTCGATTGGGCACTGGTGGCGGTACTAGCCCTGTCGATCGCGATCGGCCTGTGGCGCGGCCTCGTGTTCGAGGTGTTGTCACTGGTCGGGTGGGTTGCGGCCTACGTCGCGGCGCAGGTCCTCGCATCGACGGCAGCGCCGATGCTGGCGATTGGCACCCCGGGTGGCGGAATGAACTACGGCGCAGCCTATGCGCTGATCTTCGTGGTCGCCTTGCTCGCCTGGGCGCTCGCCTCGCGCTTGTTGCGCATGGTGATCCACGCCACGCCCTTGCAGTTGGTCGACCGCGTGCTTGGCGGCGGCTTCGGCCTCGCGCGTGGTGCGGTGCTGCTGCTGGTGGTGGCCACCGTGGTCTCGGTGACCCCGGCCGCGCGCTCGCCCGCCTGGCAGCATTCGCAGGGCGCGGCCTGGCTCGGCGCTCTGCTGCAAGGCCTGAAGCCGGTGCTGCCCGAGTCGCTGGCGCAGCACCTGCCGGCCTGAAAGGAGACGTCTCCGTGTGCGGCATCGTCGGCGTGATCTCCAAAGCGCCTGTCAACCAGCTGATCTACGACGCGCTGCTGTTGTTGCAGCACCGTGGCCAGGATGCGGCCGGCATCGTCACCATGCTGGGCACCAAGTGCTTCATGCAGAAGGCGCGCGGCATGGTGCGCGACATCTTTCGCACCCGCAACATGCGTGCGCTGCCGGGCAACGTCGGCCTGGGCCAGGTGCGCTACCCGACCGCAGGCAATGCTTACAGCGAAGAGGAGGCTCAGCCCTTCTACGTCAACGCGCCGTTCGGCATCGTGCTGGTCCACAACGGCAATCTGACCAACGCGCACTCGCTCAAGGCCGAGTTGGTCGACGTCGATCGGCGTCACATCAACACCGAGAGCGACACCGAGGTCTTGATCAACATCCTCGCGCACGAGATCGAGATGGCTGCGCGTGGCCTGCCGCTGACACCCGACACGGTCTTCAAGGCCGTGGCGGCAGTGCACCGTCGCGTCAAGGGCTCGTACGCGGTGATTGCGCTGATCGCCGGCCACGGCTTGCTGGCCTTTCGCGACCCCTATGGCATCCGCCCGCTGGTGTTCAGCCGCGACAAGGACGGTGAAGTGATGGTGGCCAGCGAGAGCGTTGCGCTCGACGGCACCGGCCACCAGCTGGCTCGCGATGTGGCGCCGGGCGAAGCCATCTACATCGACATGGCTGGCTCCCTGCACGCCCGCCAATGCGCTGTGCGGACCAGCTTGAACCCGTGCATGTTCGAGTTCGTGTACCTGGCCAGGCCCGACTCCGTGATGGACGGCATCTCGGTCTACCAGGCGCGACTGAACCTCGGCGAGACGCTGGCGCAGCGCCTGATCTCGACCATGCCGCCATCGGAGATCGATGTCGTGATCCCGATTCCCGAATCGAGCCGGCCGAGCGCGATGCAACTGGCACAGAAGATCGGCAAGCCTTACCGCGAAGGCTTCGTCAAGAACCGCTATGTCGGTCGCACCTTCATCATGCCCGGCCAGGAAGTGCGCAAGAAGAGCGTTCGGCAAAAGCTCAATGCCATCGGCGTCGAATTCAAGGGCCGCAACGTGCTGCTGGTCGATGACTCGATCGTGCGCGGCACGACCAGCAAGGAGATCGTGCAGATGGCGCGCGAGGCCGGCGCGCGCAAGGTCTACATGGCCTCGGCCGCGCCGCCGGTGCGATTCCCCAACGTCTATGGCATCGACATGCCGACCAAGGACGAACTGATCGCCCACGACCGCAGCGTCGAAGAGATCCGCCAGTTCATAGGCGCCGATGCGCTGATCTACCAGGACGTGGATGCGATGAAGCGCGTCGTCGGCGCACTCAATCCGCGAATCGCCAGCTTCGAGGCCAGTTGCTTTGACGGCCACTACATCACCGGGGACGTCAGCGACGACGACTTCGCCGCCCTCGAAGCGCAGCGTCGCCTGCAGTTCGACGACGAAGAGTCCAACGACCGGGGCCGCCTGGCGCTGCGCGGCGAGGCCGAGAAAGCATGAGCACCGACAAACAGAAGCTGCCGCGCGTGAACCTGCCGCCCGACGCGCGGCTGGACACGCTGGCGGTGCGCGAAGGCCTGCCGCCGTCGCAGTGGGGCGAGAACTCGGAAGCCCTGTTCCTCACCAGCTCCTTCGTGCATCCCGACGCCGCGACGGCGGCGGCGCGATTCGCCAACGAGGAGGAGGCCTTCGTCTACAGCCGCTTCTCGAATCCCACGGTGACGATGATGGAGCGCCGCCTGGCCGCGCTCGAAGGCACCGAGGCCTGTATCGGTACATCGAGCGGCATGGCTGCGATCCTGCTGCTGATCATGGGCACGCTCAAGAGCGGCGATCACGTCGTGTGCTCGCAGTCGGTGTTCGGCTCGACCATCAAGCTGTTCCAGGACTTTGCGAAGTACGGCGTGCAGACGTCGTTCGTGTCGCAGGCAAACGTTGACGAGTGGCAGGCTGCGGTGCAACCCAACACCAAGCTGCTGTTCGCCGAGACGCCGACCAACCCGCTGACCGAGGTTTGCGACATCGCTGCGCTGGCCGGCATCGCCAAGCGCGCCGGTGCGCTCCTGTGCGTCGACAACTGCTTCTGTTCTCCGGCGCTTCAACAGCCAATCAAGCTCGGCGCTGACATCGTCATGCATTCGGGTACCAAGTTCCTCGATGGCCAGGGCCGTGTCATCGCAGGTGCCTTGTGCGGCACCGAGTCGCTGGTCAACGACAAACTCGTGCCCACGATGCGCAGCGCCGGCATGAGCTTGTCGCCCTTCAATGCCTGGGTGGTGTTGAAGGGCATGGAGACGCTGTCAATCCGCATGCATGCGCAGAGTTCGCGCGCTCTTGCCATGGCGCAATGGCTCGAAGCGCAGCCCATGGTCGAACGCGTCTATCACCCGAGCCTGCTGTCGCACCCGCAGCACGCACTGGCAATGGCGCAGCAGTCCGGGCAGGGCGGCGCCGTGGTCTCCTTTATCGTCAAGGGCGGCCGCGCGGCAGCGTTCGCAGTGATCGACGCCACGCGCATCTGCTCGATCACGGCCAACCTGGGTGATACCAAGACGACGATCACGCACCCGGCCAGCACGTCCCACGGCCGCTTGAGCGAAGACCAGCGCATCGCCGCCGGCATCACCCAGGGCATGATCCGCCTGGCTGTCGGCCTGGACGATGTGGAGGACCTGAAGACCGACCTCGCTCACGGCCTGGCCTTGTTGAAGACATGACGGTTCGCACCCGCATTGCGCCGTCGCCCACCGGCTTCCTGCACCTGGGCACGGCGCGCACCGCGCTGTATTCCTGGGCCTACGCACGCCATCACGGCGGACAGTTCGTGCTGCGAATCGAAGATACCGATGTTGCCCGCTCGACGCAGGATTCCGTCGACCAGATCCTGGCCTCGATGCACTGGCTGGGCCTGGACTTCGACGAAGGCCCAATCTATCAGATGCAGCGGCTGGCGCGCTACCAGGCCGTTGCCGACCAACTGATCGCCAGCGGGCACGCTTACCGCTGCTACTGCTCGCCGGCTGAGCTCGATGCCATGCGCCAGTTGCAGCGGACTCGAGGCGAGAAGACCCACTACGACGGCCGTTGGCGTCCCGAGACTGGCAAGGCATTGCCGGTGCCGCCGGTTGACGTGCAGCCGGTCATTCGCCTGAAGAATCCGATCGACGGCAACGTGACCTGGCACGATCTCGTCAAGGGTGACATCTCGATCAGCAACCGCGAAATCGATGACCTGATCCTGGTCCGGCCTGACGGCGTGCCGACCTACAACTTTGCCGTGGTCGTGGACGATTGGGACATGCGCATCACGCACGTCTTTCGCGGCGACGAACATGTCAACAACACTCCCTGGCAGATCAACATCTTTCGAGCGTTGGGTGCGCCATTGCCGCAGTTCGGCCACTGCCCGATCATCCTCGGCGATGACGGACTCAAACTCTCGAAGCGCCGCGGCGCGGTCAGCGTGACGGCCTACGAAGACGCCGGCTACCTGCCCGAGGCGATGCTCAACTACCTGGCCCGTCTGGGTTGGAGCCACGGCGACGAGGAACTTTTCACGCGCGAGCAACTGGTTGCGTGGTTCGACGGCAGCCATCTGGCCAAGAGCCCGGCGCAGTGGGATCCGGCGAAACTGGCCTGGGTCAACGCGCACTACGTCAAGCAAGCCGACGATGCACGGCTTGCGGCGCTGGTGCAGGCGCAGTTGGCGTCACGCAAGGTGCAGGCCCATGATCTCGATCACCTGTCGCGCGCCTGCGCCTTGTTCAAGGATCGATGCAGCACAACGGTCGAGATCGCCGACTGGGTGCAGATGTACTTCTTGCCGGTGACGCCGAGCAGCGAAGACCTCTCGACACATGTCACGCAGGCGCTGCGGCCTGCCCTCGCAGACCTGCGCGATCGCTTCGCGGCGATCGCCTGGGACAAGGCTGCCATCGCTGCTGCGATCAAGGAGACATTGGTCGCGCACCAGCTGAAGATGCCGCAAGTCGCACCCGCTCTGCGCGTGCTGGTGTGCGGTCGCGCGCAAACACCGTCGATCGATGCCGTACTGGCCCTCTTCACGCGCGAAGTGGTGCTCTCGCGCATGAGGCAGGTATGAAAAAGCTGGCTATAATCGCGCTCTTGCTTGAACGGCGTTGCCGCTCCTCAAAGGGGGTATAGCTCAGCTGGGAGAGCGCTTGCATGGCATGCAAGAGGTCAGCGGTTCGATCCCGCTTACCTCCACCAAGACCGCAAGGTTGAGGCAGGCGCGCAGTTCAGGTGGGATGAAGGTTTCACTGTCCCCTTCGTCTAGAGGCCTAGGACACGACCCTTTCACGGTCGGTACAGGGGTTCGAATCCCCTAGGGGACGCCAACAATTGTTGGACAAGTCTGGCTGCACTTGCGGAGTGATCCGGCAACGCAGCCACCGCGTGGAGTGGTAGTTCAGTTGGTTAGAATACCGGCCTGTCACGCCGGGGGTCGCGGGTTCGAGTCCCGTCCACTCCGCCAATCACATCAACGGGTTGCAGCAGAACTGCTGTAGCCCGTTTTTTTGCGTCAATGGGTCATGCCGAGCGGCCGTTCGCTCATGCATCGCGGAGCGCACATCAGGCGGACTGCAGGCGCCGCCGCACGAACTGGATGTGGCTCTTCAACGCATACAGCTCGTCTGTG
>Ga0209254_10004218_pt1 | contig 13169 bp, 11 predicted proteins | sample FrelakmetDIP11DI_FD_187148 | JGI IMG/M metagenome (GOLD analysis project Ga0209254, IMG submission 187148) | Freshwater lake sediment microbial communities from the University of Notre Dame, USA, for methane emissions studies - DIP11 DI (SPAdes)... | ecosystem: Environmental > Aquatic >...
TCGCAAATACAAGCCTGTTTCAAATTTTTACCTATATACGCTCCTATTTCCCTTGTTCTCTTGACATGTTCTATCCAGAATTTCCTTATTTTATCATCAGTATGTGAAATAGTATAACCATAGGAAGCCATCTGATGCGACCATAAAACCGGATTTATATCAATCCCTACGCCATTATTACGAGCCCATCTTATCCATGTGTCAAAATGTTCAGGAAGGATTGCATCACGGTCGTAGAATTGCCCCTTAAAATCCCCATAAATTGTATGAAAATTCAGTTTTTTCTTACCCGGGATAAGGGAGAAAACTTTCTCAATATCCTGCCTGTATTCACCTATATTGCGAGCTTTGCCAGGATAATTTCCTGTTGACAGGAGTCCACCGCCTGAGAGGGCGGAACCCGGTCTTTCAAAACCGGAAAAATCATCTGCCTGCCAGCCATGAATAGAAAAAGTCATATTTTTTAATCTTTCAATTACTTTTTCAGTATCCACTCCAATATCTGCATACCGTTTGCTGGCGATGCTGTAACTATCGTCTGCCAATATTCTCCTCCAATTCATTCTGATTGTTTATAAATCAAGCATTAAGGACTGTCTCCCTTTCTGAAATTATTGTTTCAACAGGAGCTTTTACATTTTCCAATGGGACATATAACTGCCTTTCATTTAAGATTTTTAATCCTGGTGCCATATCTCTTCCAGGTCCTCATATTCAGGACCCATAATTGAAGGGTCGTTTTTTACAAAAAATTTATTCATAAATTCTTCCCATCTGGGCCTGGCTTCTGAAGCATTCATGATCTTAAAACCTTCCTCAAGGTCATCGTGTTCCCAGTATGCGAAAAGGGTGCCGTCCTTTCTTGCAAAAATAGTATAATTCTTGAATCCTGCGTCCTTTATAAGTTTTCTCATTTCTGGCCATATTTCATCATGAGCTTTTTTATATTCCGGGATTGATTCCGGTCTTATCCTGTAAAGTTTTCCATATCTTGCCAATTAGTTACCTCTTTTTTTAATTTATATTTTAAAAATTTAGATACTTCAAAAAATAATAAACCTCTGATTGCTTAATAGATTGCCAAATCGCTAACCACGGGCATTATTTTGCCCAGTTCAATGACCTTTCCACGGCTCTTTTCCACCCGGAGTAAAGTTCCTTCCTTTTTTCCGGCTCCATTTTTGGTTCATATCTTTTATCAAGCTTCCAGTGTTTTTCAAGGTCTGAGATACTGTCCCAGTATCCAACACCAAGACCTGCAAGATATGCTGCGCCAAGTGCCGCCATCTCTGTTACCCTCGGTCTTTCAACAGGTATGCCGAGCATATCCGCCTGAAATTGCATTAAAAAATCGCTTTTTGTGGCTCCGCCATCGACCCTTAGTGAACTGAGCTCTTTTCCTGAATCAGCTATCATGGCATCTATAATATCTTTTGACTGATATGCAATGGATTCCTCTGTTGCCCGGCAGATATGTTCCCTTGATGTCCCTCTTGTAATGCCTATGATAGTGCCTCTTGCATAAGAATCCCAGTAAGGAGCGCAAAGTCCGGTAAATGCAGGTACAACATAAACACCCCCTGTATCCTTGACTTGCTCTGCCAGGATGTCGCACTCCCGGGCATCTTTTATAATCCTGATTCCATCCCTGAGCCACTGTATTGCAGCACCGCCAATAAATATTACACCTTCGAGCGAATAATAGATGTCCTTTCCAATTACCCATAAAAGATCTGTCAACATCCCATTATTTGACAGTACCGGGCTGCCCCCGATATTCATCATAAGCCCCAGGGCTGTACCATATGTATTTTTTACCATTCCCGGCTTAAAACAACCCTGGCCAAAAAGTGCTGATTGCTGGTCTCCGGCAACTCCTGAAATCGGGATCTCGCAGTTAAATATTTTTTTAGCTGCTTCATTTTTGCCTGTGTAGGCCATTATGCCGCTTGTAGGTTTAAGGGCAGGCAGTATATTCCTGTCGATACCAAACAATTCAAGAAGTTCGTCATCCCAATCAAGAGTATGTATGTTTAGAAGCATTGTCCTTGAAGCATTTGAATAATCAGTAACATGATACCTGCCGCCTGACAGGTTATATATAAGCCATGAATCAACATTCCCCATACATACATTTCCTGCTTTTATTTTTTGCCCGACACCTTCTATATTATCTATTATCCATTTGACTTTTGTTGCAGAAAAATATGAATCAACAAAAAGCCCTGTTTTTTCCCGGATTATTTTTTCAAAACCTTTTGATTTAAGCATTTCACAGTAATCCGAAGTCCTGCGGCATTGCCATACTATTGCATTGTATAAAGGTTTGCCTGAATCTCTTTCCCATAATATAATCGTCTCTCTCTGGTTTGTAATACCTATAGCTTCAACCTGTGAAGGACTTATTCCACTTTTAGTAAAAACTTCTTCCACGCAGCAATAAACTGAAGATATATGCTCTTCAGGATCATGTTCAACCCAGCCGGGATTAGGATATATCTGCTTTATTTCACGGTAGGCACTGAATGAGCTCTCGCCTTCATGGTTAAAAAGAATAACCCGCGAACCTGTGGTGCCCTGATCGATAGCCAAAATATATTTTTTATCCATACCTTCCCCTTATTATTATTCTTCAGGCTTAAACATAACTTTGTTGAATACCTCTTTTTTATTAAACATCATATCAAAAGCTTTTACACATTCCTCAAGCCTGAACCTGTGTGAAATCAACGGGGCACATTTTATTTTCCCTGCATTTACAAATCTCAATGAACTGTCCCATTCATTTATAGGAAGCGGGCTGTTCAGGGAATTCCATGCTCCTATTACCTGCAGTTCGCCTCTCAGGATCCTGCTAAGTGTAGCATTTGGTATTAAAAGGTCGTCGTAAGAGATGCCGCAAAAAATGATTTTACCCATTTTTTTTGCTGAATCAATCGCCTGCACCTGTGTGGTCTTAGAACCCGCCAGTTCGACAACAATATCAACACCCATGTTTGCAGTATTCTGCTTTATTGATTCCACCGGTTCCTGATTTCTTGCATTTATACAGAAATCTGCTCCAAGAAAATTTGCCAGTTCAAGTTTTTCATCATAGATGTCTATGGAAAAAACATTTGTACAACCTGCGATCTTTAGCCATTGTACCGTAAGAAGTCCTATTGCGCCTAATCCATAGACCGCTGCTTTATACCCCGGTTCGATGCAGCATTTCCTGACTGCATGTAATGCAACTGAAACCGGGTCTGTCATTGCGCCTGCTTCAAAATCGACGTTTAACGGAAGTTTTATTACATTATTTTCATTTATTTTTATAAATTCTGCCATTGCGCCATCAACGCGCGAACCGGGGTATGCATAATCTTCACAAAAAATATATTGTCCAATCCTGCACCATTCACATTTCATGCAGGGTAAGAGTGGAGATGCAGTTACCCTGTCGCCAGGTTGTATTTGTTTTACAGCAATTCCTGTCTGCTCGACTATACCGGAGAATTCATGTCCTATTGTGATTGGATGCCGGTATGCCCCTTTAACCATAACCCTCATAATATCAGAACCACATACCCCGCATGACTTTACTTTGATAATGACGTCATCCTCTTTTTCAATCTCCGGTTTTTCCACCTCGACACATCTTAAGTCTCCCGGTGAAAAAAGCCTTACTGCTCGCATCATTGAAGCCATATATTTCCTTTCATAGTCCTTTCTTAACCTTCAAGTATTTTTATTGATTTGCTGGTACCGAGCCTGCAAAGACTGTTATTGCCAAGAGTGCATGCGCCGGCATCAAGAAGAGCCATTGCGCCCTCATAATCCCCGATTCCACCAGAGGCTTTTACACCAATTCCAGGTCCGACTGTCTTTCTCATAAGCTTTATATCCTCAACGGTAGCGCCGCCCGTACTGAAACCTGTCGAGGTCTTTACAAAAGCAGCCCCGGCATCTTTTGCCAGTTCACATGCCCTGATTTTTTCTTCATCTGTTAAAAGGCATGTTTCAATAATAACTTTTACGATAGCGCTTTTACTGGCAGCTATTACTACTTCTTCAATATCACTTTTTACGCTGCCATAGTCTTTGGATTTTAAGGCGCCTATGTTTATTACCATATCAATCTCTGTTGCACCGTTTTCAACTGCTTCTTTTGTCTCACAAACTTTTGACCTGGTGGAAGCTGCTCCCAGCGGGAATCCGACAGTTGCGCAAACCGGTATGTTGCTTCCCTTTAGAAACTCTTTTGCAAGGATTACATTGCATGAATTAATACAAACTGATGCAAAACCGAATTCCTTTGCCTCATCGCAGAGCTGTTTTACCTGTTCATAAGTAGCATCCGGCTTAAGGAGGGTATGGTCAATCATCTTTGCTATTTTTTTTAACTGTAACTCTTTATCACCAGGATGCCCTGGCGACTGATTCTTTAATGCACTGTTATCGCTTATTTTGCGCAACACTCGCTCTGTAATCTCAGCAACAAGATTCTCATAATTACCGGTTTCCATGAGCTTATCTCCTCAGAAGTAATGATTTTTTATAAACATTAAAATTAATATACAATTTCGTTTTTACTGGGTGTTTTGGCATTTGAAAATAAAATTAAAATTAATTTCACTATTGCAATAATTTTCAATTAATTATATAATTAAAAAGTTCTATTGTCAATAAGTATATTTAAAGAATCATTATCCAGTGTTTAAAGAGATAAAATATTATGGGTGATATAGATCTTGATCTCATACTTAAAGTATGCAACCTGAAATATAAGGAGAAAAAACAGCAGAACGAGATCTCCAGGATATTGAAACTCTCGCCCGCAAAAGTGACAAGGATTTTGCAAAAAGCAATTGACCTCGAAATACTGCAGTTCAATATAATCAACAAGCAGGAGCTTTCAACAGAAATTGAGAGTTCGCTGGAGCATAGATTCAAGTTAAAGCGCGTTATAGTTGTAAAAAATGAAAAAGACGCCCCCACAGAAATAAAGGAACTATTAGGCCAGAAAGTTGCAAGCTACCTTATTAATATCCTGAAAGATAGCGATGTCCTTGGAATATCGCACAGTTCGACTGTAAAGAAGGTAATTGAAGCCCTTCCTATGAAACTTTCAAAAAAAGTCGAAGTGGTCCAGCTGCTTGGTGGTTCATATCTTTTGACTTTTGAAGGTCTAGACCAGACTAAGGAACTTTCAAACAAGTTCGGGGTATCCCCTCACATATTATATGCCCCGCTTTTTGTGGACAACAGGGAGATAAAAGAGGCGATACTTAAAGACAGCAGCATGAAACAGACTTTTGATTTCTTTAATAATGTCAATATAGCAATTGTAGGCGCAGGGACCTTTTATCCATTGGGGAATTCTACAATTTTCAGGTCAGGGTTTTTAACTGGACAGGAGATAAAAGAACTTTCAGAAGCAAAAGTCGCAGGTGATATTTTTGGTCATTTTTTTGATAATAATGGCAGCTTTTGCAATACCTCAGTCGAACAAAGAATAATAGCAATACCTGTAGAATGTATACCAAAAATAGAATACAGGATAGGTGTAGCTGGAGGAACTGAAAAATACTCCGCAATCCTTGGTGCCCTTAAAGGGAAAATAATCAATATTTTAGCGACAGACGAAAAGACAGCAAATATGCTGCTTAATTCATAAATTTATTGAAATTTTTATACTTTAAGATTTTAAGTAAAGACCGGTCATCCTGATCTGAAGTGCTTTCTCATCAATTGAACAAAAAAATCAAGACCTTTGCCGGCATCTTTTTCTTTAAATATTATCTCATAAAGAATATTGAGTAATGGCAGGTCCTTAGCTGGATCGATACCAATAGATGCGGCCCAATCAAGCGCTATTTCAAGCGCCATATAACCTTCAGCAACCTCACCTGCTGCAAACATTTCCTTAAATGTCTTATGAGGGTTACTTCCCAGGCCTACTGCATCGCCATACCTGCGATTTCTTCCTGAAAGCGATGCTACATAGAAATCACCTATTCCTGCAAGATCAAAGGCAGTTTCTTTTCTACCTCCAGCTTTCTCTACCATCATTGCTATCTCCAGCATGCCCTGGTTAAAAATAAAGGAATTAAAGTTATGGTAATTGCCTTCTCCCTTATCTCTAAAAAGACCGTCACAAATCCCTATAGCTATTGCGTACACGTTTTTGAATGCGGAAGACACTTCTACGCCTATAGCATCATCTGTAACAGTTATGGGATAATATTCTGTAGAGAAGCTGTAGCATAGTTCTGAAAGTTTTTTATTATTAGGCGCATACACGCTGGCAGTAGGAATCTTATCCGAAAGTTCTCCAGCTTTTACAGGCCCGCCAATTACAGTCCAGTCAAAATCCTCATTAGAAAATTTTGACCTGAAAACCTCCATAGCTGACTGGGATATCCTTTTTATATTGCCATTATCATTTATAAGTCCTTTTGTGAGCTTAAAAAACATATAATTTTTATCTATCGCATCTATCAGCATTTTAAATACATCCAGGAACCCGTTACTTGTAATGCCAACAAATATCATATCGACATCACTTACAGCTTGCCTGAGATCTGAAGAGTAAAAAAATCTGACATTAGCAGGCATTTTTTTCTTAAGTTTTGGATGGTAGCCGTTTATGCAGGATTTAATTATTGTATCGTCAAGCCATGTACCCCATAGATTGACCTGCATTCCATTATCCGATAATGGAAAAGTTATAGCGCTTCCCATATATCCGGCACCAAGGACTGCTGCCTTTTTCATAATTTACCTCCATTACCATACAATTTTTTACAGATTATTTTTTTATCAGTAAGCATAAATAATTTTTAAATGATAAAAAAATATACCATAAAAAAAAATAATAAAAAACAAATCAACATGATACACTGACTACATAAATATTTATTTTTTGTTATAATTTGAAAATAACTAAATATTAAAAACACTAATCAATGCCTACCCGGGAGGTAAGTTATGGAAAATTTTATTTATGACAGGAGTACAAAAATAATCTTTGGTAAAGAAACCGAGAAACTTGCAGGTAAAGAAGTAAAGAAATTTGCCAGTAAAATAATGCTTCATTATGGCGGAGGCAGCATAAAGAAAAGCGGTCTTTTTGACACAGTTATGAAGTCGTTAAAAGATGAAGGCATAGAAGTTATTGAGTATGGAGGCGTAAAACCAAATCCAACACTTAATTTTGCAAGAGCAGGTATTAAGCTTGCCAAGGAAAAGGGAGTAGGGCTTATCCTTGCTGTCGGTGGCGGTAGCGTTATAGACTCTGCAAAAAGTATAGCTCTGGGTGCAAAATACGATGGGGATGTCTGGGATTTTGCCGACAAAAAAGCAGTTGCAAAAGAAGCATTGCCTGTAGGTGTAATACTTACACTACCTGCAGCAGGAAGCGAGTCCAGCCAGTATTGTGTCCTTACAAATGAGGATGGTCCATATCCATTAAAGAGAGATGTCATAGTTGAAAACAACCAATTAATAAGACCGCAGTTTGCAATACTTAACCCTGTACTTACTTTTACACTTCCCCCATTCCAGACAGCTTGTGGGGTATCAGATATTCTTGCTCATGTAATGGAAAGGTATTTTACAAATGTAAAAGATGTAGAGCTTACAGACAGGCTCTGTGAAGCAACAATGAAAACTGTTATTAATAACGGACTGATAATTATGAAAGAACCCAATAATTACAGCGCAAGGGCAGAAGTAATGTGGGCAGGTTCGATCGCGCATAATGATTTTCTGGGTACAGGAAGAGCGGGAGACTTTGCCTCCCACATGATAGAACATGAACTGAGCGCTATTTATGATATCGCACATGGAGCCGGACTTTCAATAATCTTTCCTTCGTGGATGAAATATGCTTACAAATATAATGTTGCAAGATTTGCACAGTTTGCTGCAAGAGTGTGGAATGTCGATGATAATTTATTTTCGATGGAAAGTATGGCACTTGAAGCAATTAAGAGGTTATTAAGCTTCTATAAAGAACTTGGGTTGCCAATAACACTTAAGGAAGCAGGTATACCTGCTGCAAGATTTGAAGAAATGGCAGAAAAAGCAGTAAAACTTGGCAATATTAAGAAGACCAATGCTGAAGATATTGTAGAGATATATAAACTGTCTGCCGTTTAAATCTGGTATGATAAAGTAAAATATGCCGGCTGTAGACAGATTCTTATTATTTATTTACAGGCCTTTAATAAAATCATTGGTCCTGTATATATCATCTCTTAATGCTATATAAGTATTTCTATATTGCTGGACAAAAAACTTATATTTTTCATGGCTATTCATATCGGGTCTAACTTCTTCACCAAAATGGACCATGTTATCAGCTGCTTCCACCATATTCTTATACTTGCCGGCTGCAACAGCTGCAATTATTGCAGAACCAAGGCATGTTGCCTCCGGATTTGTTGTTTTCTTTATTGGAAGTCCTGATACATCCGCATATATCTGGGACCATATCCTGCTATTCATATGACCGCCTACCCCAATGATCTCGTGGATATTAAAATTATTTTCTTTTATTATCCTTAGCGAAGACTCTATATCATATGCTACTGCTTCCATTATTGCCCTATAAATATGTACTGGAGTATGTTTTAAAGTAAGTCCCCTTATAATACCCCTACTGTTTGGGTCAGTAAATGGCGTACGGTTTCCCTGCCAGTGCTCCACTATAATTATACCTTCCGAACCTACAGGGAGCTTCTCTGCTTCCTCATCCATATAAGAGTAAACGCTTATTCCCTTATTTTTTGCTGCTTCTTCAATATCCGGGCTTATAAACTGCGTCTTAAACCATTTAAGGACAGAACCTGTAGAGACCTGTCCCCCTTCTATTGTAAAATTATCAACGACCAGGTCCGGGTAGCTTCCAAATAATCCTTTCGTGCTGAATTCCCTGTCTATATTTATCTGTATCCATGTTGATGAACCTGCTGCCATAAATATCCTTCCGGAAGTAAAAGCATTACATCCTATACTTGCGCTTGTTGCATCAACAGCACCCTGCCCAACCGGTATTCCCTCAGGCAGTCCAGTCTTGATTGCAAACTTTCTGCATACTCTTCCGGCTATATCACCCAGGCGCAATATATTCTGAGGTAATTTTTCAAAAATATCACTAAGACCTATCAAAGCATAAAAGTCTTTCTGCCAGCCTCCATTCCGGGTATCGTAATAACCCCTTAGAGTTATAGACGATATACCAAGTGTCCAATTGCCAGTGAGTTCGTGAGTTAGAAAATCAGTATATTCGCCTGCTATTTTTGTCTTCTTATAAATATCAGGCTGGTTCTTTTTTACCCAGAGGTTCTTGCATGGGAACCATTCCGGAGAGACATTACCATAACCATTATATCTTCTTGCAGGATGTTCAATAGAAGCAATTAATCTTGCTTCTTCTGTGGCTCTTACATCCATCCAGATTATCGCATCCCGCAATGGCTTATCGTTCTCATCAATCCATATGGGAGAACATGAAGTAGCGTCATAGCTTACGCCAACAATAGATTCCGGTTTCACTCCAGATGAGTTAATGACATCCCGCACGGCAATATAAAGACTCTCCCGCCATTCTTCTATCTTCTGTTCCGCCCAGCCCGGGTAATTATGATATGTGTTATAGTTACAGCTGCTTATACCAACACTATTTCCCTTAAGGTCATAGATACCTGCTTTAATACATTCAGTCCCACCGTCAATGCCCATTAGAAATTCTGCCATTTATAGCTCCTTATGTAGAGAGACATTTGAAAAAAATGTTCAGGGTTTTATTCTAAGTATTTAAACATCTTAATTCAAGATTATTTAAATAAATTGCCAATTTTTTAATTTACCAATAAGTTATTTTGCCTGAATATTTTTTTAAATAAAAATTAAAATAAGATATAATTTTAATAACATAAGCGGCTCAGGTCCAAAAATGTTTATATCATTAAAAATTCTTTAAATGCAAGGAGGTTTTTCAAATGTTGAAATTTGGAGTAGACACTTTTATATGGTCAGAAAGCTTTTCTGAAAAAGACCTGCATCTAATTGGAAAATCCAAACAGCTTGGTTTTGACGTCATTGAGACTTTTATTTCTAATCCTGATACTTATCCTACAGTACAGGTAAAAAAGGAAGTTAAAAAAGTCGGTGTCGAAGTAGTTACAGCTACTGTGCTTGGAAACGAGACTAACTTAATAAGCACGGATCCGAAAATCAGGAAAAAAGGTATCGAATATCTTAAAAAAGTCATAGATATCAATAATGAGATAGGGTCCGATACTATTGGCGGTGTCAACTATGCAAGCTGGGGATACCTCACACGTAAATGCAGGACAGAAGATGAATGGAAGTGGTCTGTTGAGTCTATGAGAGAAGCTGCAACTTATGCAAAGGAAACAGGAAATGCCAGTATTTGCGTTGAACCTGTAAACAGGTTTGAGACACATTTTTTAAATATTGCTGAAGATGCGGTAAGATACTGCAAGGATGTAGGTATTGATAATATGAAGGTTCATCTTGATTCTTTTCATATGATACGTGAAGAGCTTAGTTTTACTGAAGCTGTAAACCAGTGCGGCAAAAAATATCTTGGGTATATCCATGTTTGCGAAAATAATAGGGGTATTCCAGGCACAGGACTTGTACCATGGAAAGAGTTCTTCACTGCAATAATAAATACCGGATATTCAGGACCGCTTGTTATTGAGTCCTTTGACCCAAGCTTTGAAGAACTTACAAGTATGTGCGCTATCTGGAGAACCTTTGCTGATACAGGTGAAGATCTTGCAGTGCAGGGGTTAAAAAACCTGAAGGCCATTGAGAAACAATTGAAATAACAAAGGTAATTTAAAAAATATTTAAATTTTCAATCAATATCTATAATAAATTATTTATTACTTTTACACGATAGAAAGGATAGAAATGAGGAAGTTAATCAACAATCCGGCAAATGTTGTAGATGAGCTTATTGACGGATTTGTCTATACCAATAAAGACAGGGTAAAAAGGATTGGAAGAGAAACAGTCGTTGCAAGAATAAACGCCCCCATAAAAGACAAGGTAGGCATAGTTATCGGAGGTGGAGCCGGACATGAGCCATTGTTCCTGGAGTATGTAGGAAAAGGTATGGCAGACGCTGCTGCCCATGGACAGGTATTTGCAGCCCCTTCTGCTTCATATGGGCTGGAAGCAATAAAGGCCGCCAGCAGTGGAAAGGGCGTAATACTGCTCTATAATAACTATGCAGGCGATGTCATGAATTTCGATATGGCACAGGATATGGCTCGCGATGAAGGTATAAAAGTCGAGACAGTTCTTATTTATGATGATGTATCATCCGCTACGGTCGAAAAAAAAGAGGACAGGCGTGGCACAACAGCAACTCCGATTGTAATTAAAATCGCTGGCAATGCTTCTGAAAGTGGAATGGGATTTGATGACTTAAGAAAGCTTCTGGAGAGGGCAAGTTTTAATTCCAGGTCGCTTGGTGTGTCACTATCAGCCTGTACTCTACCTGAAACTGGTCTTGCTACTTTTACTCTTGAAGAAGGTAAGATGGAATTTGGCATGGGTCTGCATGGTGAGGCTGGCATAAAAACAGTTGACATTATGACTGCAGATGAGACCACTGTCACTATTCTTGAATTAATAATCGCCGATCTGCCGTTTAAAAGCGGCGACGAAGTAATTGCTCTTGTAAATGGTTATGGATCTACCACAAGGATGGAAATGTTTATAGTGATGAAGAAAATCCATGAGTATCTTTCATCGAAGAAAATATCCATATATGCAAGCGAGCTCGGTGAATTTTGCACTTCACAGGAAATGGCAGGCATCTCTATTACTCTAATGAAAATAGATGAAGAGATAAAAAAATATTATGATATGGCTGCAGACAGCCCGGGTTATGTCAGAATGGCCAGGAAGTAAAAAGAAGGCAAATGGACACAATCAATGGAATGACAAAAGAAGAGGCACTGGAAAAAGCTTTTAAGATCGCATATGAAGGCGAGGCAAATCGTACAAATTGCGCACAGGAAACATTTCATGCAGTGACTTCTGTCCTTGGTATTAAAAACCCGCAATTATTTAAAAGCCTCTCTGCACTGGAAGCAGGAGGCGCAATTACTACTGCAGGATCATGTGGCGCTTTTTCCGGTGGTCTTGTAGCAATAAGTAATTTTTTTGGCAGGACTTATGAACAGTGGGAGGAAGGTAAACCCTACATAAAGTCATCAATACTGGGACAGAAACTTTATAAAAAGTTTAGGGAAGAGTATGGAACAGTAATTTGCAGGGAGATACATAAAAAGAAATTCGGAAGATTCTTTAAACTTATGGATGAAGAAAACCTGGGGATAGACAAGGAAGAATTAAAAGCCTTTGAATCAATGGGCGCGCACGAAAACATGTGTACGACTGTAGCCGGTCTGTCAGCAATGTGGACTGTCGATATTTTATGGGATGAGCTTCCAAAAGATGTTGATGTGTCTGTATACCCTTCTTCAGCACAGGCAAAAAAAGATTTTAAGCCTAAATAATAATTATTTTTTCAAGTCTATATACTATCACATCCGGTAGTTTATAAGATGATAATATAAATAAGACTGTAGACCCCAAAAAGCCCGGAGAAACCTAAAAAACAGCTTTTGTATTTTATTTTTTATATCGATTCATACATAGCATTAATAATAAGATAAACAGTATTTGCGCCGGCATCTTCATAACCAAGCGAACGCTCGCCTGCATACCTGGCCCTGCCTTTTGTCGCTACCATTTCTTTTGTGGATTCTGCTCCAGCTTTTGCAGAAGATGCCATTGCGGAGAAAGCTTCTTTAAAAGATTCAGTCTTGTCAGCAGATATTTTTAGTGACTGGACAGCAGGATACAGCGCATCCACCATAGTCTTGTCCCCGGGCTTTGCTCCTCCAGCTTTCATGATTTTATCGAGTGCCCTCTCAAACATGACTGAAATATCTTTTATATCTATTGCATCTTTTTCAGGTTCGACTGCCATGCCCATCTCGGAAAAAAACGCCCCAAAGACCGGGCCGGTTACACCGCCTATTATTACTGCAATCGAGTTGCCCGTAAGCTTTAAAAGGTCGGAAATATTTTTAGGATCCTGTTCCTGAATTTTTGCAACTGCATTTAAAAATCCT
>Ga0209254_10004219_pt1 | contig 13169 bp, 11 predicted proteins | sample FrelakmetDIP11DI_FD_187148 | JGI IMG/M metagenome (GOLD analysis project Ga0209254, IMG submission 187148) | Freshwater lake sediment microbial communities from the University of Notre Dame, USA, for methane emissions studies - DIP11 DI (SPAdes)... | ecosystem: Environmental > Aquatic >...
CGCCAGCGCGTGCGGCACATGCAGGGCGTTGGGTGTCGCCAGCACCACGCCGTCGGGTTTGTCTGCGGCGAACAGCTCGGCCAGTGAAGCATAGAGCGGCACACCGGCAGCGTGGGCATGCTCCTGTGCGGCGGGCGAAGGATCGACGATGGCCGCCAGCGTGACCGTGGCACTGGCGCGCGCTGCGTCGATGTGGGCCCGACCGATGGTGCCGGCACCGGCCACCGCAATGCGGGTCTTCGGGGCTGGGGTCACACCAGCGGCACAGTGAGTTGGTCGATCACCGGGCGCGTATCGGGCCGCACGCCACGCCACCAAGCGAAGGCCTCGGCGGCCTGCTCGACGAGCATGCCAACACCATCGGCCAGGCGCGGCGCGCCGGCGTTCTGCGCCAGGCGCAGGAAGGGTGTCAGGCCACGGCCATAGACCATTTCGTAAGCAAGCGCGGCATTCGCGAAAACACCGACCGGAACGGGTGGCAACTCGGCTTTCAGGCTGGCCGAGGTGCCGTTGAGCACCAGGTCGAAGCCGCTCTCGTGCGCCAGGTCACCATAGCCGCAGGCGGTGAGCCTGCCGTGACCGGCAAATTGCTGGGCCAGGGCCTGCGCCGTGGCCACGGTGCGGTTGGCGATCACCAGCTCTGTCAGCCCACGGGCCAGGAACTCGACCAGCGCGCCGCGTGCCGCGCCGCCGGCGCCGAGCATCAACACGCGCTTGCCTTTCAAGGGCATACCGAGATTGCACTCGATGTCGTTGGCCAGGCCGACGCCGTCGAAGTTGTCGACCACGATCCTGCCGTCGGCCTCGAACTTCATGCCGTTGGCCGCGCCGGCGATGCGTGCGCGTTCGCGTTTGTCGGTGCCCAACTCGAAGGCTTGCAGCTTGAATGGCGCCGTGACGTTCAGGCCTCGGCCGCCGCCGTCGCGAAAGGCATGCACGGCGGCAACGAAGCCCTCGGGCGTGCTCTCGAGCTTGGTGTATTCGAGGTCCTGCCCGGTGCTGAGCGCGAAGCGGGTGTGGATCAGCGGCGACTTGCTGTGGGCGATGGGGTTGCCGATGACGGCGTAGCGGTCGGTCATGACGAATCGTTCAGGGCGTGTAGAGCACGCCGTCCTGCAACGGCGCATCGAGCTCGCCTTAGGCATCTCCCGGTTCGGCGGCGACTTTGCGATTGTGTCGCCCAATCTCGGTGGCAACGCTGCAGGTGGTGGTCGGTGTCGGAGGACTGAACGGGCAGGTTGGCCGTGGCGGGGTTGAGCCGAGCTTGCGCTGCTCGTGCGCCACGACCCTGCCGCGCGTTGCGGGCGGCCACCTTGTGCGGGCGCGATCGGCCCGCCCGACGATCAGACACCGAGGTAGCTGCCCAGCGCGACGTTGGCCGCCACGTCGGCGGCAGGCCCCTGCAACACCGCCCGGCCCTTCTGCAGTACCAGCGCAGCGTCGACCTGCCCCAGCACGCGGCGGTAGTTGCGGTCGACGATCAGCGTGGCGATGCCACTCTGGCGGATGTCGCCGATGACGCGCCAGATCTCGGCCACGATCAATGGCGCCAGGCCCTCGGTGGCTTCGTCGAGGATGATCAACTCGGGGTGCGTCATCAAGGCGCGGCCGATCGACAGCATCTGCTGCTCGCCGCCGGAGAGCTGGGCGCCGAGGTGGGATGGGCGTTCGGCCAGGCGCGGAAAGGTGTCGAGCACGCGCTCGTATGACCAGTCGTTGCGGCCATCGCGGCCGCGGCGCGCGGCCATCACCAGGTTCTCGCGCACCGACAGGTTCGGGAACACACCACGGCCCTCGGGCACATAGGCCACCCCCAGGCGCGCCACCTCCTGCGGCCTGGCCTGCGACGCGTCCTGCCCGAACAGCTGGATGCTGCCCGCGCGCTGTGCCACATGGCCGAGCAGGGTGCGGATCAGCGTGCTCTTGCCCATGCCGTTGCGGCCGAGCAGACCCACGGTTTCGCCGCGGCCGATCTGCAGGTCGACGCCGTGCAACACATGGCTCGAACCGTACCAGGCATGGATGCCGCGGGCGTCGAGGATCGGGTCGGCGTGCGTGAGCGTCACGTCAATGCCCGCCCAGGTAGGCGGCCTGAACGTCGGGGCTGGCGCGCACGGCTTCGGGTGCGTCGGACGCAATGACTGCGCCGTTGACCATCACGGTGATGCGATCGGCGATGCGGAACACGGCGTCCATGTCGTGCTCGACGAGCAGGATCGCGTGGCCAGCCTTGAGTTCGGCCAGCAGCGCCAGCATGCGATCGGTCTCCTCGGCGCCCATGCCGGCCAGCGGTTCGTCGAGCAGCAACACCTCGGGCGCCGTGGCCAGGCACATCGCGATCTCGAGCTGGCGCTTGGCGCCGTGCGACAGCAGGCCGGCGGTGCGGTCGAGCAGGGTGTCGAGGCCGGCGCGCTTTGCCGCCGCGCGCGCCGCGGCGGTGCTCGCTTCGCAGTCTTGCGCCGCCTGCCACCACTGCCACGGCTTCTGCGTGCGGGCCTGCGCCGCGAGGCGGCAGTTCTCGAACACCGTGAAACTCGGGTAGATGGTGTTGCGCTGGTAGCTGCGGCCCAGGCCGGCTCGCGCGCGTCGCGGTTGCGGCCAGGCCGTCACGTCGTGACCGAGCAATTCGACGGTGCCACTCGAAGGCGCCAGTTCGCCCGACAGGATGTTGATCAACGTTGACTTGCCGGCACCGTTGGTGCCGATGACCGCGTGCACGCTGCCGCGCTCGAGGTCGATCGAGACCATGTCCACAGCCACCAGCCCGCCCCAGCGGCGTGTGATGTCGCGAGCACGCAGCAAGGTCTCAGTCATCGCCTGTCTCCCGGGACGGCCTGGCACCGAACAAGCGCGCGCGCAACTGCGCCGGCACGCCAACCAGGCCACGCGGCAGCAGGGCCACGCTGGCAATGATGGTCAAGCCAAGACCGAGCAACCAATGCTTGGCGAAGGCGCCGAAGATCGCCTCCGACTTGAAGAACTCCTGCAGCAGCGCAAAGGCAAAGGCGCCGATCAGCGCGCCGCGCAGGTGGCCCAGGCCGCCGAGGATGATCATGATCAACACGGCGCCAGACTGGTGCCAGCTCAGCAGCTCGGGGTTGACGAAGCCGTCCTTGACGGCAAACAAGAAACCCGCCAAGCCGGCGATTGCGCCCGAGATCGTGAAGGCCGCCAGCTTGTACGGGTAGGTCGAGAAACCGGTCGCCCGCATGCGCTGCTCGTTGGCCTTGATGCCGGCCAGCGCATGGCCGAAGCGCGAGCGCAGCAGCACGGCCAGGAAGACGAACACAGCCACCATGCATGCAAGGGTGAAGGCGTAGAACACGAGTGGCTTGTCGAGATCCAGCCAGGGGCCGAGCACCGGCTTGGCGGTGAGGTAGATGCCGTCGGTGCCGCCGCCGAGCGGCGTGTCGTGCACCACGTAGTAAGCCATCTGCGCGAAGGCGAGGGTGACCATGATGAAGTACACGCCCTTGGTGCGCAGCGACAGCGCACCCACCGCCAGCGCATACAGCGCCGCCAGCAGCACGCTGGCCGGCAGCAGCCAGGCCAGCGACGCGGCCTCGTTCGGCGGTGACAGCAGCACCACGGCATAGGCGCCGATGCCGAAGAAGGCTGCCTGGCCGAAGCACACCAGCCCGGTGCTGCCGACCAGCAATTCGAGACTCAGTGCGAACACGGCAAAGATCATGATCTTGGTCACCAGGTCGACGCCGAACTTGCCGGCGACGAAGGGGTAGGCCGCCAGCGCGGCGAACGCCGCGATGACGAAGAGAAGCTTGGATTTGTCCACGTTGAAAGAGCTCAGCCTGCTTTGAACAGGCCGTCGGGCCGCCAAAGCAGGATCAGCGCCATCAACACGTAGACCAGCACGCCGGCAGCCTGCGGCACGAAGACCTTGCCGAAGGTGTCGACGATGCCGATCAGCAGCGAGGCCAGCAGTGCGCCGCGGATCGAACCGATGCCGCCGATGACGACGACCACGAAGCAGATGATCAGCACCGTGCTGCCCATGCCGGGATAGACCGAAGACACCGGCGCGGCGACCATGCCGGCGAGCACGGCAATGGCCACGCCGGCCGCGAAGACCACGCGGTAGAGGAACTTGATATCGACGCCGAGCGACTGGACCATCTCGCGGTTGGTGCTGCCGGCGCGGATCATCATGCCCAGGCGCGTGCGCGTGAACACCAGGTACATGCCCAGCGCCAGCGCTAGGCAGACGCCGGAAATGAAGAGGCGATAGACCGGATAGGTCATCAGCTCGCCCAGCGGCAGTGTGCCGGCCAGCAGCGGCGGCGGCGCGACGCCGTGGACGTCGTCACCGACGATCAGGCTGCGCAGCTCCTCGAACACCAGGATCAGCCCATAGGTCATCAGCACCTGCTGCAGATGCTCGCGCTCGTAGAGGAAGCTGAAGAAGGCCCACTCGAGCACGTAGCCGAGCAGCACGGCGAGCACCACGCCGACCGCCAGGGTCGAGAAGAAGCCGCCGCCGAACGTGCCCGCCACCACCGGCGCCAGCGCGTAGGCCATGTAGGCGCCGATCATGTAGAAGCTGCCGTGCGCCAGGTTGATGACGCCCATGATGCCGAAGATCAGCGTCAGCCCCGAGGCCACCAGGAACAGCAGCAGGCCGTACTGCAGCGCGTTCAGGCATTGAATCAGGAAGATGGCAAGCGTCACGGGCGGTGTTCTTGGATGAAGGCGATGCAGGCAGCGATCACGGCTTCGGGCTGGTCATGCTGTGCTGAGTGGCCGCAGTCGGGCAGTTCGAGCAGTCGAGTTTGCGGCACGCGCCGCGCGATGCCGCGAATTTGTTCGAGTGTGCCGTACTCGTCGTCGAGGCCCTGGACGGCGAGCACCGGGCAGCGAATCGCGGCGATCTCGTCTTCGATCGACCACTGCCTGAACGGCGGGTGCAGCCAGATATCGTTCCAGCCCCAGAACGCGGAATCCGGGTCATCGTGGTGCCTGGCCAGCCGGCCGCGCAGGTCCGACTGCAGGTAGGCCTCACGGGCCTGGGCGATGCTCGCCAGCGCCAGATCCTCGACCACGATGTGCGGCGCCAGCAGCACGGCCCCGGCAATGCGCCGCGGCCAGGCCGCCGCGAACAGCAAGGCGATCGAGGCGCCATCGCTGTGGCCGAACAGCCAGGGCGGGTCGCGTTCGGCGTCGATGCCGAGCGCCGCGAGCAATGCCGGCAGGACTTCGTTGGCCTGGCGGTGCAGGAAGTCCACCCCCCAAGCTTCGTCCCTGCGGCGCGGCGTCGAGCGGCCATAGCCCGGGCGCGAATACACCAACCCACGGCAATCGGCGGCCGCGCACAAACGCGCGGGAAAGTCCTTCCACAGTGACAACGAGCCGAGGCCCTCGTGAAGGAACACGATGAGGGGCCGGGCGGCAATGCGCGTCCCGAGCCACTCATGTTCGATGCGTACCGGGTTCCCGCTCCACTCGATGTCGACAGATTCGACAGTCACTTCCCGCCGCTCTCCAACTCGCGCAGCTTGAAGCGCTGGATCTTGCCGGTGGCTGTTTTCGGCAGTTCGGCGATGAACTCGATCTGGCGCGGGTACTTGTACGGCGCGAGCTTGTCCTTGACGAAGGCCTTCAGGTCGGCGTCGCTGGCCTGCGCACCAGCCTTCAGAACGACGAAGGCCTTGGTCTTGGTCAGGCCCTCGGCGTCGGGCACGCCGATCACCGCGGCCTCGAGCACGGCCGGGTGCTGGATCAGGGTGGCCTCGACCTCGAAGGGTGAGACGTAGATGCCGCTGACCTTGAGCATGTCGTCGGTGCGGCCGCTGTAGGTGTAGGTGCCGTCGGCGTTCTTCACGTACTTGTCGCCGCTCTTGGTCCAGCCGCCCTGGAAGGTGTCGCGCGACTTTTCGCGGTTGCCCCAGTACATCATCGCGGCCGACGGGCCGTGGATGTACAGGTCACCCGGTTCGCCGTCGGGCACCGGTTTGCCGTCGTCGCCGCGCAGCTCGACCTCGTAGCCGGGCACGGGCCAGCCGGTGGTGCCGTAGCGCACGTCGCCGGGGCGGTTGGACAGGAAGATGTGCAGCATCTCGGTCGAGCCGATGCCATCGACGATGTCGGTGCCGAAATGCGCCGTGAAGCGCCGGCCGACGTCCGCCGGCAGCGCCTCGCCGGCGGACGAAACCAGGCGCAGCGCGACTTCGCCTCGTGCCGGCAGGCCGGGGTGGGCCAGCATGCCGGCAAAGCCCGTGGGGGCGCCGAAGAAGACTGTCGGTTTGACACCGCCGACTTCTCCGCGCATGCGCTTGAAGGTGGCTTCCGGCGTCGGCCGGTCGGCCATCAGCAGCGTCGTCGCGCCCACGCTCATCGGGAAGGTCAGCGCGTTGCCCAGGCCGTAGGCGAAGAAGAGTTTCGCTGCCGAGAAGCAGACGTCGTCTTCGCGCAGTTGCAGCAGGCGCGTGCCGTACAGCTCGGCCGTCCAGTAGGGGTTCGCATGCGAGTGCACGGTGCCCTTGGGTCGGCCGGTGGAACCCGACGAGTAGAGCCAGAACGCGGGGTCGTCGGCCTGCGTTGCGACGGCCTTGAGCTGCGGCTCGTGTGCGGCAACGAAGCTCTCGAATTCGACTTCGGCCGGGTGCAGCGGTGAGTCCTCGGCAGGTGCCGCTCGCAGCGGGGCCAGGGGCCGCGAGACGATGACTTTGCGCACTTCGTGATCCGACTTGACCAGCGCTGCCGTCAGCGCCGGCAGCAGGGCGCCCGACACCAGCACCGCCTGCGCACGTGAGTGTTCGAGCATGTAGGCGTAGTCGTCGGCGGTGAGCAGGGTGTTCACTGCAACGGGCACCAGGCCGGCGTACATCGCGCCCAGGAAACTCACCGGCCAGTCGTTGTTGTCCTGCATCAGCAGCAGCAGGCGCTCTTCGCGGCGCAGGCCCAGCGCGCTCAGGCCGGCGGCCAGGCGGCGCACGCGCTTGTCGAGTTCGCCGTAGGTGAGTCGACCCTGGTCATCGACGAAAGCGGCCTTGGCGGCCCGCGATGCATTGCGCTCCAGCAGATGCTGTGCAATGTTGAATTTGGCGCTGGGTTCGGAAACGATCGAGCGGCTCATCACGGTCTCCGGATTGTTGGTGGTGCGCATTCAGCGGGCGAAGTCGATCGCACCTTGCGGCAGCAAGTACAGCACCAGCGCACGGCCATGACTCACGGTCGGGCGGTGCGCGCTGCCGGGCGCGCAGACCAGCCAGCCGGCGGGCCGACCGTCGAACCGGGCATCGCCGTCGACCGGCATGATCAGATCGATCTCGCCATTCGGGTGGCTGTGGTGCGGGCCAGCAACATCGGCCATGTCGACGACATCGACCGAGAAGCCATGCAGATCGTCGGCGGGCTTGAAGATGCGGCCGTAACGGATGCCGCCAGCTTCGCGGTTGCACAGCCAGCCTTCGGCCACGCCGGCAACGCAGGAGGCCTTCAGGGTCCTGAAGGTGTCGCTTTCAGCGCCATGGTTGCGGTTGAGCCAGGCGTCCAGGTTCGCGTCGAGCGCCCGCCCGGCGAGCTGCAAGCTGAGGTCGGCGATCTGTTGGCGGAGGGCGGCGGGAGTCACGGCAGCAGGTCCTTGCGATATCTACGGCTTGCAGATCGGGGGAAGATGAACTATTGTGCTTGCGTGAACCATAGAACCGATGGACCTTTATGTCAAGCACTATAGTGCAGCCGCCTGGGTTAACACCGAGCAAGGCTGGCGCCGACGAGGAGCCGCAGCTCGAAGCGAAGAACCCATTCCTGGTGGCCCTGGGCGAGCGAGTGAGGGCGCTGCGCTCACGGCGCGGCATGACGCGCAGAGCGGTGGCGCTTGCTGCCGATGTATCGGAGCGCCACCTGGCCAATCTCGAGTACGGCGTCGGCAATGCCTCGATCCTGGTGCTGCTGCAGGTGGCTGGCGCGCTGCAATGTTCGCTCGCTGAGCTGCTCGGCGATGTGACCACCGCCTCGCCGGAGTGGTTGCTGATCCGTGAACTCCTCGAACACCGTGACGACGCAGACCTGCGCCGCACGCGGGTGGCGATTGGCGAGTTGTTCGGCACCGGTGGCGGCAACGCCGCGCGCAGTCCGCGTGTGGCCCTGATCGGCCTGCGCGGCGCGGGCAAGTCGACGCTCGGGCGCATGCTTGCCGACGACCTCGGAGTTCCGTTCGTCGAGCTGAGCCTGGAAATCGAGAAGTTCGCTGGCTGCAGCGTCGCCGAGATCCAGGCGCTGTACGGCCAGAACGCGTATCGGCGCTACGAGCGGCGCGCACTCGAAGAGGCGATCCAGATTCACGGCGAAGCAGTGATCGCGTCGCCCGGTGGCCTCGTCTCCGACCCCGCCACCTTCAACCTGATGCTCGCGCACTGCACGACCGTCTGGCTGCAAGCCAGGCCTGAAGAGCACATGAGCCGGGTCATCGAACAGGGCGACCTGCGGCCGATGGCCACCAGCAAGGAGGCCATGGACGACTTGAAGGGCATCCTGGCCGGGCGGGCTGCTTTCTATTCGAAGGCCGACTTGAGCCTGGATACCAGCGCGCAGCCCCTGGCACCGACTTTCAAATTGCTCCGAACCATGGTGCGCGACGCGCTCGATCTGGCCGGATGAACAAGACACGCAGTAAAATGCTTGCACTCGCTCATGAACATGCACTATTATGCATTACATGAGCCCAGCCCACTGCACTTTCCCTCCACACTCGAGGAGCCATTCGTGAGCACTGCCCCCCGCGTCGACTACCAGACGCATCCCTCCCAGTACAAGCACTGGAAGCTCAAGTTCGAAGGCCCGGTGGCGACGCTGGCAGCTGATTTCGACGAGAACGCCGGGCTTCGCCCTGGCTACAAGTTGAAGCTCAACAGCTACGACCTCGGCGTCGACATCGAACTCAACGATGCCGTCAACCGCATTCGCTTCGAGCACCCTGAAGTGCGCACCGTGGTGCTGACCAGCGCCAAGGAAAAGGTGTTCTGCTCGGGCGCCAACATCTTCATGCTCGGCGTTTCTAGCCATGCCTGGAAGGTGAATTTCTGCAAGTTCACCAATGAGACGCGCAACGGTCTCGAGGACTCTTCCAGGCACAGCGGCCTGAAGTTCCTGGCCGCCGTGAATGGCGCCTGCGCCGGTGGCGGCTACGAAGTGGCCCTGGCCTGCGACGAGATCATCCTGGTCGATGACCGCGCGAGTGCCGTGAGCCTGCCCGAAGTGCCGCTGCTCGGCGTGCTGCCCGGCACCGGCGGCCTGACCCGCGTGACCGACAAGCGCCATGTGCGGCATGACCGGGCCGACCTGTTCTGCACCAGCGTCGAAGGCGTGCGCGGCCAGAAGGCCAAGGACTGGCGCCTGGTCGACGACATTGCAAAGCCGCAGGTCTTTGCCGCCAAGGTGCAGGAGCGCGCGCTGCAACTCGCCGCAAGCAGCGACCGCCCGGCCAACGGCAAGGGTGTCGCGCTGCCGACCGTCACGCGCACGATCGAAGCCGACGCCCTGCGCTACCCGAACGTCACGGTCGAGATCGACCGCGGCAGGCGCACGGCGACCTGGACCGTCAAGGCGCCCGCCGGCGATCAGCCGAGCGATGTCGCCGGGATCGAAGCGGCAGGCGCCGCCTGGTATCCGCTGCAGATGGCGCGCGAACTCGAAGACGCGATCCTGTCGATGCGCACCAATGAACTCGACATCGGCACCTGGCTGGTCAAGACGGAAGGCGACGCTGCGGCCGTGCTGGCGATGGATGCCACGCTGATGGCGCACAAGGGCCATTGGCTGGTGCGCGAAACCATCGGCCTGCTCCGCCGCACTTTCAGCCGCTTCGATGTCTCGTCGCGCAGCCTGTTCGGGCTGATCGAGCCGGGCTCGTGCTTCGCCGGCAGCTTGCTCGAACTTGCGCTGGCATGCGACCGCAGCTACATGCTTGCGCTGCCCGACGATCAAACCAAGGCGCCGAAGATCACGGTGGCCGATACCAACTTCGGCCTCTATCCGATGATCACTGGCCAGAGCCGGTTGCAGCGCCGTTTCTACGACGAGCAGCCGGCGCTCGACGCCGTGCGTGCCAAAGCAGGGCAGCCGCTCGACGCCGACGCCGCGTTCGCACTCGGCCTCGTCACCAGCAACCCCGACGACATCGACTGGGCCGACGAAGTGCGCATCGCCATCGAAGAGCGGGTGTCGATGTCACCCGACGCACTGACCGGCATGGAAGCCAACCTGCGCTTCAACGGCCCCGAAAACATGTTCACCCGCGTGTTCGGCCGCTTGACGGCCTGGCAGAACTGGATCTTCCAGCGCCCCAACGCCGTCGGCGAAAAGGGCGCTCTCAAGGTCTACGGCAAAGGCGACAAAGCGGCGTTCGACTGGAACCGCGTCTAAACACTCAGGACACTCATCATGAGCAGCATCAACTACAGCGAAAAGATCCCCAACAACGTCAACCTGACCGAAGACCGCACGCTGCAGCGTGCGCTCGAGCAGTGGCAACCCAACTTCCTGAACTGGTGGGGCGACATGGGCCCCGAGGGATCGCCGGACTTCGATGTCTACCTGCGCACGGCAGTCAGCGTCGACCCGCAGGGCTGGGCCCAGTTCGGCCACGTCAAGATGCCCGATTACCGCTGGGGCATCTTCCTCAATCCCGGTGACGCCAATCGCCAAGTCCACTTCGGCGACCACAAGGGCGAGAAGGCCTGGACCGAGGTGCCCGGCGAGCACCGCGCCAACCTGCGCCGCATCATCGTCACGCAGGGCGACACCGAGCCGGCTTCGGTCGAGCAGCAAAGGCACCTGGGCCTGACCTGCCCGAGCCAGTACGACCTGCGCAACCTGTTCCAGGTCAACGTCGAGGAAGGCCGTCACCTTTGGGCCATGGTCTACCTGCTGCACAAGCACTTCGGCCGCGACGGCCGCGAAGAAGCCGAGGCCCTGCTCGAACGTCGCTCGGGCGATGCCAACAACCCGCGCATCCTCGGTGCCTTCAATGAGCAGACGCCCGACTGGCTGGCGTTCTTCATGTTCACCTACTTCACTGACCGCGACGGAAAGTTCCAGCTTTGTGCCCTGGCCGAGAGCGCGTTCGACCCGCTGGCGCGCACGACAAAATTCATGCTGACCGAGGAAGCGCACCACATGTTCGTCGGCGAGAGCGGCGTGTCGCGGGTGATCCAGCGCACCGTCAATGCGATGAACGAGCTGAAGACGGACGACGTGGGCAAGCTGCGCGCGGCCGGCGTGATCGACCTGCCGACGATCCAGCGCTACATCAACTTCCATTTCTCGGTCACGGTCGACCTGTTCGGCTCCGACGAGTCGAGCAACGCCGCCACCTTCTATTCCAGCGGCCTGAAGGGCCGCTTCGAGGAAGGCAAGCGCAACGACGATCACCAACTGCGCGGCCAGACCTACAAGGTGCTGCAGGTCGTCGAGGGCAAGCTGGTCGAGAAGGAAGTACCGATGCTCAACGCGCTCAATGAAGTGCTGCGCGATGACTACATCATCGACAGCGTGGCCGGCGTGAACCGCTGGAACAAGGTGATCGAAAAGGCCGGCATCCCCTTCAAGCTGAGCGTGCCGCACAAGGCCTTCCACCGCAATATCGGCGCACTGTCGGGTACCAGGATTTCGCCCGATGGCCGCGTCGTGAGCGAAGCCGAGTGGCAGGCCAATGTCGACAAGTGGCTGCCCTCGGCCGCCGACCGCGCCTATGTCGCCGGCCTGATGGGCCGCGTCGTCGAACCGGGTAGATTCGCCAACTGGATCGCGCCGCCGGTGATGGGCATCAACCGCCAGCCGGTCGACTTCGAATACGTCCGCTTCAATTGACGCCCACCCCCGAAGCGGCTTCGCCGCTCCCCCTCGAGGGGGCACCGCTGGCGGACCGGCAGAGCCGGATCCGCGGCGGTTGCTTGGAAAGAGTTCCTTCTCCTATTGCGGAGCACTGACATGAACGCACCGGCCGAGATCGGCGTCATCAAGCAGCACCTGATCGACCCCGAGATCTGCATCCGCTGCAACACCTGCGAGTCGATCTGTCCGGCCAAGGCGATCACGCACGACGCGCGCAACTACGTGGTCGATGCGAGCAAGTGCAACCTGTGCATGGATTGCGTTTCGCCGTGTCCGACCGGGGCGATCGACAGCTGGCGCACGATGCAGCGCGTCAAGGCCTACAGCCTCGAAGAGCAGCTTGGCTGGGACGAACTGCCGCCCAAGTTGGCGAATGAGCAGTTGGCTGACGCCGACGTGGCGGCCGGCGCCGAAGCGCAGGCGTTGCCGGTTGCGCCGTCACTGGCAGCGGCTGTGACCGGTGAAGCGCTCTTCAATGCAGCGCAGTTCGGCGCCAACGTGCCGCCATGGTCGGCCGCGCATGCGTACACCAATCTCTACGGGCCGAATCCTCGAAACCCGGCAGCCGAGAAGGCGATCACTGCGACCGTGGTCGGCAACGTGCGCGTCACCGCCGTCGGCAAGGAATACGACACCCACCACATCATGCTGGACTTCGGCACACTGCCGTTCCCGGTGCTCGAGGGCCAGTCGATCGGCATCGTCCCGCCAGGCATCGACGCTGGCGGGCGGCCGCACCACCCGCGCCAGTACTCGATCGCCAGCCCGCGCAACGGCGAGCGGCCGGGCTACAACAACCTCTCGCTGACCATCAAGCGTGTGCTCGAAGACCACCAGGGCAAGCCGGTGCGCGGCGTGGCCAGCAACTACATGTGCGACCTGAAGGTCGGCGACAAGGTGCAGGTGATCGGCCCCTTCGGCACCAGCTTCCTGATGCCGAATCACCCGCGAAGTCACATCGTGATGATCTGCACCGGCACCGGCAGTGCACCGATGCGCGCGATGACGGAGTGGCGCCGCCGCCTGCGCGCCTCGGGCAAGTTCGAGGGTGGCAAGCTGATGCTCTTCTTCGGCGCCCGAACCAAGGAAGAGCTACCGTACTTCGGCCCGCTGCAGAACCTGCCGAAGGATTTCATCGACATCAATTTCGCCTTCAGCCGCACGCCCGGCCAGCCCAAGCGTTACGTGCAGGATCTGATGCGCGACCGCGCGGCCGATCTGGCCAAGCTGCTCGACGATCCGAACACGTTCTTCTATGTCTGCGGCCTCAAGAGCATGGAAGAGGGCGTCGTGCTGGCATTGCGCGAGGTGGCCGAGCA
>Ga0209254_10004220_pt1 | contig 13166 bp, 12 predicted proteins | sample FrelakmetDIP11DI_FD_187148 | JGI IMG/M metagenome (GOLD analysis project Ga0209254, IMG submission 187148) | Freshwater lake sediment microbial communities from the University of Notre Dame, USA, for methane emissions studies - DIP11 DI (SPAdes)... | ecosystem: Environmental > Aquatic >...
AACTCCGATATCCTCTGGCTGGCAGGACCCCAGGCGGAGCTGTTGGGCATCATAGAAAACGAAATTGCCCGGCCTGATCTCATCCACTTTGCCCAGGTCTGAGACCAGGCTGCAGCCTGGCGTATCCCCAATCGACACTTCACATCTCTCAACCGAATTGGTTAATAAGAAATCGCGGGCTAGGTTCAGGCGTTGGACCGTCTGGGTATATACGTTCTCGATCTCAGCGACCGTGCTGGAGCTATAAATCCTGCCCGCATGGGTCAGTAAACCTTTAAACTGGTGAGGGGAAGACATGCCAATTCGTTCAACAAGATAGCGTAAAGTATTTGTGTCATCCCAGGGAATACCAGAACGACCAGAACCTTCATCCACTTCAATCCAGAGATTGGCCGGAACACCTAAGTTTTTTTCCAGCCACTCCACTGATTCATGGGATTCGACTAATAAACCCAGCTGGATCGACTGCGCCAGAGACCAAAGCTTTTCTACCTGTCTCCAGTTAACCGGAAAAGCGATGGTGATATCCTGCCAGCCGCAAGCTGCAAAATACAAAGCCATATCCACCGAGGAAACGGTAATGGCACTAACGCCCTGCTCGCGAAACCACTCACCGATATGTTCGGATTGGTGGGTTTTAAAATGTGGGCGAAAACGGATCCCCTGCGTGCGGGCTTTTTCAGCCATGCGCTGAATATTCATCTGTACACGGGAGGGATCCAGAAGGAGGGTAGGTTTTTCAATGGTGGGTAGTTTCATAGTAGAATTTGGGCATGAAAGAATGGTTATTAATTTCCAGGTCAGAAGCCTGGACCAGATCAGGAGATTTACACCAGTTGGATTGGAGCGACCTTCCGATGCTTTCACCTTTCATCCTGGCAGAAGGCAGCCGAGAAGCCAGGCAGCAAACGACGGTGCGTCTCTGCTGCACTTCTCAATTTCTGTATGTCCGCTTTGACTGCCAGGATCGAGATATCTGGGGGAATTATACTCGCAGAGATGACCCAATTTATAACGAAGAAGCCGTCGAAGTTTTCATTGCCCCTACGGATATTGACCCAATCGATTATTATGAATTTGAAGTCAGCCCCAACGGTGTTCTTTTCGATGCGCGCATTCACAATCCAGAGGGTCGAAATACCCCTCAAATGACCGGGGACTTTACCTGGAACTGCCCCGGAATTAAATGGGATGCCGGGCGCGATGATCTTCACCAACGGTGGTGGGCAGGGTTAGCCATTCCCTGGCAATCGCTAACCAGCAGCACGAGCCTGCCCAAAACCTGGCGGGCAAATTTCTACCGCATCGAGCGTCCGCATGACGAGGCTGCCGAGTTCAGCTGCTGGTCGCCGGTCATGACCCCGGTGCCAGACTTTCATCGCCCGGCCTATTTTGGTATCTTACACATTCGTCAAGATTAGAAAAGGCTTTACCTCAAGGTTAATAAAAAGAGAAAGGAAATTTATGTTCGATCGCATGTCCATCATTCAAACGATCCTCGACACGGGTTTAGTTCCGCTGTTCTTCCATCCTGACATGGAAGTTGCCCGGCAAACCGTTGCCGCCTGCGCGGACGGCGGTGCCAAAGTGGTGGAGTTCACAAACCGGGGAGAGAGCGCCCTGGCGGTGTTCTCAGTTCTGGTTGAAAAATTCCGCTATACACACCCCTCTTTAATCTTGGGAACCGGTTCTGTCCTGGATGCTCCGACGGCCGCTTTGTTTATTGCCCAAGGGGCAAAGTTTATTGTTGCCCCTACCTTCAACCCTGAGATCGCCCGGCTGTGCAACCGGCGTAAAATTCCCTACATCCCTGGATGCGCGACCCCCACCGAAATTTCAAAAGCCGAAGAAGCTGGCGCAGAAATTGTAAAAGTGTTTCCTTCCTCCCCAGAGCTGATCAAAGCCGTGCTTGGGCCCATGCCCTGGTCTCGGCTCATGCCGGCAGGTGGCGTAGAGGCCACGCCGGAAAGCGTGCGTACCTGGATCAAAGCTGGGGCTTGCGGGCTGGGCGTTGGCAGCCAGCTCATCAGCCAAAAAGCCCTGTCCTCTGGCGATTATGACACGATTCGTCAAGGTGTAACCCATATGTTAGGATGGATTGAAGAAGCACGCGGGATGAAGTGAGGCAAAGACAGAATCATTCTTCGGTCTTTTTTTCGTTTTCCCATTTCTCAACGCCATCCGGGTCATAATCTCCCCACTTCCCGCTGAACGAAGCTGCAAATGCAGCGGCATTGCGCTTTTCAAAGTCTGCAAGCGCTTGCCGATATTCGGCTTCACGCTGGGATGCCGCATCGAAAGTAGCATCCGAAACCGCTGAACGAACAGCCAGGATACGCACCTTGACAATATCGTCTAAACGATAAGGTAGCTCTTCTTCCACCATTCTACCCATCAAAGCTTTCGCCAGCGGAGTACCTTCTCCTAAAAAGTGATGAGCATAATCAGCGAGTTTATCTGGAACAATAACGAACACCTGGTGTTCTGCAGTGCCTTCCTGGTCGACCAGCTCAATCTCTACCTGCATGCCAGTTCTAATTTTTAATATTGGCATCATCATCTCCAAAATGAGATTGCGAAGATGGGTTCTTATATTCCTTACTTAGATTATACATCTGTAACCTCGAACCTATCTCCTTTATCAGTTGCCATATGACCCGATTCGGAGTAAAACTATAATTTATCAGGTTGATCTTATTATGAAATCAGGATAGAAGGGAATGACTGCTCAAAATCATTTATTGAAAATTGGTAACGGAACCATAAAGACGTTGCAAAAGCGGTAAAAAATCGGGTATGCATCCTCTTCAAAATTCCAGGTTAGGTTCAGGTTATGATGACAAAACAAGCTGAAATCCATCTAAAAATTGCCTATATCGGGGGAGGCAGCCGCGGCTGGGCGCATATTCTGATGAATGACCTGGCGCTATGCGCTGACCTCTGCGGTGAAGTGGACCTGTACGACATTGACCTTGAGGCAGCCCAGCTGAACGAGAAGTTGGGCAATTGGCTGCAGACTCAGCCAGGAGTACTTTCGAGGTGGGCTTACCGGGCTGTTGAAACCCTCCCGGAGGCCCTTCAAGGCGCTGATTTTGTGTTCATCTCTATCCAGCCTGGACCCTTGGAGATGATGCAACACGAGGTTGCTGTAGCAGAAAAATATGGCATGTTCTACCCAGTAGGGGATACCACGGGAGCACCAGGCTTGATGCGCGGCCTGCGCTCAGCGATTACATACGAGGGTTTCGCCCATGCCATCGCAAATCACTGCCCAGAAGCCTGGGTAATCAATTACTCCAACCCCATGAGCATCTGCACGCGCACCCTGACGAAGGTTGAGCCTGGCTTGAAAGTCTTTGGCTGCTGCCATGAAGTATTCGGAACCCAACACCTACTGGCAGACCTGGCACAAGAAGCCCTTGGCCTGAAGGAAACCCCAAAGCGGGATGACATTCAAGTGAACGTTTTTGGCATCAACCATTTTACCTGGATTGACCGCGCCGATTTCCAAGGGCATGACCTGGTTTCGGTCGCTCGCCAGCACATGGAAAAGCCGGGTATCCTGCGGGTCTACACCCAGGAGGAAGTCGAAAACAGCGGAGGTTGGTTTCAGGATCACCACCAGATCAAGTTCGAGCTATTTAAACGCTTTGGTATCCTGGCAGCGGCAGGCGACCGGCACCTCTCAGAGTTCGTGCCCGGTTTCACCCATTCTCCTGATGAGTTATTCCGCTGGGGGATCATTCGTACGCCGGTTGCCTGGCGCATCGAGCGCTGGAAGACTGCTTCGCAGATCGTGCAGAACTATCTCGATGGCTTGTTGAGTTGGGAACCCCAAGATTCTGGTGAAGAGGCTTTACGGCAAATTCGCGCCCTCCTGGGATTGGAAGATTTCATCACCAATGTCAATACCGAAAACACCGGGCAGGTTTCCAATTTGCCTATCCATGCAGTGGTCGAAACGAACGCTCATTTCAGCCGTAATCGAGTGACACCTCTAACAGCTGGTACGCTGCCCTCGGGAGTACTGGGTCTGGTCTCCATCCATGTGGCAAACCAGGAGATGATCATCGAAGCTGCCCTGAAAAGAGATCAAGATTTAGCGTTCCAGGCGGTTTTCAACGATCCAACCACCCGCCTACCCATCGATAAAGCCTGGGCAATGTTCAATGAGATTGGGCTGCCCAAAGGTTTCTGGTAAACAGATCAGAAAGATCAGGCAACTGCCAGGAGGCAACCATCAATTCTCAACAGGCGCAGCATGGCGCCAAAAACCCTCCATATATTCTTGCACTCGATATTGGCACTTCCCACGCCCGGGCACTGCTCTTTGACAGGCATGGAAATGCGGTTCCAGGAATCGAAGGTCGCCAGCCTTACCATTTCACCATCCTGCCGGAAGAAGGTATCGAAGCGGATGCGGACGCACTGTTGAACCAGGTGTTCCGCAGCATTGATCTGGCGATCCAACAATCTGGCAGCCTGGCTGGGCAAATTGGGGGCGTAGCAGCCTGCACATTCGTGAGCAATATTCTAGGTATAAGCCAAAATGGGACCGCGGTCACACCTCTTTTCCCTTATTCTGATACCCGTCCTAAAGCTGAAACTCATCTTTTACGGAAGCAGTTTGATGAGGAAACCATCCACCAACGCTCGGGATGTTATTTTCATTCCAGCTATCTCCCAGCCCGCTTGCTCTGGCTGCAGCGCGTTAATCCCGCTGCCTTTGAAAAAGCTGAACGCTGGGTTTCGTTGGGTGAATATATGTGGCTTAAATTGTTTGGAAACGCGGCTGTCAGCTATTCAGCAGCTTCGTGGACGGGCTTGTTGGACCGAAAGCACTTAATATGGGATGATGAGTTATTGGAGCGCCTGCCAGTCAAGGCAAACAACCTTTCACCGTTATGTGATATCGACCAACCTAACCAGGGCTTGCAAGCGAATTTTCGGCAGCGCTGGCCTACCCTGGCCGAGATCCCCTGGTTTCCTGCCATTGGGGATGGAGCGGCGGCTAACATTGGCAGCGGGTGTACCTCCTCAGAACGGGTCACAATCTCACTCGGGAGCACCAGCGCAGTTCGCACAGTCTTTGAGAATGAGATAGAACACATTCCGGCAGGCTTGTGGTGCTACCGCGTGGACCGAGGTCGGTCATTAATAGGTGGAGCACTGACCGAAGGAGGGAACCTTTTTAACTGGCTAAAGAAGCTCATCCGAATTGACTCCATCTCTGATTTAGAAACCGCCCTAAGCCAGACAACTCCTGGAGAACACGGTCTCACCTTTCTGCCTCTGATCGCCGGAGAACGCAGCCCGGGCTGGGCAGATGCTGCTACCGGTTCGATAACCGGGTTAACCTTAGCAACAACACCTATCGACCTGCTGCAAGCCGGGTTGGAGGGGTTGATATGCCGTATTGCACAAGTGTATGAGCTCTTGATGCAGGCTCTCCCCTCACAGCCTCAAATCATCGCCAGCGGAGGAGTGGCAATGCATTCACCGTTTATGCTCTCCAGGCTGGCAGATGCCCTGGGACAGCCAGTTTTTCCATCCACGATGGGAGAGGTTTCAGCCCGAGGAGCCGCACTGCTGGCCCTGGAAGCGCTTGGGATCAGCCAGGAAGCAGGCGATTTCCTTCCCTCTGTCGGAAAAGCTTACCACCCAGATGCTGAGAGGCACCGACGCTTCCAGGCCATGCTCCACTCTCAAAAAGAATTCTACAGGCAGGTGTTCAACGTCTGAAGCCTAACACTTTCCTTGTTATAATGATTTTATGCTTCGTCCAAGCGTTGACTTTCGCAATTTGACACGCCTGCCTCACCTTCCTTTCATCCTATTAATCCTAGTCTATCTCACCATTGGCATCCTTACCTTCCAGGTATATGGCGCCTCGTGGGATGAACCTGGGTTTTATCGATACGCTTCATCTATACCCTATGCATATTCGATCCAGGAGCGCTTGAACGGGCAGTTTCAGATTGAAAAAGCCTTTGGACCGCCCAAAGAAGGAAACAAAATGTACGGCCCGGCTTACCTCTTGATGGCGGGCGGGCTGGTTAATATATTGACCTCGGTATTTCAACTGGAATGGTATCCAAGCTGGCACATCATCAACTTTCTCTCTTTCCAAGCCGGGATCATTTTTTTCTACCTTCTGTGTTTACGCTGGATGAGCAAGAGAGCGGCTTTCGCCGCAGCGCTGTTATTCTCCACCCAGCCTATCCTTTGGGGACATGCTTTTATCAACCCGAAGGATATCCCCTTCATGAGCTTCTTCCTGGCAGCCATCTACCTCGGCTACTGGAGCATCGATCGCCTGGGGAAAGAAAAGGATCGCCATCAGAAATTCACTGGCCGGCTGGCGAGTATATTCCTGAACATGCTCCCAGCAGGGATCGCGATTGGGCTGCTGGCCTCCATCCGCATGCTGGGACCATTCGCCGGCGTTCTCATCGCCATCTATGCAGTCATTAAATATGGCCGGAGGTCGATCCCGAATCTGGTGATTTTGGCCTTAATTACCATCCTGGTCAATTACCTGACCTGGCCTTATTTATGGGATAACCCAATCACAAGATATCTCGAGGTTTTTCAATACATGTCCAAAAACCCCGTTATTGTCTCAGTCCTTTTCCAGGGGGTTTTCTACCGCTCAAACCACCTGCCTTCTACATATTTTCCAGTGATGGTTTTCATCAATTTCACCGAGGTCGTCTGGCTGCTCTTCTTCGCCGGTCTGGCTGCGCTGGCCTGGAAAAAATCTTACAAAAAGATTGATTGGCAGTCGCTTTTACCTGTGCTTCTATGGTTCTTGCTACCCTTTATTTATGTGATCACCTTCAAACCTCCGCTCTATGATGGGTTGAGACATTTTATGTTTATTTTGCCTCCCATCTTTATCTTCACTGGGTTTGCTTTTGAGCGCCTCTTCACCAGGGTGAGAAAGACTTGGATGCAGGTGATCCTGGTCGCGGTGATGGTATTCTCCGGGGTCTTTGGCATTCTCAGGTTATTTCCTTACGAATATACTTATTACAATCGCTTTGTGGGTGGAACTGGGGGTGCGTTCAGGCGCTTTGAAACCGACTTCTGGTTGACATGCTATAAAGAAGCCATCGAAGAGATTCAGAAAACCCGACCTGAAGTGACCAAAGTTTATGTATTGCGAAACCCAGATCTGGCAGCCGAAGTTGCCAATGATTCACTCCTTATTGAAGATTTATGGCCGGTCAAAGATCAGATTCCGGAGGGAAGTATATTGCTCTTTACCACCCGTTTTGATGATGATCAAAACATACGTTTTTATGAACCTCTCGTCTTTAGCATTGGAAGAGATGGAGCTGATTTCTGTATTGTCCGACGGATTGGGGAATAAACCAGAAAGGAGATGAGTGATGCCCCCTACTCCCAACCCTCGTTATACCTTAGAAGAGAAAGCTCGCCGTAAAATGGTGGAATATCCTGTCGCGACAATTGCATATTATGGTCCGGATCACCTTTTTGCATCGAAGGTGGTCATAGGGATCATTCTTACCGAAAAAGACGAGGATGCAGCAGAATTCAAGAAATGGTTCTCTACGGGTGTTGATGTTCGAAAAGATGCAAATATCCTTCAGGAGATGCTCAAATTTATCCAGGAAAAGGGCGTCAAGCGAGTAACCATGGTCGATCGAATCATCGGCTGCCCTCACGAAGAAGGGATCGATTTTCCTGAAGGAGAAGCCTGCCCCCAATGCCTTTACTGGGAAAATCGAGATCGTTGGTCGGGCGAATTACTCAAATGAATGAGCATGAACGCTGATCTTGTTATCGGTATCGATTGCAGCACAACCGGTGTTAAGGCCATCGCCTGGGATCGGGAGGGGAATGCAGCCGCCTTTGGACGCAGCAACCTGGCGCTCTTGAGGCCGCGATCTGATTGGCACGAGCAGAACGCAGAAGATTGGTGGAGGGCGACCACTGCCGCGCTGCGGCAGGTGGCCGAGCAGATCAACCCGGGACGGATCGCTGCCATTTCGATCTCTCACCAGCGCGAGACCTTCGTGCCGGTCGATGAAAAAGACCAACCACTGCGCAATGCCATCTTGTGGATGGATGAGCGCGCCCGCCCTCTGATACCTGGCCTAAGGCAGAAATTCGGTTTCGAACGCTTTCACGCCATCACTGGCAAGCCGCTCTCTGGAAATTTAAGCATCGCAAAGATCGCCTGGCTGCAGGAATATGAGCCGGAGGTCGTCAAGCAGACTGCCTACTACTTGGATGTGCACGCCTACCTGGTGCAGCGGCTGATCGGAAAGGTCCTGACCGGATGGGGCTGCGCAGACCCGATGGGATTGTTCGACATTACTTTGAATGATTGGTCACTGGAGCTGGTCACCGGGATTGGATTGAAGCTAGAGCAGCTTCCAAAAGCCTTTCCACCCGGAGCAATCCTCGGGGAATTAACTCCCCGGGCAGCCAGTACATGCGGATTAAAGCCAGGCGTCCTGGTAGCAGCCGGGCTGGGAGATGGGCAGGCAGCCGGGTTGGGAGCCAACATCACCCGGCAGGATGAAGCCTACCTGAGTATGGGCACCAGCTTCATCTCAGGCGTTTTCAGCGAACAGTACCAGGTTGATCCAGCCTTCCGCACCCTTTATGCCGGAATCCCCGAGACCTATTTCATCGAGACAGCCATCTTGGGTGGATCTTATATCATTCGCTGGTTCATTGAGAATATTGGCAGCTTGGATGATCAAGGGCAGGGAATATCCCTGGAGGCGTTTTTCGAGGCAGAAGCCAGCAAAATCCCGCCTGGGTCGCTCGGTTTGCTGCTGGTGCCCTATTGGAACAGCGCCATGGGACCTTATTGGGACGCCTCCGCCAGTGGGATCGTGGTCGGCTGGCGCGGTACCCATGGGCGCGCTCACCTGTATCGCGCTATCCTGGAAGGAATTGCCTATGAGCAGCGCTTAAATACACGCGGGGTTGAGCGCGTGTTGGGAACCCACACCTGGCGCTTTATCGCCGTGGGCGGCGGGGCGCAGAATGACCTGTGGCGCCAGATCGTCGCGGATATCACTGGCATCCCGGTCTTCCGCTCCACCTCACAAGAATGTGCTGCCCTGGGAGCAGGCATCCTGGCAGCCAGTGCAGCGGGGCTGCACCCCGACACCCGCCAGGCCGCCCAGGCCATGGCGCACACCGAAGTGCAAGGAACCGAGCCAGACAGCAGCCGGCAGGCCTACTACCAGCAGATCTACGAGGAAGTCTATGTAAACCTGTTCCCGGCGCTGCAGAAATATCTGAGCAGGCTGACGGAACTAACAGAGAAGGGGTTAAAATGAATCCACCAATCTACACTGATCTCCACGAAAGTGGAAAAGGCCATGGGTGGACTAACATGAAAAAGTTATCATGTCCAAAAATAACGAAGTGATTTTCCTCCAGCAGATAAAAGGTTTTATTTTCGACCTGGATGGCACGCTCTATTTAGGGGAGAAGGCGCTGCCTTGTGCTGTCGATACCATCCAGGCGATCCGGGAGCAAGGCAAGCGCGTCCTTTTTATCTCGAATAAACCGCTGGAGCCGCCTGAGAGCTATGCAGCCAAGCTTACCCGCCTGGGGATTCCCGCCTCTGCTGACGAGGTGATCACTTCGGGATATGTGCTGGGAACCTACCTCTCGCAGCAATACCCGGACCTGGCTTATTACGTGGTGGGCGAGGAGAACTTGAAAGCGGAGCTGAGGGCATTCGGATTGAAAGTGCTGGAGGAGCTCTGGGATCAAAACGAGAAATTTGTCATCGAACCAAGCGGGATCGACGCAGTGGTGATCGCCTTTGACCGTACACTAGATTACCGCAAGCTGAACACCGCTTACCAGGCGCTGAGGCATGGGGCACACTTCTTTGCCACCAACCCCGATAAAACCTGCCCCATGCCTGGAGGCGGCATCCCCGACGCCGGGGCGACTTTGGCTGCACTGGAGTACCTGACAGGCCGTAAGGTAGAGGTGATGGCAGGCAAACCTGGACGGGTGATGATGGAAGTCGCCATGCAGTGCTTAGGCTTACCGCCAGAGCGCTGCCTGGTAATCGGTGACCGGCTGGAAACCGACGTGAGGATGGGAATCGAGGCGGGAATGCATGCAGCTGTGGTTTTGACCGGTGCATCAAGCCGCGAACAAGCCGAAGAAGCCATGCCAGCGCCGGACCTGATCCTGGATGATCTTGGGACACTATTGAGGCTACTCCGAGCAAGCGAATGGGGTTCAAAGAGAGGCGATGAATTTTGAGTAAAAAATAATTGAATTCAATGAGGATGGAACGAATGAGCACGAATGAAATCTATAACTATATCCAAGTGAGCGATCAGCTCATCACTGGCGGGCAGCCGACCGAGGAGCAGCTGAGGGCAGCCGCTGAGGAAGGCTTCGAGGCGGTGATCAACCTGGCAACCCTCGACCGGCAGTATTCGCTGGCGGATGAGGCGGGGTTGGTGATGTCGCTTGGTATGGACTATACCCATATTCCAGTGGACTGGGAAAATCCCCAGGAAAGCGATTTTGAGGCTTTCGACCAGAGAATGAAACAAATAAAGGCAAGAAAAATCCTGCTCCACTGCGCGGCGAATTACCGGGCGACAGCCTTTTACTCGCTTTATGCACAGAAAAACCTGGGCTGGTCAGAAGAACAGGCGGAGGCCTTTCGAGCGCAGATATGGAAGGGCAGCCACTACCCGGTATGGGAAGAGCTTATCGCGAGGATTCGGTTGAAGCACAGCAAGGAAAAGTAATCTGGCGTCTATTGTGTGGTCAGGAGATACGAGCATGCCAAATCCCAAACCCTTCTACGGAATAACAATCAATAACATCCCCTATGCACGCACCGGCCAAGGGAAAAAGAGCCTGCTGCTGCTCACGGGTGGCCCAGGAAACAGCATCCCCATGGGGATGGGCTTTGATATGATGCTGGGGAGCTTGAAACGTTTTCTTAGCGAATATACCATTTATATGGTCAGCCGCAGGTCGAGCCTTCCAGAGGGGTACACAACCAAGGACATGTCGGATGATATCGCTGAGCTCATCCAGATGCAATTCGCCGGGCATGTGGAGGTCATCATTGGTATGTCTTATGGGGGGACTATCGCCCAACACTTCGCAGCCGATCACGCCGACCTTTGTGACCACCTGACCATTGCCATGGCCACTCACAAAATCACGGAAGCAGGCAAGATCCTGGATACCCGGTATGCTGAGCTGCTCAGCCAGGGGAAAAGCCGGGAGGCGGCAGCCTTGATCGTTCAAGTGCTATACCCACCCGGACCCATCCGCTGGATCATGCGGGGTGTAGTTTGGCTGCTCGGAGGCGCTCTGCTCGGCATACCCAGCCCGACTTTTCGACAAGATGTGCTGGTCGAAATCCAGGCGGAACTAAACCATAACGCAACTGAGAGCTTAAAACGGATCAAGATTCCGATCCTAATCTTGATCGGTGGGAACGATTATTACTTCGAAGCAGATTCAGCCAAGGAGATGGCGGCCATGATCCCGGGGGCACGGCTCAAGATTTACCCAGGCAGGGGGCACGAGATCATGGGAGAAAAGGAGTTCGCACAGGATGTGGCGAAGTTCATTGGACGGAATGATGGTCAGCTCGAAAATGAATTTGATTAAGGTGAAGACTGGCTCTGCGAAAACTCGATCTTGGTCGGGATCACGCGCAAGCTGACAGTGACAGGGTGTTGGAATGTCTTTTCCAATTCTTTGGCCAGCTCGTTTACTGATTTCAATGGATCGACTCCTTCAACGGATACGGCGACCAATCGGCCATCCACGTTGACTGTCACAATCTAGTAAGAGGTTCCCTGAAGCCATTCTTGTACCACGGTGGTTGCTTTATTTCTAGATATTGTATCGATCACGGTGCGATAAGCGGTCAAGGATAAAGGGATTGCCACAAGAACCGTGCCGAGTACAATCAGCATAAAAGAACGGCGGCGTAATCGCACCATGGTTTCATCCTTTACGATCCTACCCAGCCCAATCAGTATGAAAACCAACCCTCCGGCAAGTAAGATGGCAAAAAAATTAGTCAGGAAAAGCAGGAGTGCTCCTCCAGCGGCAGTCCATTCTCCCTGGGAGATTGCTATACCAACCACGCACAAAGGCGGAACCAGCGATATGGATATGGCCACTCCACCCATCGAATCGGCAATTTCAGCACGTGATGTAATAAATGCACCTGCGGCCCCAGCACCTAACGCGGTGAGTAGGGCATAGAGCCCGGGATTAATGCGCGAGGCAAGCTCGCCGTTGTTCGTAAAAGAGATTGTGATATCCGGGATAAACAGCGTGAGCAAAGCAGAAAATAAAATGACGATTAGCACGCCGATGATAACCAATACCAGCGAACGCCAGGCGCGCTGGGCGGAGCCCATCACCACCCCGGCCGTGGTTGCCATAATTGGCCCCATCAGCGGGGCGACGATCATAGCACCGATGACAGTGGCAATGGAATTTGAAAGTATCCCATAATTGGCGATCACAGTTGCCAGAAGTAAAAGAACAAAAAAATTCACCAGCCGCCGGCGGGCCTGGGCGCCTTCAATAAAAACCTTGGCTTCAAATTCATCCAAATAGCCGGGATCAAATCCTAGATTCTGTGAGACTGAGTTGGACTGGAGTGTGGATTTCATATGAACCTCTGTAGACTTAGAATATATGGTTTTGGTAAGTTTTTGATTTGAATCAAAGCTCCGCTGCCTGAAGCAGATCGAAGGCTCTATCGAACAATTTCAAGATCACTCATGAAGAGCGAGCCACTTGGCGATTGGTCAAACAACAATGTGATCTCCTGGATTTCAGACATATCAACTCCGGTAAAATCACGCAGAAACATCCGGATGGATGTCAACGGGACGCGGCCGGTGAACCATCCCCCTTCAAAAGTATCGTTCTTCTCTTTGTAGCCATCTGGAAATTGCAGCGCTGGCTCATCGACCCGCGTATGCACAGAAGCAGTATTTCCCTGCTTATCGACCATTTGAATCGTGAAAGCCTGGTAAGCGCCAGCTTTATTCAAGGGTGAAAGCGGATCGACAGCCGCGCGCAAGCTGATCGATGAAAACTTGCTCAGATCCATTCCTTCAGGCATCGAGAAGCGCAAGGCAGCGCCGCTTTGGGAC
>Ga0209254_10004221_pt1 | contig 13165 bp, 12 predicted proteins | sample FrelakmetDIP11DI_FD_187148 | JGI IMG/M metagenome (GOLD analysis project Ga0209254, IMG submission 187148) | Freshwater lake sediment microbial communities from the University of Notre Dame, USA, for methane emissions studies - DIP11 DI (SPAdes)... | ecosystem: Environmental > Aquatic >...
AGGACCACCTCCGCGGCCCGGGCCATGACGCCAGGGGTGTCACCGAAGAGTTGAACCGCGATCGGCCGTTCTTCTTCCGCGAAGTCGAGGTATCCGGCAGTGCGGACATTGCCGTGAAGAAGACCGTAGACGCTGACCATCTCGGTGGTCACCAGACCGGCGCCGTGCGCCTTGAGGTGTCGCCGGTAGGCGCTGCCGGTGAGCCCGGCCATGGGAGCCAACACTACCCGGTTGGGGACATGGAGGCCTCCGATGCAGAAAGGAGTAGCCAGAGACGCGCTGGTGGACGGAACAGGCGCATCGGACGAAGTAGATCTCGGGGGCGGTGCCTCCGGCACCGCCCGCCCATCCGGCACCCTCATGTTCTGACCCTCGGGGCGCCGAGCATCCTAAGGAAGATTGCGCCTGTAGATGATCTCCAGGCCCTTGAGAGTGAGCAGTGGATCGAGCTTGTCGAGGGTGCTCGCGTGATCGAAGATGAGAGGAGCCAGGCCCCCGGTGGCCACCGTGACCGCCTCTGCCCCCATCTCGACGCGCATCCGTGTCACGATCCCGTCCACCTGCCCGGCGAAGCCGTACAGGGCCCCGGCCTGCATGGCCTGAACCGTGCTCCGGCCGATCACAGTGCCCGGATCCGCCAGCTCTATCTTGAGAAGCCGCGCGGCCCGAGTGGCGAGCGCATCCAGCGACACCTCTATGCCGGGCGCGATGGCATGGCCCAGATACTCTCCCGCAGCCGATACGGCGCTGAAAGTGGTGGCAGTGCCGAAGTCGACGGCGATGCAGGGGCCTCCATAGGCATCGTGAGCGGCGACTGCGTCGACGATGAGATCGGGACCGACCTGCCGCGGATCACTGGTGAGAATGGGCATGCCCGTCTTCACACCCGGGCCCACCATGAGGGCCTCCAGGCCGAACCTGCTCACGGCCATGGACGCATACTCCTGGCTCAGCCTGGGCACCACCGAAGCCACCGCCAAACCGGTGACCGAATCTCGCGAGAACCCGTCCAGGTGTAGCAGTCCCTCGATCAATACCGCGATCTCGTCCCCGGTCTTGTGGACATCGGTGGCAAAGCGCCAATTGCCGGCGAAGTCCCTCCCGGAGAAGAGCCCGACCGCGGTCTGGGTGTTGCCTACATCGACCGCCAGCAACATGATGGTCCTCCTCGCCTCCTCGAATCCGTGGGTATTCTCATGTCCCCCAGGCGATATCCCGCGGGCGAAGGCTTCACTTGTCCGCCAGCAGAGTCAGCCCCACATTCGCCGCAGGAGCGCCCATGGTCAGAGCGCTGGTGGAGATGAGGTCCACCCCGGTCTCCGCCACCACCCGCACACTGTCCAGAGTCACGCCGCCTGAAGCCTCCAGCACTACTTTTGGATCGAGCTCTCGCGCCAGTCGCACCAGCTTCCGCAAGGACTCCGGGCTCTGGTTGTCAAGCATGATCAAGTCTGCGCCGCAGGCGATAGCCTCGCGGAGATCGGCCTCGTTCTCCACTTCCACTTCGACCTTGATGTAGTGAGGATGAGCCATCTTGACCCTGTCCATCGCCGCCCGCACCCCACCGGCGGCGGTCAGGTGATTGTTCTTAAGCAGCACCATGTCGAACAGACCGAACCGGTGGTTGTGACAACCTCCGTAGATGACCGCCCGCTTCTCCCACACGCGCAGTCCAGGAGTGGTCTTGCGGGTGTCGACCACGGTCGCGCCGGTACCTTCCACGGCGCGCGCGAAACGCCGGGACTGTGTGGCCACGCCGGAGAGGTGGCTGAGGAAGTTGAGCATGGTACGCTCCGCCGTCAGGATGCTGCGCACCTGCCCCTCGATCGTCGCCAATCGGTCTCCATCGGTCGCCGGCGCCCCATCCTGCACAAGCGGGACGAAGACCGCTTCCGCATCTACCTCGCTCATGGCGGTCGCGGCCAACGGCAGGCCGCACACCACCATTTCCTCCCGAGCCGTTATGACCGCCCGGCCGCGGAGGCCAGGGGGCACGGTCCACGTGGAGGTGACGTCCCCGTAGCCGGCAAGATCCTCGGCCAAGGCCTGCCGGACCAGGACGAGACTCGCCTGTTCGTTCACGATCCTACCTCCCCCGCGCTCGACTGGACGATCGGACCGCCGGTGACGGGGTCCCGATGTATGCTGATGTGCCGCCGCCAGTGGTCGTCATCCCGTTCGGGATAATCGGACCGCAGATGAACGCCGCGACTCTCCTCGCGAACCGCGGCAGACTCGACAATGTGCTCGGCCACGGTCAGCAGATTCACCAACTCCAACTCGGCCACCGTGAGAGCCGGAGGGGCGAGCGACTGCCGCACCGCCGCCAGACCGACCCGCACGCGCTCCAAGCCGGCCCGCTCGCGGACGATGCCACACCAGTCCGTCATCAGGCGGCCCACGGCCGTTCTCCCCTCGGCCACCACCGCAGGGTCGTTACCTTCTCTCATCTCCTGGGCCAGGTTCAACCGGATCTTCCGCACTGCCGGGTCGGCCACGGCCAGATAGCGCTCCAGGTCGCGGACCGTCCGCTCCCCAAAGACCAGACCTTCAAGTAGGGAGTTGGAAGCCAAACGATTGGCGCCGTGGATGCCCGTGTTGGCCGTCTCGCCGCAGGCATAGAGCCCCGGGATCGTCGTCCGGCCCCAGGTATCCGTCAGCACACCCCCGATGAAGTAGTGAGATGCGGGCGCGACCGGGATGAGTTGGGTGCAGAGATCGAAGCCTCTCTTCTCCAGCCCTGTGTACACCGTGGGGAACCGCTCACGCAAGAAGTCGCACTCCAGGTGACGGGCGTCCAGCCACACATGGTCGGTGCCGTCCCGCTCGAACACCCGCTTTATATGGCGTACCACCACGTCCCTGGGAGCCAGCTCCGCCCGAGGGTGCGATCCGACCATGAACCTCTCCCCTCCGTCATCCCGCAAGTAGGCACCCTCCCCCCGGAGAGCCTCGGTGACCAGAAGGGTAGGATTCTCGGTCCCGTAGAAGGCGGTGGGATGGAACTGCATGAACTCCATGTCCCTCATGACCGCGCCGGCCCGATAGGCCATCGCGTGCCCGTCGCCGGTCGCTACGGCCGGGTTGGTGGTGCGCGCAAAGACCTGGCCGGCTCCCCCACATGCCAGCACGACCGCGCGGGCCAGGCTGACCGTCAGTCCGCCTTCCCGATCCAAAGAGATCGCTCCCACACAGCGGCCTGCGTCCATGAGCAGGTCGATGACGAACTCGTTCTCGTGCAGCTGCACCCGAGTGCCCGAACTCATCGCATCGGCCAAAGCGCCGGCCACCACGCTACCGGTGGCATCCCCCCCCGCGTGCACGACCCGGGGGACCGAGTGCGCCCCTTCCGAGCCGAGGATGAGCTTGCCATCACGCCGGTCGAACTTCGTCCCCATCCGCTCCAGGTCCCGCACGCGAGCAGGGCCTTCTTCCACGAGCACGCGCACGGCTTCATCGTCACAAAGCCCCACTCCGGCCTCGAGGGTGTCTTTCAGGTGCAGCTCCGGGGAGTCATAGGGACCAAGCGCCGCGGCGATGCCTCCCTGAGCAAGGAAGGTGGTGGTCTGATCCAGAGTGCCCTTGGTGATGAGGCCGACGTTCCACCTGCGGGCGGCGCCCACCGCCGCTGTAAGTCCGGCGATGCCGCCCCCTATCACCAGCACGTCGTAGCTGGAAAAGCGGACATCGGCTCCCCCTTGCGATACTAAGGGAGCCAAGGGGTTGGGCAAACCCGGCTCCGAACGGCCGGGCTCCGTCACGGCCCCACCTCGACCATGCGCTGGACGGCCCTGAGGGCCTTGGCTCGCGTCACCGGGTCTACGGTGACCACGGGGCTCTCGGTGCTTAGCGCGACCAGAACCTTGTCCACAGTGGTCATCTTCATGTTCTGGCACACGCTCACCTCGGTGACCGGGTAGAAGAGCTTGCCCGGGCAGTCCTTCGAAAGACGGTAGAGCATGCCCAGCTCCGTCCCGATGAGGTACTCCTTGGCGTCATCCTCGCGACAGAAACGGATCATCCCCGCAGTGCTCTCCACCGCGTCGGCGAGCGCCGACACCTCCGGGCGGCACTCCGGGTGGACCACGACCTTAGCGCCAGGATGGGCCGCCCGCGCCGCCTCTACATCGCTCGCTTTGATCCACTCGTGGGTGGGGCAGAACCCGGGCCACAGGATCATGGCCCGGCCCGCCTTCTTTGCGGCCCAGGAACCCAGATTCTCGTCGGGGGTGAAGATGATCTCGCGATCCGAGGGGATAGACTGCACGATCCGCGCGGCGTTGGCGCTGGTGCAGCAGATGTCGGAGATCGCCTTGACCGCGGCCGAAGTGTTGACGTAGCTGACCACCACTGCTCCCGGGTGTTCGTCCTTGAGGGCCTGTAGCCCCTCGACATCCACCATGTCGGCCATGGGGCAGCCGGCGCGCATCTCGGGCAGTATGACGGGTCGATCCGGCGCCAGAATGGCCGCCGTCTCGGCCATGAAATGCACCCCGCAGAACACGATCATCCGCGCGCTCGAGGCCGCCGCCTGGCGGGAGAGGCCCAGAGAGTCACCTGTGATATCGGCCACATCCTGCACTTCTGGACGCTGGTAGTTGTGGGCCAGGATGACGGCTTCTTTTTCTTCAGCAAGCCGGCGGATCTCTGCATGAACGGCTGAGTAGTCCACGGGTGAACTCCTGCTCCTTCCCAGAATCGCCTCGTTTGGACCGGCCGGGAGACGCCTGACCGCCTGGTCTCGCACGAGGGTGAGAGCTTCCGCCACCGTCTTCCCACTCGGGAGGACCAACTCCGGGACAAGCTCGGACAGGGGCTCGAGCACGAAGCGACGCTCCTCCATGCGCGGATGCGGAATCTCCAGATCGGCTTCCTGGACCGAGACCCCATGGTACCAAAGGATGTCGATATCGACGGTCCGAGGACCCCATCTGACCGAGCGCTCCCTGCCCAGCTCGCTCTCGATCAGCCGAAGGGCGGAGAGAAGATCGCGAGGGGACAACGTCGTCTGCAGCTCGACCACCTGGTTGAGGAAGTCGCCCTGTTCGGGCCCACCCACCGGGGCGGTCACGTAGAGAGCCGATTCTGCCGACACGCTGGTGCCGGGCAGGCCGGCCAGACGACCCCGGGCCAGCCGAAGCAAGGTCTCCCTGTCTCCCTGGTTGGAGCCCAGCCCCAGATAGACGCGGGCTGGGGCGCCCCCCGCGGCGCCCAGCCCTCAGCCCTCGAGATCGGCGCGCTGCAGTTCCACGGCAGCGCCCACACTGGCCAGCGCACAGGCCACCGGCGGATGAGGCTTGGTCACCTGCACCCACACCTCATCGACGGGGAATCTCCGCAGGATGCTCTCGGCCGTCGCCCGGGCCAGACGTTCGAGGAGGGAGAAGCTCTGCGTGGTCGCCACTTCCACCACGACGTCGAGGACTTCGGTGTAGTCGACGGTATCGACCACGTCGTCGGTCTCGGCCGCGTCGCATTCGTCCATGGTCAGACGCACGTCGAAAAGCAGGCGCTGCCCAAGCACCCTCTCTTCAGACGTTACCCCATGGTGGCCGTACACCTCCAGCCCTTGTATGAAGATATCCACCGTAGCCCCCATTCCTGATCTGGCCGGCTAGCGCCTCCGCGGGCCGAAGACCGCCCGGGCGACGCTCAGGGCATCGCGATTGAGACCTACCCGATGCGCCCGCACAATATGCGCGCCGGCTGCCGCCACTATCACGGTCGTGGCGGCGGTGCCCTCGTCCCGAGCCTGCGGCTCCTGGGTCCCAAGGATCTCGCCAAGGAATCTCTTGCGCGACGTCCCCACGACGATCGGTCGCCCCAGGGAACGGAAGGCTGCCAGATCCCGAAGTATCTCCAGATTGTGAACGGTTGTCTTGCCGAACCCGATACCCGGGTCTATGAGCAGGTTCCTCTCTTTCAACCCGTTGTCGACAGCCCAGTTGAGCCGCTCCACGAAGAACTCGTACACGTCTCGGACCACGTCGACATAGGTGGGCGCTTCCTGCATGGTCTTCGGTTCTCCGAGCATATGCATGAGAATCACAGGGCAGTCGGCATCCCGTACGACTGCCACCATCTCGGCGTCCATCCGTAGAGCGGAGATATCATTGATCATGTAAGCGCCCGCGGCCAGCGCGTCAGCCGCCACCGCGGCCTTGTACGTGTCGACGGAGATCTGCCCCGGCAGGGCCGCAGCCAAGGCCCTTACGACCGGTAGCACCCGTTCCCGCTCCACCCGCACCGAGAGCGCGTCCGCCCCCGGCCGGGTCGACTCGCCCCCTACGTCCACCAGCGCCGCCCCTTCGCGGGCCATGTCCAGGCCGGCACGCACCGCTGCTTCCGGGTCGGAGAGAAGGCCTCCGTCGGAGAACGAATCGGGGGTGACGTTGACCACTCCCATCACCAGCGGAGCGTCGGACAGGTCGAGACCCGGATGACACGCCGGAACTGGGTTGTCGTGATTATGGAGGGCTGCCTCGATCGAGCGGGAGAGGCGGCGCAGCCCAAACGGCTGGACCTGGAGTTTGGGAAGGAGCCGGTCGAACTGGGCGAGGGTGCCCATCACCAGGCAATCGGCTTCGTCGCCGCGCGTCTCGTACACGTCCCGGGAAACAGCTACCTCCCCGCCCCGAGACAGCATCTCCTGCTTCAGGATGCTGGCAGCGCGGACATCGAGCCCCGTCACCCGTAGCACGCGGAAGAGGGCCTTTTTCTCCATGATGTCAACGCCCGCCGGAGAGACCCGGGCCCGGGTCATGGCGGCCCTGATCTCTGCCAGGTCGCGGAGTGCCAGGACCTGGGGACGACCTTCGTCCGGGATCATCGCGTCCGGCTCCCGGGTCAGCCTGGGGGAGCCTCTATAAGGGCCAAGACCTCAGCTCGGGTGGCAGCGTTGGTCCGGAAGACGCCACGCACCGCAGACGTGACCACCCGCGATCCGGGCGCCCGCACACCCCGCATGGACATGCATAGGTGCTCGGCTTGGATCAGCACCAGAACCCCTGCGGGGTCGAGAGAAGTCACCAGCGTGTCGGCTATCGTGCTCGTCAACCGCTCCTGCAGTTGCAGCCGCGCAGCCGCGGTACGCACCAGCCGTACCACCTTGGACAACCCGGTGATCTTGCCGTGCTTCGAAGGGATATAGGCCACGTGGGCCACGCCGAAGAAAGGCAACAGGTGATGCTCGCACAGTGAGTGAAACGTGATATTCCGGACGAGGACCATCTCCTGGTGGGTGTCGGAACCGATGGCCACCACGATGGAGGAGAGGTCTGCGGACTCTGTGGCGATGACGTCTTCATACATCTCCGCCACCCGCCGAGGGGTGTCCACCAGACCCTCGCGTTCGGGGTCCTCCCCGATACCCTCGAGCAGAAGGCGGATACCCTTCTCGATCTTGGCTCTATCCACGGAGTGGCCTGGGCACGCTCTTCCCGTCTACTCTTCGGGATGAGGAGCCATGGAAGACACCCCACCGGTGGCGACCCGCTCGCGACCGTCAGGCTCGAGCGTTTCTTGCTCCTCACGCGGTTTGCGTTGCCGTTGGACGCGTTTGCTCTCGGCCGCCTTGCGAGCCCGAGCCTCGTCGCGGGCCTTAAAGACCTCTTCGGGCTCCTCTCCGGCCACCAAAGCCTCGAACTCCACGCGGTCGATGGTCTCTTTTTCGATAAGAAGGAGGGAGATCTTGTCCAGCTCGTCGCGATGTTCGGTCAGCAGCTTGCTGGCCATCTCGTAGGCCTCGTCCACCACCCGACGGATCTCGGCATCGATCTTCTCCGCGGTCTCGTCCGAGTACTCCTGGCCCATGCCGTAGTCACGCCCTACGAAGGGCTCAGCCGGGTCATGCCCAAAGGTCAGCGGACCCAGATTCTCGCTCATGCCGTACTGAGTGATCATGCGCCGGGCCGTCTCGGTGGCCCGTTGCAGGTCGTTGGAGGCGCCGGTGGTGATGTCGTCGAAGCGGATCTCCTCGGCTACCCGGCCGGCCAACATGTGCGAGAGCTTGTCGATGATCTGCTTCTTCTTGACCATGAATCTGTCTTCGGTGGGCAAGGTGATGGTGTAGCCGAGGGCCGCTCCCCGGCTGATTATGGAGATCTTGTGAACCGGGTCCATATTGGGCAGGTAGTGCGCCACCAGAGCGTGACCGGTCTCGTGGTAGGCGGTGATGAGCTTCTCCTCCTCGGAGAGGAGCCGCGATTTCTTCTCCGGACCGGCGATAACCCGCAGAACCGCTTCCTCGAACTCCTCCATCTCGATGACCCGCTTGCGCCGGCGTGCGGTAAGCAGAGCGGCCTCGTTCACCAGATTGGCGAGGTCGGCCCCGGTGAACCCGGGCGTCTGTGCCGCCAGTACGTCGATGTCGACGCCTGGAGCGAGTGGCTTGCCACGCGCATGCACTGCCAGGATGGCCTTGCGCCCCTCACGATCGGGACGATCGACCACGATCTGCCGGTCGAAGCGTCCGGGCCGGAGCAAGGCCGGATCGAGGATGTCTGGCCGGTTGGTGGCCGCCATGATGATGACGCTCTCGTTGGCCTCGAAGCCGTCCATCTCCACCAGAAGCTGGTTGAGGGTCTGCTCGCGCTCATCGTGCCCGCCACCCAGACCTGCGCCCCTATGGCGACCCACGGCGTCGATCTCATCGATGAAGATGATGCAGGGCTGGTTCTGCTTGGCCTGATCGAACAGATCACGCACCCGGCTGGCGCCGACGCCCACGAACATCTCGACAAAGTCGGAACCGGCGATGCTGAAGAACGGAACGCCGGCCTCGCCGGCCACAGCCCTGGCCAGGAGGGTCTTGCCGGTGCCTGGCGGGCCGAAGAGCAGAACACCCTTGGGAATACGGGCCCCCAGACTTTGGAAGCGCTTCGGGTTCTCGAGGAATTCTTTGATCTCATCCAGCTCTTCGACGGCCTCGTCGACGCCGGCCACATCCTTGAAGGTGATCTTAGGCTGGTCGATGGTCATGCGCTTGGCCCGCGACTTACCGAAACTCATGACCTTGCTCCCCCCTCCCTGCATCTGGTTCATCAGGAAGATGAAGAAGACCACCATGAGCAGGATCGGAGCGAGGGTCCCCAGGAGGGTGACCCATATCGAGCTCTGCTGGATGTCGGTGATGAAGTCGACCTTGTTGTCCAGCAGGAACTGCTCCATGGGGTAGCTGTCGGTAAAACCGACCTGGAAGCTCTTCCCATCCTTGAGTTCCCCCTCTACCACGAGATCCTTGGTCTTGAGCGTGGCAGGGGACTTGACGTTCCCCTGCTCGACCGCGATTTTGAACTCGTTGAAGGTCAGCTTTTCGGTGCCACGCGAACCATAGAAGAGGTTCTGCACGAAGAAAGCCAGCAGAATCACTAGGAGGATCGGGAAGGCGGCGCTCTTGAAGAACCTGCTCACCTGGACTCCACCAATCGTTGTATCAGGGCCAGAGATACTACCACAAGGGCGCTAGTCCAAGTCGTCGATCACACCGATGTAGGGCAGATTGCGGTACTTCTCGGCATAGTCCAGCCCATATCCCACCACGAACTCGTTCGGGATCTCGAAGCCTGTGTAGCGACACTGAAGCTCCGCCGTCCGGCGACTGGGCTTGCTGAGCAGGGTGACGATCTCGATGGAGGCCGGGTTGCGAGAGCCCAGGTTGTTGGTAAGGTACTGGAGGGTCAGACCGGAGTCGATGATGTCCTCCACTATGAGGACGTGCCGGCCCTCGATGTCGACATCAAGGTCTTTGAGGATCCTCACGACCCCCGAGCTATCGGTCGACTGCCCATAGCTCGACACGGCCATGAACTCGACCTCAAGCTCAAAGGGCAGCCGTCGGGCCAGGTCGGCCATGAAGAAGATGGCTCCCTTGAGGACGCAGACCAGAATAGGGTATTTGCCTTCGTAATCAGCCCTGATGGCGGCGGCCAGGTCGTCGACCTTGGCCTGCAATTCCTCCCTGGATATGAGGACTCTCACTGCCCTCTAGCCCTCTCCTTTGTCTGCCTCCGGCGATCCGGCGCCGTCCGGACGCGGACTCAAGCTCAACCGCACGATGGTGGTGGTATCGCGCCCTATTCTACCCTCCTCGACGACCACCAATCCACACACCCACACGATGCTGTCGCCACAGACCACCAGCGGCGTGCGAGCCCGCGCACCGGCCGGCACCCGGAGGTCGACGAACAAGTCCTGGAGCTTGCGTGTCCCCGGCGCGCCAAGTGGCCGCAGCCGGTCCCCCGGCTGCGGCGCCCGAACCACCAGCGGACCTGCGAGCAGGCGGGCATCGACATAGGCCTCGAGTGCGGGATCGGGGGCGAAGAAACGCTCCACACGCTCGGCCCGGATGTGCGCTCCTTCCCATTCCACCTCACCAGGCACGGGCAGCGACATCGGGCCAGGCACCGGCGGTAGCATCTGGACGCCCCGCTCGAGCCGGATGAGGTCGTACTCCTTGCAGGCGCGCCAGCCGCCGCCGAGCGCGCGTTCCGCCGACCCCGGCACCGCGAGCAACGCCTCGACGGCCAGCACCGCCGCCCGCGACGCGATGGCCCTCGTCCGCCCCTCGAGCCACTGATGCAACAGCAACCTGCGCACCGCCGGAGAGAGCTGCGACAATCTGGATGCGCTCAGTCCCGCGGCGTGGGCCGCGTCCGGGTGATCGACATGGGCACCGGCCTCTGCCAGCACGCCCTTCGCCAATCCTTCCATCTCAGCGGCCACTTCCGCCGCCCGGGCGGCTGCATCCACCGCACCGGGCAACACGGCTTCCCAAGCGGGGAGAACCTGCTCTCGGATGCCGGTCCGCGCGTAGCCCGGGTACGCGTTGCCCCGATCTTCGGCGAACTCGACTCCATGTTCCCGGCAGTATGCCGCGGTCTCTTCCCGCCGGCAGCCCAGCAATGGCCGCACCCACGGCGGGTCACACGGCGTCATGCTCCGGAAGGCCGCCAGACCCCCATAGCGCCCCAGCCGGTAGAGCATGGTCTCCACCTGGTCGTCCGCGGTATGCCCCAGAGCGATCCTCGTGCAATCCCATTCCCGGGCTGCCTGAAGCGCGGCCTCCTGCCGGGCGGCGCGCGCCGACTCCTGGACGCTGCCCGCCGCCTTGTCTATGGGCCGATGCGCTACGTCGAGCTCCACCCCCAGTCGGGCACACGTGCGTACCACTAGCGCCTCATCTGCCTGGCTCTCCTCGCCTCGGAGGTGATGATTCACGTGCAGCGCGTATACGCATGCGGGGCCCGCCCGGCCGGCCGATCTGCCGGCCAGCAGATGAAGCAGAGCCAGGGAATCCTGACCCCCGGACACCATGATCAAGGCGCGGGAACCCGGAGGGAACATACCCTCACGGGACATCAACGCCCGCGCTTTGCGGGCTAGGGATGGTCGCGCTTGCCTACCCGGCGCCGCCCCCTTCGTCACGAGTTTTCACCCTCCCTGGTTTCGTCAGTTGGGGCTGGTATTGTACTACCACTCTCAAAGCACTCCGGAGCACGAGCGGGGCAGGAGACGGGCTCTGACCAACGCGGTTGGCATATCTGGTACGCACGGACGGCTTCTGATCGTCCACGGACACGAGTTGTCCTCGTACAACTTCAGCGATGAACACCCGCTGCAGCCGACCCGGTATGAGCTCACGATGTCCTTGCTCTCCAGTCTGGGATGGCTTGACAGAAGCGATCTCGACGTCGAAGCTCCGCGGCCCGCCCTCACGGAGGAGTTGCTCACCGTGCACTCTTACCCCTACGTGCAGGCGGTCGCTCACGCGCAGGCGATAGCCCAAGGGATGACCCAGCCCATCGATCTGAGCCTCTACGGGCTAGGGACAGCGGACAACCCGCTTTTCCCCGCCATTCATGATGCTTCTGCCCTGTACACAGGCGCGACGATACAGGCCATGAACGCCCTCATGGAGGGACGAGCGGTCCATGCTTATGCTCCCGCCGGCGGCCAGCACCACGCCCTGAGGGCTCGAGCGTCGGGGTTCTGCGTCTACAACGATTGTGCGGTCGCCATCACGGCGGCGGTGGCGGCCGGCTACCGGGTCGCGTATGTCGATCTCGACGCCCATCACGGGGACGGTGTACAGGCCGCCTTCTACAGCGACCCGCGCGTCCTCACGATCTCGATCCACGAATCTGGACGCTATCTATTCCCTGGGACCGGGGGCGTGGACGAGATGGGCGCCAGCGACGGGGCAGGCGCCTCGATCAACGTACCCCTGCCGCCCATGGCGGGCGACGACGCCATCCTTCTCGCGATGGAACGCATAGTCGTCCCAGCAGTGCGCTCTTTCGTACCCGATATCATGGTGGCGCAGACGGGGTGTGACACCCATCATAGGGATCCTCTTTCCCACCTCACCGCCACCCTCCCTCTCTACCCCAGACTGGCCGAGCACCTCCACGATCTGGCCCACGAGTGCTGTTCCGGGCGCTGGCTCATCGTCGGCGGGGGCGGATACGACCCGGTCGACGTGACACCACGCGCTTGGACCGCCTTCTTCGGCACGGTCCTGGGCCAGGAGACCGCCGACGTCGAGTTGCCGCAAGATTGGATCCGGGCCTCCAGGCAACTCGGGGGCGACCCCCCAAGCCGCCTCCTTGATGATCCAGGTCCGGTCTGCGAGCCCCTGCCCTCCGGAACCATCACCCAGCTGCTCACGGATATCGAAGACACGGCCCTGGCCGAGCTCCGACGGCAGCACGGACGCGATTGACCACGTCGGCGGGCGTCTCTTCGTCACCACCTTGCACTCCACCGCCGGCTTTGCTTATATTGGCACGCTCGAACATCCCAAAGGAGGAGAACCATGGGTGTCCCCAAAGTCGATCCCGATCTTTGCACCGGCTGCGGTATCTGTGAGGATATCTGCCCCGATGTGTTCGAGATCGGCGATGACGGCCTGTCTCACGTGATCGACCCGAACGCATGCGAAGACTCAAGCTGCTGCGAAGAAGCGGTCGACGAGTGCCCGGAGGGCGCCATCAATATCGAGTGAACCCACCGCGGTCTTTTCGCGGAGCAATACCTGACTGCAGCATTCCCGTCATGAGAAAGCCGCCCCTGCCGGAGGAGCGGCTTTTTCATGCTTCCAAAGGGAGGTCTGCCATGGCCCCTGTTCGACCATGAACGCGTCCCCCCGGGGCAACGCCTCGTGTCC
>Ga0209254_10004222_pt1 | contig 13163 bp, 15 predicted proteins | sample FrelakmetDIP11DI_FD_187148 | JGI IMG/M metagenome (GOLD analysis project Ga0209254, IMG submission 187148) | Freshwater lake sediment microbial communities from the University of Notre Dame, USA, for methane emissions studies - DIP11 DI (SPAdes)... | ecosystem: Environmental > Aquatic >...
CGCCATGCACAAGAAATACTTTGATTGTCGCACTGGACATGGCCTTCAGCCGCAATCGGTCATGACCAACCGCAGATGCGCCTGAACCCCGTGCTTCATCTGTGTCACGAGCCGGGCAGATGCACTTTGTCGTAGACCTCCGCCAGGTCCAAGGTGCAACTCAGGTTGGGCAGGGGGACCTGGTCGGTCAGGGACCGATAGTCCGAGAGCACCCAGCGCCCGTCCTCGCCGCGGCTGTAGAGCTCTACCAGCACCTGGCCCTGGGACACCAGCAGATATTCCTTTAGGCTCGGGATCTGGCGGTAGAGGGCGAACTTGGCGCCCCGGTCATAGGCCTCGGTGGAGTCGGAGAGGACCTCGACGATGAGGCTGGGGTTGAGCAGAACGTCGCGGCGGCCGTCCAGGAGATGCGGCTCGCCGCAGAAGGCGACCAGGTCCGGATACTTGCCCGCGTTGGCGGAGCGGATCAGGACCTTCATGTCGTTGGCGTAGACCTGGCAGGGCCGACCCTTCATCTGCGCGCGCAGCTCACCAACGATGTTGGCGACAATGGCATTGTGCTCCGCGCTTGCCCCTGTCATGGCGAAGACCTCGCCGCCGACGTATTCGCTGCGGCCTTCCAGGGACACACGCTCGCCTTCCAGCCATTCCTCGAAGCTCAGGTGGGGCTTGGGTTGCAGGGACATGGGGTCACCTTCCTCTTTTCGGGGCAGGACTTAACAGAGATCTGCGATTGACCCCTCCGCTGGCGAGCGGCGGCGGATCCCGTCGGAGCGGCGCCCTCGCCGCGATGGGGCCTTCCAGACATCGGCAAGTCCGGGGGAATCGCGCCGGGGCGGCGCTCCTACCCCTGGTGTGAGCGATTGGGGCGAATAGCGGGTCCATGAGGCCCGATTATAGACAGGAACCGCGGTGCGCCCTGCCCCGGCGGGAAGACTCGGAGGACTCAGGTCCGCAGGGCCTCGCGATAGGAGCGGATGGCCTCGAAGGTGGTGGGGCGGTCGATGAAGCGGGTGAGCAGTTCCAGGTCGAGGCCGGGCAGGACCTCGCTCGCGGTCACCGGCACATAGCGTTCGGCGCGCAGGCGGTAGGGCTGGATGTGGCCCTTGCGCCAATACCAGACCTCGGCGACCCCGAGCTTGCGATAGATGGCGAGCTTGTCGATGCGCCCCGAGGTCCAGACCACCTCGATGGCCAGGTGGGGACGCTCGGACTTGTCGGTCCCGAAGACGTAGCATTCATCCGGCTCCGCGGCCCGGGACTTCTCCTTGGATTGGAGGGTCCAGGAGCCGTAGGCGGAGAATGGGATGTTGCGCTCCAGGCAGTAGGTCTCGACCAGGCGGCCGATGACGGACTTGATGCCCTCGTGAGTCTGGGATGGACTCATGATCTCGAGGTCCCCTTCGAGATAGGCAATGCGGGGCGCGGAGTGGTCCCCGCGGATCGCGACCAGGCGCTCGTAATCCTCCCAGCTCGCGCCCGAGAGGTGGATGACGTGGTCCTCGGTGGGACGGTCGTCCCGTTGCTCGTATTGGGTCTGGTTGTACATGGCAGGCACCCCGGGCTTGGAGTCCATCCAGCTTAGCGCCTGGGCGAGCCCAGGCAAAGCGAACCTCGGCGGCGCACGGATCTCCGTATCACCAACACCTGACACCTCTAAGGCGGGCGCCGGGCCCAGCCGCCCCTTGCCCTTTCCTGAAGGCTCAATCGCAACGGCTGCGCGGCGAATCCAACAGCGCGGGGCAGTGGTCTGCCGGCGGGCAGGACGCCCGCGGTCCCAGGGGATAGATCAGGGAATCACATTGACCATCCAGGAGACCCCGAAGCGGTCGACCACCATGCCGAAGGCGGGGGACCAGAAGGTCGCGCCGAGCGGCATCTGTACCTCGCCCCCGGCCGCCAGGGCCCGGAAGCGCCGCTCGGCCTCCGCGGAGTCCGCGAGGTTCAGCGACAGGGTGATCCCCTGGAAGCCGGAGCGCCCCGAGCAGCCGCCGTCGGACGCCATCAGGGTGCTGTCGCCGACGCGGAAGCTCGCGTGCATCACCTTGTCCTCGGAGCCCGGCGCGACCGCCCCGGGTGGGGGCGCCTCGGGGCTCTCCTCGAAGCGCATCAGCATGTCCACCTGGGCGTCCAGCGCCTTCCGGTAGAACTCCAACGCCTCCTCGCAGCGACCCTCGAAGAACAGGTAAGGCTGGACTTGCATGGCTTGACTCCTGGTTGGTCGTAAACGCCGCAACGGTGTGGGCCAGCTCCCGCCCACCTCCCCACCGTTGCCCATGGAACCCGTGACCCAGTCGCTCCGGGAAGCTTCGCATGACCTCTGGTGACTGGATACTGGACTATTCTAGTTGGGAAATAGACCGGCCAAGGTCGAGTCTCGGGGGGCAAAGTCGGGGAAGGGCCCGCGGCGCCATCAGCACCCCGCCTCCAGTAGGGCCCCGGCCTGGCCGAGCACCGAGACCAGAGGCGTCATCACCCGGGAGGGCTACCCATGGCCTACGTCGTCACCGAGCCCTGTATCCGCTGCAAATACACGGATTGCGCGACAGTGTGCCCTGTCACCTGTTTCCACGAGGGGCCGAACTTCCTGGTGATCGACCCGGAGGAGTGTATCGACTGTGATATCTGCGTCCCCGAGTGCCCCGTGAATGCCATCTACCCGGAGGAGGAGGTGCCGACCGGTCAGGAGCGGTTCATCGCACTCAACGCCGAGCTGGCGCGGATCTGGCCCATGATCGACACCAAGAAGGACCCACCGCCCGACGCCAAGGACTGGGAGGGGGTCCCGGACAAGCTCCAGTACCTGGAGCGCTGAGCCGGCCATCCTAACCCCGCGATAAGACACACCAAGAGAGGAGACCAGTTCCCATGGCGACGAAAGAAACCCAGGCACGGACATCGAGATCGGGCAGCCCGACCAAGGCCGTTCGCCGGAGGCGGCGGCGCCTTTTAGTCCTTGTCGCCACGCGCAAGGGGGCCTGGCTGTATCACGGCGATGGGAGACGCAAGAGCTGGCGAGTGGATGGGCCCCACTTCCTGGGCCAGATCATCAATCATCTGGTGCTGGACCCGCGCGATGGGCAAACCCTGCTGGCGGCGGCCAAGACCGGCCACCTGGGTCCGACCATCTTTCGCTCGACCGACCTCGGGCGCACCTGGCGGGAGGCGGCGCGCCCGCCGGCCTTTGCCAAAGCGGCGGACGGCAGCGGGCGCGCCGTCGATCACAGCTTCTGGCTCACCCCTTGCCACGCCAACGAGCCGAACGTCTGGTACGCCGGGACCTCGCCCCAGGGGCTCTTCCGCTCCGAGGACGGAGGCGACACCTGGGAGCCCTTCTCCTCGATCAACGAGGATCCCCAGTACCGCGCCTGGATGGGCACGGTGCAGGATGGCACGCCGGATGGACCCAAGCTCCACTCCATCATCGTCGACCCGCGCGATCCGGCCCATCTCTACTTCGCCATGTCGGGGGGCGGCGTGCACGAGTCCCACGACGGGGGCCAGACCTTTGCGCCCCTCCTCGAGGGGCTGGAGGTGGTGGAGGGCTTCGACGTGACCGACCCGACCTACCATGATCCTCACTGCGTGCGCCTCTGTCCGAGCAATCCGGACCGCCTCTATCAGCAGAACCACTGCGGCATCTACCGGCTCGACCGGCCGGGCACCGAGTGGGTGCGCATCGGCAAGCGGATGCCCAAGAAGGTCGGCGACATCGGGTTCCCGTTGGTCGTTCACCCGCGTGATGCGGACACCCTCTGGGTGCTCCCGATGGATGGGCAGACGGTCTGGCCGCGCACCAGTCCGGAAGGCAGGCCGGCGGTCTATGTGACGCGTAATGGCGGCAAGGGCTGGAGGCGTCTCGACAAGGGCCTGCCCGAGCGTCAGGCCTGGTGGACCGTGAAGCGCCAGGCCATGTGCGCCGACGCCCTGGATCCGCTCGGACTCTACTTCGGAACCACCAGCGGTGAGCTCTGGATGAGCCGCGAGGAGGGCGACGACTGGGACTGCATCGCCCGGCACCTGCCCGAGATCTACGCGGTGGAGGCGGCAGAGCCGGCGTGATGAAGGTGCTGATACCCACACCGCTCCACTCCTACACCCAGGGACCCGAGGTGGAGGCGCACGTCCCCACCTTGGCCGAGGTCCTGGTGGATCTGGAGCGCCAGTTCCCCGGCATCCGATTCCGCATGATCGACGAGCAGGACCGGATGCGGCCCCACATCCGCTTCTTCGTCAATCGCCGGATCGTCCGCGAGCTCGGCGAGCCCCTGGGCGAGCACGATGAGGTGGCGATCGTCCAGGCACTGAGCGGCGGCTGAACCGATGGACCTGGTGCGCGGGAATTGCGCGCGGAGCAGGCTCCGGGACGGCCTTCGCCCCAGGTCCGCCCCAGAGTCCGTTTATCCATGGGATCGTCGGGGAACCTGAGTGGCGCCCCGATCTAGGGTGCTACCATCGAAAACCTGCCGAGATGGCGTCGGTGAGCGGCGCAGGACCCGCAGGGGGAGCTGTAGGTGTCCGTTCCGGCCGCTTTCATCGGGGTGGTGCTGATCTGGGGCACCACCCCGCTCGCCATCCAGTGGAGCTCCCAGGGGGCCGGCTTCCTGTTCGGGGTGGCCGCTCGTATGGTGCTGGGGGTCCTGGTGTGCCTGGCGCTGGTGGTTCTCCTGGGTCGGCGGCTGGGCTGGGACCGCCAGGCGGTGCAGACCTATCTCGCCGGCGGAATCGGACTCTGGGGGGCCATGACCAGCGTCTACTGGGCCGCCCAGTTCATCCCCTCGGGGCTCATCTCGGTGGTGTTTGGTCTGACCCCGGTGGTCACGGCCCTGATGGCGGCTCTGTGGCTGGGGGAGCGGTCCCTGACCCTGCCAAGGCTTGCGGGCATCGGCACCAGCCTGATGGGACTCTGGGTGGTCTTCGGTCAGAGCGTGGATCTGACCGGCAACACTTTCAACGACCTCACTGGACCCTGGACCCTCGGACTTCTGGGGCTCCTCCTGTCGGTGGTCATCCACTCCGCGAGCGCCGTCTGGGTGAAGCGGATCGACGCCCGGCTGCACCCTTTGGAGACCACCACGGGGGCCTTGCTGGTGGCGGTACCCCTATTCGTGCTGGACTGGGCCCTGCTAGACGGGCGCATCCCCCAGGGGCTGCCGCCCCGCACCGCCTGGGCCATCCTCTATCTGGCGGTGTTCGGCTCCGCCCTGGGCTTTATCCTCTATTACTACCTGCTGCGGCGCATCCAGGCCAGCCGGGTGGCCCTGATCACCCTGCTGACTCCGGTGCTCGCCCTGGTGATCGGACGGGCGCTGAACGGCGAGGTGATCTCGACTCGAACCCTACTCGGGACCGGCGCTATCCTCACCGGGTTGGCCCTCTTCCACTGGGGGGACGCGTGGCAGCGACGCCGAGGGGCCCGCACTCAAGCGCCCGCGAGCCCAAGCCCACCCTCCTCCACCAAGGAACGCGCATGAACCCGATCCACGAGCTGACCGGCTATCTGGCCGCGACCCTGACCACCATCTCCTTCGTGCCTCAGGTGCTGCGGACCCTGCGCACCCGCGACACCAGGGCCATCTCGCTCGGGATGTACTCCCTGTTCAGCGCCGGGGTGGCCCTGTGGCTGGTCTACGGCCTGCTGATCGGTGCCTGGCCCATCATCCTGGCTAATGTGGTGACCCTGGGGCTTACCCTGACAGTCCTCTGGCACAAGCTTCGGGAAGATCGAGCGCAACCGGCTCAGGCTGATGACCGGGTTTGAGTCCCTCGGCCCTCCAAGGGGCCTTTGCCACCCCTCGGGGCAGGTCCTAGACTGAGGCCTTTTGCGCCGCCCCTTCGCCTCCCCTCCTTCCATGTCCGACCTGTCCCAGCACACCCCAGTGATGCAGCAGTACCTGCGCCTCAAGGCGGAGCACCCGGGGATGCTGCTCTTCTACCGCATGGGGGACTTCTACGAGCTGTTCTTCGAGGACGCGGAGCGGGCGGCGGCGCTGCTCGACATCACCCTGACCAAGCGGGGCCAGTCCGCAGGCCGGCCCATCCCCATGGCCGGGGTACCGTACCACGCGGCGGAGGGCTACCTGGCCCGGTTGGTGCGCAAGGGGGTATCGGTCGCCATCTGCGAGCAGATCGGGGACCCGGCCAAGTCCAAGGGGCCGGTGGAGCGCAAGGTGGTACGCATCATCACGCCCGGGACCCTCACGGACGAGTCCCTGCTGGAGGAGCGGCGGGAGAACCTGCTCACGGCCATCGCCGAGGGCGCCGAAGGCTACGGAATCGCCGTCCTGGAGCTCTCCAGCGGGCGCTTCTGGGTCCTGGAGGTGGAGGCCCGGGAGGCCCTGGCGAGCGAGCTGGTTCGGCTCGCCCCCGCCGAGATCCTGATCGCGGAGGACAGCCGGCTGTCCGAGTCCCTGGGGCTGGAACGAGGGATCACCCGCCGCCCTACCTGGCACTTCGACGCGGACAGCGGGCAGCGGCTCCTCACGGACCAGGTCGGCACCCGGGACCTGACAGGCTTCGGTTGCGCGGATCTCCCGCTCGCGATCGGGGCCGCGGGCTGCCTGCTGCAGTATGTCCGCGACACCCAGCGGGCCGCCCTGCCCCACATCCGGGGTCTCAGCACCGAGCGGCGGGACGAGGCGGTGATCCTGGATGCCGCCACCCGCCGCAACCTGGAGATCTCCGAGAGCCTGTCGGGCCGGCCGGAGCACACCCTAGCAGGCGTCCTGGACCGCACCGCCACCCCCATGGGCAGCCGGCTGCTGCGCCGTTGGCTCCATCGGCCCCTGCGGGATCGGCGCCTGGTGCGCGAGCGGCACCAGGGCGTCGCCTGGCTCCTGGAGACGGGTCTCGGCCCGGACCTCCGCGCGGTTCTGACCCAGATCGGTGACCTGGAGCGCATCCTGGCCCGAGTCGCCCTGGGCTCGGCGCGACCCCGGGATCTGGCGGTCCTGCGGGACTCACTGGCCCTGTGCCCTGAGCTGCGCCTGCCCCTTGCGGCCACGGAGGACCCGCTGCTGGCCCGACTCGCGGCTGAGATCGGCGAGCACCCAGGGACGCTGGACCTGCTGCGACGCGCACTCATCGAGCAGCCCCCGGTGCTGATCCGCGACGGGGGGGTCATGGCCCCGGGCTATGACCCGGAGCTGGACCAGCTCCGGGCCCTGTCGAGCGACGCGAGCCAGTTTCTGTTGGACCTCGAGTCGCGGGAGCGGGAGCGCACCGGCATCCCGACCCTCAAGGTCGGCTACAACCGGATCCACGGCTATTACATCGAGCTCGGCCGGGCTCGCGCCGATCAGGTGCCGGCGGACTATGTGCGCCGCCAGACCCTGAAGGGCGTGGAGCGCTATATCACCCCGGAGCTCAAGCGCTTCGAGGACGAGGTCCTGGGCAGCCGGGAGCGGGCCCTGGCCCGGGAGAAGGCCCTCTACGAGACCCTGCTCGTCACCCTGGCGGAATCCCTGGTGCCGCTGCAGGCGAGCGCCTCCGCCCTGGCGGAGCTGGACTGCCTGGTGAACCTGGCCCTGCGGGCCGAGGCCCTCGACTGGAGCCGGCCCGAGCTGAGTGAGGAGACGCGCATCGAGATCCGGGACGGGCGCCACCCGGTGGTGGAGCAGGTGCTCGACGGGCCCTTCACGGCCAACGGTCTCAGCCTCGACGCCGATCGGCGCATGCTGGTCATCACCGGACCCAACATGGGGGGTAAGTCCACCTACATGCGCCAGTGCGCGCTCATCGTGCTGCTCGCCTATGCCGGGAGCTATGTGCCCGCGCGCTCCGCGGTGATTGGCCCCATCGACCGGGTCTTCTCCCGGATTGGGGCCTCGGACGACCTGGCCGGGGGCCGCTCCACCTTCATGGTGGAGATGGAGGAGACGGCGAACATCCTGCACAACGCCACCGACCGGAGCCTGGTGCTGATGGACGAGGTGGGCCGAGGCACCAGCACCTTCGATGGCCTGTCGCTCGCCTGGTCCTGCGGGGTGGAGCTGGCCCGGCGCATCCGCGCCTTCACCCTGTTCGCGACCCATTATTTCGAGCTCACCACCCTGCCCGAGGAGCATGCGGGGATCGCCAACGTTCACCTGGACGCCCTGGAGCACGGCAACCGGATCATCTTCATGCACGCCGTGCGGCAAGGACCGGCGAACCAAAGCTATGGGCTGGCGGTGGCGGCACTGGCGGGGGTACCGGCGGCGGTAATTGATCGGGCCAAGAAGCGCCTGCGGGAGCTGGAGGAGGCCGCCCTGCGGCACGCCCAGCAGGGGGCTGAGCCGGCGGTACAGCTCTCGCTCTTCCCGCCCGAGCCTGAGACGCCGGCGGAGCACCCTGTCTGCGGGGCCCTGCGGGACCTGGACCCCGATGGGCTCAGCCCCAGGTCGGCCCTGGATGCCCTGTATCGACTGAGAGAGATGCTCGAATAGTCCCCGGTGCCGGTCAATCCGCACGCCGCTTGGCGCGTGGCTTACGGGGAGGCTCGGCGGGTCTATCCCCGATCCGCAGGAGCGCAAGCGTGATGTTGTCGCTGCCGCCGCGCTCATTGGCGAGTTGGACCAGGGCCTCCGCGGCGGGCCCCAGCTCCTTGTCCGAGGCCGCGACCAGGATCTGGCGCAGCCATTCCTCGGGGACCAGACCGCTCAGCCCGTCGGTGCAGAAGAGGAACAGGTCCCCTGACTGGGTATCCACCAGGTCACAAGAAATCTTCACTTCGCGCGAGGACCCGAGGGCCCGGGTGAGGATGTTGTCGCCGATGCCGTAACGGCGGGCATCCGCTCGGGAGCGAAAGAACCCCTGGTCCACCACCTCCTGGATGAAGGAGTGATCGTGGGAAAGCTGCTTCAGCTCGCCCGCCCGCAGGCGGTAGAGCCGAGAATCGCCCACGTTGGCGTAGGCCAGCCAGTCACCGGCGGCGAACCCCAGCACGATGGTGGTCCCCATACCCGTGCAGCCGGGGGACTCCTGGGCCCGCTCCCAGACCGCGCGGTTGGCCTCTCCGACCGCGGCCTCGGCCAGCGTCAGGGCCTGATCCCGATCCCCACGAGGCAAGGTCTGCCGAGCGAAACAGGCGGCAACGGTCTCGACGGCAAGCCGACTGGCGACCTCCCCCGAGCTGGCGCCGCCCACCCCGTCGGCCACGATCACTAGCCCCCATTCCGCATGGACCGAGACGGCGTCCTCGTTGCGGACCCGCACGCGCCCCGGGTCGGTGCGCCAGGCAAATTCCAGCCTGGGGACCCACATCACCACAGTCCGTTCCGCATCGAGGTCCATGTCAGGGTCGCAGGGGGCAGGCGGATACCCCCAAGGTCTTGCGCAGGTTCATCGCGGACCGGGGCCCCACCGGACCGCTGGCTGGGGTCCGGGCGATAGAGGGCCTCAGGCAATGGAGCGCCACGGCTCGAAACCCCCGGCCACGCCCGAGCCGCCGGTTCAGCGCATCGCCGTCCCGCCGTTGAGCTGGGCGGCCAGCCGCTTGGGCTCCACGTATCCCGGGATCATCTCACCCGTCTCGGTCAGGATGGCCGGCGTGCCGCGCAGCCCAAGCTCCTCGCCGACGGCCATGTGCTGATCCACCGGATTGGCGCAGGACTTCTCGTCGATGGGCTTGCCGGCCTTGGCGGTCGTCATGGCCGTACGACGGTCGTCGCTGTCGCCGGCGCACCAGACCGAGACGGCCTCGTTATAGGCGGGACTCCCCTTTCCGGCGCGCGGATAGAACATGTAGCGCACCCGGATGCCCTCCTTGCCGTAGTCGGCAATCTGGCTGTGGAGCTTGCGGCAGTAACCGCACTCGATGTCGGTGAAGACGGTCACCGTGTGCTGCGCCTTCGCCGAAGGCTCGAAGACCACCATCTCCGCCTCACCGACGTCATCGACCAGTTTCTTGCGGGCACCGGAGAGCCGGGGCTCGGTGACGTCCTCACGGGTCGTCAGGTCGACGATGCGGCCGTCGACGAAGTAGCGGCCGTCCCCAGTGACGTACATGAGCTGGGTCCCGACCATGACCTCAAAGAGGCCCTTCACGGGCGCGGGCTGGATGCTATCGATCTTGATGTCGGGGACAACCTTGGTGAGGGCGGCGCGAATGGTGTCTTCGGGACCGGCGACGAGGGTGCCGGCCCCGAGCAGCAAGGCGGCGGCGACAATTGAACGGCTGACGTACATGGGATGGAATTCCTCAGTCTCTGAAGTTGGTGAATTGAATCGGTAGGCCCCAGTCCTCGGTTCGGAGCTGGGCAATGGCCTCTTGGAGATCGTCGCGCTTCTTGCCCGTGACCCGCAACTGATCCCCCTGGATCTGGGCCTGGACCTTAAGCTTGCTCGCCTTGATGGCCTTGACGATCCGCTTGGCGGTCTCGGTATCCACACCTTGCTTGAGACCGATTTCCTGGCGGGCGGCGTTCAGGGTGGAGATGGGGTCCCGCGGGTCCAGGGCCTTGAGGTCGACGGAGCGTTTGACCAGCTTCTGGCGCAGAATGTCCATCATCTGCTGGAGCTGGAACTCCTGCTCGGCAACCAGAAGGACCTTGCCGTCCGTGAGCTCGAAGCTCGCCTTGACCCCCTTAAAATCGAAGCGGGTCCCAATCTCGCGGTTGGCCTGGTCGACGGCGTTGCGGACCTCCTGCAGGTCGATCTCCGAGCAGATATCGAAGGTTGGCATGGCTGTTTAATCGGCGGATCTCGCGGGGGCGTCTAATGAGACCCCATCCCTTGACGGACCAGAAACACAAGCGCGCAACAATAAAGGAATGCCGTCACCGGTTCCACAGACCAGAGTGGAAATCGCTGCGGCGATATCCGGCGGAGACAAGGAATTGCGACCTACTGGACCGAACCGACTCAGCCCCGAGGATGGTGTCTGGCATGAAGCTGCTTCAGGCGTTCCCGCGCCACATGGGTGTAGATCTGGGTGGTGGAGAGGTCGCTGTGGCCGAGCAGCATCTGGACCACCCGCAAGTCCGCCCCGTGGTTCAGGAGATGGGTCGCAAACGCATGGCGTAACGTATGGGGCGACAGGGCCTTCGCAACCCCGGCCTGGATCGCATAGCGCTTGATGAGCTGCCAAAAGGCCTGTCGCGTCATGCAGTCGCTGCGGCTGGTGGGGAAGAGATAATCGCTCACCCGCCCGCCGAGCAGGTCCTGGCGGGCCCCGCGCCCATAGTCCGCGAGCCAGCCCACCGCGTCCTCCCCGAGGGGCACTAGCCGCTCCTTGCTGCCCTTGCCCATGACACGCAGCACACCCTGGGTCAGGCTCACCTGGCTTGGGGTGAGAGTGACCAGCTCGGTGACCCGCAGGCCGCTGGCATAGAGGACCTCCAGCATGGTGCGGTCCCGGTGCCCACGCGGCTCCGTGGTGTCGGGGGCGGCAAGCAGGGCCTCCACCTCCGCCTCGGTGAGGCTCTTGGGCAGGGGGCGGCCCAGCTTGGGGGCGTCCACCCGGGCGCTTGGGTCCTCTTGGATCAGACCCTGACGGACCAGGTGCTGGTAGAACTGGCGCAGGCAGGACAAGAGCCGCGCCGCGGAGCGGGGCTTGCGACCCTGGAGCGAGAGCAGGGCCAGATAGTCGAGCAGGTCGAGGCGCTCCGCCTCGGCGAGACATCTCCCCCGCTCCCGGTCGATCCAGACCGCGAAGGCCCGCAGATCCGACTGGTAGGCCGACAGCGTGTTGGGACTCAGACCCCGCTCCATCCAAAGGGTGTCGGCGAAGCCCTCGATGACCGCCCGCTCGTCCATCATCGCGGAGCCCTATTGGACCTGGGCCCCCTCATGGCGCAGGAGCCAGCGCTTGACCTCGAGCTTGCGCCCGCTGGTGTCGCCGGCAAAGCCGCCCAGCCCCTTCGCGCCCACCACCCGATGACAGGGCACGACGATGGGCAAAGGATTGGCACGACAGGCCTGACCGACGGCCCGGGCCGCGCTCCCGAGCTCGCCGGCGATGGAGCCGTAAGTGCGGGTCTCCCCCGGCGGGATCGCCCGCATCAGGGACCACACCCGCCGCTGGAACTGGGTCCCGGCAAGCGCCAGGGGCAGGTCAAAGGTGCCGTGACCATCGGCAAAGTATCTACCGAGCTGCCTAGTCACCGACTCGGGTGGGATGTCCTGGGACCGCTGCGGGTCCGGGTCCGGCTCCAGGTCCACCCTGGTCAAGGTCTCGCCCTCCCACCTGAGTCCAATGGGGCCGAGAGGCGTGTCCACTCGTGCATAGCTCATGTGTCTCTGCCGATTCCTGATGCGGGGATGCGCCAAAGAGTTGTCACCCGGCGCCCGGAAATGCCGGCGAAGCCGAGCACATAAACCCAGAAAAACCAGTCAGGCCCCCGATCCAGGCGCTCCCAGACGCTCAGGCCGGTCTCCGTCAGGATCAACAGGCCCCAGAGGAGCAAGAGCACCAGAAGCCCGAGCCCGAGGGCCAGGACAATGCGGATCAGCCGCGCGGTGGAGATCGACTCGCTCAAGGCGGCGTCCTATTGAGAGCAGTCATCCGAGGTGTCCGGGGAGGGTTGCCGGTGTCCCAGACCGAGCGCCGGGCCCCAAGGGGCTTTGCGGGATTATATCCGCGGGCGGGAGCGAACCGACCGAGGATGAGGGCCGCCTTGGATGGAATTGTGGATAACTCTGTGGGTGTTTCTCCTACATAGATCCGCAAACCGCCCTTAAGCATGGCGATTTCTTGGGGTGCCTCGTGGCATCAGATTTTTTTCAATTGTAAAAACAAACACGTAAGTCGCGATCAAGGAGTCGGATTCGAGAGCGGCGGCTCCTCGCATGGGGTCGGCGCCGCTTTGCCGGCCTGTGCAAAACAGGATAGCGGCGGTAACTGTCAAGACCGTTGGGAAGAAAACACGAGGCCGTTCACAGGGCGCCGAACCCTGTGATCTCCGTCACGCCGAAGAGAAGGGGCGACAGAGGGCTACAGGCGATCGACCACGGCAGTGATGAGCCGGGTCTCCAGGGCATCGGCGAGGGGGATCAGGAGCAGCTTGTTGTTCGGCACCGAGGCCGCGGCGATGGCCACATCCGCGTCCACTCCCATCTCCCTCAGGTAGCGGAAGGAATCGGCGACATAGAGCTGTCCCCCCTCGTGGCTACTGTAACGGGTCGGCACACGGCTCTGATGGATCCCGAGGCGGGCACCGCGCAGGGCATAGCGCTCCGCCCCG
>Ga0209254_10004223_pt1 | contig 13161 bp, 12 predicted proteins | sample FrelakmetDIP11DI_FD_187148 | JGI IMG/M metagenome (GOLD analysis project Ga0209254, IMG submission 187148) | Freshwater lake sediment microbial communities from the University of Notre Dame, USA, for methane emissions studies - DIP11 DI (SPAdes)... | ecosystem: Environmental > Aquatic >...
TGACAGACAGACCCCTCGGCCGACAGATCAAAATAATGTTCCAAGACGGCAATCACTGTGTCGAGCGTGACCCGATCGGTCAATTTCTTGGCGGCAGGTGGGATGAATGTGGGCATGGCTTGGCCTCCGATTGAAAGTCAAGCAGTATGCCCTATTTTACGAATCTGTGATCTACTGAGACTGGAAGAAGCAAGTCTTAGACGGACTGCCGAACCTGTTTGAACAATTGCGCGAAGCGGTACGTCAGGCGGCGGGTAGATCGCGCGTGACCTGCGCTGGTCGAACTATCAGCAGAGCGATCTCTATCGACCGCTCATCAGGGTGAAGTTCGGCGTGTACTACCTGCGGCGCTACGGCCTCGATTCCCTGGACGGCGATATGTATGCAGCGTGGGCAGCCTACAACGGCGGGCCGGGCAATGCGCAGAGATGGAAAGAGAACTCGAACGGCGACACGGATTTGTTCGTGGAGAACAGCTCGCTGGGTGAGACGCGGTTGTACATTGATCGGTTGAGATAGAATTTGGAGTGGTATCAACGGTTGTACGGCAAAGGACGAAGGATGAAACGCGGGCGATCTCGGAAGAGGGAGATCGCCCGCTGACATTTACGGTGTTTTGATCGAGGTGATGATCATCTCGCCCACACGCTGGACTTTGCCGTTCAGGTTGTAGCCGGTTTCGCAGTGGAGCGAAGTGGCGCTGAAGATGACGCCGAACTCCAGATCGCCGCGTGTGATGTTAGGGGCGCCTTCACCCTGGTGATACCAGATCGAGGTGATCTCACCAGTGGGGCAAACCAGAAGCACGCGCTGTGCGGGTTGTCCGCTTATTTCCAACGTCTCGTGCGGAACGAACTCGCCTTCGCCCACACCCGTCGGCCAGAGCAGAGTCTCTTCCCCCATGCGCCGAACAGTCAAGCGGATGCTTTCCTTCTGACTATCAGATTTTGGGTGCAGGCTGAGCAGATGTCCAGTCATGAGAGAGTTGCTTGTGGCCACTTCTTCTGCCACCCAATCTTCAGGGAGCATGATCGAGAAGTTGTAACCCGGGTGGGTGTATGTCCACCACCCCTGATAGTCCGCGGGATCGATCGGCAAGGCAGTCGGAATCTCGGTTGGTGCGGCGGGTATGCTGCTCTGCTTCGCCGGCTTGCACTCGCCACGGAAGTAAGCCCACTCCTCGCATTCGCTGCCATCGGGGAAAATGCAGATTCCACTCTGGCTGCCACCAGCTGCGGTCACAATCTTCAGTTTGCCGCCATGCTTCTCGCAATAGACCGAAGCCGGATTGGGCATGTTCTGGTTAGGCGCCGATGTCGGTTCAGGCGTTACCAGCGAATCCCCCGGCTTGCACTCGCCGCGGAAGTAAGCCCACTCCTCGCATTCGCTGCCATCGGGGAAAATGCAGATTCCACTCTGGCTGCCATCGGCTGCGGTCACAATCTTCAGTTTGCCGCCATGTTGCTCGCAATAAACCGAAGCCGGATTGGGCATGTTTTGTACCGGTGTTGGTCTGGCCTGTGTGGGGCTGCACGCGGCAGAAAGCGCGACGCTAATCAGTAAAAATAATGTAAACAATGCTTTGTGGATCATTTTGACCTCCGCATCTGTATGGAAACTGCAAAATCTCAGCAATCTATGGCGAACATCCCATGTCCGTCATTTCACGTACTAGACGACAGATTCGCAGTAGATGTTCCCGGTTTGGAGATTTTCTGGATGGCGATATGATCGCAGCGTGGGCGGCCTACAACGGCGGGCCGGGCAATGCGCCGAGGTGGAAAGAGAACTCCAGCGGCGACACGGATTTTTTTGTGGAGAATATTTCACTCGGCGAGACGAGGTTGTATATTGATCGATTGAGAGAGAATCTGGCGTAGTATCAGCGATTGTATCGCAAATGACAAATTAAAAATCCCGCTCTGCTGCGGGGACCACGGGACCAACGACAGAAGGCGGGCGCTCTCAGTGTGCGTCTTAAAAGTCCTGAATTGTCATTCTGAGCGAGCGTTAGCGAGCGAAGAATCTCGCTTTTCCCGTGCAAAAGACGAGATTCTTCGGCGCTTCGCGCCTCAGAATGACATCCTTGGAAGAGTTTTAAGACAGTCGCTCAGAGAAATGAGAGCGCCCGCGTATTTGCCAAGCGAGGTCTACACGTTCAGCCGAGCCGTCAGCCCAAACGCCTGCCGAACTTCCCACCGTCCCGACGTGTTTTCGATCAGCAACACCTCATTCGCCTTGGCCCTCACCGACAGTTGTGCGCCGTGCTGATGCATGAACTCGCGTTCGATGGCATCGAGTTGCGCGGCTTCGTCTACATCGGCGATGGTCAAGTGCGGGATCACTTCGGCGAAACCACCGCCATAAGGCGGATAGTCGGGATAGCGTTCGACGACGGCCTGCGTCAACGCCTTGAATGGTTCAGCGGGCGAGGGGGCGAGATACAACACGTCGGAGAAGCGTCGCGTTTCGGGCAGCGTGAAGTCAAACGCGGGGAATCGGGCGAAGAACTCGCGCAGCTCGGCCACTATCGCTGACGTAATCTCGCTTGGCGGGACAAACGGATACAGGATCGTGACGTGCGCGGGCACGCCCTGCGCCGCCGACCAATCAAAGCGTTCGCGCAATTCCTTGACCAGCGGCTCGGCTTCCGGCACGGCGATGATCAACGCAGACTCGATCTTCATCCTTCATCCCTCGGCGCTCATCCTTCATCCTTCTGCTTGCTGTCGATTGCGGAAACTCAGCCGCAGCGGCGTACCCACAAACGGATACGCCTCGCGAATCTGGTTTTCTAGGTAGCGCTCGTACGTCAGATGCATCAACTTGGTGTCGTTGACAAAGAACAAGAACAGCGGCGGATCGGTGCGCACCTGCGTGCCGTAGTATAGCTTCAAGCGTTCTCCCGCGTGCGTAGGCGGCGACTGCTTCTCGACGGCCTCGCGCAAGATGCGATTGATCTCGCTGGTGGGGATACGTGTCAGGCGCTCTTCTTGCACACGCAGCGCCATCGCCATCACATCGTCCACGCGCAGGCCGCTCTTGGCCGATACAAATAGCACCGGCACATAGTCCAGGAACTTCAACTCATAGCGCAGACGCTGGGTGAAGTCCTCCTCCTTCTCAGTCAATGCGCCATCTTCGCGCGGCTGCAAGCCGGGCTGGATCATGTCCCATTTATTGACGACCAGCACCACGCTCTTGTTCTCTTCCAGGATGTAACCGGCCACGTGGGCGTCCTGGGCCGTCACCCCTTCGGTCGCATCGATGAGCAGCAGCGCCACGTCCGCTCGCTCGATGGCCCGCAGCGCGCGCAGCACGCTGTACTTCTCCACGCCCGGATCGATATGACCGCGCCGCCGGATGCCCGCCGTATCGATCAACGTCACGGGCAAGTCGCCCCACGTCAACGGTGTATCGATCGCATCACGTGTCGTCCCCGGCACCGGGCTCACAATCGCGCGCTCTTTGCCCAGGATCGCATTCAACAGCGAACTCTTGCCGACGTTCGGTCGCCCCACAATCGCGATCTTGATCGATTCGTCTTCTTCCTCTTGCTCGATCGGTTCGAACGACGCGACCACGGCATCCAGCAGATCGCCTGTGCCTTGCCCGTGCAGCGATGAGATCGGATACACCTCGCCCAATCCGAACTCATAGAACTCCACCGCGTTTTGCCGCCGCTCCGCATTGTCCGCCTTGTTGGCGGCGATGAAGATCGGCGGCCACGGCTCACCATTGCGTTCGGTCTGATACCGGCGCAGAATTGTCGCCACTTCCCGATCGGCTGAAGTGAGGCCGCTTTCGCTATCGACCACGAAGATCACCGCATCCGATTCCTCGATCGCGACTTCAGCCTGCGCGCGGATCAGCGGGATGAATTCCCTATTCACCTGTTCGGATGTGGCGTGTTCATCCAGCGCCCGATTGGACTTTCGCGCCCGATCGGGCCGCACTTCGATCCCGCCGGTATCGATCATCGTGAAGACGCGGCCGTTCCACTCCGCATCGGCATGCAGTCGATCGCGCGTGGTGCCGGGTACTTCATCCACCACGGCCAACCGTTCGCCGGCCAGCCGATTGAATAACGTCGATTTGCCGACATTCGGTCGACCCACCAGAGCAACAAATGGTTTAGTCATAGGCCTATTGTACCGCAACCGGCCATGTCTAATTGATCTACTTGTTTGCTTGCTTACTTCTTCGGAGTCGGCGAAGGCAAAGGGCTGGTGACGGTGGCTGTGACCGTAATCGTCGGAGTGACGTACGGCCCGATGGTGGCTTGCACGGTCGAGGGCAGAATGCTCACTACGTTGATGCCGCTGGGCACGCTGACTGTGGGCGTGATCTGATATGTCCCCTCGATGAGACTGAAGAGGTTGGCGAAGGCCTGCACGTCGCTGGGCTGCAGTGCGTTCAAGCTGGCGATCGGTCCACTAAGGATCACATCGAGGATTTCCGGCGAGAAGCGCGCTGACAGATCGGGCGACAGGCCCTGCGGAGTCAAAGGCGCGAAGGTCGTGACGCTGCTTTCAATCGCCTTGATCTTCACGTCGACTTGCACGGTGGGATCGCCAAGATACGAAACGCCCGGCGGCAGTGCCAGGCGCACGCGGCTGTTGATGTCGGCTGTCGCATCGGTGACAGACACCGGCTCGGTGGAGATGAAGCCGGGCAGGGCTTCCAGCGCGGCGGAGCTGCCGAACACTGTGACGACTTGGGGATTGACGGACACGTTCGTCGTGAGGTAGCCCGGCGCTACCGTCCCACGTAATTCGATTTTGACGGCTAGATCGCGGAAGCCGCCCAACGGCTGAAGTCGCACGACGGCCAGGGTGGCGCTGGGGCTAAGCGTCACATACGGCACCGTCTGCCCGTCCCGATCACGCGGCGACAGCGAGATGGTTTGTGAGATCGTGTTGCGCGCATCCTGCATAGACAATTGTCCGGCAGCCGAGGCCAGCATCCGCACAAAGGACGCTGGTCCGCGCACGGTCACCGTCGCCGGCGTGGTTTCGATCGGGCTGGAGGCAAACCCCAGGGCCGGCTCGCCGCTGACTGCAATCGATACGGGCAGCTGCGCTTCCGCCAAAGGCTCCATCTTCAAGCGCACGAAAGCCGGTTCGATCTTGACCACCGGCGCAGCGCGATTAGGAACAGAAACGTTAACTGGCAAATCGAGTGTGCCGGACTCCTCCCCGCTGAGATCGATCCACGCCGAAACCTCATCGGGATTGATCTCGTTCCACACGTTGTCCGGCGCGCGTACGGTGACCTGCACTTTTTCCGCGCTGGCTTCATACGTAACCATGCCGGCCGGCAGATTTTGCACGGTGAGAGGGATTGGATCACGGAAACTCTTTTCAGAGCTGGGGTTGGCCTGCCGTTCGGCTACCACCCAGACCAGCACGGCCAGGATGAGCGCCAACAGGACATTGCCTGCGTGCCCCAACCACCCGCGTACGCGCCTCATCCATTCACCGTCCGGCGCGGAGGCGTGGAATCTGTGGAAGTGGGCGGCACGGGCTGTGGTTCACTGCGTCGGCCCAGCACGCGACGGAAACGTGACGGGGCCGACCGCCGATCGAGTTGATAGAATGCGCGCAGGATCGTTTCCAGCCGCGCGGCGTCCAGGCGGCGAATGATGCGCCCGTTATGCGCGATCGAGATGGTACCGTGCTCTTCGCTGACCACAATGGCAATGGCGTCGGTGGCTTCGGTAATGCCGATCGCCGCGCGATGCCGCAGTCCGAGGCGGCGATCGCTCATGTAGCTGCTGGTCAGCGGCAGAATGCAGGCCGCGGCCAGCAGCCGATTCTCGCGAATAATGACCGCACCGTCGTGCAGCGGCGCGTTGCGGAAGAAGATGTTCTGCAAGAGCTCCGACGTGATGACGGAGTCGATCTTCAAGCCGGTATCGGCGTAGCTTTCCAGCCCCGTCGCGCGCTCCAGCACGATCAGCGCGCCGTGTTTGCGATCAGCCAGGCGCTGGCAGGACTGCGCGACAATGCCGATCATGTGATCCGTGTCCGTGGCATGGCGCGTCCGCTGTCCACCGATCTGCACCACGCGACCCACACGCTCCAGGGCGCGGCGCAGTTCCGGCTGGAAGATGACGGGGATGGCAATGAGCAGCGCGGGCAGTGCGGCGCCAAACAAAAAGCTGACAGCCGGCAGCGTCGCCAAACTGCCCAGAATGCCGAAGATCACACCGAGGATGATGACACCGCGCAGCAAAGGCGCGGCCTGTGTGCCGCGCACCAGGTAGAATAAGCCAAAGATAATCAGCGCGACAATCGCAACATCGATCAGGCTGAACCAATCGAAGCGCTGGAACAAAGCTGCCAGTTCGCCCACACTTCACCCTCCGATCTGGGCGAGCAGTTTTTGATAAGCCTGCACGTTGGGAGGATTCAACGCAATGATGGCGCGAATGGTGGCAAGGGCCTGTTGAGTCATCCCCGCATTCAATTGCAACTCGCCCAGCGTATTGAGATGCGTGACACCCTCGTTTTTTAGGCCGGATTCAATGGAGATCTGGGCCGCCCGTGCCCGCAAGCCAATGTCCTTGGGATGCGCCCGCACTTGTTCTTCAATAAACGGGATCAACCGCTTCGCTTTGCCGCCCGCCCGATAGGTTTTCACCAGCTCGTCGATCTCTTGCAGCGCGCGCTGCGGCTGCACTTTGTAGTACAACTCCACCAGGTTGAGCCGTGCTTTCTCATCGGACGGATCGATCTTCTTGATCTGCTCGTACGTTTGCAGGGCTCGCCGCCAGTCGCCGTGCTCCAGATCCAGCTCGCCCAGTTTGTGCATAATCTGGCTGGACCACAATCGGCCGGTGGTGCCGCGTGGCGCCAGCGCCAGCGCTTCCAGATATTTCTCGCGCGCTTTCTCAGTGCTGGCGAGTTGATAATACGTGTCGGCCAGCGCCAGGTACTGCTCCAAAGCCCGATCGATTTGCCCGTACGACACCAGCATCTCAATTAACCGGGTGCGGATGTTGACGTCCATCGGCGCCAGACGCAGGATGCGCTGATAGATCGCCATGGCTTGATGATTGTCGCCGCGTGATGCCATGGTATTGGCAATGGTCAGGAACTTGGTGATGGCCGCTTCGTTTTGATTGTTCGTGAACATCATCTCGGCCATGCGCAAATGCAGCGGCAGATAATCAGGCGCCCGTTGAATGGCCAGATAAGCCTCTTCCAGCGCGCTGTAATACTTGCCGCGCTTGGCTAATTCCTGCATGAGCGACAAGGATTGCAGCAGCGCATCGGAATCGCGCAGGCTGAGGATCTCGGCCAGACTGATGGCCGGTGCTCCCTCTGCGGTCAGATTGTCCAGGCGGCGGCGGGCCTGCGCCACTTTATCGGCCCAGCCTTTGCTGCTGAGAAAATCGACCAGAGTGTTGACGAATGTGCCGGCCTGCTGCGCCTCGCCCTTCGTCGCGTAGGTTTCCGCTAGGCTTTCATACACCTTGATCAGATCGTCAGCCTGATCACGATTGACGGTGCCCAGATCGATGATCTTGAGCGCCTCCAGGAAGAAGTTCAGCGCTTCGTCCACCTGGCCTTTGGCGCGATACAACTCGCCCAGCGCGAAGAGGCTACCCAGGCGATACTCCGTGAAATTCACGGAATACTTGAACTGCTGGATCGCATCGTCCAGGCGGAAGTTTTCTTGATACAACAGGCCGAGGTTGAAGTTGACGGCGGGCATGTCCACCCCGGCGGCCAGAATGCGCCGATACGTATCGATTGCCCCGCTGCCATTGCCCTGGGTCTGTTGATCGATCGCTTTGGTGATCAGCGTGTCGGCCTCGGCTTTGCTGAGCTTGCCGGACTGCGGACGCACATCCTCAAAGATCGTCTCAGCCAGATCCGATAAGGCTTTCTCGCGGGTAAGGTCTACCGGGCTGCCGCGGGCACCAGCCTCTTCGGCTTCGACGGATTGCTCGGGTGTCGTCACTCCGGCGGCGCGCAACAACTCGAGTGCCGTAAGCACGTCGGGATTGGCGGGATCCAGCGCATAGGCCGCTTGCACGTAGCCCAGCGCGTCCATGAGCTGGTTCTGCTGCTGGTAGATGCGGGCTAGCGCCAGGTTCTCGCGCACGGCGTTCTTGGCTCTGCCCTGTGAGGCGTAGACAAAAGCCAGGTTCTTGTGCGAGTCGATGAGGTTATTGTCCAACCGGGTGGCGCGTTCCCAGAACTCAACGGCTTGATCTTGATGGCCCTGCCGCGACTGGGCGTTGGCGATCGTCTGATAGTTTTGCGCCGCTTCTTCCAAGCGGCCCAGCCGTTCAAATACATCAGCCGTTTTTTCCAGCACGCCGAGATCGTCGGGAAATTCATGTAGCGCATTCTGGAATTCTGTCAGCGCTTTTTCCCATTGTTTGCGCTCGTAATGCTGGGTTGCGCGGCGCAGGGCATGTTCGTAGAGACGTCGATTGCCAGCCATAGACCCTAAAGAGTAGAGAGATGCTGAAACATGGTGTCAGTTCCGGGGGCGTTCACGCCATCACTTTAGCGCTTCTTCTTGTGCTTAGGCGCAGCCTTCTTTGCCGGTTTCGTTGTTTTGATGCCAGTCGCCTTGGGCTTGGCGCCTGACGCTGTCTTGGCCGACGCAGTCTTCGGTTTTGCCGCGGAAATCGATTGGGCGTAATCCGGCGCCATCAATTGCACCAGCACCGCTTTCTGCGCGTGTACGCGGTTCTCGGCTTGATCCCACAAGACCGAATGCGATCCGTCGGCGACTTCGTCTGTGATCTCTTGTCCGCGATGCGCCGGGAGGCAATGCAACACAATGGCATTGCGCTTGGCTTTGCTGACCAGGGCGGAATTGATCTGATAGCGCGGCGAGAATACCTCCAACCGCTTCTGAGTCTCGGTCTCCTGGCCCATGGAAGTCCAGACGTCAGTATAAATGGCATCGGCGTCGCGCACTGCCTCTGTGGGATCATGCGTAAAATACAATGTCGCGTTGGCCCTGGTTGCCAGCGCTTTGGCCTTCGCCACCACATCGCCGCGAATTTCGAAAGCGGCCGGCGAGGCAATGGCAAACGACATGCCGCTGAGCGCCGCGCCAAAAATCAACGAGTTGGCCACGTTGTTACCATCGCCGATGTAAGCCAGCTTAAGGCCGGCCAGCGTGCCGAACTTCTCTCGAATCGTGAGCAGGTCGGCCAGCCCCTGACACGGATGGGTGTAATCACTGAGACCATTGATGACGGGCACTCGGGAATATTGCGCCAGCTCCAGCACATCGCGGTGCCCGAAGACGCGCGCCATGATAATATCGACGTAGCGGCTCAACACACGGGCGACGTCGGCCACGCTTTCGCGCTGTCCCAGCGAGATTTCGTTGGGGGACAGGTACAGCGCCTGTCCGCCCAGGTGCAGCATAGCCATGTCAAACGAGATGCGCGTGCGCAAGCTAGGCTTGGTAAAGACCATGCCCAGCGTCTTGTGTTGTAGCAGGGGCAGATTACCGCCAGCCTTCCACTGGTCCTTGAGGTGAATCGCCAGGTCAAGCAGGGCGGACAGTTGTTCTGGAGCCAAGTCGGCAAGAGACAAGAAGTGTTTCACGCACACCTCCAGTGTATTGGATAACGGTTGGTAGTATAGCACAAGTACACAGGCGAGGGTAGGGTTTACGTCGAGCATCGGAGGACAATGCAGTGGATTTTGCGCATTCTGGCCGATCAGGCGATAATCGGGCTATGAATGTCCGCTTTGTACTGCGCGGATCGCTGCTGGCTATTGTTGCCGTGCTGTTGGCGTTAACGGCCGTGCTGCTGTTTACAGAATCGGGACGCCAATTGTTGCCCTCACTGCCGCCGATGATACCAGCCGTTCCCGTGGTGACGGCGCCGCGCGGTGCACTGCCGACTGCGCCGGTTGGGTTGGTTGAATGGACGAGGTATGGCACCGGCGACTATCATCCCGTGGGACGCGGCTTTTTGTTTCGATTGCCGGAGGATCAGATCGTGGGCGCGACGACGGCGCACAGCGTGTCATTCAGCGGTCAACCGGCGTTGAGCAAGATCGCCCTGGCGCTGGGTGAGTGGTCAAAGCCGGTGATTGAGTTGGATGCCTTACGCGGTGAGCCGGGAGATGCCCGCACAGGTGAAGACATGACGATCGATTACGTCCTGCTCGACGTCCCGCTGAACCATTCAATCGATCCGGCGTTGATCCTCGATCCTGATCCGCGCGGCCTGCCACTTCCTGGTGAACGGGTGATGCTTTATTCGCTTGTGAATGATGAGCCGCGTATGTTACAAGGTGCGGTGCTGTCAGTCGATCCGATCGCGGTGTGGGTGGTCATGGACGATGAATTCGATCCAAGCGGCTTGAGTGGATCGCCGTTCCTCAGCCAGCATACCGGCAAAGTGATCGGTATGGCGATTGCCACGACCAAGCGCGGAGGTAAAGTGCTGCTGGGCTTACACCCGATCGGTTCGTTGGTGGAAAAAGCCAAAGCGGCCCGGACGTTCTGGAAAATCGCGGATTACCGCAGATGATGAGTAGATCCAATCGGTTTTATGAAAGCCCGCTTTCACGATCAATCGATCCCTGACATGGAGGTAACATGAACATCATCGTCGAGCTCAAAACGGACGCCGGCCAACTCATTGGCTTGATGACTGTCCCGCCCAAGGACTTCAAAACCGGTTCCAAGGGCTACTTCACCAGCGGCAAAGTGGAAGTGGATGGCAAGCGCTATCAGGTGCAGGTACAGCTGGTGGAGATTGGCAGCAAAACGACGGGGAAGACGGAAGGGTAGAAGCAGGCCAGACCTCGCATCACGGCGGATTAACAACGCAAAACCGGGCGACAATCATGCTCGCCCGGCTCTACGTTCTTCGTTGTTGTCTTTGCCCATCACATCACGGTTGTTGTTTCACACCGATCCGGTCATTTAACCGCTCTTCCCAAGCGTTGCCGTTCAGTGGCGATCGTAACCGGCGTCCATCGCTCAGTAGGCCCACAACGCGCGGGCAATTTGAGGAGCCAGCCATCCGAGTGTGACACTCAGCATGACGACGATCATGACTACGACGTTTCGGACGAGATCCCAGTGTGCCATCACGGCTTGTCGCACCGGGTTGCCTCTTTCAACCACCAGAGCCGCTTGCAGTAAGTGCGACAAAAGGATGGCGTCCTCTTTGCTGGAGGCTAAACGTTGAAGAGCGATGTTCTGGCTATGCAAGGTCTTGTACTGTTCTGCGGGAATAGTAGACATGGGTTCCTCCAACCTTATTCAAACTTGGATAATGACAGTTTAGCCAATCCCAGCCGCTCTCTCAATAGGACATTTGGTTAGTAGGGCGTTTCAATAGCGGTCATTTGTCAAAATCCTATTCACACCATGGAGCAAATATATACACTTCGAAAACAATTTGTCATGAACGTAAAGCGGACTATGTGTTTCGAGATGCATACACGCTTTGCCCGGTTGTGACATTTTTGTCAGCCCCACCGTTCTAAAGAAACAGAAACGACACTCTTGAATAGCAGCGCTGTACCAAGAGTGTCGTCGCTTAAGGATCAAGCGGAGGGGCTTGCGCTACTTCGCCGCATCCCAGTTCTGCCCCATGCCAACCTCCACTTTCAACGGCGGATCGAGTTGATACGCGCTCTCCATGAGCTCACGCACCAGCGCTTCCACCTCGTCCGCTTCCTGCTTTGGCGCTTCCAGGATCAATTCGTCGTGGACCTGCAGGATCAACCGCGCTTTGAGCTGGCGCCTGATCAGCTCAGCATGAATGTTAATCATGGCGATCTTGATGATATCCGCGGCGGTGCCCTGAATGGGATGGTTGATCGCTTCGCGCTCGGCAGTGCGCTGCATGATGTTGGTGCGCGCATCTCGCGTCTGAGTCTGTAGAATCGGAAAGTAACGGCGGCGACCCAACAGTGTTTCCACGTAGCCGTCCCCTTTGGCACGACGCTTGGTCTCGTCGATGTACGTCTTGATGTTGGGGAAGCCCGCAAAGTAGGCATCGACAAAGCGCTGCGCTTCTTTCATCGAGATGCCTGCCTGCTGGGCCAGCGACTGCGTGCCCATGCCATACAACAACCCGAAGTTCACGCGCTTCGCAAACGAGCGCTGATCAGAGGTTACTTGATCGAGCGGGATGCTCAGCACTTTCGCCGCGGTAGCGCGATGAATATCCTGCCCGGCGGCGAAGGCCGCGCGCAGCCCGGGATCGTTGGCGATATGTGCGGCGATGCGCAGCTCCACTTGCGAATAATCGGCGGCGATCATCACGTTGCCCTTCTCGACGATGAAGGCACGGCGGACTTCTCGGCCCAAATCTGTGCGGATGGGGATGTTCTGCAAGTTCGGATCTTGCGAGGCGATGCGCCCACTCACCGCGCCCGTTTGATTGAACGAGGTGTGCACGCGCCCCGTTTTCGGATTGACCAGCTTCGGCAGCGCGTCGAGATACGTGCCTTTGATCTTGGAAAGCTGCCGCTGCTCCAGGATGAAATCAATGACCGGATGCATCCCCTGCATCGATTCGAGCACATCGGCGGCAACGGACACCTTGCCGGTGGAAGTCTTGCGTTCGCCGGGGGCCTTCAACGCCAGCTTGCCAAACAGCGCTTCGCCCAACTGCGCCGGCGAGTTCAAATTGAACTCGTAGCCGACCAGTTGATAGACCTCCTTTTCAATCTCCTTTAGGCGCACGTCGAAGCGCTGCGACATCTCGCCCAGAAACGCCGCATCGATTTTCACACCCGCCAGTTCCATGTCCAGCAACACCGGCACCAGCGGCATATCGACTGCATCCAACAATTTGCGCAGCCCCAGTTCAGCCAGCCGGGGTTGTTGCACACGCAGCAGGCGCAGTGTGACATCGGCGTCGGCAGCGGCATACGCCGCGACAGCGGCGATGGGAACCTGCGCCATAGTGATTTGTTTCTTGCCCGTGCCGATCAACTCGTCGATCTCGGTCATGTCGATCGACAACTGCGACTTGGCGAGCTTCTTCAAACCGATTGCTGCACCCGGCTCGATCAAGAAAGCGCCCAGCATCGTATCGAACTTCAAGCCGCGCACCTCGAAGCCCGCTTCGTGCAGCACGGCCATATCGTACTTGGCGTTGTGCCCGACCTTGGCGAGTTTCTCGCTCTCGAAAATAGGCTTGAG
>Ga0209254_10004224_pt1 | contig 13160 bp, 11 predicted proteins | sample FrelakmetDIP11DI_FD_187148 | JGI IMG/M metagenome (GOLD analysis project Ga0209254, IMG submission 187148) | Freshwater lake sediment microbial communities from the University of Notre Dame, USA, for methane emissions studies - DIP11 DI (SPAdes)... | ecosystem: Environmental > Aquatic >...
CGCGACCGAGGCCTATCGCGCGCAGAGCGCGCTCCTACAAGGCCGGCTCTGCAGGAGCGCGCTCTGCGCGCGATAGGCCTCGGTCGCGGCTGAGGCCGCTCCTACAGGGCACGGCGCGCGGGCTCCGGTATGGTCCCCGGCGCGGTCGGGGCCGCCACGATCAGAACATCAGGTTGACCGCCGCCACCACGATGCCGAGGTAGATCAAGGTCAGCGGACCGCCCACGCGCAACAGGTCCATGGTCCGATAACCACCCGGACCGGCGATGATCGAGAGCACCGGATTACTGGCGGTGATGAAGTTGTTCGAGGCCGAGAGCGCCACGATCAACGCATACTCGGTCGGGTTGCCGCTCGAGGCCAGCGCCACGTTGACCGCCAGCGGCACCATGACCACGGTGGCGCCGACATTGGACATGACCGCGGTGAACAGCGTCGTCAGCACGCCGACCGCGATCTGCAGTTCCCACTGCGCCACGTCGCCCAGCATGCGCAGCACTTCCTGCGCGATCCAGGCCGCGGCGCCGGTGGAGTCGACCGCCCAGCCTAGCGGGATCAGGCAGGCCATCAGGAAGATGGTCTTCCAGTTGATCGCCGAGTAGGCCTCGTCCATCGACAGCACGCCGGTCAACAGCATGCCGATCGCGCCGACCAGCATCGCGACCGCGAGCTTGAGGTCGGAGAACAACGCCAGCGCGATGGCGATGCCGAAGAAGATCACCGCGTTCCAGATCTTGTGCGGGCGCTGTTCCTCCTTCGGATAGTCGGTCACCACCACGAAGTCGCGATCCTCGGCGGCCTGGGTCAGGTCCTTCCAGAAGCCGTGGAAGACCAGGGTGTCGCCGGCGCGCACGGCCAGCCCGCGCACGTCCTCGCGCAGGATCTTGTCGCCGCGGTTGATCGCCAGTACCGAGATGTTGTGGCGCTTGCGCAGGCGCAGCTCCGCGAGCTTCTGGCCAACGTAGCGCGAGGTCGGCGGCACCACCGCCTCGGCGATGCCGGCGCGGTTGGGGTTGAACATGTCGCCGAAATTGCGCAGCCGCGGCAGTACGCGCAGTTCCTGGGTGGCGGCCCACTCAGCGACCGGCTCGCGCTGTCCGAGCACGCCCAGCACGGTGCCGACCCACACCATCTGGTCCGCCGGCGGCGCCAGGCGCGCCTCCTCGCCGGTCTTGATCGCGAGGATCAGCGGCGTGCCCGCCGCGGCCTCGACCTCGCCGATCGACAGGCCCACCAAAGGGCTGTCGGCCGTCACCAGCAGTTCCACCACCTCGCCATCGATGCCGTAGGTGCTGGCGAAGTAGGTCTCGGTGCGCGCCGGCGTCACGCCCTGGCGCTCCTCGCGCTTGGGCAGCAGGCGCGTCCACCACAGGCCGAAGTAAGCCAGGCCCGCGAGCAGCAGCACGATCCCGATCGGAGCGACCGTGAACATGCGGATCGGCTCGATCGTATCGGCGCCCGGCGGCAGGTTGCGGTTGACCGACTCGATCAGGTCGTTGAGCAGGATCTGCGGCGAGTTGCCCACCATGGTGATGGTGCCGCCGAGCATGATGCAGCAGGCCATCGGCAGCAGCAGGCGCGACAGCGGCAGGCCGGTGCGCGAGGAAATTCTCGAAGCCACCGGCAGGAACAGCGTGGTCACCGCCGGGTTCTGCATGAACGCGGACAGCGAGCCGGTCATGCCGCACAGCACCAGCAGGAGGCGGCGCTCGACGCCGGCCGAGAGCCGCAGGATGAAGGACGCCGCGAAGGCCAGCACGCCGGTGCGGTCGAGTCCCGCGCCGAGGATCATGGTGGCGAGGATCGCGATCACGGCGTCGCCGGCGAAGCCGTCGAAGAGCTGGTCCACCGGCACCAGGTTGGCCACGCCCAGCACCACCAGCACCAGCAGCGCGACGATGTCGGCGCGCACCCACTCCACCGTGAACATCACGATGGCGAAGACGATGAGCCCGAGCACGAGCATCATCTCGGTGTTGAGGGTCAGGCCGGCGTCCATGCGGGCGGGTCAGTCACTCACGCACATGCACCAGGTCCCAGACGCCGTGCCCGAGCTTGCGACCGCGGCGTTCGAACCGGGTTTCGCTGCGCCAGGGCGGACACGGGGCGTACTGGCCCGGCCCCGCAGTGTTGCGAAGCGCGGGGCAGGCATCGAGCACCGCGAGCATATGCGTCGCATAGTCCTGCCAGTCGGTGGCCAGATGCAAGACACCGCCGGGGGCAAGTCGCGAGGCGACCAGGGCGACGAAGCCGGGCTGGATCAGGCGCCGCTTGTGGTGGCGGGTCTTGTGCCAGGGATCCGGGAACCACACCCGCACCTGCGCCAGCGCGCCCGCGGTGATTTCGTCGCGCAGGACCTCGACCGCGTCGTGGCGCATCACGCGCAGGTTGGCCAGCCCATCGGCCGCCGCCGCATTGAGCAGGCGCCCCACGCCCGGGCCATGGACTTCGATGCCCAGGAAATCGCGCGCCGGATCGTCGCGCGCCGCGACATGCAGCTGCTCGCCGTTGCCGAAGCCGATCTCCAGCACCACCGGCGCGCTGCGCCCGAAGGCCTGCGCGAGATTTCGCGGCTTTCCGCTGAACTCGAGCCCATAGCGCGTCCAGTGCGCATCGAAGGCCCGCTGCTGCGCAGGCGTCATGCGCCCCTGGCGCAATACAAAGCTGCGGATGGGCCGCAAGGCAGGGGTCGCAGTGTCCTTTCCTTCAGCGCCCTGGGCTTGAACCAAGGGCTCGCATGGAAAAGGCACCATGACCCCGGTTTTCGAACGAAAGGGCACTCTGACCCCCGCTTCTCAGACCGTGCCGTCGATGGGGCTCGACGCGGAGGCATAGCGCTTGCGCGGGATGCGGCCGGCGCGGAAGGCTTCGCGGCCGGCTTCGACGGCCTTGCGCATGGCGCTGGCCATCAGCACCGGGTCGCGGGCGCCGGCGATCGCGGTGTTCATGAGTACGCCATCGCAGCCCAGTTCCATGGCGATTGCGGCGTCCGAGGCCGTGCCCACGCCCGCATCGACCAGTACCGGCACCTTGGCGTTCTCCACGATCTCGAGCAGGGTCCAGCGATTCTGCACGCCCAGTCCTGAACCGATCGGCGCTGCCAGCGGCATGATCGCCACGCAGCCGATCTGTTCGAGCTGGCGCGCCACGATCGGGTCGTCGCTGGTGTAGACCATCACGTCGAAGCCGTCGTGGACCAGGATCTCGGCCGCCTTGAGGGTCTCGGGCACGTGCGGATAGAGCGTCTTCGGGTCGCCCAGCACCTCCAGCTTCACCAGCCGATGGCCGTCGAGCAGCTCGCGCGCGAGCCGGCAGGTGCGTACCGCGTCGTCGGCGCTGTAGCAGCCGGCGGTATTGGGCAGGATCGTGTAGCGCGAAAGCGGCAGCACGTCGAGCAGGTTGGGACTTCCCGGGTCCTGGCCAATATTGGTGCGGCGGATCGCGACCGTGACGATCTGCGCGCCCGCCGCTTCGGTCGCCAGGCGGGTCTCCTCGAGGTCCTTGAACTTGCCGGTGCCGGTGAGCAGGCGCGAGTGGTAGGACTTGCCCGCGATCACCAGGGGGTCGGGAATCGTGGTGTTGGCCGGGGGTGCCGCAATGATTGCCATGCGTCGAGCTTCCGATTTCCACCGCAACGAAGCACCGTTCCCCTGCCGGAGCGGCTGCAGCCGCTCCTGCAACAGCCCGTGACTACCCGCCGCCCAGCGCGTGCACGATCTCCACCCGATCGCCCGGCGCCAGCAGCCGATGCGCGTGCGCGCTGCGCGGCACGATCTCGCGATTGACCTCGACCGCCACGCGGCGTTCGGCCAGGCCCTCGACCAGCAGCAGCGCCAGCACGCTGAGCGGCACGCTGAACTCGCGTTCGGCGCCGTTGAGCACGATCTTCATTGCGCGATTCTATCGCGTGCTCACCGCTGACGCGGCCCGTGCGCCCCTCAGCCGATCATCACCTTGCCGTCCTCGACCGCGATGGCGATGGGCGTGAGCCCCGTGCCGCGGCACGGGCCACCGAGGCAGGCGCCGCTGCCGATGTCGAAGGTCGCGCCATGCGCCGCACAGATCACGCTGCGACCTTCGATCAGGAATCGTCCCGGCGCCCAGTCCAGCCGCCTTCCCGCGTGCGGGCACTCGTTGTGGAAGGCCCGGACCGCGCCGTCGATGCGCGTGAGGAGGACCGAAAAGCCGCCCGTCGCCGAGTCCACGGCCACCGCGATGGCGCCGCCATTGGGCACTTCCTGCTCAGCGATTAACACTTTTCTCACGAACGCTCCGGGGCCACTTGCAAGCACGTACTCGAAAGCCGATCCTCACGGCCCCATTCTGCCATTGGAGGCAATCCATCCATGGCCCAAACCCCCCATCGTCCGCTGCGATTCCGCCGTGTGCTGCGCAATGCGCTGCTCGGCGTGGGCGTGGCTGCAGTGCTCGTGCTCGCCGCCATCGGGGCCGTGTTCGGCCTCGTGCTGCTCGCCGTGGGCGCGCTGGTGCACACCCTGGTCTCGGCGTTGCGTACCCCACGCGTTGCGCCCGCCAAGGGCCGCGTGATCGAGGGCGAGTATGTCGTGGTCGGCCGTGCCGGCTCGGGCGCACCCGCAGGCGCAGGGCCCGCGCGCCTGCCGTAAACCGGACCCGCTCGCCTGCAGGAGCGGCACGAGGCGCTGCAAACGCCGGATAGCGACGCGCCCGGCGGCCCGATACCTTGGGCCCCATGAACGCAGCCACCCACGCCATGACCGCCGCCCTGCCCCGCGACCGACTTGAACTGGCGCGCCAGTGCATCGCGCGCGATCCCGCCGCGTCACCGGCGATGGGCGAACTCGCGCGCGCCGCCGGACTTTCGCCGTCGCAATTCACCCGGCGCTTCCGTGCCCGCTACGGCCTCGCGCCGGCCGAATACGCGCGCTCGCTGCGCGTCGACGGCTTCAAGCGCACCCTGCGCGGCGGCAGCGAGGTGACCGACGCGATCTATGCCGCGGGCTTCGGCTCGCCCAGCCGCGTGTACGAGGACACCGCACGCCTGATCGGCATGACGCCGGGCGCGTACCGCCGCGGCGGCGCGGGCCTGGCGATCCGCTACACCGTGATCGACACGCCGATCGGCCGCGTGCTGGTGGCCGCCACCGAGCGCGGCGTGTGCGCGATCACGCCGGGCAGCGACGATGCCGCGCTCGAGCGCGCGCTGGCCGAGGAATTTCCCAAGGCCGAGCGCACGCGCGTGGACGAGGGCGCCGACGGTTGGCTGGCCGACGTGGTGCGCCGCATCGCCACGCAATTCGCCGACGCGGGCCAGCCGGCGCCCGCGCTACCCGCCGACCTGCGCGCCACTGCGTTCCAGTGGCAGGTGTGGAACGCGCTGACCCGCATCCCGCTCGGCGAGACCCGCAGCTATGCCGAAGTCGCGCGCGAGATCGGCCGCCCCACCGCGGCGCGCGCGGTCGCACGCGCCTGCGCCTCCAATCGCCTCGCGCTGATCGTGCCCTGCCACCGGGTCATCCGCGAAGACGGCTCGATGGGTGGGTATCGATGGGGACTACAGGCCAAAGACGCCTTGCTCCACTTCGAGCGGGAAGCCAGTTCGCGCTCAAGACGCCCCACCCGATAGCGGCCTTGCTCCGCTTCGATCGAATCGCCAGCTTCGAGCTGGCGGCAATGGCGGTGACCGCGGCCGGCGTCGCGACCATGCGCGCTCCCCGCCGCTGACGCGGCGGGTAAGCACGTGGCGACCTCAGGGCCGGATCTTGAAGGCGATGCGGCCGGCGGAACGCGTGAACACGATGCCGATGCGACCGTTGGTGCTGGCCAGGGCCGGGTTCACGGCGATGTCGGGATTGCCCAGCTCGGTGGCACCCGTGATGGTTACCGGCTCGGCCGAGAATCCACCCGCTCCCTGCACCCGCACCCAGATACGCGATGCAAAGGCATTGCCCGTCATCGGATCGCGCACGAACTCGTTGAATGCCACCACCAGGCTGGAGCCGAGCAGGTCGGCATCCGAGATCGAGGGTAGTCCGTTCGGATCGACCTTGAAGCTGGCCGCCACGACCTGCGTGGTGCCGCCCGTGCGCCGCAACACGCGCAGGTCGGCTGGCTGCGGCGTGCCCGACACCACGAAGGGCAACTCGCCATGCACCACGAAGGGCGCGCCCGCGGTCGGCACCGCGAGCGCGGCGTTCGGCACCACGATGGTGCTGCGGAAGTCCGAAATCAATTGCGGCCAGGTCTGTGTCGCCTCGTCGTAGCTCGCGGACTTCACCGAATAGTTGGCGGCATTGCCCGACTGCGAGGTGAATTCGCCCCAGCCCAGGTACGGCACGCCAGCGAGCGTCACCAGCGCGACCTGCGCCGTGAACGCCACGGTGGCGGGGCCCAGCGTCGCCCAGGCGCCACCGGCGTTGTCGTAGCGCTTGACCCGGATCTGGTTGTTTTCGCTCCAGGCCACGATCGGGCGATTGATGTCGCCGATCGCGACCACCGGATTCTGCGCATTGAGGCTGGTGACGTTGAGGTTCGCGCCGCCCAGCAGCACCCACTGCGCACCCTCCAGGCGCCGCACATACAGCTTGTTGATGCCGCTCTCGACCTGCAGGTACGCGACCACCGGTCGGTCCGTGTTGTCGATCGCGATGCGGGTGAGGATGAATCCACCGACCGCGGCCGGCGTCGTGTTGAGCTGCGGGCCCATCTGGGTCCAGGCGTTGTTCATCCAGCGCTTGACCAGCACGCGGTCCGACGCCGTGCCGGTGTCGTTCTGCACGTAGCTCACCCAGGGCACGCCGCTGCCGTCATAGGCCACGGCGGGCGAGCGGCCGTCGCCGGCCTCGTTGCCGTTGACCACGGCGCCGAACTGGAGGAAGGACAGCGCCTCGAAGCTCCAGGTATCGGGCGCCATCACGTTGCCGGCGCAGTCCGCGAGACCCTGCGCGGTGACCTGGTAGGCGCCGGCGATGTTGGCCGGCGTCGGCGTGATCGTGACCGTGAGGCCATTGGGGCTCAGCGCGAGCGTCCGCGCGGCGGGTGCGCCGTTGATCAGCAGGGTGATGCTGGCATCGACCAGACTGGCGGCCTCGACCGGCTCGGACATCGTGAAACTGATGGTCGGTGCCTCGCCCTGCGAGCCGGCAACCGGGCTGCGCGAGGCGATCGTGGGCACGGTGCGATCGATGCGCGCCGGCTTTTCGGCCGAGAGGAAGGTCTCGCTGCCCAGGCTTGCACGGGCCGATACCAGGTAATCGCCCTCGGCTTCAGCGGCAGTGTTCCAGGTGAATTCGAACGGCGTCGTGGTGTCGCTGCCGATGGTGACGAAGACGCCACTGGATGCCAGGCGCCGGCGCAGCAGGATGCTGTCGGCGGAGGTCGAGGACGGGATGTCGACCCGGAACGCGATCGGTGCATCGCGCGTGCAGATCGACCCCGGCGGCAGGACGATGGTCGGCACCGGGGCCGCGGTCACGTGCAGGGTCGCGGGGTTGCTGGTCACGCTGCCCGAATCGTTGCTGACCAGCACCGTGTAGACGGTGCCATCGTCGGTGAACACGGTCGGCGGCGTGGTGTAACTCGCGGCCGTCGCCGTGGCGATATCGACGTCGTTGCGGCGCCACTGGTAACGCAGCGTGGAGCCGTCCGGCGATCCCGCCGCCACCATGAACTGTGCGGTGCGGGTTTCCAGTACCGTGCGGTCGGCCGGGTGGCCGAGGATGACCGGGTCGTTGTCGGCCAGGGTCAGCGGCACGTCGACGTTCTGCACCGCCTGCGGGGCGACGTTGGCGGTCGCGCTGCCGCAGGCCAGCCGCGGCGCCTGGCCAGGAACCGGTGGCGAGGCTTCGACATAGGTGCAGAGCCCGATCGCGATGTCGCGGTTGGCCGGTACCGGCAGCGGCAGGCTGCGCATGTCGCCCGGGAAATTGGTGGTCGCGATCGATCTCGGCCCGCCGCCGATCGAGACCGCGGCGAAGAAGGCGCTGACGTTCGGCGCGATCGCGAAACCCGCCGGCGCGAAGCCGCGCACGCGCAGGAATCCAATCTCCGGCACGTAGTCGAGGTTCCACCAGCTCAGGTGCGACACCGTGCCGCGGGCGACGAAGCCGCTGGGCGAGGCCGCCATGGCGAGCACGCTGGATTGTCCCTGCTGGCGCCACAGTCCACTCGCCTCGTCGAGGTACCACAAGGGAATGACCTGGCCGGCCGCAACCGGGGCCCCGTTCTCGTTGAGCGGCGGATAGACCGGCAGGTCCAGCGTCGCGAGGACACCCGACGCCAGCTGCACGGGCGCGCCGCCCTGCGTGATCAGGTACTCCACCGTGCCGGCACTGACGATCGGACCCAGCGCGCCGCTCGCCGCGTAGCCCTCGAAGCGTCCCGGGAAGGCGCCGAGTTCGACCCCGGACACGTCGACCGGGGTCATGCTGACGGTGACGGTACCCGTCACCGGCGCGCCACCGGGGCCGACCAGCGCATTGGGCGGCAAGCTCAGGACCGCGCCGTCCGGTCCGTTGACGACGGCGCCGGACTGGATGTTGTTGACCACCTGGCTGGGCGCGCGCGGCATCATCTGCGCGCGCAGGAAGGCGCGCCGCAGGCGGCCCTCGAAGTACAACGCCTTGAACTGGTCGGTGTAGCCGGCGCGGGTGAATCGCACCACCTGGGTCGCGCCCGCGCCGACCGTGAACGAGGCGGTGCCGTCGGCCGCGGTCAGTACCGGCGTGGCGGTGCCCAGGCCGACGGCGACACCGGCCAGCGGCTGGCCCGCGACGTCCGTAACCTCGACATCGAGCTGGGCCGACTCGAAGGTGTCGGCGTAGAGGTCGGGCGTTGTCTGCGCCCCCGGTGCCGCCGCCACCCCAGCCAGCAATGCGGCCAGCATCCAGCGCACGCGCTCGAAGCCAAGAGTCTTCATCGCCTTCCTCCGGTCGCGGCGGTGCGCGAGCGGGACGCGACCCGGTACGCACCATGGCGTGCCGCGGGCGACGTTCCCTTACCGGATAGACACGGCAAGCGCCGCCGAATCCGGCCAGCGGCGCGGGATCGGCGGCGTTCGCCAGCGGAGGGAGCCGCCGCAGCGGCCCCAGGCGGGCCTCAGGCGGCGCGCAAGGCCGTGGTCACCGGCATCCGCGCCGCGCGCAGCGCCGGCAGGAAGCCGCCGATCATGCCGATCACCACCGCGATGACCAGTCCACGCCCGACCAGCGCCGGCGTGACCTTGAAGTTGAACACCACCTGGGTGAAGTTCGAGCCCAGCGTCGACACCGCGAGGTTGTTGAAGAGCAGGAAGGCGAGCGCGGCGCCGATCGCGCCGCCGATCAGGGCCAGCACCAGGGACTCGATCATCACCGAGGCCACTACCGGCAGGCCGCCGAAACCGATCGCGCGCAGGGTCGCGATCTCGCGCGCGCGGGTGGCAACCGCCGCGTACATGGTGTTGAGCGCGGCGAAGATCGCGCCCAGCCCCATGATCGCCGTGACCACCCCGGCCAGCGCGCCGATGGTGCGACGGAAGTCGCGGGTCTGGCCGCTGTAGTACTCCTGCTCGCTCTCGACGTCGACGTTGAGGCGCGGGTCGGCGGTGAGCGCGTCCTTGTAGGCCTCGATCGCGTCCTTGTCCGCGAGCTGCACCCGCACCGAACTGTAGCCCTGGCGGTTGAAGGTGCTCTGCGCGACCTCGACGTCGGCCCACAGTTCGCTCTCGTTGGCGTCGCCGGACTCGAATACGCCGACCACGGTCCAGTCGGAGCCGCGCATGCGCAGGGTCTGGCCCAGCTTTGCGCCCTCGAACTGCCGGCTCACGCCGCGACCGACCACCAGTTCGCGCAGGCCGGTCTGGAACGCGCGGCCCTCGACGATCTTCACCTGCGGGCGCAGCGCGAACGCGGACGGCTCGACGCCGCGCACGGTGATGTTGGAGCCGGTGGACTCGCCCACGCGCAGCAGCTCCGCGATCACGATCATCTCGCCCGAACCGATCGGCTGGTCGGCCGCATCGCGGACCACGCCGGGCGCCTGCTTGATCAAGGTGACTTGCTCGCGCCCGAGCCCGGAGTTGAGCTCCGCGCTGGAACCGCCGCGCAGCACCAGCGCCACGTCCTCGCGCCCGGTGGACTTGAGCGTGGACTGGAAGCCCTCGGCCATGGCCAGGAGCGCGGTGAACACCGCGACCACGCCAGCGAGGCCGACCACGATGACCAACGAGGCGCCCCAGCGCTGCGGGATGCTCTTGAGGTTGAGCGCGGTGATGGCGGCGGTCTGGCTCAGCATGGCGACACTCCTGCAAGGGTCATGGCTTCAGCGTCCCGCCAGTGCATCGACGATCTTCAGGCGCTGCGCCCGCAAGGCCGGCAGCAGCCCGACGGCGAGGCTCATGAACAGCATCGCGGCGATGCCGGTAATCCAGACCTGCCCATCCACTGCCAAGGGGAAGTTGCCGCTGCTGCCGACCAGGTTGCCGAGGAAGGTCGCTATGCCCATGCCGACCAGTCCGCCGATGACACAGATCAGGAGCGCCTCGGCCAGCACGAAACCCAGCACGCTGCCGTCGGAGAAGCCCAGGGTCTTGAGGATCGCCAGTTCCGGCACCCGTTCGCGCACGCTCTGCGCCATGGTGTTGCCCACCACCAGCAACAGGGTGAAGAACACCGCGAACAGGATCCAGCGCACGATCAGGCCGATGTCGCCGATCTGTTTGAGGAAACCGATGTTGAAGTCGCGCTCGGTCTGGGTCTTGGTCTCGTCGGGCGAGTTCTCGAACATAAGGTCGATGGCCTGCGCCACCTGCTCGGCCTGGTCGGGGTCGGCCAGCTTCAGGGTGTAGGTCCCGGCGCGGCCGCTGCCGAACTGGTTGGCCTCGTCGAAGTAGGCGAAGTTGATCCAGCCCACGTTGGTCTGGCGCTGCCACTCCTCGTCCTTGCCGTCGTAGATGCCGACCAGGTCGAAGGCCCAGGCCTTGCTGCCGTCCTTCTGCGGAAAGATGTTCGACGCAATCGGGACCTTGTCGCCGATCTTCCAGCCGTACTTCTCGGCCAGCTGGCGGCCCACGATCATGCCGGTGCGGGTAGCGTCGAAGGCCTTCCACTGCTCGTCGGACATGACGTACTCGGGATACACCGCGCGCATCCGCTGCGGGTCGGCGGCGAAGAAGACCAGCGAGGTGTTCTCCTGCCACACCGCGCCGAACCACTGCTGCCACATCACCTTGTCGACGCCGGGCACGGCCTCGATCTGCGGCAGCATGCGCAGCGGCAGTGGCGTGGTGAACGACACCCGCGCCTGGGTCACGAGGCGGGTCGCGCCGACGAAATCGGCGCCGGCGGAAAACAGCACGTTGACCGCCTGCAGCAGCCCGAAAAGCAGGAAGGCCGTCATCACCGACAACAGCGTCAGCGTGGTGCGGGTCTTCTTGCGGAACAGGTTGGCGAAAACGAAACCGGTCTTGGTCATGGCGATTCACCTTGCACACGATTGCCGGGAACGGCCGACATCCAACGCTCTGGCGTCATCCCGGCGTACGCCGGGATCCAGGACAGATATCGCCACTGGGCCCCGGCTTGCGCCGGGGTGACGGCGCGAAACGGCTCGCTTCGGGAAATGGTGATCACGCTACCGCCGTCACCTGTTCGAGCAACTGGCCCTTCTCCAGGTGCAGGATGCGCTTGGCATACTCCGCGGCCTTGGGATCGTGCGTGACCATGACGATGGTCTTGCCATGCTGCTCGTTGAGCGCCTGCAGCAGGCGCAGGATCTCGTCGGCGGTCTTGCGGTCGAGGTCGCCGGTGGGCTCGTCGCAGACCAGCAACTGCGGGTCGGACACGATCGCGCGCGCGATCGCCACGCGCTGCTCCTGCCCGCCCGAGAGCTCCCTGGGCTTGTGCTTGGCGCGGTCGGACAGGCCGACCACTTCCAGCGCCACGCCCACATTCTTGCGCCGCTGCGCCTTGCCGAGCCTGGTCAGCAGCAGCGGCAACTCGACGTTGCCTTCAGCGGTGAGCACCGGCATCAGGTTGTAGAACTGGAACACGAAGCCGACATTGCCCGCGCGCCACTTCGCGAGCTGCCCGGCCGAGAGCTTGTCGATGCGGCTGCCGCCGACCAGGATCTCGCCCGAGCTGGGCTGGTCGAGGCCGCCGATCAGGTTCAGCAGCGTGGTCTTGCCGGAGCCCGAGGGCCCCATCAGCGCCACGAAGTCGCCCTTGGGGATGTCGAGCGTGAGCCCCTGCAGCACCGGCACCTTCTGCTTGCCGCGCTCGTAGACCTTGCTCACGTCGCGCACCTGCACCATTGCCTCGCTCATCGCCTGCCTCGCTGGCCCGGGGGCCTGGATGGGATTGACTTGCACACGCTGTTTCGACCGCCGTCGGCGCTGCTCAAGCGCCAGCCTTCAAGGCCACCACGTCGCCATCCTTGAGTTCAGCCGGCGCTTCCACGATCACGCGCTCGCCGGCCGCCACGCCGCCGCGCACCTGGCGCGAATCGCCGACCGTGCCGCCGAGCGAGACCGCACGCCGCTGCGCCTTGCCATCCTTGACCACATACACCACGTCGGTGGCCCCGTCCTTGCGGATCGCGGCCGCGGGCACCAGCACGCCGGCCGCAACCGGCGCCGCGGACGCCGGCGGGCGTTCCTCGAGGAAGGCCACGCGCACGCCCATGTCCGGCACGATGCGCGCGTCGCGTTCATCCAGCGCGATACGCACCTTGACCGTGGCCTTGGAGCGATCCGCGGTCGGCACGATCGCGATCACGCGCGCCGGGATCTTCCATTCCGGGTAGGCGTTGAGCACTGCCTCGACCGGTTGCCCGGGCTGGACCCGGTTGATGTAGGCCTCGTTGACGTCGACCTGGATCTCGAGCGATTCCATGTCCACCACGGTACCGATGCCGGTGCGGATCGACCCGCCGCCGGCCGAGATCGGCGAGATCATCTCGCCGGGCTGCGCCGCCTTGACCGTGATCACGCCGGCAAAGGGCGCGCGCACGATGGTGTTGTCGAGTTGCACCTGCGCGCTGTCCACGGTCTCCCTCGCCACGTCGACCTCGCGCTCCTGCGCGCGCAGGCGGCCGTCCAGCGCTTCGACCAGGGTGCGCGCGGCATCGAGCGCCGAGGCGCTGGTGAGCCGGCGCTCGTCCAGCGAGCGCTGGCGTTCGTACTCGCGGCGCGCGTTGGCGGCGTT
>Ga0209254_10004225_pt1 | contig 13155 bp, 12 predicted proteins | sample FrelakmetDIP11DI_FD_187148 | JGI IMG/M metagenome (GOLD analysis project Ga0209254, IMG submission 187148) | Freshwater lake sediment microbial communities from the University of Notre Dame, USA, for methane emissions studies - DIP11 DI (SPAdes)... | ecosystem: Environmental > Aquatic >...
GGCCTGTCCCGGCCCTAGTCGGGGAATGTCGCCCCACATGGGCGTTGAGTAATCTCGGACTGGCTCTGCCCGTGGAGCTCCATACGCCATTGTATTTACGGCACATTTTAAGAGAAGGGAAGGGTTTTATCAAGGAAACTGTCTCACTTCTAAGGGGTGCTTCGACAAAATGAATTGACAAAGTCCATCTGTTCTAATAAATTATAAATGGGGTTGTTAAATCGATGCTTGACCCGTTCGGCCTTGCCAATCCCCGTCTTTCAAGACGAGGCGAGTGAGCACGGCTCAGGGTCAACCCTGAGCAGGCCCTAGCCTTCAGGCCGGGGAGTCGAAGGGTTGACCGAAAGAGAGGACTTCTATGGAAATCGAGAAGTTTTTGGAATGGACTTCAAAGTTAGAGAAGAAAAAGAAGGGGAAAAAAGAGGAGCTGGAGAGACTTAAAAAATTCTTCGACCGCTTTCATCTATTGAATCGGAAATATCTCGACAAAGAGACCTATGAAAAAGCTCAAGGGACCATTCCCTCCATGGCGGAGGCGCTCGCCAATACGATTCGATATCTGGAGGAAGAGATCACGCGTTTAAGAAACAAGCGGATGAAGATGCCCTTTGAAAATGTTGAACTCGGTGAGATGCAAAGGATTCAGACGAGAAACGAGATGATGATGAAGGAGTACTTGACTGAGGTCTCCGGTGAAGAAGAGAAGTCTACTAAAGCATAAGTGTCAAAGGTTCCTGCTGCCCGCGAGACTCTCTATCCTTTGTCGTCGATCAAGCTTAACGTGATATTCACGATTTCAGGCCGGTTGCCTAAACGAACAGGAGGGCCCCAGGTTCCAACACCACTCGAAACATAGACGTGCGTCTTGCCCTTTTTCTTGTACCCTCGACTGAGTTCGTAGACCCTTCCCGTGATGAAATTGAGCGGAAACAACTGGCCATGGTGGGTATGACCTGAAATCTGGAGGTCTACCCCGTTATTCTCTCCTTCTTCGAGATGAAAAGGTTGGTGGTCCATGAGAATGACCGGGAAATGGGCATCCACTTTCTCCATGAGATCCTTGAGCGGCTTCCGTGTCTTTTCTGAGAATCGGCTTATGCTCCGATCCTCTCTTCCCACCAGGGTAATGGTCTCATTGACGCCTAGAACACGGTCTCTCAGAACCGTCACGCCGTGGTCAACGAGATAACGAGTCGCCTCTTCAACACCCCCTATGTATTCATGATTTCCCGTGATGGCAAAAACTCCGAATCTTGATTCGAGATTCCTGAGACTTTCGCCGAGATTTTGCTTGATGACCGGGCCGAGGTCTTCGTCGACGATGTCTCCAGGCAGCAGAATGATATCAGGATTCAGTGAGTTGATTCGGTCAACGATCTTGTCAAGCCTCCTCTGACCGACCAGCGTCCCGAGGTGGATATCGGAGGCAATGACGATATTCAGGGTATCCATCTTGGCGTTCTTTCTTGGAATCGAAAGGTCCAGCGTTTGAATCTTCGGAGAGAGGGCGTTGATGTGGCCAGCAAGAAGAAGGAGGCCAACGGAACCGACCAGGCCAAAGGCTGTCCATTGTTTCAACGCGGCGTAGTGGGCAGAGACATGGGAAGGAAGGAAAGGCAGCCAGTGGTTGACCCATCTGGCTAAATCCAATACCACGAGGGCCAGGAAGAAATAGAGCATTGCGGCAAGCCAGAAAGATCCCGTCCAGACGAAGAGGTCGCTCACCCAAGAGAGGTAGAGGTTTTCGAGCAGTCGTCCACCGATAAAGGATAGGGAGAGGATCAGAAAGATCGGGACATAGAATGTCCGGAGAGGAGATCCCTGCGAGATGGCTTGCCAGCCTCTCACGAAAATATAGAGATTGACCAGCCCGTAGGCAGCGAAAAAAGTTCCGAAGAAGAGGATAAAGCTCCATCTCATAGGTTGTTCCAGAAATTCAAAAATAACAAAAATCTAATATATTCGTTCTCAACCTGCCACTCCTACTTCTTCCGTGTTTTCAATCGGTGAAGAGAGTTAAGAGCGCACTCTGGACGAGGAAAGGGGAGGAGGGTTGTCCTTCTGTCGGATGGCAAAAGAGGAAGAAGGAGCGGTTCTTTCTTTTTCAATCTGAAGAAGGATGATCGCAGCAATGACGGCTATGCCTCCCATGATCTGAAGAGGGTAGAGCATCTCTCCAAGAACCACATAGGCAGACAAAGCTCCCGAAATGATTTCCCAGGCGGACGTAATGCTTGCCCGAGTTGCACGAATTCGATCGATGCCGCTGAAGTAGAGACCGAAAGGGATGAGCGTCTGAAAAATGGCGATGTAGAAGAAAGCCATCCACATTTTTAGGGAATACCCTCCGGTAACGATTTGGACTGGCGAGACGAAAAATCCAACGGCGATGGCCCCGAAACCAAAACCATAGAAGATGAGTGTCCAAGGGTCGTGGCGCTTTAGCCCTTTTTCTCCATAGAGAACATAGAAGGCACCGAAAAGCGAACACGCCAAGCCACTGAGAATTCCAACGCCGTTCAGCCTGAGAAGATCGATTCGATACCCTCCCACCGCCAGGTAACATCCGAGGAGGGCCATGAAGAGAGCAAGGATCTTCCACTTTGAGATGGGTTCTTTCTGGAATCGAAAGGCATAGAGAGTGACCCAGATGGCACCGAAGTATTGGATGAGAAGCCCGAGACCAATATGGATCTTGCTAATGGTGAAGTAATAGGTGAACTGGTTGGCTGCTACACCGACCCACCCTAAAATAACGAAGTAGGGGATCTCGCTTGTGGAAATGACAAGGCGGCTTCGATTGAAACATAGAAAGACCAGAAGAAGAATGAGGACAGAGAGGACCAGCCTGATAAAAACCAGTTGTGCCGGAGGGATTCCGAGGGCGAAGAGAGACTTGGCCACCACGGTCGAGACCCCCCAGAGCGTCGTGCCTGCAAGGACACAGAGGTAACCGCGGAGTTCGCCCCGTTCCATAGAGCACTATCGTGGCACAAAAGGGCGATGGAAATCAATGCATCAATACCTGGGAGGTAACCGTTCAGTCGAGGATGGAAATATGACAGGCGGACGGGCCAGAGCAGTCTTCGGAGAAAATCTCTGGCGGAACCTTTGCCAGTCTAGCTGCAGAAGTAAAACAGGGTGACACTGATCTCGCAACGCGAAAGAATTATTTCTCACGCAATGATTATGGCAAACAATCTTTCTAGAGTTCAGTGGACAACCCGGGATCTTCTAAGGGGATTTTTCAGAGATAAGTTCCACGACGCGTGATTCAATCTTCTTGGCTATTGCCGTGTTAAAGCCTACTATCTTTTCGCGAATCTTTCCTTCCTTATCAATGAGGATGGTGGTTGGAAGCCCGTTGACCCCGTAAGCCCTGGCGATCTCTTCGGGAGCGATGGCGATGGGGTAAGGGATATCCAGGGACCTCACAAAATGATCGACCGCCTTGGGATCCCCCTTATCCATGCTTAACCCCATGACCTCGAGCCCTTGGTCTCGATACGTTTTGTGGAGATGAACCAGATGGGGAATGGATTCCCGACAAGGGCCACACCAGGTGGCCCAGAAGTCGATGAGAAGGGTCTTCCCCTTGTTCTTCGCGAGACTCATTTCCTCCCCGGTAAGTGTCTTCAAAGAAAACTCGGGGGCCAGAGAAGGACCCTTTTCTTCTTTCGCACACTGGGAAAGAAGAAAGGCGAGGCCTAAACACACCGGAAAAATGAGAGGGAAGCGAAGTCGTACCGGATTCAAAACCATTTTCCCCCAAAAACTACAAAGCCTTCTCAATCATAGACACCAGGCGTCCCTTGGGAACAGCCCCTACAATCTGGTCCACAATCTTTCCACCCTTGAAAAGAATGAGGGTCGGAATGCCTCGAACGCCATACTGACTGGGAGTTCCCGGATTCTCATCAACATTCAGTTTCGTCACTTTAATCTTTCCACTAAACTCTTTGGCCAGTTCTTCGACGATGGGGCTGATGCTCCGACAGGGGCCACACCAAGTTGCCCAAAAGTCAACAAGGACGGGAAGGGTCTCGTTGAGCACTTCCGTCGCAAAGTTCTTGTCGGTCACTTGGGGTAATTCAGTTCCTGCTGCCATGGTTTTCTCCTTTCTAATCCGTCACGGGCAAGTCGTCTGGATGCCGCGTGGGGAGGGCGGTAACGGACTCCAGGACTCCAGTACCGGAGTCAAAGTCGACCCTTTAATAATATCACCCTTCCCAGGAAGCGCAAGCCGTGTGGGCAGGGAGCTTCACAATTTTCTCTCTAAAATATAGTCGGCCATTGCGTGGAGGGCATCTCGCTCTTTCGAAACCGGAAAGCCTTGAAGGAGGTCCTTTGCCTGGTCGACATAGTCCTTAGCCTTTTTCCAGGTATAGTGGCCCCCCTGATGGCGCTCAATGGTGTTGACTACTTGGAGAAAGGCGTCCTTTGTAATGAGCGGAGAGTCTAGCGTTCGTTGAATGAAGGCTCGTTCCTCGACAGTGCATTGATGGAGGGTGAAGATGAGGGGAAGAGTAATCTTTCCATCCTGAAGATCGATTCCAATCTTCTTCCCAAAGTCTTCCTCTCTTGAGGTGTAGTCCAAGAGGTCATCAATGAGCTGAAAAGCGATTCCCATGTGCATCCCAAATTCCGACAGGTGTTTTTCTTTCTCCTTGGAAGCTTCTCCCAGGATCGCACCCACCTGAGTAGCAGCCGAGATGAGACAAGCCGTTTTCCGACTGACGATGGAGAGGTATTCCTCTTCTCCCAAAGAAAGATCTCTCGTTCGGATGAGCTCCTCGAGTTCTCCTTCGGCCATGAGCATGGTCGCCCGTGAGAGGGTACGGAGGACGTTGAGGTTTCCCACTTCCACGGCAAGAGAAAAACACTTCGTGAAGATGAAGTCTCCAACCAGCACACACGCTTCATCTCCCCAGATTCGATTGGCCGATGTGAGACCTCGCCTCAACTCCGCCCGGTCGACCACATCATCGTGAAGCAGGGTTGCGGTATGGATGAACTCAATGAGACTGGCCATCAGGACGTGATGATCTCCCCGGTATCCACATAGCTTTGCCGCCAGGAGGAGGAGTTTCGCCCGGAATCGTTTCCCGCCACTTCGGCGGAGATACTCCCCGATGTCGGAGATCATGGAGACACTCGACCCCAGATTCTTGCGGAACTCTTGATCCACTCGTTCAAGATCCTCTCCAATGATGTCGAAGACGACCTTCATTGAGGAAGGGGTTTTCTCAGCCAGGGGGCGCGCATAACCCGAGGTTTCCATATTGGAATTTTTTAGCTTATTCATGAACCAATGTCAAAGGGTTTTTGGTTCTAGCCGTGAGTCTGAAGAGAGTCCCCCAAGGGGCTGACACCTGTTACGACTCGTCAGGATTTTGGCTCGCGGAGAGTCAAGGGGGCCATGATCTTCAGTTCCACCCCGCTGTCTTTCACAGACTCCACGAGAATGAATTTCGCTCCGGCTCCGGCATAAGGGTGGACAAAGCGAATTCGTTTGGGTTCGAGCATGTTTCGCCTCAGGCTAGCGATGGCATCGACAGCCCGTGAGGCCGGAAAGATCAAATAGAACCGTCCTCTGGGGGGAAGAAGGTAAGCGACGACAGAGACAAGATCGTCGATCGCTCCGTAGATTTCGTGGCGGGCAATGGCCCTTTCCTGAGAGGGATTCACTCGACCCGAGCGGAATTTCCGATAGGGGGGGTTGGAGACGACGACGTGGAAGGAACCCGCAGGGAAGATTCGCGGTAAGGTCCTGTAGTCCTCATGAAGGATCGTGATTCTGTGTTGAAAGTGGTTTAACACAACATTTCTTTCTGCAAGATCAGACAAGATCTTCTGAACCTCGACACCCAGGAAAGAGCGGACCTTTGTGGTCTGAGACAAAAGAAGGGGGAGAATTCCACAGCCCGTACCGAGGTCGATGGCTCTTTCATCCTTTCGAATCCTCACGAACTCACTGAGGAGGATCGCGTCAACGGAGAATCGATACCCTCTCTTCTTCTGGAGGATATGGAGTTTACTCTCCCCAAAAGTTTCTAACGTCTCATCAGGTAGAGGCAACGGCTTCATGGTGGAAAATCATTGCTTGCAAGAACATTCAAACTGACCGGCAATTAAAACGAGATTTCCTTTCCGGGAAGCCCCGATCTCTGGCCGGGGAGCTTCACAAGAGACTACGTGCTACCTACCACAGACCATGTCTGTTGTCAATTTGCTCATTCTTGGACGGCGGGTCTTCAGACGAATGGGTAACTAGGCTTGCGGAGCTACGAATTCGCTTCCAAGGTGTTTTGTTTCTGCAGTGAGACAGGCAGGGGGGCCGCCTGCCTGCCCTCCGCAAGGCTTCTGGAGGCGGGGAGGGCGGAAACGGACTCCCGAAGTGGAGTCAAAGCCGACCCTGTAATCATATCAACATTTCCCGGAAGTCCCGCTCTGTGAGCGGGGAGCTTCACTTGCCTCGTTCTCTGCCTGTAGCGGAAGAGTCCTTGAAACCTGGGGAAGGTCAAAATTTGTTCACCATTGTGAATAAGATGCGTAAAAACTGCACAGTTCCATCCTGTAAGTAGCCAGACTTCTCCTTGTCGTTTTCGAAATATCCTTAATATTTTTAAGGAATTAGCTAAAGAGGGGGAGGCTTGGTATAGATATTGCTAAATAATGCCCTTGACAAAGAATGTTTAAGAGGGTAATTTCATCCCGGCAGCAGGGGGGCCACGGGCTTGCCCGCGGGGTTCCATTAGCCATTCCTGCTTCATTACCCATCATTCACCGGGTTTTCGAAGGGAGGTTCCTATGAGAAGGTTGAGAGGGGTTGCCGTTATTGCAGTAGGTCTGACGTTGTTAATCTGTTTTCCTCTTCTCATTTCGGCACAAGAGAAGAAGGAAGAGGAGGGCGTTTATACCATTAAGAAAGGCGACACACTGTGGGATATCTCTGATCGATTTTTGAAGGATCCTTTCCAGTGGCCAAAGCTCTGGGAGAAGAACCCTTACATCACCAATCCTCACTGGATCTACCCAGGGAACCCAGTCAATCTTTCCCCTGAAGAACCCAAGAAGGCTGCAGAGGAGAAAGTGGAAGTTCCCAAAGAGGTGGCCAAGAAAGAGGAGTCGCTCCCGGAGGTGAAAGAGGTAAAACCAGTTGAGTCGAAGCCTCCCTATTATACAGAAGGGAGAGAGGGTGGGTTTCTTGGTGACCTCAACTATCGTGGGGTTGGGACTGTGATCGAGAGCGTTGTGGGTAAGAACCTTCTCGCCGACGATGATCTGATCTATGTTGCTTTCAAGACGAAAGAGCCCGTGATGGTCGGAGACAAATTCACTGTCTATCATCCCGCAGATTACTTTCTGAGAGATCCCTCCACGGGCAGGAAGATCGGCAGAAAATATAATGTCAGTGGAAATATTGAGATCATCGATCAGTATGGTAATTACCATACGGCCAAGATCACGGATTGCTTTTGGGCTGTCCAAAGAGGAGATATTGTCGGTCCCTACCTAAAGGAGAAGATGGAAGGTGGAATAAGATCAAAGTAATTCTTCCCAAACGAAGAACCTCTCAGGCTTAGGAGATAGGGTTCGGATATAGAGGCTGGCTCATCCCGTCATTTCCTGAGCCTTTTTTGTTTTTGGAGAGACCGCCCTGTGTGTTCGGGAGGCGGTTCAAGGATCGATATGACTCAGGATCTTTTTCACTGGTTGGCCCTGAGTTTGACCCCAGGTGTGGGAAGTATCCTCTTTAAGCGACTTTTGGAGAGGTTCGAAACGCCAGAGGCGGTCTTCCGAGCTTCGGCTGCAGATCTGCTTGGTGTGGAGGGGATTGGTGAGAGGATCGTTGGAGAAATCCAGAAAGGGTCTTTTGAAAAGAAAGTAGAAAGGGAGTTAAGTTTACTCCAAAGGGTGGAAGGAACCATCGTGAGGTTGGACGACGAGACCTTTCCGAGCCGCTTAAAGAACATCTATGATCCGCCCCCAGTGCTTTACATGAGAGGGCAACTCAGGAAGGAAGATGAGATGGCTGTTGCCATCGTGGGAAGCCGAAAGACCTCATCCTATGGCCGGGCAATGACAGAGAGGGTCAGCCAAGAACTGGCGAGTCACGGTGTCACGATTGTAAGCGGGATGGCACGAGGGATCGATTCGGTGGCCCATCAGGGAGCAATTTCTGCGGGGGGTAGGACGATCGCGGTTTTGGGCTGTGGTGTGGATGTGGTCTATCCGCCCGAGAATCGGAATCTGTTTCGGGACATCATCGATCATGGAGCGGTCCTTTCTGAATTTCCTATGGGGTCCCCCCCTGAAGGGAGTCATTTTCCGAAGAGAAATCGAATCATCAGTGGCCTTTCCATGGGAGTGGTGGTTGTCGAGGCAGGACAAAGGAGCGGTTCCCTTATCACGGCGAACTGTGCTTTGGAGCAGGGGAGGGACGTTTTCGCCGTTCCTGGAAACATAGGGATGGAAAGTAGCCGAGGGACCAATCAGTTGATTAAGCAGGGAGCCAAATTGGTGGAGTCCAGCCAAGACATCCTGATCGAGATTATTCCCCAATGGCAGAGAGAAGACGAGACCGCGTCACCTGTCGAGGATCCTGTAAAGCATCTTCCTGAAGAACAAAGGGGTCTCTACGGGCTTTTGACAGAGACACCGATCCACATTGACGAGATCATCCGGGAAAGTCAATTGGAACCAGGAAGAGTGATGAGCCTCCTTCTCGAGCTGGAGTTGAAAGGCCTCGTGTCACAATGGCCTGGTAGGTGTTTCAGTCGAAAGGCCATAAGTTAGCTTGGAAAAGAAGACGGATGGCCGGAGTGGATAGAAATGTCTAAAGGACTCATCATTGTTGAATCTCCAACCAAAGTGAAGACCCTTCAGAAGTTCTTGGGTGGAGACTATATCATCAAGGCCTCGGTGGGCCACATCAAAGATCTTCCTGAGGGCGATTTGGGAGTGGACATTGAGAAGGACTTCCAGCCCGTTTATGTGCCGATCGAAGGGAAAAACAAAATCATCCGGGAGCTGAAGAAAGCGAGTAAGGGAGTTCAGAACGTCTACCTCGGTCCGGATCCCGATCGAGAAGGAGAGGCGATCGCTTGGCACATTGCGGAAGAGATCGGAGATAAAGGGAAGAATGTCTATCGGGTTCTCTTCAACGAAATCACCCAAAAGGCGGTTCTCGATGCCTTAAAGCATCCAGGGAAACTGCAGCAGTCCAAGTACGAAGCACAGCAGACGAGACGAATTCTGGATCGCTTGGTCGGCTACCAGATTAGCCCCATCCTCTGGGACAAGGTCCGGCGTGGCTTGAGCGCCGGAAGGGTTCAGTCGGTCGCTGTCCGGATTATCTGTGAGCGGGAGAGAGCGATCCTGGATTTTGTGCCGGAGGAGTATTGGAGTTTGACAGCCGCACTGAAGGGAAAGGACTCTCCTTCGACCTTCGATACCAAATTAAGCAAGTGGAAAGGAAAGAAGGTCAAGATATCAGATGAAGCTCAGGCCCTGGCCCTTCAACAGGCTCTCAATCATGTCCCGTACACCGTTTCAAAGATCACCCAACAAGAGAAACAACGACATCCAATCGCTCCTTTCATCACCAGCCGGCTCCAGCAGGAAGCTTTTCGAAAGCTCTCATTCTCTGCGAAGAAGACGATGCGTTTTGCTCAAAGTTTGTATGAAGGTGTTGAAGTGGGTGAGATCGGACAGGTGGGGCTTATCACCTATATGAGAACGGATTCCCCACGTGTCTCCACAGAGGCGATCCATCACGTGAGGGACTGGATCAAAGGCCGCTACGGAGAATCCTATCTCCCCTCCAAGCCGAACATCTATAAGAGCCGAAAAGGGGCTCAAGAGGCCCACGAAGCCATTCGCCCCACGTCGATGGATCTCGATCCGGATAAAGTTCAAGCCTATCTCGACAAGGACCAATGGGCTCTTTACAAATTGATCTGGGATCGTTTCGTTGCCTCCCAGATGACCTCTGCCGTCTTCCTGCAGACCACAGCGGAGATCCAAGCAGGAGAAGGCCTCTTCACCGCTTCCGGTAGCGTTCCTGTCTTCCAGGGATTCATGACCATTTATGTGGAGGGAGTGGATAACCGAGAAAACGGGGAAGAGGATGGAAAACTTCCTGCGTTATCCGAAGGGGAGGTATTGGACTTGTTAGGCCTGACACCCAAACAGCATTTTACTCAACCTCCGTACCGATTCTCTGAGGCAACGCTCATCCGAGAGTTGGAAGAGCGAGGGATCGGAAGGCCTTCGACCTATGCTGCGATTCTGAGCACCATCCGAGAGAAGGGGTATGTGAAACTGGAAAGAGGAAAATTTTATCCGACTGAACTCGGGCTCGTTGTGAACGATCTTCTCGTACTCAGCTTCCCTGACATCTTCGATATTGAATTCACGGCGCAGATGGAGGAGAACCTGGATAGAATTGAAGAGGGGGATAAGGGATGGGTGGACACCCTCAAGGAGTTCTATGCGCCATTCCAAAAGGATCTGGAGATGGCCAAGGTCTCGATGCGAGAGGTGAAGAAGGAGATCATTCCCACCGACGCGGTCTGTGAACGGTGTGGCTCCCAGATGGTCAAGCGGTGGGGCAAGAGGGGTTACTTCCTAGCCTGTTCGACTTATCCGAAATGCAGGTTTACGAGAGAGGTGGAAGAGAACGGAGAGGTCCGGGAGGAGACCAACGCCCGATGTGACCAGTGCGGCAGTCCGATGGTTGTAAAGAATGGGAAATTCGGAAGATTTCTGGCCTGCTCCAATTACCCGACCTGTAAATTCACGAAGTCGTGGGATACGGGGGTCCGGTGTCCCCAGGAAGGGTGCGAGGGAAACCTGGTAGAGCGTCGAACCCGGAAAGGAAGGACGTTTTATAGCTGCAACAAGTACCCTGATTGTTCCTACGCTTTGTGGGATAAGCCCATTCCCGAAAAATGTCCTCAGTGTGATTCTCCCTTCTTGGTGGAAAAGCAGGGGAAGTCCGGCACGGTCGTCCGCTGCCCAAGAAAAGAGTGCGGTTATCGAATCACGGAATAGGAGGACCAGATCACCCATCCTCACGCCCAGGACGGGCGTCAAGGGTCGAATCCTTACCCGCTCAAGACGGACCTGAGTCTCGCTTCTTCAAACCTCCTCCAACCCTTTCGAACAGTTTTCTTTGAAAATCTCCGGGAGAGAACGTAAAATAGAAGGCGATGGAACCCGTGGTCATCGTTGGCGCAGGACTGGCAGGCAGCGAGGCAGCCTGGCAGATCTTGAAAATGGGGGGCAAAGTCACTCTTATCGAAATGAAGCCGGAGGTGTTTTCACCTGCCCATCGGCTGCCCGGCTTCGCCGAGGTGGTCTGCAGCAACTCCTTCAAATCCGAGTCTCTCGAGAACGCGGTGGGAATCTTGAAAGAAGAGATGAGGCAGCTTGACTCCCTGATTCTGAGGGCGGCGAAAGAAACACGAGTCCCTGCGGGAGAGTCGCTGGCTGTGGACCGAGAGGTTTTTTCAAATTATGTCACCCAGCAGTTGGAACAGATGGAGAACCTGGAGGTCATTCGGAGGGAAGTGAGAACCCTCCCGGAAGATAAGATCGCCGTTCTGGCGACGGGTCCCCTCACATCGGAACCGCTGAGCCAGGAGATCCAAAAGATTGCTGGAAGCCGCCACCTTTTTTTCTATGACGCGATTTCTCCGATTGTAACAGCCGAATCCATTGATCGGGACAAAATCTTTATGGGGTCCCGGTATGGAAAGGGTGGGGATGATTTCGTCAATTGCCCGCTGGAAGCAAGAGAGTACTATGCCTTGGTTGAGGCCTTAAGACAAGCAGAGAAGGTTCCGGTTCGAGATTTCGAGAAGAGATATCTCTTCGAGGGGTGTCTGCCTATCGAAGAGTTGGCAGACCGGGGGAAAGACACGTTGGCCTTTGGACCCTTGAAGCCTGTGGGATTTGTGGTTCCCAATACCGGAAAACAACCGTTCGCTCTCGTTCAGTTGAGACGCGAGGATCGGTTCGGATCCTGCTACAACCTGGTAGGATTCCAAACACGATTGAAACAGGATGAGCAGAGAAGAGTCTTTCAGATGATTCCCGGCCTGGAACGGGCCGAATTCATTCGTTGGGGATCGGTTCACCGAAACACGTTCATCGATTCTCCGCGCCTCCTATTGGATTCACTCCAGTTCAGGCCAAACCCGCGTCTCTTTTTTGCGGGTCAGATCACGGGGGTTGAAGGGTATATGGAGTCCACAGCGATGGGACTTCTGGCAGGAATCAACGCCTATCATTTGGCAAACGGCATGCCGATGGTCGTGCCTCCTCCCACAACGGCCATGGGAGCCCTGGTCCATTACATTGTTCACACCCAGGCAGTTCCATTTCAACCGATGAACATCAACTTCGGACTTCTTCCTCCAGTCAAGGGAAGGGGACGGAAGAGGAAGCAACTGCAGGCGACCCGGGCCCTGGAAGACTTGAAACGGTGGAAAGAGGAAGCCCTACGACAATGATCAATGCTCATCTGTCAATGGCCGATGGTCATTCGTCAATGGAAAATGACTAATAACCCAGTAACCTAATAACTCAATAACTTAATGACTCAATGACTTTTCCATGACTCGTAATGCTAAGAAAGAAAAATCCATGAAAGAACGTGAATGCAGGCGGTGTGGCAAGAGACTTTCCCCCGGGAGTCTGGTTTACGTGGCCCATATCCGGGTCTTTGCCGACTTTGACGGTGTTCTTCTGGAACTTGAGGGGGAGATGGATCACCAACTCAAGCGATTGATGAATCAGGTGGAGAACACAAATCCAGAAGAGTTGGAGAAGGAGGTCTACGAGGAGTACAGCCTTCTCCTTTGCAAAAGCTGCCGTGATCGTTTCGTGGATGAGACACAGCATCCTTGGGAAGGGTCTTTTCGACCTGGAGACCTCCTGCATTAGGATCGCATCTTTTCCTTTCTCACCCGTAAAGTAAGATTTTCCCGTTTCAGATAAGGCGACCGAAGCCAGGGTGTGACCCACGATTGAGATCGTGTTGGATGTTCTTCAAGCCTAAGAATACGAAAGCACTTGACAAGCGGAATCTTTGGTCTATAATAGCTTCAATAGATTCAATTGAAGGTAGAGAATGCATAAGAGAAC
>Ga0209254_10004227_pt1 | contig 13155 bp, 9 predicted proteins | sample FrelakmetDIP11DI_FD_187148 | JGI IMG/M metagenome (GOLD analysis project Ga0209254, IMG submission 187148) | Freshwater lake sediment microbial communities from the University of Notre Dame, USA, for methane emissions studies - DIP11 DI (SPAdes)... | ecosystem: Environmental > Aquatic >...
TACCCACTTGTGCTGTTGGAACTGGTGGTTCTGTCCCTGGCGGCTGCTGGATTCTCCAGCCTGCTGGTAATGGCAGTGGTGCGGGTCTTTCCAGCCCGCCGGGTGGCAGAAATCATCGGTTTCACAGGCGCAACATTGTCTTTTATATGCTCTCAATCAGGTCAGCTGGCACGTTGGGATAATTTATCACCTGGAGACTTGAGCCAGGTACTGGCGATATTCCAGCGCTTCGATTCACCCCTGTCCCCTTTGTATTGGGCTGGACAGGGCCTGGTCAGCGTTGGTGCGGGAGACTGGTTGAAAGGAGTTGGACTCGTTCTGATTACAGTTATTGCCGCAGGAGGCATATTCGCTGTTTCCATGGTGACTTCGGAGAAGTTATATTACACAGGTTGGGCGAGCATGCAGGCGCGCGTGCAAAAGGTTAAACGCCCACGACGCGAGAAAACCGGGATTTCAATACCCAAAATTGAGGTAATGGAGCGAGTAATCTCACCAGCAGCATGGGCAGTCACGGTCAAGGATTGGACGGTTTTACGGCGCGACATCCGCAACATGTCGCAGCTGATCACCCCGCTGATCTTTGGGATCATTTATGCGGTCATGTTTCTACGAAGTGGAGGACAGGTGCCTGCCGGGCGCGGCGAAGCGCCAGACTGGTTCATGAATTTGATGGGAAATTTTGTAGTTTATTCGAATATCGGCCTTTCATTGTTCGTAGGCTGGATGCTGCTGGGTAGGCTGGCAGGGATGGCATTCTCCCAGGAAGGAAAAAGCTACTGGCTGCTGAAAACTTCCCCGATCAAACCCGTGGAGCTGGTAACTGCTAAATACCTGGTTTCATTTCTGCCGGTACTGGCTTTGGGATGGGGCTTCCTGGTGGCGATCATGCTGATCCAGAGGGCGAGTCTCGGATTGTTGCTGTATTCCATGGTAGTCGTGGCCTTCAGCATTTGTGGAAATGCAGGCATCAACCTGGCATTCGGCATCGCTGGCGCCCGTTTGGATTGGGAAGACCCACGCCAGATGCAGCGCGGCAGCATGAGCTGCCTTGGTGCACTTGTGTCGATGATCTATTTAGCTTTGTCTCTGATGCTGTTTTTTGCTTTTCCCATTGTGGCTGAAATCCTAAAGGCACCGGAATTCATCGGGCAAACCATTGGCCTGCTCCTGGGATGTCCTTTTTGCCTGGCGTGTGCGGTCATCCCCTTGTGGCTGGTGAGGAAGCGAGTAGTCTTGTTGGGGGAATCCTCAGGTTAATGGGGTTTCATGGATTAGGCTGGCTGACCTGAGCCCAAAATTCAGACAGCCACTGGCGAAAGGATGGGCCCAGCAGCGAGGACACGATCATCACGACGATTATTACCAGGATGATAATTAATATAAGTTCAAAAAACGAGATCCCATTGTCCCTGTTCTGCGAAGCGCCCAAGATACAATCACCTGTTCGTAAATTGCTACGGCAGTGAATATACCAGGGCTTCAGCCAGAATGCAAAAGATATTCCAGATAACCGGTAAAGTGGCTATGGATGGCACTACCCAGACCAAAAGAGACCACTTAGCTATCCTCTCGAAAATAAAAACCACGAATAAGGTCGCCAGGAATTTTGAAACCAACAGCGGCAGCCATCCCCCCATAGTGACTAACATCGGATTGACTTCAGCGATCTGCGGGAACAGCAACAGCCCGGCAGCAGTGGTCAGCAGATCGAGCGATTCTGCGATCACCAGGGCTTTGCTGATGGGGCGCAAACGAAGAGATAGAATTGCCTCGATTAAGTTTCGAGCAGGGGCGCTGAAAGTGGTCAAGGCAAAATATCCCTATTGTGCTGGACCCGTATAAAAGCCTGGCATATTTTTTCGCACATTATTTATTGCAATTCCGGAATAATAACGCTTATATGTGAAACTTCTAAAGTAGAATACAATATATTTTGCAACATTAAGTCAAACAGCACAGTAGCTTGTCGTTTAGACGGTTAATTACAATTAATTATGCAAATTGTAACCGAAATCTGATATTGGCAAGGGTGATTTTGGGGAAGTTTTATCAATCGTGACGAAGGTGTTTATTGCTTCCCCTTGTAAATTCGGGAAGGACTCATTTTATTTGAGGTACCAGTAAAATGAAACCTCCCCATCTGGCCACAGATGAGGAGGTTATAGGCTCTCAAAATCCCTGAAAGCAGGACAGCCTGGCACTCAAGACAAACTACGATTGACTATTTATCCTCCAGGATATCCACCCCACCCGGCCGATATTTAAGCGCTGAGTGCGCAGCAGCCAGGCGAGCGATCGGCACTCGAAACGGCGAGCAGCTGACATAATTGTTCCCTACCAGGTGGCAGAATTCGATGGAGGCCGGATCACCGCCGTGCTCACCGCAGATTCCCACTTCCAAATCGATTCGCGCCTGGCGGCCGTCTTTGACGGCGATATCCATCATCCGGCCGACGCCTTCACGATCCAGGGTCTGGAAGGGATTGGTGGGCAAGATACCTTCTTCCACATACTTGACCAGGAAATTGCGCTCTGCATCGTCGCGGCTGTAACCGAAAGTCATTTGTGTCAGGTCGTTGGTGCCGAAAGAGAAAAATTCGGCCACTTTTGCGATCTCATTGGCAGTCACACAGGCGCGCGGGATCTCGATCATCGTACCAAATTTATATACGAACTTCACGCCTTTTTCCTGCATGACAGTCTTGGCAATCACCTGCAGGCGTGGTTGGATCCAATCCAGCTCTTTGACCGTTCCCGTGAGCGGGATCATCACTTCCGGCTTGACTTCCACACCTTTAATAGCCTGGTTAGCGGCTGCTTCGAAGATCGCCCGAACCTGCATTTCGACGATTTCAGGCATGTAGATGCTTAGCCGTACACCGCGCAGCCCCATCATCGGGTTGCTCTCATGCATCTGGCGGATGTTTGCCAGTAAATTCTCTTTTTCAGCCAGACCAGCGCTTTCACCTTTCACACGCATGGTAATCACTTCTTCAAAAAGGGCTTCTTCGTCAGGCATAAACTCGTGCAGTGGGGGGTCGATCAGCCGGATGATCACCGGGTAGCCATCCATTGCTTCGAATAGTCCTTCGAAGTCCTTACGCTGGTGAGGCAGGAGCTCGTTCAGTGCCGCCGTGCGTTCGGCAGAAGTCTCAGCCAGAATCATGCGCTGCACGATGGGCAGTCGCACCTGCTCGAAGAACATATGCTCTGTGCGGCATAAGCCGATGCCGACCGCGCCGTAAGAGCGCGCCCGGCGGGCGTCGGCGGGGTAATCGGCATTTGCCCACACTTGCAAGCCTTTGGTAGGCCAACCAGCGGGTGCTTGCCGAATGTTTGGAGTGGCGCAAATCTCATCTGCCCAGGAAAGCAGGGTCAGCAGGTCGGTCTGCTCTTCGAGCTTGGGCGAGATAGTGGGAATATTGCCAAGAAATACCTGGCCCGTGGTGCCATCGACGGAGATCCAATCTCCTTCTTTGACCACTACCCCATTAGCTTCCATCTGCCTGCGTTCCTGGTCGATCCGGATCTCGGAGGCGCCAACCACGCACGGAACGCCGAACTGCCGGGCGACGACCGCAGCGTGTGATGTTGCACCGCCTTCACTGGTCAGAATTCCACGTGCCGCCAGCATACCGTGCACATCGTCCGGCTTGGTAAATGGACGTACCATGATTACATCCTGCTTGTCCGCCTTGGCGCGCTTTTCGGCGGTGTCGGCGTCGAAATACACCTGCCCGACTGCCGCGCCTGGAGAGGCGTTCACGCCTTTGCCAAACTGGCGACCGGCTTTGGCTGCCAGCTCCTTCTCTTTTTCATCGAACTGGGGATGCAGCAGGGTATCGACCTGGTCAGGTGTCACCCTTAAAATGGCCTCTTCCCTGGTTATCAGGCCTTCGTTCGCCATATCGACTGCGATCTTGACCGCTGCCTTGGCGGTGCGCTTGCCTGCGCGTGTCTGCAGCATCCACAATTTTCCGTTTTCGATGGTAAATTCGACGTCCTGCATATCACGATAATGCAGCTCGAGCCTGTCTGTAATCTCCAGGAATTCCTTGAAAGCTTGTGGAAGCTCTTTAGTCAGGTTTTGAATTTTTTCCGTGTTGCGGATGCCCGCCACCACATCTTCACCCTGAGCGTTGAGAAGGTAGTCACCGTACATGACTTTCTCACCGTTGGACGGGTCGCGGGTGAACGCCACGCCGGTGCCGGAATTCCAACCCAGATTGCCAAAGACCATGGTCACGATATTGACCGCAGTACCCAGATCGTGAGCTATTCCGGCAGCATTCCGATAATCCACTGCACGCTTGCCATTCCAGGACTTGAACACGGCTTCGGTCGCCAGCCGCAGCTGCTCGAGAGGATCCTGGGGGAAATCAAAACCCTGGTATTTCTTGACCACGGCTTTGAATGTCTCGGTAATCGCCTGCCAGTCTGCAGCATTCATCTCGGTGTCGGTCTTGTAACCTTTGAGAGATTTATATTCGGCCAGCGGCTCTTCGAAAGCCTCGTCCGGGATACCCAGCACCACCGTGCCGAACATCTCCACCAACCGCCGGTATGAGTCGTAAACAAAGCGAGCATCCAGGCCCTTCTGAATCATGCCCTGGGCGGTCTTGTCGTTCAACCCGATATTTAGGACCGTGTCCATCATCCCGGGCATGGAAAACTTGGCGCCAGAGCGGCACGATACAAAAAGCGGATTGGCCGGATCGCCGAAACGCTTTCCGGTCAGGTTTTCAACACTGGTTATGGCCGCCAGCTCCTGCTCCCACAAACCTGCCGGGAATTTACCATCTTCCGCCAGGTAGGCATTGCAGGCAGCAGTCGTCACAGTAAAGCCGGGAGGCACAGGCACACCGGCGCGCGTCATATCCGCCAATCCGGCCCCTTTTCCACCCAGCAGAGATCGCACACCTTCCCAGGTACCGCCTGCTGCGGTCTCTGCCTGTTCTACCTCATTGAAAAGATATACCCATTTTTTTGACATTCATTTTCTCCTGAAAAATTATGATTTCTTTGGGAAAATTCCAAAACTCAAGTTTACCATATTGAGACTGACATTACTGTTCAGTGCATAACGAGAAAGGAATTATGCTGATCAATTGAGAGCGGACAAATAAAGCGAACATTCCACCATGAAGTGTTTGACTTCATAACTACACATTTCCAGCATTTCGTGTTATCCTCAAGTTGCTTCAGATAAAAATTAGCTTCTCTGGGATGGAAAAATAAACTTTACAATCATATTTTGAAATTCCAGGTACATTAAAATCTTTCGTAGATAACGATCCAGGCGCCCTACCCCCGGATGGGAGGGCATAAAGGCGAAGCCGGTGTGAGTCCGGCGCTGTCCCGCAACTGTAATCCGCCCATAGGCGGAAAGCCAGGTCGACTGCCTGCATCGCTGCACCCACATGCCTCGCGGCAAGGAGGTGGATGCCCACACAACAAAAAAACACCTCCCCTGCTTTCGAAGCAGGGGTTTTTGTTTAATGAAGATAAAACCCTAAAGGTTTCAGGAATACCTTTAGGGTGTCAGATACAGGGATATAAAAATGGACTTTATAACTAAAGAATTGATGACAAAAATACAATGGCTGGCTGCCGTGCTGGTATGCACCATCTTGCTTTCCTCCTGCAACACGCTCTCTCCCACCCAAATTGTAACCAAGTCTGCAACTTCCGCGATCGGACCGACTATCGCACCCATCGTGATCGTCGACGGGCTGGGACATGAGATCACTTTGAAAAAAACCGCTCAACGCATCCTTTCGCTGGCGCCGTCGAACACCGAAATCCTGTTCGCAATTGGCGCCGGTGATCAGGTGGTCGGACGGGACTCCTTTTCAGATTACCCTCAAGAAGCATTGGCACTTTCGGATGTGGGAGGCGGTTTCGGTGAGCTGAACACCGAAGCCATCGTCTCCTTGCAGCCCGATCTGGTGCTGGCTGCCGAAATCACTCCGCCCGAACAGATCCTGGCGTTGGAAAACCTGGGTATGACGGTCTTCGCCCTCAAAAATCCGGTGGAATTTGAAGAGCTATTCAATAATCTTAAGACCGTCGGCGTTCTTACCGGGAGAGAATCTGAAGCCCAGATTCTGTCGGATGCCCTGCTGAGCCGGCTTCAGGTGGTCGAAAGCACCATCTCAGCAGCAAACGGACACCCACTGGTTTTCTACGAGCTGGATGTCACCGACCCGAACGCACCCTGGACCAGTGGACCCGGGACCTTCATTGATACGATGATCCGCAGGGCCGGAGGCGAAAACCTGGGTTCGGCGCTGCAAGGGTTCTGGATCCAGGTAAGCCTGGAAGAGCTGATCCGTCTCGATCCGGACGTGATCATCCTGGGTGATTACACCCTGGGAGGTGTGACACCAGAGATGGTAGCCCAGCGCGTCGGGTGGGAGGGATTGAAGGCAGTCAAAGAGGGGCATGTTTATATATTCGATGACAACCTGGTCAGCCGGCCTGGCCCGCGCCTTCTGGATGGCCTGGAAGCCATGGCCAGGCTGCTGCATCCGGAGCTGTTCAAATAAGCGCTCATCGATGAAGATCGGATTCAGAAATCATCCCTTCCTGGTTAACTTAAGCCTGCTGGCAGCAGCCCTGCTGTTGAGCGCCGCGGCTGGACCGGTTTTTATTCCACCGGGGGCGGTGAGCCGGATCCTGGCAGACCAGCTGCCAGGCATTGCACTGCAGCAAGACTGGCCACAGGCCTTTGAAACCATCCTGTTAAGAATACGCTTGCCGCACACCGCTCTCATGGCGCTGGCTGGGGCTGCGCTGGCAAGCAGTGGTGCGGCTTACCAGGGAGTGTTCCGCAATCCGCTGGCAGACCCTTACCTGATCGGAGTGGCCTCGGGTGCAGGCCTAGGTGCGGTAATCGCCATGTCGATACGCTGGCCTGCAGAATGGAGAGGTCTTTACCCCATACCGCTGGCTGCATTTATCGGGGCGGTGCTGACCATCGCCCTGGTTTACAGCATTGCCAGGGTTGGTCAAACCCTGCCGACGACGACGCTGATCCTGGCTGGCGTCGCTGTCAGCTCATTTGCAACCTCGCTCACTTCTTTCCTGATGTTTCGTTCCACCAGCGAGCTGCGCAGGGCGATTGGTTGGATGCTGGGTAGCTCGGTCCTGACCGGCTGGGAGCCGTTCCTCGCCGCCCTGCCCTATGCAGTAATCGGCATGGGTGCGCTGGTGATTTCTGGCCATGCACTAAATGTGCTGCAATACGGCGAAGAACAGGCCCAGCAGCTCGGTCTTTCTGCCGAGAGGGCCAAAGCGTTGATTCTCGTAGCAGCTTCGTTAACTACGGCGACAGCGGTGGCCTTCACTGGGATTATCGGTTTCGTCGGACTGATCGTGCCCCACTTCGTGCGCATTCTGTGGGGAGGGGACTACCGTCGTTTGCTGCCTCTATCGATCCTGGGAGGCGCATGGTTTCTTCTTATGGCTGACCTGCTGGCACGAACGCTGCTGGCACCGCAGGTTTTACCGGTTGGGATTGTGACCGCCCTGGCAGGTGCGCCGTTTTTCCTGTGGGTATTAAGGAGCGCAAAAGGCCAGGCGTTCTGGTGAAAAAGGCGGCAAGATGCTAGAGATCAATTCATTGACAGTCAATTTCGGAAAATTCACTGCCCTGGATAAGGTCACGCTGGATGTGAATCCAGGCGAGGTCCTGGCGATCATCGGTCCAAACGGCGCTGGGAAATCAACCCTGATACGGGCTGCCAGCGGCGTGATACCATCCAGAAGCGGGAGTATCTGCATCGGCGGGCAGGATATGAAGGGTCTTTCGACTTCAGAACGGGCACGTTACCTGGCTGTCGTACCGCAGGCGCGCAGCCTGCCGCCGGCTTTCACGGTCTATCAGACCATCCTGCTGGGTCGTACTCCTTATCTCGGCTGGCTCGGTCAGACCAAAGCACAGGACCACTTCCTGGCACAGCAGTCGCTCGAAAGAGTGGAACTGGGGAAGCTGGCTGAGAGGCGGGTCAGCGAGCTGTCAGGGGGTGAGCAGCAGCGCGTTCTACTGGCACGTGCGCTGGCACAGGGCGCGGAAGTCCTTCTTTTGGACGAGCCAACCACACACCTGGACCTGCACTACCAGGCACTGCTATTAAACTTGATTCGCCGGCTGGTGAGCGAAAACAACCTGAGCGTCATGATGGCATTGCATGATCTAAACCTGGCCGGATTGTACGCAGACCGTGTAGCCTTGCTGGTAGGTGGGAAGATACAGGCCAGCGGTTCGGCAAAGGAAGTCCTTACGGAAAAAAACCTGGCTGGAGTGTACAATATGCCAGTTCATGTGATCCCACATCCGGAATATGGCACCCCCCTGATTCTGCCGGATGGACACGGGATGACAGTTTCCCACTGACCTTCAAAATTCTCACATTGTCATTTTTTACAGCTGCGGCCTGTTAAAGGTTGACAAATCAACCGCCATCAGTATAATTATCGTTATATACAATTCAAGAGTATAAAGGTAGTATTTATGTATATAAAACAGGCGGATAGTCCACAGGGTACACGCGATCAGATTCTCTCGGTGGCAGCACGCTTGTTTTCTGAGCGTGGTTTCGCCAATGTCTCGATACGTGACATTTGCGATGTGGCCGGTGTCACACCTCCTACCATTTACCACTATTTCGGAAATAAAGACCGCCTGTTCCAGGCAGTTATCCGCAAAACTCTCAGCCTGAAGGATTTTCGCATCGCACTGCTCTCCGCCATCTCGGAGGAGAGCAATCCGGAAAACCAGCTGGCAGTTTTTATCAAGTTCTACCTGGTGCACTTTCCCCGGGGTTTCTTCAATCCAGGGATGTTCCTGCAGGACTCGACCAATTTATCGAACGTGAGCACTGAACGTGTGATGGAAGAATTTGAGGCCATCAACGACCTGGCCAGGAAAATTATCCAGGACGGCATCGCCAGCAAGGTTTTCAGAGGCCTGGACCTGGAGCTGACAAGTGTTTATTTAATGAACCTGCTGATGTCGTTCGTACTCGGAGAAGTCCACTATTATCAAAATTTAGATTTCAACCAAGCATCTGGACTGATCATCGATTTATTCTTTAACGGCGTTCACCAGAAAGATTTAGCCGAATATCAAGAAAGCTCAACCGCCCATGATGCTGCCTGATATCTTCCAACACTATCGAAACCAGATCGACATTGAACTGTCGAGCATCCTGGAGGGTTATCAGCTCCCTCTGTACGATATGCTGCGTTATCACCTTGGATACCTCGATGTCCATGGAAACCCATCCTCTCACAGCATCGGGAAAGCACTGCGTTCGACCCTATGCCTGATGGCCTGTGAAGCGGTCAGCGGTGATTTCCAGCGCGCTTTACCCGCGGCGGCGGCACTGGAGCTGGTTCATAATTTCTCATTGATTCATGACGATATACAGGACGGCGATCGTGAACGCCGTCACCGTCCGACCGTGTGGGCAATTCACGGCCAGCCGCAGGCGATCAATGCGGGCATGGCGATGCGTGTTCTGGCAAATGTGAGCATGATGCGCCTTAACGAGCACAGTGTACCTTCTGCAACACTTTTGCAGGCCATGGCATTATTGGATCAAACCAGTCTGAGGTTGATCGAAGGGCAGTACCTGGATTTGAGCTTCGAGCAGCGCCAGGACATCAGCACCGACGATTATCTTAACATGGTGAAATTAAAGACGGTTTCCTTGATCGCCTGTGCTCTCGAGCTGGGAGCGATGCTGGTTGTAGAGGATCGCTGCCTGGTTCAACCCCTGGTCAATTTCGGAATAAACCTGGGATTCGCATTCCAGCTGAGGGACGACATGCTCGGGATCTGGGGGGATCAGGGTGTTACCGGCAAGCCGGTAGGAAGCGACATTCTGCGCAGGAAGAAATCTTTTCCCGTTGTTTTTGCCTGGCAGAATTCAAACGACGGTGAAAGGGAAATCCTGTCCAGGCTATACCAACACGAACAGATAGACCAAGACGGAAAAGGTCAGGTGCTGCAAATCCTCGACAGAACTGAAGCGAGAAAACAGTCGCAGAAGCTGATCGACAAATACTGCCAGGATGCCAGGATGGAAATTGGACAGGCGCAGGTCAGTGCGACGGGACGCGCCTGTTTCACGGAATTGATTGAATTCCTGTCAAACCGCGAGTTTTAACAACAATTTAAGTTATCAAAATCAGACCTTTGGAGAGGTTCTTTTGCTCGTAATAATCAGTGCTTTGCGAGAAGAGCTGAAAGGCATCGAAAGGGATATGCTGGAGGCAACACACGCACCATTTGCCGGGGGGAGCATCTTCCGCGGCCAGTTTCAAGGAGCACCACTAGCCTGGGTGGTGTCCGGAGTCGGCATGCAAAAGGCACAATGGGCGACGGCTGAGATTCTGAAGGATTTTCAGGTGGAATTCCTTCTGGTTCTGGGTTTCGCAGGCAGCCTGTCACCGCAGCTTGGAATAGGGGACCTGGTTATTTGCGAGACGATGCGCTGCGAAGAAGCAGTTGATAGATCGTACCGATCGGATGCCGGGATGATTGAAATGGCTTCCAAAATTGAAGCCGGGCAATCCAGACGCATCTGGATCAAGGACTGTCTGACGGTGAACCGGGTACTCTCCACACCTCACCAGAAGCAGGAAATATCCAAAAGTTGGAACACCGATATCGTTGAAATGGAAAATTTCTGGATAGCCGAACATGTCAGCCGGAGCGGTGTGAGGTTCCTGGCTGTGCGTGCAATTTCGGATGGAACACAAGACACTCTACCTGAATTTATTAATATGCTGAATGCCGAGGGCAAGATGCCAGTGAAAAGTGGGCTGCAGCACTTCGCGGCGCATCCTCATGAAATTAAATTTCTGCCACGCCTTTATCAGAATGCACGCCTGGCGAGAAAAAGCCTGGTTGATTTCTTCCGTGCTTATTATCCACTGCTCCTCGCGGAAAGGGGAATGTCGAACTATGCTCACTGAAACAGTCCTGAATCTGGCCGAAACAAATATCCGTGAATTGAATCCGGATAAATTAGCTGAGGCAATCTTCAAGGCACAAACAAACTTGCTGGATTTGCAGCATCCGGATGGCTATTGGGTTGGTGATTTAGAAGCCGATGCCAGCGTTACGGCTGGCTACATTCCACTGATGTATTTCATGCAAGGAAAAGTGGATCAGGTCAGGGTTCGAAAAATCGTTCACTTTGTAAAAGGTAAACAGAATTCAGACGGCTCGTGGAGCGCATACCACGCGGGGGACGGAGATCTTAACGTCAGCATCCAGGTCTATTTTGGGCTGAAGCTGGCGGGTGTGAGCGCCTCCGAGCCTTTCATGCAGCTGGCGGCTGCTTTCATCCGATCAAAAGGTGGCGTCAGCCAGGCCAGTGTTTTCACCAAAATCTGGTTGGCCTTATTTGGGCAGTATAAATGGAGCGGCACACCTTCGGTTCCCCCTGAGATCATCCTGCTGCCGAACTGGTTATATTTCAACATCTATGAATTCGCCAGCTGGTCGCGTGAGACGATCATGGCGCTGGCTGTCGTCACAACCACCCGTCCGGTTTGCGAAGTACCGCCCAATTCAGGAATTGATGAACTCTACCTTGAATCGGAAGCCGAACGCAAGTACCGGGTGGGTAAAGCAAGCCGTTTTCTCAGCTGGCAGTCCTTCTTCCTGCTGCTCGACCGGATTTTCAAGATTTACGAACGCTCTCCGATCAAGCCTGGAAGGCAGTTGGCGATGCGGAAAGCTGAGCAGTGGATCGTGAGTCACCAGGAACCGGATGGCAGTTGGGGGGGCATCATGCTGCCGTGGATCTATTCGCTCTTTGCGCTCAAGAGCCTGGGATATACCCTGGAACAGCCAGTCATCCGGCTCGGAATGGCAGGTTTGGAAGGCTTCATTCTCGAAACTGAAGAGGATTTCATCCTGCAGCCAGCCGTTTCTCCGGTCTGGGACACGGCCTGGGCAGCTCTTGCGCTGCGTGAGTCCGGCTTACCTGCCGACCATCCTGAGCTCCAGAAGGCTGCCACCTGGATGCTGGACCAGGAGATCAGGGTGATTGGGGACTGGAAGATCAAGAACCCGGACACGATGCCGGGCGGCTGGGCATTCGAATTCGAGAATGATCTATATCCTGACCTGGACGACAGCGCCCTGGTTCCCAGAGCCCTATCGAGTATCCGGCTTTCTGAAGCACAGGAGAAGGAAAAGGCCCAGGCCATCCAACGCTGCATCGCATGGGTGCTCAGCATGCAGTCGAAAGACGGCGGCTGGGCTGCGTTCGATCGAGACAACGATATACAGTTCTTGAATTACGTGCCGTTTGCAGAATTCATGTCACCGCTTGACCCGACCTGCCCTGATGTGACGGCGCACATTATCGAAATGCTGGTGGACGAAGGCTCTCACCCCCAGGTGGTGCGGAAAGCAATCGAATACCTGAAGGACTCGCAAGAAGTGGATGGCGCCTGGTATGGAAGGTGGGGAGTAAATTACCTGTACGGCACAGGACTGACCCTGGCAGCGCTGGGAGCTGCGGGAGAAAATCCGCAGCAAGAAACGGTCCAGCGAGCAATTGACTGGTTGGTCTCTGTTCAGAATCCAGACGGAGGCTGGGGGGAGAGCTGCAAGACTTACGAGGATCCCAGCCAGCGCGGTTCTGGATCCAGCACTGCATCCCAGACCGCCTGGGCGGTGACAGGTCTGATCGGTGCTGGACGGTTGAATGCCCCTGAGACTCGTGGAGGCATTGAATACCTGTTGCAGACACAAGAGCCTGATGGCTCCTGGGAAGAAGCTGAAACAACCGGCACTGGGTTCCCGCGTGTTTTCTACCTGCGCTACGATCTCTACCGGAATTACTTTCCACTGCTGGCCCTGGCACGCTACAGAAATAGCTGGAAGGTTTTTGAACCGGGTGCTGGAAGTCAACCTGAACGAATTGAGGTGCGAAGATGATCTCTGACAAGCGAACCGAGTTACAGTCTGAATTCTCCTTCGGAGGATTCCAGGTCGAGAGTGTTCCTGATCCACTGACCGAAGACGCTCTGCGGATTCTCGAAACCACCAGCCGGACTTTTTACATCCCAATCAGCCGCCTGCCGGCTTTGTTATTGGCAGCAGTTGGTTCGGGATATCTTTGC
>Ga0209254_10004229_pt1 | contig 13152 bp, 12 predicted proteins | sample FrelakmetDIP11DI_FD_187148 | JGI IMG/M metagenome (GOLD analysis project Ga0209254, IMG submission 187148) | Freshwater lake sediment microbial communities from the University of Notre Dame, USA, for methane emissions studies - DIP11 DI (SPAdes)... | ecosystem: Environmental > Aquatic >...
CGTCGTGCTGGTGGCGCGCTCCGACGGCGTGGTCGCCGCCGACGTGCGCCCGCTGGTGCGCCTGTCGGTCACAGTCATCGCCGAGCAGAAGGGCCGCCGCGAGATGGGCTCGGGCGGTGGCGGCGGCCGCTTCGGCTTGGCTTACTTCACGGACGCGCAGATTGCCGAGTACGTGGACGACGCGGTCAAGGCCGCGCTGACCAACCTGGACGCCCGCCCGGCCCCGGCCGGCGAGATGACCGTGGTACTCGGCCCAGGCTGGCCCGGCATCCTGCTGCACGAGGCCATCGGCCACGGCCTTGAAGGTGATTTCAACCGCAAGGGCTCCAGCGCCTTCAGCGGGCGCATCGGCCAGCGCGTGGCAGCCAAAGGGGTGACGGTGCTCGACGACGGCACGATCAGCGACCGGCGCGGCTCGCTCAACGTGGACGACGAAGGCCATGCCAGCCAGCGCAATGTGCTGATCGAGGACGGCATCCTGAAGGGCTACATCCAGGATTCGATGAACGCCCGGCTCATGGGGGTCAAGCCCACCGGCAACGGCCGGCGCGAAAGCTACGCCCATGTGCCGATGCCGCGCATGACCAACACTTACATGCTCGGCGGCGAAAAGGATCCGAAGGAAATCGTCGCCAGCATCAAGAAGGGCCTGTACGCCACCAACTTCGGCGGCGGGCAGGTGGACATCACCTCGGGCAAGTTCGTGTTCAGTGCCAGCGAAGCCTTCTGGGTGGAAAACGGCAAGATCCAGTACCCGGTGAAGGGCGCAACGATCGTCGGCAGCGGCCCGGAGTCGCTCAAGAAGGTCACCATGATCGGCAACGACATGAAACTCGACAGTGGCGTCGGCACCTGCGGCAAGGAGGGCCAGAGCGTGCCGGTGGGCGTGGGCCAGCCGACCTTGCGCATCGAAGGCCTGACCGTGGGCGGTACCGCTTGACCGCTTGCCCCGGAGCGCGTAAGGCGTCTGTCAACGGTCCTGTGCTACATTCGTCCCTTATGCAGTCGCGTTCCGCTTCCTATTTTTATTTTTGGTTCTCAGTCCCCGGCGGACGAGAGGCGAGCGCGTAAGCACCCCAACCCCTCACTGAAAACCGCCGGAGCCCCACAGCCCGGCGGTTTTTTCATGCCCCATCCAGATTCGATCCATTTTGCAAGGAGCCTCCGATGAACACCAAAGCCAATCCGTCCAGCGATGCCTGGGTCCAGCGCCACGTCGACAGAACCAGCCAGACCGACGACGCACGCATCAAGGACATCACCGTGTTGCCCCCTCCTGAACATCTGATCCGCTTCTTCCCGATCAGCGACACGCCGGTGGAGGCGCTGATCACCGGTACCCGCAAGGCGATCCACAACATCATGGCTGGCAAGGACGACCGCCTGCTGGTGGTGATCGGCCCGTGCTCGATCCACGATCCGGCCGCCGCCATCGACTACGCGCGGCGCCTTAAGCCGCTGCGCGACCGTTATGCCGACACACTGGAGATCGTCATGCGCGTGTACTTCGAAAAGCCGCGCACCACCGTGGGCTGGAAGGGGCTGATCAACGACCCCTACCTGGACGAGAGCTACCGCATCGACGAGGGCCTGCGCATCGCGCGCCAGCTGCTCATCGAGATCAACCGCCTGGGCCTGCCCGCCGGCAGCGAGTTTCTCGACGTGATCTCGCCCCAGTACATCGGCGACCTGATCGCCTGGGGCGCGATCGGCGCGCGCACCACCGAGAGCCAGGTGCACCGCGAGCTGGCTTCGGGCCTGTCGGCACCCATCGGCTTCAAGAACGGCACCGACGGCAACATCCGGATTGCCACCGATGCCATTCAGGCCGCGGCGCGCGGCCACCACTTTTTGTCGGTGCACAAGAACGGCCAGGTCGCGATCGTGCAGACCAACGGCAACAAGGATTGCCACGTCATCCTGCGTGGCGGCAAGGCGCCCAACTACGACGCGGCCAGCGTGGCAGCCGCCTGCAAGGAGCTTGAAGCCAGCAAGCTGCCGGGCACGCTGATGGTGGACTGCAGCCACGCCAACAGCTCGAAGCAGCACGAGCGCCAGGTCGATGTGGCGCGCGACATCGCGGCGCAGGTGGCGGGCGGGTCGCACCGTGTCTTCGGACTGATGGTGGAAAGCCACATCAATGCGGGCGCACAGAAGTTCGCGGCCGGTAAGGACGATGTGCACAAGCTCGAATACGGCAAGAGCATCACCGATGCCTGCATCGGCTGGGACGACTCGCTGACCGTGTTGCAGGTGCTGGCGGATGCGGTGAAAGCGCGTCGCAGCCGCTGAAACCGGGCCAAAGCCGATTACAGTATCGGGATATCAGATTGACCACAGATCCAGAGGTAAACCATGCGCAGTGAAGTCAGGGTGCTGATCGACGAACGTCAGGAATTCACATTCGAGCTGGCCGGCGTGGAGCCCATGGCCCATGACCTGGCGCGCTGGTGGCTGGACGACCAGTTCACCCAGATGGGCTGCGAGCCTCTTCGCGCGACCGGCAAGCTGCTGCTGGCCGACAAGGTGCTGGTGGTGGCCCAGGCCGGTGGCGCCAAGCTGCTGGCGGACCCGAAATGGGGCCATGATTTCGCCCGCGCCGCCAGCGCGGCGCTGGACAAACCGGTGATCACGGTGGATCTGGCGACGATGACTGTGTCGTACTGATACCAGCGGTCATTCGGAAGAAATTCCGACGATTCCATTGTCAAATGGTCACTTCCAGCGATCGATAAGGAAGTGAATACCGGCGTCGAAACCGCCCGCATCTTCCTGGCGCTGTGGCCCGACAGCTTGTCACGCGCTGGACTGGCCCGCTGCCGCGATGCCTGGCGCTGGAACGACGGGGCCGAAGTGGTGCCGACCGGTCAGTTGCACCTGACGCTTCATTTCATTGGCAGCTTTCCCAGTGACCGCCTGCCGCAGCTGGCGCAGTCGCTCCAGGTGGCATTTGATCCTTTTGACCTGGCGCTGGAGCGGCATGAACTGTGGCCGCGCGGTATTGCGGTGCTGCGCCCCGGCGAAGTGCCAGCGGGTTTGCGAAGCCTGCGTGCGGCGCTGGGCGATATCTTGCGCGCACAAGGTCTGCCGGTGGAGGCACGGGAATACCGCCCGCATGTGACTCTGGCCCGCCGCGCCGAGGGTTCGGTTCCACCGGTGCAGGCCCCTGGTCTGCGCTGGCGGATCGCCGCTTGCGTGCTTGTGGAGTCGGTGCCGGGCGCGGGCTACCGAGTATTGCGGAACTACACCGCCAGTTAGGCAGAAGACTGGCCGATTCCCACCGTCAAATGGTCATTGACTGCTATTACTTTCGGAGTGAATCCAGCAACCGGGCGTGCACCCCACCAAAGCCGCCATTGCTCATGCACAGGATGTGATCGCCGGGCCGGGCGGCGGCGCGGACTTGCGCGACGAGCGCGTCGATGCTGGCGGCCACCTGTGCACGTTCGCCCATGGGGGCGAGCACGGCGCGCGCGTCCCAGTCCAGGCCGCCGGTGTGGCAAAACGCCAGGTCGGCATCGTCCAGGCTCCCGGGCAGCTGGGCTTTCATGGTGCCCAGCTTCATGGTGTTGCTGCGCGGCTCGAACACGGCAAGGATGCGCGCCGCTTTGCCGATCTGGCGCCGCAGGCCGTCCAGCGTGGTGCGGATGGCCGTGGGGTGGTGGGCGAAGTCGTCGTAGACGGTGATGCCATGGACCGTGCCGCGCACTTCCATGCGCCGCTTGACGTTCTGGAAGCTGCCCAGCGCCTGCGCAGCGACGGCGGGCGACACGCCGACATGCGACGCTGCGGCAATCGCTGCCAGCGCGTTGAGCTGGTTGTGCACACCGCCCAGCGACCATTGGACAGTGGCGACGCGCGCACCTCGCTCCAGCACGTGGAAGTGGCCTGGTTCGCCCTCGGCGGTGAAATCGCTCACCGCGCTGCCGAAGCTTCGCACCTCGCTCCAGCAGCCTGCGTGCAGCACGCGGGTCAGGCTTTCTTCAAGACCGTTGACAACGACGCGACCGCTTGACGGGACCGTGCGCACCAGATGGTGAAACTGGCGCTCGATGGCGGCCAGGTCGTCGAAAATGTCGGCGTGATCGAACTCGAGGTTGTTCAGGATGGCCGTGCGCGGGCGGTAGTGCACGAACTTGCTCCGTTTGTCGAAGAAGGCGGTGTCGTACTCGTCGGCTTCGATCACGAAGAACGGGTGGCGGGGCGGTTGTGCGCCCGGCTCCGTGTCCCCCGCCTGCTGCGCAGGCTCCTCCTTGACCTGCGCCGGACGCGCAACCTCCCCTGCTGGCGTGAGCGCCGCCGGGCCGCCCCAAGGCGCGAGGGCCCCCTCGGGGGGCAGCGAACCACGCGCAGCGGGGAGCGTGGGGGCCACATGCCCCAGGCGGGCGGAGACGCCGAAATTCACCGGAACGCCGCCCACAAGAAATCCCGGCTGCAGCCCAGCTTTTTCCAGGATCCAGGCCAGCATGGAGGTGGTCGTGGTCTTGCCGTGGGTGCCGGCCACTGCCAGCACGTGGCGACCTTGCAGCACGTGCTCGGCCAGCCATTGCGGGCCGCTGGTGTAGGGCGCTCCAGCGTCGAGGATGGCTTCCATCAGCGGGAACTTCGGTGCGCCGTCGGGCAGCCGTGCGCGGCTGACCACGTTGCCGATCACGAACACGTCGGGCCTGAGCGCCATCTGGGAGGCGTCGAAGCCCTCGATCAGCTCGATGCCCAGGGCGCGCAACTGGTCGCTCATGGGCGGGTAAACGCCGGCGTCGCAGCCGGTCACGGTGTGCCCGGCCTCGCGGGCCAGCGCCGCAAGCCCTCCCATGAAAGTGCCGCAAATGCCGAGAATGTGGATGTGCATGAGTCGATTCTAGGCAGTTTTTAAGCTTTTTTGGCCTGATCCCAGCGTCGAATGGCTATGAACAGCTATTGAAAAGATAGCTATCGGTGAGCAACCTTCCCCGGGAACAACTATCTCTTGCGGAGTGGTTCGGTGCGCGCTTTCAGGATGGAAAGCGCTCGCGCAGCTTGAGCTTCCAGAACTTGCCTGTCGAGGTTCGCGGCACGGCGTCGATGGTCTCGTAGCGCTCGGGCAGCTGCCACTTGGCAAAGTGTTTCTGCAGCAGCAGCGCGTTCAGTTCGCCGGGTGTGGCCGTCTGGCCCGTCTTGAATACCACACAGGCCAGTGGTCGCTCGCTCCATTTCTCATCGGGGATGGCGATCACGGCCGCCTCGGCCACCGACGGGTGGGCCATCAGCGCGTTTTCCAGGTCCACCGAGCTGATCCACTCGCCACCCGACTTGATCAGGTCCTTGGTGCGGTCGCTGATCTTGACGAAGCCCAACGCATCCACACTGGCCACGTCGCCGGTGCGCAACCAGCCATCGGGGGTGAACTTGTCTTCAGTCACCGGTACTTCATGGTAGCTTCCGGTGATGAAGGGCCCGCGCACCTGCATTTCGCCCACGCTCGTGCCGTCCCAGGGCTGATCGACGCCGTCGTCGCCGCGCACGCGCAGGTCCACCAGCGGCACCGGCACGCCGGCCATGGCGGCGCGCCGGTAGCGCTCGTCCATGGGCACGTCGCGCAGCTCCGCCTTCGGGTAGGAAATGGTGCACACCGGCGAGGTCTCGGTCATGCCCCAGCCTTGCAGGATCCAGATGCCGTGCCGGTCAAACGCGCGGATCAGCGATTCGGGAACGGCCGCGCCTCCCACCAGCGAGCGCATGCCGGCCGGCAGTTTCCAGCGGCCGTGGTTCGGCGAGGCCGGGTCCAGCGCCGCGTCATAGGCCTGGATCAGGCTCATCCAGATCGTCGGCACGCCCAGCGACAGCGTGGGTGGCTCCAGGGTAATGAGGTCCAGCAGGTCGTCCGGGTGCAGGTGCGGCCCCGGGAAGACGAGCTTCACGCCCATCATCACCGCGCCGTAGGGCATGCCCCAGCTGTTGGCGTGGAACATGGGCGTCACGGGCATCACCACGTCGGTGCCACGCAAGCCCCAGAAGTCGCCCAGGCTGGCCACCAGCGTGTGCAGGAGGGTGGAGCGGTGCGAATACGCCACGCCCTTGGGCCGGCCGGTGGTGCCGGAGGTGTAGCACAGGGCCACGGGGTCGTTCTCGTCATGGTGGGCATAGTGGAAGTCGTCGGGGTCCGCGGTGGCGAGCAGGGCCTCATAGTCGGTGAACTCGGGCGGGACCGGCGCGCCGGAGAATGGAAAGACGATGACTTTCTCGAAGGCGTGCAGGTGCGCGAACTGGCGGTACAGCGGCAGCAGCGCGTCGTCGATCACCAGAAAACGGTCCTTCGCGTCGGCGGCGATCCAGCCGATCTCGTCGGGCGACAGGCGCAGGTTGAGGGTGTGCATCACCCCGCCGGCCGCCGGGATGCCGAAGTAGCACTCCAGGTGGGCATGGTGGTTCCAGCACAGCGTGGCGACGCGGTCGCCCTTTTGCAGCCCCAGCGCCTGCAAGGCGGACGCCAGCCCGCGCGTGCGGCGGTACCAGGCGCCGAAACTATGTCGGGCCAGGGACTTGTCGGGTCTGCGGGAGACGATCTCGGTGGAAGGAAACAGGGTGCCAGCCCGCTCGAGCAGATGATTGAGCGAGAGCGGCACGTTCATCATGGTGCTTTTCAAGGGGTGCGCCTCCGGAGGGTTTTCCTCACTTTACGGGTTGCGGACCGGGCAATCAATGCAGAATCCCCGCATGGACAGCCAGAAAGCAGAAATCGCCGCCACTGCGGCACGCATGGTCGTGGAGGAGGGGCTGGAATACGGCCCCGCCAAACGCCGCGCGGTGAGGCAACTCGGGCTGTCCGCGCGGTCGGCTCTGCCAGGCAATGACGAGGTTGAGGCTTCGGTGGTTGATTACATCGAACTGTTTTGCGCCGATACCCAGCCGGGTGAACTTGCGGCGTTGCGCAAGCTGGCCTTGCTGTGGATGGAGCGGCTGGACCTGTTCCGCCCCCATCTGGGTGGCGCCGTGTGGCATGGGACGGCAACGCGTCTGTCAGACATTTACATCCAGTTGTTCTGTGATGACCCCAAATCGGCGGAAATTGCGCTGATTGATCGCAACGTTGACTACGAGCCACGCACGGTTGCCGGGTTTCATGGCGCGCCGGTCGAGGCGCTGAGCCTGCACAGTCCCTGTGCCGAGCTCGGTGAGACCGTGGGCGTGCACCTGATGGTCTACGACCACGATGACCTGCGCGGCGCCTTGCGGCTCGATGCGAAAGGGCGCCGGCCGCGTGGTGACTTGGCTGCTGTACGGGCCCTGTTTGAGGCATGATGACGACATGAAAGAGACTTTGTCAGCGCAACCTGAAGCCGCCCAGCCTGCGGCGACTTCAAGCCGGCGCAGCGCCTTGCTGGGGGGTGTGGGCGTGCTGGCCGCGCTGGGCGGCGCCGCACTGGCTTGGTGGCGGCTGCAACCGCACGAAGTGGGCCCAGGCACGCTGGGTGACGGTGGTGCCCTTTGGGCGCAGACTTTCCCGACACCGGGTGGCGGCGAACTGGTCATGGAGTCGCTGCGGGGCAAGCCCTTGCTGATCAACTTCTGGGCGACCTGGTGCCCGCCCTGCGTGGAGGAGTTGCCGCTACTCGATCGCTTCTACCGTGAAAATGTCGCCAACGGCTGGCAAGTCGTCGGTTTGGCAATTGACCAGCCCAGCGCGGTGCGTACGTTTCTGCAGAAAACGCCTTTGAGTTTTCCGATCGGACTGGCCGGACTGGGAGGCACCGAGTTGGCAAAATCGTTGGGCAACCTGGTCGGGGGCCTGCCTTTTACCGTGGTGCTTGGGTCGCAGGGGACGGTTTTGCACCGTAAAATGGGCCTGGTGTCTGTTGCCGACCTCACGCTCTGGCGTTCGCTGAAATAGGGCGTCCGGGCGAAGTAAAATTCTTCTTTCCGCTTTGGGAATTTGTAAATTAACAGAAATTGATACAAATACAGGGGGCATTGGGAGAAGTTGCTCGAATTTAGGTTAGATTCGGCGGTTCCCCGTAGCCCTTTGCTGGAGACCCCATGGACTTGCGAAAACTGAAAACCTTGATCGACCTTGTGTCGGAATCAAATGTCTCTGAACTCGAGATTACGGAAGCTGAAGGAAAGGTTCGCATCGTCAAAGGCGGTGGCGCCGTGGTACAGCCTTTGGCCAGCCCCATGGCACCTGCGACACCGGCGCTGGCGCCTTCGCCTGTGGCAGCGGTCGTGCCCGTGGTCGAAGCCGAGCCGCCCACCTCCGGACATGTCGTCAAGTCGCCCATGGTGGGGACTTTCTACCGCGCGGCCAGCCCGGGTGCCAAGTCTTTTGTGGAAATCGGCAGTCAGGTCAAGGAGGGCGAGACCATCTGCATTATTGAGGCGATGAAGATTCTCAACGAGATCGAGTCCGACAAGGCGGGCACGGTCACGCAGATTCTGGGTGAAAACGGGCAGGCCGTGGAGTACGGACAGCCTCTTTTTGTCATCGAATAAGCGCCGATCCACGACTCCACCGCAGCGTTCAGCATGTTCAAGAAAATACTTGTCGCCAACCGGGGGGAAATCGCCCTGCGAATCCAGCGCGCCTGCCGCGAACTGGGCATCAAGGCCGTGATGGTCTACTCCGAGGCGGACCGGGAGGCCAAGTACGTCAAGCTGGCCGAAGAGGCTGTCTGTATTGGCCCGGCATCCTCCACGCTGAGTTACCTCAACATGCCGGCCATCATCTCGGCGGCCGAAGTGACGGATGCCGAGGCGATTCACCCCGGTTACGGTTTCCTGAGCGAAAACGCCGATTTCGCCGAGCGGGTGGAGAAAAGCGGGTTCCAGTTCATCGGCCCGTCGCCCGAGTCGATCCGGATCATGGGCGACAAGGTGTCTGCGAAACAGGCCATGATCCGTGCGGGGGTGCCCTGCGTGCCGGGGTCGGAAGGCGAACTGCCTGACGACCCGGTACAGATCCGCCGCATCGCCAGGACAGTGGGTTACCCGGTCATCATCAAGGCCGCGGGCGGCGGCGGCGGGCGGGGCATGCGCGTGGTGCACACCGAAGCCGCATTGATCAATGCGGTGCAGATGACCAAGGCCGAGGCCGGCGCGGCTTTCGGCAATCCGGCGGTGTACATGGAGAAGTTTCTCCAGAATCCGAGGCACATCGAAATCCAGATCCTGGCCGATAAATACAAGAACGCGGTGTACCTCGGCGAACGCGACTGTTCCATGCAGCGCCGCCACCAGAAGATCATCGAGGAGGCGCCCGCGCCAGGCATCCCGCGCAAGCTGATCGAGCGCATCGGCGAGCGCTGCGTGGCGGCGGTCAAGAAGATCGGTTACCGCGGGGCCGGGACCTTCGAGTTCCTGTTCGAAAATGGCGAGTTCTATTTCATCGAGATGAACACCCGCGTGCAGGTCGAGCATCCGGTAACAGAGTTGATTACTGGCGTGGACATCGTTCGCACGCAAATCATGGTGGCGGCGGGCGAGAAGCTGCCTTTCACGCAACGCCAGATCCAACTCCGCGGCCATGCCATCGAATGTCGCGTAAATGCCGAGGATGCCTACAAATTCACGCCGTCGCCGGGGCGGATAACGATGTGGCACGTTCCGGGCGGGCCGGGCGTGCGTGTGGATTCGCATGTGTATACCAACTACTTCGTGCCTCCCAACTACGACTCCATGATCGGCAAGATCATCGTGCACGGCGATACGCGCGAGCAGGCATTGGCTCGCATGCAGACGGCGTTGCTGGAGACCGTGGTTGAAGGCATCAAGACCAATATTCCCTTGCATCGCGAGTTGATGGTGGATGCCAAGTTCATGACAGGTGGCACCAATATTCACTATCTTGAAGAGTGGCTGAGCCACCGTGCGCGATGATGCGCCGGGTCATTTGCGAAGATATCCGTCGTGTTTGAACTCAGCTTGATGTGTCCGGAAGACCGGGTCGAGTTGCTTGGCGACGCACTTGACGAGCTGGAGGCACTCAGCGTTTCAGTCGAGGATGCCGACGCGCAGACCGATGCTGAGCAGGCCCTGTTTGGCGAGCCGGGCATGCCGCCACCGAAGGGCGGCTGGCAACGATCGCGCATGCTGGCGATGTTTGCCACGAAGTCGGACGCCGACGAAGCTGCAACGCTGCTGGCCGCGCAGGATTTTTTCGACGGCTGCAAAGTGCTTGGCGTGACCGCCGTCCCCGACCAGGACTGGGTGCGGCTGACGCAGTCGCAGTTCGCGCCGGTCCAGGTCACCCCCGATTTCTGGATCGTTCCGACCTGGCACGAGGTGCCGGCGCAGGCGCGACAGTTCATCCGGCTCGATCCTGGGCTGGCGTTTGGCACGGGGACCCATCCCACGACTCGAATGTGCCTGCGCTGGATCGCAAGCCAGCCGGGGTTGCCTGGACGGGTGCTCGACTACGGTTGCGGCTCGGGAATTCTGGCGATCGGCGCAGCAAAATTCGGTGCATTGGACATAGACGCTGTGGACATCGACGAGGCGGCAGTCGAGTCCACGCGCCTGAACGCCCAGGCCAATGGCGTTCGACTCAGTGCCGGGTTGCCTGATGCAGCGGCCGGTCTTTACCAGACAGTACTGGCCAATATCCTGGCCACGCCGCTCAAGGTGCTTGCGCCCCTGCTGTGTGCCCATGTGGCGGAAGGGGGCTCGCTGGTGCTGGCCGGCATTCTTGAGCGCCAGGCCGATGAACTCAAGGCGGCCTATGCGCCCTATCTCAAGCTGGATGTGAGTGACAGCGAAGACGGCTGGATCCTGATGACGGCCCGGCGCTGAACGCTTGGCCCGAGGGCGGTTGGGCAGACTCTACAATCTGATGCACATGAGCCTGATCACACGCTGCCCCGCCTGCGGAACGATGTTTAAGGTCGTACCGGACCAGCTCAGGATTTCCGAGGGTTGGGTGCGTTGCGGGCAATGCAGTGAGGTGTTTGATGCGGGCGTGCACATGCAGACCCTGGGTGTGCGGCCCGAAGCTGTGCGGGCTTTCGCAAACGAGCTGCCGCACGAAAATACCACCCATGCAAGCACTGCGGCCGACCGTGCTGCCGAGGCTTTCTTCGCGCTTGATCTAGGCGGTGAACGGCCGGTTGTGGATCCGGTCGAACCGCAGTCATACGAACTTGAGGTGCCCGACTCGACCTTGGATACGCCGGTGTCCAGCGGGCCCATGCTCGTAAGTCCAGCGGTGCTGCCGGAGTCCGTCCAAGGCGAAGCTGACGTGCCGGAGGCAATGCCCCAGTCCGGCCCGGAACTGCCGGACGGATCGGCGACATCGGCACCGTACGCGGAGGACAACCTGTCTTTTGTGCAGGATGCCCGCCGCAAAGCCTACTGGAGCCGACCGAAGGTGAGGTTGTTGATGGTCCTGCTGGTGCTGCTGCTTACATTGGCACTGGCGCTCCAGCTGGCTTACCATGAGCGCGACCGGCTCGCTGCGATCGAGCCTCAACTCAAACCCTGGCTGGAACGGCTGTGTGTTCCTCTCGGGTGCACCATCTCGGCCCCCCGGCTGATTGAGTCGGTGGTGATCGACAGTTCGGCGTTCAGCAAGTTGCGCACCGACGTGTTCCGTCTCAGTTTCACGATCAGGAATTCGTCTGGCATCGAGGTGGCGACGCCTGCGGTGGAAGTCACTCTGACAGACACGCAGGATCAGGTGGTCGTCCGTCGAGTCCTCCTTCCTCCAGAGATGGGTGCCGCTGTGGTGCTCCCTCCCCGAGGTGATTGGAGTGCCGCAATTTCTCTCAGCATGGATGGCCAGGGCGAGGGCGCACGTGTCGCCGGCTATCGGCTCGTGGCGTTTTATCCCTGATTTTCATTTTCGCTGACTCAAACTAGAAAAACTTATGGCTTCTTTGATTTGTGGTTCCCTGGCCTTCGACACCATCATGACTTTCGAGGGGCGCTTTGCCGAGCAGATCCTGCCGGACCAATTGCACATCCTCAACGTATCTTTTCTTGTGCCCGGCTTGCGCCGGGACTATGGCGGGTGCGCCGGCAATATTGCCTACAGCCTGAAGGCACTTGGCGGCACACCCCTGCCCATGGCCACGTTGGGGACAGATGGGGCGGATTACCTGCAGCGGATGGAGACGCTGGGCATCAGCACCGAGTTTGTGCGGGAGGTTCGCGACAGTTACACGGCGCAGGCGATGATCATGACCGACCGGGACAACAATCAGATCACCGCCTTTCACCCCGGGGCCATGATGCAGGCGCATGTCACGCGGATTGAAGCGCGCAGCGATATCAAGCTCGGCATCATCTCGCCAGACGGCCGCGATGCCATGCTGCAGCACGCCGCACAGTTCGTGGCGGCGGACATACCCTTTGTGTTCGATCCCGGGCAGGGACTGCCGATGTTCGACGGACCCGAACTGGCAGGCTTTGTCCAGCAGGCGACATGGGTCACGGTCAATGACTATGAAGGCAAGATGCTGTGCGATCGCACCGGCTGGAGCCTTGCGGATATCTCACTTCGAGTGAAGGGTTTGGTAGTCACTCTGGGTGCCGAAGGGTGCGAAGTCTGGGTAGACGGTTCCAGGACGCATGTGCCACCTGTCAAGCCCGTCGCTGTCGTTGATCCAACCGGTTGTGGGGATGCCTGGCGGGGCGCCTTGCTGCATGGCCTGGAACAGGGTTGGGCGCTCCCCGAGTGCGCTGCATTGGGCAATCGGATGGGTGCGCTCAAGATTGCGCAGCGCGGACCGCAGAATTACACCGTTGAATTGAACGGGTAGGTGCCGGCCTTCCGGAAGTGACAAAAAAACCCGGTACCTTTCGGCACCGGGTTTTGCTCGGGCAAACTGGCCGAGTTCAGGGTTTGCTTGCCGTTGGAAACGGCCATGCAGCCTGTGGGTTCAGCTTGGTCTGCGCGACGGGGGCAGCAGCGGCGGGGGCAGCGGGTGCTTTCGCGGCTTTCTTCGCGGCCGGCTTCTTGGCTGCTTTCTTGGCTGCGGGCTTTTTGGCCGCGACGGCCTTCTTGACAGCCTTTTTGACGGCCGCTACTTTCTTTGCGGCAGCCTTCTTCGCTGGTGCAGCCTTCTTCGCTGGTGCAGCCTTCTTCGCCGGTGCAGCCTTCTTCGCCGGTGCAGCCTTCTTCGCCGGTGCAGCCTTCTTCGCCGGTGCGGCCTTCTTCGCCGGTGCGGCCTTCTTCGCCGGTGC
>Ga0209254_10004230_pt1 | contig 13152 bp, 10 predicted proteins | sample FrelakmetDIP11DI_FD_187148 | JGI IMG/M metagenome (GOLD analysis project Ga0209254, IMG submission 187148) | Freshwater lake sediment microbial communities from the University of Notre Dame, USA, for methane emissions studies - DIP11 DI (SPAdes)... | ecosystem: Environmental > Aquatic >...
CTCGCCAAACGTTGCCCTCGGCCGCGTCGCCCTCGCGTGGGGAGCCATCCGCTGCCCATGACGCAATGAACAGAACGCTGCGTCCGTCTGGCGCGAAATGCGGCGCGGTGGCGTCCTTCCCGCCCGTGAAGGGCGCTTCGACCGGCTCGGTCCAGGCGCCGTTGACCAGGCGGGTCAGATAGATGTGGTGGTCGCTGTAGTCCGGCTGGTGGCGGCCAAACAGGATGACCTGCCCATCGGGGCTGCGGGTGAGCCAGGCCTCGTCGCCTGGCTGATCGACCGTGGCCGGAAGTTCGGCCCAGTTGATTTCCGGGGCAGGGGGCGCGGGCGGCGCAGCCGGCGAGCAAGCGGCTGGCACAAGCAATAGGGCTGCGGCGAGGCGGGTTCTCAACATGGGTGGCGCTCCGGCAAGTCCGCGGATTGTACGTTCAAGGCTCCTGGCCTGATCGACATTTCAGCGACTCTTCAGGCAGTCAAGGGATGATCCGCTCCAGCAGCCACTCCTGGATGAGGGCAGGGCGCGTGGGTGCGAGTGTCAGGGATCCCTGAATCCGCCCATGGTCGCAACGCCAGGTGAAGTCACCCGACAAAGTTCCGGTCGCCGTGACAGGAGCGGTTGTCTCACACTCTCCGACTTCGGCTTTGAGTTTCGCAAGTTCGCGTGACCATCCATCTGCGTCGCGATCGAGCAGGAAATTCATCGCGAGATGTTCCCGTGCGGTGGTGACGTCGCCTGATTGGTACATTGCCCCGGCCGTACGATAGGCCGATTCCAGGTCCGCGCTGATCGGCAACTCGCGCTCATTCCCCAGCAACCCCGCGCTGTTGAGCGCAATGGCCGCATCCCACACCGCGACGGAAGGGCCGGCGTAGGTGCGATTCGCGAACGCAAATATCCCGATGCCGCGATCAGGCAGAAGCAGTACATGAGATCCGTATCCGGGATAGCCACCGCTGTGACTGACCGTCAAACCGAGATCGTCGTCGATCGCCACCTGCATGCCCATGCCGTAGGTTGCAGGCTGGCGACTGGCGGCGGTGCCGGTACGGGCAGCGCGATCGCGCAGGCGGGGGTAGTTTGATCCCTGCACAAGCTCTCGTACGGTCGCACGGCGCACGGGACCGCTGTCCACTCCGTCGCGCGGCGGCCACGCTGAGAGAAGAAAGTTCACCCATCTCGCATAGTCGTTGGCAGATGTCTGCAGCCCGCCCATCGCGCCGAATGCGCCCGGACCCAGCGTAGGCTCGAGACGCCATTGGTTGTCTTCCCAGCGATAGCCGAGCGCCCGTTGATCCCGCGGTGCCTCCTCGGCCATGAACCCGGAAGCATTCATGCCAAGGGGCTGCAGCAGCGTGCGAGTGATCGTCGCGGCGTAAGGTTTTCCGGAGACATTCGTGATGATGCGGCCGAGGATTGCATAGCCGAGGTTCGAATACTCGTAGCGGGTGCCGGGCACACTGGTGAACGGCACGCCGTCGCGAAGCAACAGGGTGAATTCGTCCTCCGGCAGCGGCGTCTGGCGATCACCCCATGGATCATCGGTTACGAATCCGCCCGTGTGATTCAACAGTTCACGCACCCGGATCGGCGGTGAATCATCGGTCGGGTAATTCCAGCTGCGCAACTCGGGGACGTATTCGGCAGCCGGTGCGTCGAGACGCAGCAGGCCGTCGTCGCGCAGCTTCAGGACGGTCAGCGCAGTAAACGCCTTGGTCATCGACGCGACGCGAAACAGCGTGTCGGCGGTGACGGGGCGCGTCGATTCGGTGTCCTGGATCCCGAACGCTGCCACGTGAACGAGGCGGCCGTCAGCGACGATGCCGTAGACGATGCCCGGGATGTGTGCGTCGAGGCGGAACTTCTCGACGATCTGGTCGGCGCTTGCAAACTTCGTCGGGGAGGCACTTGCAGTCTCCGGTAGCTGAGCCGTCGCCGGCGCTGCGAAACTCAGCATGAGTGCGAGAAATTTGCAAGAGCGATTCATGAATGCCTCCAGTGATGCGTCACTTGCGTTGCAGTGATTCAGTAACTTCCAGCCAGCTGGTTTCAGTGCTGTCCAGGTCATGTTTCAGCTTGCTTTGCTGCTCAAGCAGCTCACGCAGGCGTGATTTGTTCGCGATTTCGTAGATATCCGCGGCGGCCAGTTGCAGCTCAGTTTCTTGTTGCTGTTTTTGAATGCTGGCAAGTTGTTTATCCAGCCTGGCCAACTCGGTTTTCAGCTTTGAGCTTGGACTGCGTCGCGCTACAGCGGCAGGTTTGGCCTTGACGGCTTTCACCGGCTTATCGACCGCTTCTCTCGGATTGGCGGCAGCCCACTTGGCATAGTCGTCCAGATCGCCATCGAAGGGTATGGCACGGCCATCGGCAACCAGATAGAACTCATCGATCACGGTGCGCAGCAGATGCCGATCATGCGACACCATCACCACGGCACCGGAGTAGTCCTGCAGTGCGAGCGCCAGCGCCTGGCGCATTTCCAGATCCAGGTGATTGGTGGGCTCATCCAGCAACAGCAGGTTGGGTCGCAGATAAGACAACAGTGCCAGTACCAGGCGCGCCTTCTCGCCACCGGAAAATGGGCCGATCGCTTCAAACACGCGATCACCACGAAAGCCAAAGGTGCCAAGGAAGTCGCGCAGTTCCTGTTCCGTGGCTTTGACCGCTGCGGGGCCGCTTAGGCTGCGCAGGTGCTGCAGGGGTGAGTCCCCTTCCTTGAGCTGTTCCAGTTGATGTTGCGCGAAGTAGCCCATGCGCAAATCCCTGGCTTCCACGCGTTCACCACTCAGTGCAGGCAGTTCACCCGCCAGCAGCTTGATGACGGTGGACTTGCCCGCACCGTTGTGGCCCAGCAGCGCAATGCGTGCACCCGGTGCAATGGTGAAACTGATCTTTTCGACCAGTGCGACTTCGCCATAGCCCGTGGACTGGTTGTCAATGGTCAGCAGCGGGCGCGGCAGTTTGTACGGTTCCAGGAACGAAAAGGTGAATTCCGTATCAACGTGCGCCGGTGCAATGCGCTGCATGCGTTCCAGCGCCTTGATGCGGCTCTGTGCCTGCCGCGCCTTGCTGGCCTGCGCCTTGAAGCGATTGATGAACGATTCGATATGTTTGACTTCGCGTTGCTGGCGCTCATACAGCGCCTGGTTCTGTGCCAGTCTGGCGGTACGCGCTTCTTCGAAGTCGGAGTAGTTGCCGCGGTAGACGTCGACCTTGCCCTGTTCGATGTTCACGATTCGGTTGCATATCTGGTCGAGAAAGTCGCGGTCATGGGCGATCAATAACAATGTGCCGCGATAATCCTTCAGCCATTGTTCCAGCCACAGCACCGCATCGAGATCCAGGTGATTGGTGGGCTCGTCCAGCAGCAGCAGATCGGAGCGGCACATCAAGGCCCGGGCCACATTCAGGCGCACGCGCCAGCCGCCGGAGAATTCGCGTACGGCGCGGTGTTCGTCGCTGGTGGTGAAGCCCAATCCATGCAACAGCGTGGCGGCGCGGCTGCGGGCGTAGTAGCCGCCAATGGCATCATAGTGACCATAGAGCTCGGCATGACGATGGCCGTCGTCGGCGGCTTCTGCAGCGGCAATCTGTCGTTCAATGGCTCGCAGTTCGGCATCGCCATCCAGTACGAATTCAATGGCTCGCTGGTCGCTGGCGTCCAGTTCCTGTGCGACATACGCCACCTCCAGATTGCCGGGCATGTCAAAGCTGCCGGTTTCAGGCGCGACTTCGCCACGTACCAACGCCAGCAGTGTCGATTTGCCACTGCCGTTCTCGCCGGTGATGCCGATCTTTTCGCCACGATACAGGTTGAAGGTGGCGTGCTCGAACAGGACCCGCGTGCCGCGGCGAATGGTGATGTCAGAGAAATTCAGCATGGCCGGCCAGTATCCACCCCTGAAGGCATTGTTGCGAACGACTCACCGGCCGGCACGGCGATCGGCCCGAAACGCCGCTCGGCGAATACGCAATGAGCCGAGCCGATCAGCACGACGCTGCTGCAGCGCGTGCCGTAAGTTTCGCCGGATACGAACGGCGGCGACAGCGTCCGTTCGAGCGCCACACCGACGCCAGTGTCCGGGAGGAGGGCGTCCGGAGCCATCGTCGTATCCGCCAGCGCATCGAACAGCGGCGCCAGTGCGACTTGATCAATCGTGTCCGCGCCGCTCTGTGCCGAAGCGAGCCACGCTTCCAGTGCCCGCGTTGCGTGGCCACTTTTCGGCCAGGGCGCATCGAGGGCGCCATTCGACATTGCGTGCAGCCCCGGCGAGATCGTCCGGTGTTCTGGAGCGGGATGGTTGCTGGCGAAAGCGAGCGCATCGCCGTCCCACAGCAGCAGGTTGAAAGGCCCGTGCTCGCCGGCCGTCAGCGCCGACGCTGCCGCGAACTCGACGGCTCGGGCCTTGCCGCACACGAAATCGCGCACCAGCCAGCCGCGCGAGCGCGGCTTCTGCCCCGGCTTGAGCCCCGTGCGCACGTTCGTCACCGCGGCCAGCCGCCCGCGGGCCGAGACCTGCAGCCAGCCTCCGCCCTGCACCAGGTCACGGCCGCCGTAGATCCCGGCAGCCTCGGGATCGAAGTCCGCCGCAGCCGCAGGCCGCGCATGGAATTCGTCGCGATTGGCGATCAGTACCAGCGGATAGCGGGGGTGGCTCTGCCAGGCGAAGGTGATCAGGCACATGGCGGGCACTGGTTATTGTTAAATCGCGTGCGCATATCCCATTGATTGAGAAAGAGATTGACGAAAATACGTAAATTCAGTAAATTACGTATCTGTCAGATGTCGCGGAGAGTCATTATGGCCGCTGTAAGCGCCACAGAGTTTGCCCGGGAGTTCGGTCGTTACAAAGAAGAAGCCCAGCGCAAACCCGTTGCGATCACGACTCACGGGCGTGTGAGCGGTTATTTCGTTTCCCCGCATGAGTACGCCGAACTCCAGCGACTTCGCGCCCTGGAACGGCGCGCGTACCGGCTCGGCGAGTTGCCGCGCGACCTCATCGACGCGATCGTGAGCAGCAAGATGAGTCCGAAGCACGACGAGCTGAATCGCTTGCTCGACGAGAAGTAGCAGCCCAACACCGCCCGGCTCATGGCATTCCCGACGCCCGAGCCAGGCCTCGTCATCGCATTCTCGTATCTCTGGAGCGAGGAGGCGGAGCAAGGACATGCCGAGGGTTCCAAGACGCGACCTTGCGCCATCGTCGTCGCGCAAATACTGGAAGAGGGTCAAGCGCCGCGGGTCGTCGTCGCGCCCATTACCCACAGCCCGCCGGCCAATCCCGACCGTGCACTTGAACTGCCGGCAGCCATCCGGCGCCACCTGGGCCTGGACGAGGATCGCTCCTGGATCATCCTCGACGATTTCAATGTATTCACCTGGCCGGGTTTCGACTTGCGCACCGATCCTAAGACGGGTCGTTGCGACTACGGATTCCTGCCGCCCTTGTTCTTCGAGCAGATGCGGCGCAAGTACCTGCAATTGATTGCGACCAGCGCGGCTTCAGTCACCGCGCGCGACGAGGCTGCGACCTGACTTCGATCTCGACATTGCAGTTCCGCGCGCGCATCCTCATGTTCAATCAATGACGGCCTCGCTGCGAATCAACGGCAAAACTCACGCGCTGGACGTTTCCGCGGAAACGCCGCTGCTTTGGGGCAAACTCCACGGCTACGGCGCAAGCAGCGTTGAAAGATCGTTTGAAGAGCGAACTGAGGTTCAGGAGAAAGTCATGACGACCAAGCGTGACTTGTTTGATGAGCTGACCGAAGGGTTTTACGCTTTGGAAGCACAGCGGGCGGGCAAGCGCACGCTGCGCACTCACTCAGTCAAAGCCAAACCAGCGCCGAAAGTGACCGCGCACTCAATGCGAAAGACCGCTGGAAGGTTATGAAGTATCTGCTCATCCTTACGGCCGTGTTCGAGTCTGCGACCGGCCTCGCCCTGTTGCTGGCGCCCGCGTTGCCGGCTTCCCTGCTGTTCGGCGTAGGGCTCGATGCTCCAATCGCATTGGTCGTTGCGCGCATTGCCGGCGCGGCTTTGCTGGCCATCGGCCTGGCCTGCTGGCTGGCGCGCGACGATGGCCGGAGTCGCTCCGCACTCGGGCTTATCGCCGCCTTGCTGCTCTACAACGTGGCGGCGACCGTCGTGCTCATCCACGCGGGGCTTGGACTGAAGCTGTCCGGCATCGCCCTCTGGCCGGCGGTTGTAGCGCATGTTGCATTGGCATTTTGGTGCATGGTCTGCCTGCGCGGTTCAAGAATCACCACTTGAGCCGGGTCTAACGGCTGCCACGTCCCACCTGGCGCCGCTGACTGACAAACCGGGCGGTAAGTCGGGACTGACCGCGTATCGGTCGATCGCCCCGCCAACGACCCGCACAGGGATCGCTTCCTGCTGGATGAAACTGACGCGCCCTAAAACCTGGTAGGCAAGGTCGACAGGAAATCGCACTGCGCGTTTCTGTAGCCTCCGGCCAGATTCACGATGTCATTGTCCAGTTGCAGAATGTTTTCATCGGTATCGTACGGAAGCCATTGAACCGCGCCGGGTCCGTTCGGATCGCCCGTCGCCGCAAACCGCGCCCAGTAGTCCATCATCTGGTCGGATAGCGCGACCTCGGCGTTGCTCGGGGAGTAGGGAATGCCCGTGGTCAACGTCTGGAAACTGCCGAATATGAAAGGCAGTTCTGCCGAGTGAAACGCCCGCATCGCATTATGAAAGGAGTCGTTCTCGTAGCGATGCGTAAACAGGTAGCGCCACACCGGGGGACGCTGGGCGCCGCTCACGTCGCGGGCGAAATTCCGGGTATTGCGGGTGTAGTAGAGATCTGATTCCACGGCGTTGAGCGCGTAGTTGGGGCTGTCGTAATCGGTCACCGGATACAGTGACAGGATCGTGTCGCCGGCGCCGGCCGCCCAGGCATCGAATTGCGTGTGGATGAACGCGGCGTAGCCGCTTTCATCCAGGGCGGGGCCCAGCACGTAACTAAATGCCGTTTCATCGCTGGTGGAGCCGATGAGCAGCGGTACCGGCGAGCCGAGTCGCTGCAGCTTGAGGTAAGGGTCTTCAGGCACGACGATGGGTTCGATGTTGACCCAGCCGGTGTCGGCGCTGTTGGGGACGCTTTGCACCATCGTATCTGCTGGCACCGTTCGCAGGCAGTCCAGTACATCCGGGGCGGTGTCGCAGCCCAGGGCACTCTCCACGTCCGCATACCAACGATAGGCAGTATCGATGCTGGTTCCGATCAGGTCGCCCTTGAGCACGTAGCTCAACATGCCGGCGGCCGTGAAGAGTCCTTCAGCCGCGGGCGATGCCAGCAAGGCCTGCACGTTCAGCGATCCGCTGGAATGGCCAAGGATCATCACTCTTTCCGGGTCGCCGCCGAACTCGGTGATGTTGTCGTGCACCCATTGCAGCGCCGCGATGAGATCCATCAGGGCATAGTTTCCGGAGGAGCCTTGCGTCGACTCTGCCGTGAGCAAGGGGTGCACGAGGAAGCCGAGCAGCCCCAAACGGTATTGCACGGTCACCACGATCACGCCGTGGCCGGCAAGCGGCGGGGCGAGATTAAAAGGCGGATTCTGGGCGCTACCTTGCCTTTCATAGCCGCCGTGAATGAACACGATTACCGGCTGTTTCGAACTCGCGGGTGGGTTCACGGCGTAGACGTTCAATGTCAGGCAGTCTTCGTTCCCCAACGGCATCCCGCTGAAGTCGACTTGCGGGCAGACGTTGCCGAATGCCGACGCGTCGCGCACACCCTGCCAGCTCGCCGGAGGTTCCGGTGGACGCCAGCGCAATTCACCGACGGGCGGCGCGGCGAACGGAATCCCGCGGAAGGCGCGATAGTTTCCTTCGACCGCGCCCTGGAGCTGACCCAATTGGGTGCAGACGACGGTAGCCGTGCTCACGCAACCGGCTGGGGGGCCTGCTGCCGGACCGCTGGAACCCCCACCGCCGCACGCGGTCATGAGCAATGCAAGTGCAGTCACCGATCCGATCACGCGCAGCATGACGATCTCCTTGTGGTGCCGACTCGATCTCGACGACGACGCATGAGCAGCAGGGTCAGCAGCGCGAGCGGTGTCGCCCAGGAAACCGAACCGCCGCCGCCAGACGCAGGCGGGGGCGGCGCGACATCGTCGTCAGCGATGAAGACGGACGTACTTGCATCAATCAATTGGGCGTCACCACCTGGGTCGGAAAAGTCGACACCAAGAATTTCCAAGATCTCGTCTAGGTCGTCGTTGAGAATGCTGACGGTAACCGTGAGTTGACTATCGTCGCCACTGGCCCAGTCGAGTCGCCCCGAATTCGCCACGTAGTCGCTACCCGCGGTCGCGCTGTTCCAACTGCAATAGAATTGTTGGTGGCATGGCGCGCGATAGGCCGTAGTGTAGTTGACGCTCACGGCGCTGTCACGGCCCGCCAGACGCTCAATGGTCACGGTCGCCATGCCGTCGGACTCGCCGACCGTTGCTGCTTCGCGGCTCCTCGCTACGACGCTGAGAAATCCGGGACTTGGATGGTTGTCGGGTAACAGGCGACGAATGGAATTGTCGATGTCAGCGAAGAAGAGTGGTGCTCCATCACTCTGCAGGGCAATCAAGGCGAAACTCAAGTTCAGGCACGTAAGTCCATTGCGGCCAAAGCCGGTATCCGGCGCACCGTCGATCGCGAGCCGCGCAATGCCGCTACAAGCGAGGCTCCCATCGGCAAGTGAGACGCTCAATCGCGCAACGACGTGTTCGCCATCCGGATCGAGCGCCATTTGATCGATGTAATCGCTGGAGACAGGTTCGCCCAGAAGCGCTGCCCCGAGATCGACGGTCACCGAGCCCGTGCCGGCGCCGAAGTCGAGGTCCGGCTGGCCATTCCGGTCGAGGCCGGTCAGGAGCCACGACCCAGGTTGGTCCTGGCAGGCTATGGGTCCGTCACGCCTTGACCCGCTCCATGTCCGGATCGTAGAAAGGCCGCAGCGAAACTTCAGCCGCATGAATCCGCCCGGCGATATCCACTTCCCACCGACCATCCTTCAGGTACGCGGCATCCACCGGGTCGCCGCCTACCATCGCCAGGCCCACCGCGCTTCCCAGCGTATGTCCGTAGGAAGCGGAGCGCACATTGCCGACCGGGCGGCCGTTGCGCAGGACGATTTCGTTATGGATCAGCAGCGGTTCAGGGTCGAGCAGGCGGATGCTCACCAGCCGTTCGCTGAATCTGCCTTCGGCCTTCTTCGCGATGCAGGCCTGCTTGCCGATGAAGTCGCTCTGCTTGTCGAGTCGCACGGCAAATCCCAGGCCGACGGAGTAAGGGTCGTCCATGTTGTCGATGTCGTGGCCGTAGTCGCGATAGCCCTTCTCCATGCGCAGGCTCGCCAGGGATTTCAGCCCGGCATGGCGCAGGCCAAATGCCTGCCCGGCCTCGACGATGCGGTCATACACGTGCAGGGCCTGTTCGGACGGGATGTTCAGCTCGTAACCGAGCTCGCCCGCGTAAGTGATGCGCACGCACATCACGCGTGCGAGGCCGATGTCGATCTCCCGCACGGCGCGGTACGGAAACGCCGCGTTGGACAGGTCCGCATGCGTGATGGACTGCAGCAATTCGCGTGAGCGCGGCCCCTGGATGTTCAGCTGCCCGTAGCCGGATGTGACATCGGTGATGAAGACGTGCTGTTCTTCGCGCAGGTTCCGTCGCATCCAGGTTTCGGTGTGGCGGTGTGCGATATCGGAAGTGACCACCATGAACTTTTCGTCATGCAGCTTGATGACGGTGAGATCGGCTTCCAGCCGGCCCGCGTCGTTCAGCCACTGCGTATAGGTGATCTGGCCGGCCTTCTCGTTCACGGCATTGGCCGAGAGGTAGTCCAGGAAGGCGCCGGCATCGCGGCCCTGCACCAGGAACTTGCCCATGAATGACATGTCCATCGCGATCACGCCTTCACGGCAGGCCTTGTGCTCTGCGGCCCACCAGGGAAACCAGTTGGCCCGGCCCCAGGTGAGCCGGTCGGCGACCGGCTCGTGGCCCTCCGGCGCATACCAGCCTGGGCTCTCCCAGCCGCTGACATCGCGGAAATGCGCGCGCCGTGCGGCCAGCCGTTCGTGGAACGGCGACTGGCGCGCGCCGCGGGCGGTCTTCGGCGAACGGTCGGGATAGTGGCAGGCGTACACCAGCCCCAGTGACTCGAGTGCCCGTTGCCGACGGTATTCGGGGTTGCACTGGTATGGGTGGAAGCGATCGATATTGATGCCCGTGACATCCACATCCGGCTTGCCCGTGAGAATCCAGTGGGCCACCACGCGGCCGATGCCGCCGCCAGTGATGATGCCCACGGAGTTCAGCCCGGCCGCGACGAAGTAGTTCCGCAGCTCCGGCGCCTCGCCGACGATCGGGGCCAGGTCCGGCGTGAAGCTCTCCGGACCGCAGAAGAATTTACGGATGCCGACATCCATGGTGATCGGCACGCGCTCCATGGCCTTCTCCAGGAAGGGCATCAGGCGGTCCGCGTCGGGCGGCAGTTCGCCGTAGGAGAAGTCGTCGGGAATGCCTTCCACCTTCCAGGGCGCGCAGTCGGGCTCGAACATGCCGACCATCAGGCCGCCGGTTTCCTCGCGGTAATAGGCGTGCACCGAGGGGTCTTCCAGCACCGGCAGATCAGAGGTGACGCCATCGATGGTTTCGGTGATCAGGTAGTAATGCTCCGCCGCCTGGTTGGGAATCACCACGCCGTTCTGCTCGCCGAGTTGGCGCGCCCACATGCCGGCGCAATTGACCACGAACTCCGAGCGGATCTCGCCCTTGGCGGTGCGCACGCCGGTGACGGTGCCATTGCGCGTCAGTACGCCGGTCACGGGCGTGTTCTGGATCAGGCGCGCGCCTTTCATGCGCGCGCCCTTGGCAAGCGCCATGGTGACGTCCACCGGGTTGATGCGGCCGTCTTTCGCGGCCAGGAAGCCGCCGCTGATGTTATCGGTGATCGCGAAAGGGAACAGGGACTGGACTTCGGAAGGCGTGAGTTCCTGGATGTCCATGCCATGCAGGCGGTTGAAATTGGCGACGCGCCGATACTCTTCCAGGCGGTCGGCATCGGCGGCCAGTTCGATGAAGCCGCAGCCGTTGAAGCCGGTCTTCTGGCCGGTTTCCTGCTCCAGGCGCTTGTAGAGCGCCATCGAGTGCTTGCGGATGCTGATCGTGGTTTCGGAGCCTGAACCGAACGTGGTCATCAACCCGGCGGCGTGCCAGGTGGTGCCGGACGTAAGCTGATCGCGTTCCAGCAGGACCACGTCGCAGCCCATCTCGGCCAGGTGATAGGCCACCGAGCAGCCGATGATGCCGCCGCCGATGACGACGACGCGCGCGTATTCGGGGAGATCGTTTTCCGACATGGTGTCAATTATCCCAGTTCGTTCACTGCACGATGCGCCATCATGATCGCGGTCTTGGCGTCCGCATCGGGAGCGGAATCGGCGTTGGCAATGGTGATGCGGCCGAAAGGCTGTCGCCCGATTCGCGTCGAGTCGCCCGGGCCGCCGGTCGTGTAGCCGTGCGCCCACCGATTCACGGAGATGCTCGCAACATCCCGGTCGAAATCGAACAGCTCTCTCGGGAGCATCCCGCTCAGATGACGCCGGATCTCCTGCTCGTAGTCGGCGAACTGGAGCGACAGCATCCTGTACCGCGCCTCGCGATACTGCTCGAGAACCGGGGCGCCGACCTCTCCGTACGGACAGCAGATCATCTGGATGACGCAGGGATCGTCCGGAGTCCTGGCATATTCGTAGCCGCCCATGCTCACCGGGAAGTCCATCAGCACCGCCTGATGCATGTTTCCGGGTGACATGGCGACACCAATTCCCAGTTCCTTCATGGCCCGCCAGTTGCGCAGACCGACGGTCGTGAACTGCAGGGGGCTCTTTCCCTGCAGCTTCAATGCGGCTGCCTGCTCTTCCGGCAGACCTGACACGATGTGCGGGATGATCACGTTGTAGCAGGCCATCACGACGGCACCTGCCTGCACGCGATACTGCCGGTTGTCGTTGATGTAACTGACGAAGACCTCCCCGGAGCTGCCGGGGCTGCCTGCGTGTACGACGTTGACCGCCGTACTGTTCAGCCTGATACGCGCAGCCTGCCCGGGTTTGTCCAGCTGCGAATAGTCGAATCGGGCCAGTACCAGCGCTTCCGCGTTGCTGCCTTTGGCCACGCCAGGTATCAGATACTTCACCATCGCTCGTGCAACGCCGGCATTGCCATCGGGAAAATGATGTATGTACGGGTTCTCTTCGTCGTAGACGGCTACGGGCTTGAAACCCATCGCCCCAGCGCTGCTGGCTTCCGCAATGCTCAACATTTCCATGCCGGAACTTGCCCAGTCCAGGCCGGAATGCCTGGCCATCCTCAACACGCCCGGATCGTCGACGCCCAGCGTGTCCTCGAGGTAATCGAAGTAGGAATGCGTGCTGATGTAGTCCTGCATTTCCTCTTCCGGTACGTTCAGTTCATGCAGCCCACCATTCAGAACTCGAAGCAGCTGCTCCTTGCCACGGGCGCTCAATGGCGCCTGTCTCGCCGCTTCCTCGTGGGAGAGTTTTCCACCCAGGATGCCTTCGACATAGTTCGGGTAGTTGCAGTACGGATGCTGGACGACCTTGTCCTCGCCGAATACTTCCTTGTTGAAATAGGTGACGCCACCCAGGTTGTGTCGCCTGAAGAATTCAATGTCGTAGGCTGTTTCGAAGCGCTTGAGATCGACGCCGATGTCCTGCAGCAGGTTCAGGACGATTTCATCTGCGTGTTTCGGTTCCGTGATGGTCTGTGAACCGCCGTAGGAAATGCGGGTATTTCGGCCGATCGTGTGTTCGTTGCGCCTGGCGTGGCCTCCGAAATCGTCATGATTGTCCAGGATCAGGACGCTCTTATCCCTGCCATGCTTTTGCTGGTAAAAGCAGGCGGCTGCCAGCCCGCTGATTCCGCCGCCCACGACGACGAGGTCATAAGTCTCCGAAAGCCTGGTGACCGGCCCCCAGTCCGAGCGTCCGGCCCATGCGAGGCTATGTGCATGCTCGTTCGATCCCGGATGACTTCCCCTGAGCCCGGTGCGTGCGGGCGGATAGTAGGACGGATCGAGGGCGATCATTGCGGCCTG
>Ga0209254_10004231_pt1 | contig 13148 bp, 14 predicted proteins | sample FrelakmetDIP11DI_FD_187148 | JGI IMG/M metagenome (GOLD analysis project Ga0209254, IMG submission 187148) | Freshwater lake sediment microbial communities from the University of Notre Dame, USA, for methane emissions studies - DIP11 DI (SPAdes)... | ecosystem: Environmental > Aquatic >...
GGCAGCATCCACTCCATCGACAAGTGCTCGACCGGCAAGCGTCTCATCGACGAGGTCGAGACCCCGCAGGACGCCGGCGCCAGCTGGCTGCGCTGAGCGCCGCCTTGCCCGACAGCCAGGTGACCGACCGGTGAGCCTCCCGGCCAAGCCCAGCATCGGCACGCGTCTGCGCGCGCAGGCCGCGACGCTGCGGCACTACCACGAGATCGCCGAGGTCGGCGAGATCGCGCGCCGCTACTTCGCGATGAACGCCTTCGACGGCGTGCTCACGGCGATCGGCGTGCTCGTCGGCGGGTACCTCGGCGGAGTCGACAGCCCGAGGGCGATCTTCGTCGTCGTGCTCAGCACCGCGGTGGGCATGGGCGTGTCGGGCTTCTACGGCTCGTACCTCGTGGAGCGCGCCGAGCGCGGCCGGGCCATGCGCGAGCTCGAGGAATCCACGCTCTCGAGTCTCGAAGACACCACCATCGCTTCCGCGTCGCGGTACGCGACCATCGTCATCGCCGCCGTCGACGGGGCTTCGCCGTTCCTGGCGGCACTGATCGTGATGATCCCCTTCCTGTTCACGGGGGTCATCTCGATGCACACCGCCTACTTCGCCGCCGTCGGCGTCGGACTGGTCGAGCTCTTCTTACTCGGCGTCTTCCTCGGCGCGATCTCGAGAGAGCGCCTCTGGCTGTCCGGGCTGCGCCTCGCGGCGGCCGGCGTCGTCGCCCTGGTCATCAGCCTCCTGCTCGGCGGAGGCATCGGTTGACGGGCGCCTCCCGCAAGAAGCCGGTCGCCGGCACGGCCGGGACCGGCGCGGCCGGCGCGAGCATCGGTCCGCCTGTGCCGGGCCACCCTCTTCTCGCCGGTCTCAACGACGAGCAGCGCGCCGCCGTCACGCATCTCGAGGGCCCGTTGCTCATCCTCGCCGGCGCCGGCTCGGGCAAGACCCGCGTGCTCACGCATCGCGTCGCCTACCTCATCCAGGCGCACGGCGTGCGGCCCGACGAAGTGGTGGCGATCACGTTCACCAACAAGGCCGCCGGGGAGATGAAGGAACGCATCGGCGGCCTCGTCGGACCAGTCGCCCGCTCCATGTGGATCAGCACCTTCCACAGCATGTGCGCGCGGCTCCTGCGCCGCGAGGCCCAGCGCATCGGCTACAAGAGCACCTTCACGATCCACGACGAGGACGATCGCCGGCGGCTCATCAAACGCTGCATGGAAGAGCTCAACGTCGACCCCAAGCGATTCCCGCCGGAGTCCATCAGCCGGCAGATCAGCGACGCCAAGAACCAGCTCCGCGACCCGGCGCAGTTCCGCGAGCAGGCCGGCCGCTTCTCGCAGGTGGCGGCCGAGGTGTACGAGCTCTACGAGACGCGCCATGCGCAGATGAACGCCATGGACTTCGACGACCTGCTCATGAAGACGGTCCAGCTGTTCGAGGGCTACCCGGAACGTCTCGCGCACTACCAGCAGTCGTTCCGCTTCGTGCTTGTCGACGAGTACCAGGACACCAACCACGCGCAGTACCGTCTCGCCAACCTCCTGGCCGGCGCACACCGTAACCTCGCCGTGGTGGGCGACGACGACCAGAGCATCTACTCGTGGCGCGGCGCCGACATCCGCAACATCCTGGAGTTCGAGCGCGACTACCCCGACGCCAGGGTCATCCGCCTCGAGCAGAACTACCGCAGCACCCAGGCCATCCTCGATGTCGCCAACGCCGTGGTCACCAACAACCGCAAGCGCAAAGGCAAGAACCTGTGGACGCCGAGGGGACAGGGCGCGCTCGTCCAGGTCGTGGAGGTCAACGACGAGCGCGCCGAGGCGCAGTTCGTGGCCAGCGAAGTGCAGAAGCTGCTCGAGGGTGAGGCCGGCGCCGAGAGGCCGTACGAGCCCGACGAGGTCGCGGTGCTCTACCGCACCAACGCGCAGTCACGCGTGCTCGAAGAGCAGTTCGGTCGCTACGGTCTGGGCTACCAGGTCATCGGCGGCCCCAAGTTCTACGAGCGCGCCGAGATCCGCGATGCGGTCGCCTATCTCACGGTGCTCGTCAATCCCGACGACGCGCAGCGACTGCTGCGCGTCGTCAACACGCCCAAACGTGGTATCGGCGCCACGAGTCTGCAACGGCTGCAGGCGCACGCCGCCGGCCTTGGTGAGAGCGTGTGGACGACGATGCGGGCCGCCGAAGACGTGCCCGGCCTGTCGTCTGGCGCCGTCAGCGGCCTGCTGGCCTTCGTACGTCTCGTCGAGGGCCTGCAGGCGGGCCTCGCCGGCCGCCCCGTCGGCGCGGTCGTGCGCAGCGTGCTCGACGAGAGCGGCTACGAGGCGGCGCTCAAGGCGCAGAAGACGCTCGAGTCGGAGGGCCGCCTCGAGAACCTCGAGGAGTTCGCCGGCGTGGCGGCGGAGTACGACAAGCGCGCCGACGAGCCCAGCCTCGACGGCTTTCTTCAGGAGATCTCGCTGTACGCCGACATCGACGCGTTCGCCGACGCGAGCGCGCTCATCACGCTGATGACCCTGCACAACGCCAAGGGACTGGAGTTCCCGGTGGTGTTCGTGGCCGGCATGGAGGAGGGCGTGTTCCCCCACCAGCGCTCGCTGGACGAGCAGAACGTGGAGGAGGAGCGCCGCCTTGCCTACGTGGGCATCACGCGCGCCATGGACCGGCTCTACCTCCTTCACGCCCGGGCGCGCACTCTCTGGGGGTCGTCGCAACACAACCCGCCGTCCCGCTTCCTCGACGAGATCCCCCGGGACCTGGTGGAACGGCAGGCGATCGGCGGCCGCTCAGCCGGGGGCTGGGAGGCACGCGGCGCGTCCTGGGGCGTCGGGTCTTGGGGCGGCGGTGAAGGTGACGGGCAAGGCATGGGGGGCTGGAGTGGCCGCGCGGGACGACCCCGTCGTGAGGGCGGATCCGACGACGTCGACGGCGCCTCGGGCCGTCGCTTCACCGGCCTCGAGAAGAAGGCGCTCGACGAAGAGGTCGTCGAGCAGTTCTTCGCCAGCGGCGACCGCGTGCTGCACGCCACGCTCGGCGAAGGCACCGTGCTCGTCATGGAGCACGGCGGCATCGTCCTCGTGCGCTTCGAGGGCGACGGCTCCGAGCGCCGCCTGATGGCCAGCGTGGCGCCACTGCGCAAGCTGCGCGGCTGAGCGGCGCTGGCCGTCGCTCTCCGCGTGCGAAGCTCAGCCCGCGAACCAGTCCTCCACACTGAGACCCTCGAACGCCGCGAAGTCAGCCACGTTGTGTGTGACCAGCGTGAGACCATTGACGACCGCGATCGCCGCGATCTGGCCGTCGACAAACGGGGGCGTGCGGCCCTCGTTCACGAGCCGTGCCCGCTGGCGAGCATGCCACTCAGCGGCACGCCGATCGTAGGGCAGGACGTCCAGGGTCTTGGCGATGACGTGCTCTATCTCGTGGAGCACGACCGTTCTCCTGGCGCCGGGTGGGAAGCGCAGTGCGCCGAAGAGCATCTCGTGGATCACCGGGGCGGCCGTCGACAGTTCGTGCCGGTGGCGGTCGAGGCCGAGCATCACGCCGTCGTCGGGCTGAGCGCGTAACGTCTCGGAGAGCACGTTGGTGTCGAGAAGGAACACCGCTCAGATGCCGAGGTCCACGTCGCGTCCCGGACTGCGGTCGCGCAGCGATTCCCAATACTCCGGCTCGACGCTGTCGCGCGCGCTGTCGAATGTGGCGCGGAATTCCTGAAGAGCCGTCCAGAAGTCGCCGCGCGGGCGGGCAAGCCGACGGTACTCCGCTTCTGAGACGATCACCGCGACCGGCCGGCCGCGACGCGTCAGCGTGACGGGCTCGCCTCCCTCGGCGGCGCGGACCGCCTCGGTGAGGTGGTCTTTGGCGTGAGCGATGGAGTACTCGCGAGCCATGGGCACCTCCAAGATGGCCATCTCCATGGCTATCTTACCTGCATTTCGATGACGAGTCACGGGCCGGTGCCGACGGAGACCAGGCGCCAGCTACCATCCGACATGTGCACGACCCCCGCGAACATCTGCCAGCGCCGAGGACTGGTACCGTACGGGCTGTTGGCGGAGGGCACGATGTACACCCACGAGCCGAAGACCACTGTGGCCTCGTCACCGGGCTTGGGAAAGACCCTGCGGTTCGGACGCAGGTAGCGCGCCGACTCGAGCTCCTTCGGTTGCGTGCTGGCATTGACGAGGTGCGGCCCGGTCGTCAGTGCGAAGGCGGCATCGTACTCACGCGCGCTGAGCAGAGTCCAATACCGCCGGACGACTGCTACGGCGCCGGCGGGCGGTCTGCCGCTGGTGATCTGCGGCGTCGGGACGGGCGTGGGGCCCGCGATGGACGAGGGCGACGACGTCGCGGAGGGCGAGGCTTCTGAGGAGCCGGAGGAGCCGCCACAGGCGGCCGCTCCGGCGGCCATGGCTCCGGCCAGCATCAGTATCGCGAGGCCCGTGACGATGGGTCTCACGGAGCGCGCGCGCGCGGAGCCGCTCTCCGGGCGGGCGCGCTTGGGCGGCGGCGGCCGACGGCGAACATGGCGCGGTGTCATGGCGGCTCCTCACGTGGTGGGCGGTGGACCTGCATGTACCTCACCACAGGTCGCGTGCGTTGTACAGGATGACAATAGTAGGCCGCCGCGGGGCCGCCGCGGACGGCGCTGATCGATCTCGCGCCGCCGCGAGTGCGGTAGAGTCTTGCTGCGAACTTCCACCCACCCGCAAGGAGGGTCCACCATGGCCGTCGAGGTCACCCGCGAAGGCGCCGTCGCCGTCGTCACCGTCTCGCGTCCGGAGGCGATGAACGCTTTGGACAGCGCGACCAACCAGCTGCTCCTCGCGGCGGTGCGCGAGCTTTCCGCAGACGAAGCCGTGCGCGCCGTCGTGCTCACCGGCGGCGGCGACAAGGCTTTCGTGGCCGGCGCCGACGTCGCCGAGATGCAGGGGTTCACCGCCGAGGAGGCGCGCCGCTTCGGGGCCCTCGGCCAGGCCGTGATGAGTGGTATCGAGGCGGCGCCCCAGCCGTGGATCGCCGCCGTGAACGGCTTCGCCCTCGGCGGCGGCTGCGAGCTGGCGCTGGCCTGCGACGTCCGCCTCGCGAGCGAGAAGGCGAAGTTCGGGCAACCGGAGATCAGCCTCGGCATCACGCCCGGTTTCGGCGGCACGCAGCGCTTGCCGCGTAACGTCGGCGACGGCTGGGCGAAGTACCTGGTGCTGAGCGGCCGTCACATCCGTGCCGACGAGGCGCTGCGCATCGGGCTCGTCCAGGCCGTCTATCCCAAGGACGAGCTCATGCCCCAGGCCCTCAAGCTTGCCGGCGAACTGGCCGCCAAGAGCCCACTCGCGATGCGCTACTGCAAGGCCGCCGTGAACGCCGCCGGCGACGCCGACATCACGACCGGACAAGGCATCGAGCGCGACCTTTTCGCGCTGGCGTTCGCCAGCGAGGACCAGAGCGAGGGCATGGCGGCGTTCCTGGAGAAACGCGCTCCCGAGTTCGGCGGGCGCTGATCCTCGACAGGCGCCGGAGGGCCCGGCCGGCGGCCGGCGATTCCGGCTCTGTCAGCCCTCCACGGCGGCCAGCAGACGCGTCAGCGCCTCATACACGCCGGGGGTGGCGCGCACCAGCACGTCCGCGTCCTCGATGACCGGGCGCGGCGTCTCCGCGGTCACCGCGGCCAGGGCGCAGGCCGAGCGTCGCGCGTCGCGCATCGCCCAGTCGTGCAGCGCCCTGAAGCCCGTCACGTCGGTGAGGTCGTCGCCGCAGAACAGCCCCGCGAGGTAGTCGCCGCCGGCCAGCAGACGGCGCGTCGCGGTGCCCTTGGTGAACGGCAGCGGTGGCCGCACCTCGAAGAGGAAGTGGCCGGTCGAGATGGCCAGCCCGCGGATGCGCGCCGGCTCCACGACCTTGGTGAGGATCTCGTGCCGCGTGCGCGCCGCGTCGGTGGCGAGGCGGTAGTGGACGGCCAGCGCCGTACGCTTGTTCTCGAGCACCACTCCCAGCGCGTCGCAGTCGAGGTCGCGGGCAGCCGCCTCGGCCGCCTTCTCGATCTCGGCGACGTAGCGCTCCGCTTGGGGCTCCGTGAGGTTCTGGCCGCCCGGCGTCATCAGCTCCAGGCCGTGAGTGCCGACGTAGGCGGCGCCGTCCAGAGGGATCATGCGGCGCCCATCCTCAAGGGACCGGCCGGTCGCGAACACCACCAGACCCAGCCTCTCCGTCAGCGCGGCGAGCACCTCGTGGAAGGGCTGCGACACCACCGCCTCGCTGGGGCGCGCGACGATCGGCGAGATCGTGCCGTCGATGTCGCAGAGCAGCGCTCCCGCGCGCGGCGCCGCGGCGAAGACCGCGAGGCAGGCGTCGAGCTCGGTCTCGCCCTTTGTGATCAGCTGCCCACCCGGCATGGTGCTCCTTCAGCGCTGGCTGCGCACAGCGTATCCGATAGTGGGACGGGGGCCAACGAAGGTCGTCGCCGTGGTCAAGTTACGCACCGGCGTGCCGATACGGGGGTGGAGAGAGATGACCGTTCCGGAGAACAACCACGACCGTCCGCTGCCGGGCGGGAGGGCGCGCGACCTGCGCGCCGACCCGTACCTCAAGTCCATGCTCCTCGGGCTCATCGAGGACAGCTACCTGCACACGGGCACGTTCACTCAGTTCGCCGCCGAGGTCCTGCAGGTGATCGCCTACGCCGTGACCGTGCCGGTGGCCTTCACCGAGGGCTTCCTGAAGGCATACCTCTCCATCGAGAGGGTCATCGAGGAGGCCGACGGCCGCATCAGGATCATCCCCAAGGCGGGCGCCAGCATCGAAGACATGATCCGCGATGTCGACGACATCACCGCACAGGTAGATCCGGGCGCGGTGTTCAACCCCGTCGTTCGGGCCAAGCTCGACGCGGTGCACGAGACGTCCAGCAAGGCCATGAAGTGGGACATCGACACGCTCTCGCGCATGGACGACGCGCAGCTCATGGACGTCCTGCGCGAGATGCAGGCGGAGTCGGAGCGCGTGACCGGAGACGAGCAGCCGGTGAGCGACGAGGCGACCGACTACGTGCGCGCCAAGATCGCGACCATCCGCCGCAACGTGCGCCAGTTCCAGGCGCAGCAGGCGGCGGAGGCGAGCGGCGGCGCGGGCGACGTCGCCGCCGCGAGCGGCGCCGGTCCGGACGCTTCCCTCCCAGCCGACGACCGCGCGCTCGCCGACACTCGCTGACCGTTCTCGCGCCGGTCCTCCGCGTGACCGCGGCCGGCGCCTCCGTGTTGCCTCTCGTTCTTCTGTGCCGCGCCGTCTCGCGCGAGGTGCGCGTCGGGTAGGATAAGCGCGCCGAGAGGGAGACGCGCATGCAGCATTTCTCCGACAGACTGGCCGCGGCCGTCCGCGCGCGCCACAGCGTCGTCTGCGTGGGGCTCGACCCCGCGCTCGAGCGCATGCCGCCTGTACTCATCGAGAAGTACCGGCCACAGGCGGTCGAGCTCGGCGAGGACGAGGCTGTCGCCGCCTGCTTCCAGGAGTTCTGCAGCGGCGTCATCGACGCGGTCGCCGCCTTCGCCGCCTGCGTCAAGCCCCAGGCCGCCTGCTTCGAGCAGTATGGATCCGCGGGCTGGCGCGCCCTGGGCGCGGTCATCCGCTGCGCCCACGAGTACGAGCTCCCCGTGATCCTCGACGTCAAGCGCGGCGACATCGCCTCGACCGGCGCGGCCTACGGGCGCGCCGCCTTCGGCGGCGCGCCCGGCTTCGCCGCGCCGGTCGAGGGCCTCGCCGCCGACGCGCTCACGGCCAGCCCTTATCTGGGCGAGGACTCCCTGGCGCCGCTCGTCGCGCGCTGCTCCGACGGCAAGGGCGTCTTCGTGCTCACGCGGACGAGCAACCCGGGGGCGGCTCTTCTTCAGGAGCGAGAGGTCGAAGGACGTCCCCTGTACCTGCGCGTCGCCGAGCTGGTCGCCAGGATGGGCGCCGACCACATCGGCGACTTCGGGTACAGCGACGTGGGCGCGGTCGCGGGCGCGACCTCGCCGGAATCGCTGCGCCTGGTCCGCGAGGCGCTGCCGCATGCCTTCCTGCTCGTCCCCGGCTACGGCGCCCAGGGCGCCGGAGCGGACGCCCTCGCAGGCGTCGCCGCCGGCGACGCGGCCGGTCTCGTCGTCAACGCGTCGCGCTCCATCATCTACGCCTGGCAGGATGCTGCGGCGGAGTACCGAAGGGCTGCCGCGGCCGCCGCCGAATCTATGCGCAACGACCTCGCCTTCGCCCTATGACCGACGACGCCACCGACAAGCAGCCGCAACCTGGCCACCGGCGCCGCGCGCCGGATGAAGCAGCGTCCTCGGCCGAGGCGCGAAGCTCGCAGGGCGCCTCGGCCCCGCCGGCCGCGCCGCCCGCCTCCGCAGCCGACGACGATCCCCTTGCGGCCCTCGAGAGGCTCCAGGCGCTCACCTCCGCGACCGCCGCGCCACCTGCGGGGGACGCGTCGCCCAAGGCGCCCAAGGCGCGGCGCCCCACCAGCCCGGCCGCCCGCACCGCGCCTTCACGTCCCGCCGCCGCGCCGCGCGCGGGACGCGTGATCGCGCGCATCGCCGCGCCGGTCGTGTTTCTCGTGGCCGTTGTGGTGCTGATCAGCATCGCCTCGCAGTCGGGCGTCATCGGCGGCAAGGCCGAACCGCTGGTCACGCCCACTCCTGCCGCGACCAAGACCAAGAGCGGCGGCAACGCGTCGCCGTCCGCCTACAAGGTCTACGTCGTCAAGAGCGGCGACACGCTGTCGGGCATCGCCGTCAGGTTCGGCACGAGCATCAGCGAGATCGAGGTCCTCAACCCCAAGATCAGCAGCAGTACGCTCGTCGTCGGCACGCGGATCAAGGTCCCCAAGCCGGCTCCCTGAGCCTCCCGCCCGCCGGCGGGCGCCCACCACCGCTTCGGCATCTGAACCGCCGTTTCCGGCGCGCAAGCACCCGCCGCCATCTCGGCACCGTCTGCGGCCACTCGCTCCGCATCAGAGCAGCGGTTCCTTTCGTCCCGACGGGTCCACGTACGTTGCCGCCGGCCACGGTGGCTTGACGTGTGACGCGGTGGGGGAAAGAGGCTTGGAGCTATTGCAATGTGGGGAGGAGTGGGGTAAAGTGGCGCCCATGCAGCGACCGATCCTGGTGGGGGAGTACGATTTCACGTTCGATGCGAAGAACCGCATCGCCATCCCCGCGCGCCTGCGACCGGCCTTCGCCGGCGGCGTCTACGTGACCAAGAGCCCCGAGCACTGCCTTGCCGGGTATGGGCCCGAGGAGTTCCAGGAGTACCTCGAGCGGCAGATGGAGGGCATCTCCTCCCGTAGCAGCAAGGGCCGTGACCTCATGCGTTTCGCGGCGGGCAACGCCGTGTATCAGGAGCTCGACGGGCAGGGCCGTATCACCGTGCCGGCCAAGCATCTCGAGTTCGCCGGCATCAATCGCGAGGTCAGCATCATCGGCGTCCAGGACCACGTTGAGATCTGGGACCGCGCCGCCTGGGCTGACTACCAGTCCCGCCTGGAGGAGGAGGCCGATGCTACCGCAGATGAGCATGCAGCTTCGTGAGTACGAGATGGTCCTCGCTCACACCCCGGTCCTTCTCGACGAGCTGCTCGAGCTGCTGCGCCCGGCGAAGGGCGAGGTGGCGATCGACTGCACCTTCGGCGCCGGCGGCCACGCCGAGGCGGTGGCGGCGATGCTCGGCCCGAAGGGCCGGCTCATCGCCGTCGACCGCGATCCCAGCGTGGCCGAGTATTTCCGCGACGTGGCCCGCGCCGCCCCCTGCCAGTGCGATCTCTACCACGGCAACTTCGCCGAAGTGCTGGCCGCGCGCGACGACGACTCTGCCGACATCGTCTACCTGGACCTCGGCGTCTCGTCGATGCAGCTGGACCGGCGCGAGCGCGGCTTCTCGTACGCCTACGACGCCCCCCTCGACATGCGCATGGACCCCGAGCTCGACGTGACCGCCGCCGACCTGGTGAACACCCTGCCTGAGGACGAACTGGCCGACATCTTCCGGCGCTACGGGGAGGAGCGGTATGCCAAGGGTATCGCTCGCGGCATCGTGCAGACACGCAAGAAGCAGCCGTTCACCACCACCTGCGAGCTGGTCGAGGTCATCAAGCGCAACATCCCGACGCCCGCCCGTTTCGGCGCCGGCAACCCGGCGCGTCGCGTCTTCCAGGCTCTGCGCATCGTCGTCAACGACGAGCTGCAATCGCTGGCCCGGGGCCTCGACGAGGCCTACCGCGTGCTGCGCCCCGGCGGTCGCCTGGCGGCGATGAGCTTCCATTCCCTGGAAGACCGCATGGTCAAAGAGTTCGTCAAGGGCCACGCCGCCGGCTGCATCTGCCCGCCCGGCCTGCCGCAGTGCGTGTGCGGGCACGAGCCCACGCTGCGCGTGCTGACGCGCCGGCCGGTGACACCCAGGCTGCGCGAGACCGAGATCAATCCGCGCAGCAAGTCGGCCAAGCTGCGCGTCGCCGTCAAGCTTTAGGAGGGCAGGTGGCGGCAGCCGCACAGGCGCGGCGCGCGGCAGCGGCCCCGCGCCGCCGGGAGCAGCCGGAACACGTCGCGGCGCGGCCGGCCGCGCGCAGAGCGCCGCAGGCGCAGCGCGGCCGCCTCACGCGCGTCTTCGTCATCTTCGTGATCTGTCTCACCGTGCTCGCTGTGGGGCGCGTCGCTCTGAGCTTCGCCGTCGTGCAGAAGACGTTGCAGACCGAGGCCGTGGTGCGCGAGGAGCGCGCCTTGAGCGCCGAGAACGCGCGGCTGGCCGAGAAGCTCGCGCAGATGGGCTCGACCGTGCGTATCCGCCACATCGCCGAGACACAGCTCGGACTCGTCGACGCCGACCACGTGCAGTACCTCTGGGTGGCGAAGGGCGCGCACATCGCCAAGGTGGCCCCGAGGCCCTGATGGCGGCCGGCGCCTCAGGACGGCGTCGCGCGACCGGCCGGCGCGGCGGCGGCCTGCGCGCGCTGACCCGCGTCGCCGCGCGCGGCGGAGGGATCGCCGGCGGCCGCGGCGTCGACGGCCGCATCCGCCTCCTGCGCTTCGCCTTCGTCGTATTCCTCGTGCTCGTCGGTGGCAAGGCCATCGCTCTCGCCTCCTCGTCCGAGAACCTCACCCGGATCGCCCTCCAGCAGCAGATGGACAGGGTCGTGCTGCCCGCGCACCGGGGAAGCATCCTCGACCGCAACGGGCGCGAGCTGGCGGTGGGCAAGCCGGCGAAGACGGTGTTCGCCACCCCCTATCTGCTGGACGAACCCAAGGCCGCGGCGCGCGCCCTGTGCGAGGCACTGCACATCACGAAAAGGCGGGAGCGACGGGCGCTCGAACAGGCGCTGGCGCGGCCCAAGCGTGGCTTCGCCTACGTGGCGCGCAAGGTCGATCCCGGCCTCGCCAGGGCAGCGCTCGCCCTCGATCTGCCCGGGGTCGGTGCCTACGACGAGGAAGAGCGCTCCTATCCCGTGAAGGGCTCGGCGGCCCAGGTGCTGGGCTTCGCCGGCGTCGACGGCGACGGCCTCGCCGGCGTGGAGATGGCGTACGACAAGCAGCTCGCGGGAGTGGCGGGGAGTGAGGTGATCGTCCGCGACCCGGCCGGTCGCGCGCTCAGGACCGTGCGCCAGACCCAGCCCACGTCCGGCGCGACCGTACGCCTGACGCTCGACGAGGACATCCAGTACTGGGCGGAGGACGTGCTTGAGCGCACCGTGCGGGGCTCCCTGGCCAAGGCGGCCACGGCCATCGTGATGGATCCGCGCACCGGCGAGATCCTAGCGATGGCCAACGTGCCCAAGGTAGAGAACAACGTCTTCGGCCGCAGACCGGCGAACGATCGCAATCGCTGTGTCACGGATATCTACGAGCCGGGGTCGATCTTCAAGCTCGTCACGGTCTCCGGGGCGCTGGCCGACGGGCTCGTCAAGCCCGGCACCAGGTTCACGCTGCCACCGACGCTCACGCTCTACGACCGCACCATCAACGAATCACACGTGCGGGGCACCGTGACGTACTCGGTGCGCGAGATCCTGCAGTGGTCCAGCAACGTCGGCGCCGTGAAGATCGGCATGATGATGGGTAAGCAGCGGCTGCTCAAGTGGATGGAGGCGTTCGGTTTCGCCAAGCTCACCGGCGTCGACTTCCCCGGCGAAGCGGCGGGCATCGTGCCGCCGGCCGAGCGGTGGTCCGGCACCTCGATCGTCAACATCCCGATGGGACAGGGGATCGCCGTCACTCCCATCCAGATGGCGGTGGCCTTCTCGACGGTCGCCAACAACGGTGTGGCCGTCAAGCCCCGGCTCATCGCCCAGGTGGGCGACGCGGTGTACGACGACGTGGAGAAGCACCGCGTCATACCTTCCTCGGTGGCCCGCCAGGTGCGCTCGATGCTCGCGACGGCGGTGGCCGAGGGCACCGGCACCCAGGCGCAGATCCCCGGCTACGAGGTGGCGGGCAAGACGGGCACCGCCGAGAAGGCTGTTCCCGGCGGCGGCTACTCGAAGACCGACTACGTGGCGTCGTTCATCGGCATGGTCCCCGCCGACCACCCGCGGCTCGTGGTGCTGGTGGCCGTGGACTCGCCGCGCACGTCGATCTACGGGGGCGACATCGCCGCACCGGCCGTGCGGAAGATCATGCGATTCGCGCTGCAGCAGTTGGAGATCGCGCCGTGAGGCCGGCCTCCGCCTCTGCGGGAGACCTTCAAACGGGTGGAGCCAGGCGGACGTTTTGATAGAATCCGCCGCGATGAAGCTTGCCGAGTTGCTCCAGGGGGTCGCGGGCGCCACCGTGCGCGGCGACCCGTCCACCGCGATAAGGGGCCTCGCCTACCACACGCGTGACGTCGCCGACGGCACGCTTTTCTTTTGCGTGCCCGGGCTCGAGTTCGACGGGCACGCCTTCGCGGCGCGCGCCGCGGAGCTGGGCGCCGCGGCGCTCGTCTGCGAGCGCGACACCGGCGTGGCGCTGCCGCAGGTGCTCGTGCCGTCCGTGCGCCGCGCCATGGCCCTTGTGGCGGCGCGCTGGTACGAGCACCCCTCGCGCGAGATGACCGTGGTCGGCGTGACCGGCACGAACGGCAAGACGACCACGGCGCACCTCGTGGCCGGCATCTTCGCCGCGGCCGGCCGGCCGGCGGCTCTGCTCGGCACGGTCGTCAA
>Ga0209254_10004232_pt1 | contig 13148 bp, 12 predicted proteins | sample FrelakmetDIP11DI_FD_187148 | JGI IMG/M metagenome (GOLD analysis project Ga0209254, IMG submission 187148) | Freshwater lake sediment microbial communities from the University of Notre Dame, USA, for methane emissions studies - DIP11 DI (SPAdes)... | ecosystem: Environmental > Aquatic >...
TCTTCCACGGCGCGTAGCGGAGTCGCGAGCGCCGTTAGGTGTGTGGTTCCCCCGACAGTTTGCGCATTGGAGGCGCAGCTGTCGGCATATGCACACGTCATAGCGCTCGAGAAGTGTCGGTGCGCCAACAATTCCGTCGCGTGTGTGACATCGTTTGCAGCACCGGATGGACACGCCGATCAGGAGATGATTTCCTTGGCCTCACCAAACCTGCAACGGCAAACCCGGTGAAAGCCGGGGACGCAAAGTCACCGGTCTGACGGGGCGACCCAAGGCGGCGGGACTGCCAGGCGAGGGAAGGCGCGCAGCGTTTTCTTCGGCGAGAGCCGAGGCAACACAATAACGACAACACTGCTGGCTTTCGCTTCCGGGTAATCCCTTCGTCCGCTTCGACAGTCCGTTCCGAAGGGGATACCAGCAATGAAACTCGTCCGTTCCGCCCGTCCCGCAATCGCCACGGCCGCGCTCGCGGTCTCCACGGTCTTCGCCTCCGCGTCCCACGCACAGGCTCCCGCCGCAGGCGCGCCCAAGCAGCAGGTGCGCTACGCGAGCAACCTCATCCTCGTCGCACCCAAGGCCGGGCTGTCCGAGAAGGAACTCGACAAGGCGATCTCCGTGCACCGCGGGCGGCGCCAGGAGCACTGGCGCGAGCTCAACGTGCATTTCGTGAGGCTGCCGGCCGGCGTCGACGCGATGCAGGTTGCCGCCGCGATGGCGCGCAATCCCAACGTCAAGTTCGCGCAGGCCGACATCCTGCGCAAGGTCGAGGGAATTCCCAACGATCCGGCCTACTCGAGCGCCTGGCACCTGCCCAAGATCAACACGCCGCAGGCCTGGGACCGCACCCAGGGCGACGGCATCACCGTCGCGGTGTGCGACTCCGGTGTCGACCCCAATCACCCCGATCTCGTGAGCGTCCCCGGCTACAACTTCTACGACGGCAACACCGACACCCGCGACGTGTACGGACACGGCACCAAGGTCGCGGGCGCCGTCGCGATGGCGGGCAACAACGGTACCGGCGGCGCCGGCGTCGCGTATCGCACCAAGATCATGCCCGGCCGGGTGACCGACACGAACGGCTGGGGCTACGACAGCGCCATCGCCAACTGCATCACCCACGCGGCCAACAACGGCGCACGCGGCGCGGTGGTGAGCTTCGGCGGCGTGTGCGGCTCCGCGATCATCCAGTCGGCGGCCAAGTACATGCGCGACCGCGGCGGCGTGGTGGTCGCCTCCTCGGGCAACACCGGGTCGCAGGAGTATTCCGGCGCCTCCGACACGATGACCTGCGTTGGCGCCACCGACTCGAGCGACGCGCGCACGAGCTGGTCGACGTTCGGGGACCACGTCGACGTGGTCGCCCCGGGGGACGGGATCTACACGACGACCAACGGCGGCGGCTACGGCGGGGTGTCGGGCACGTCGTTCTCCGCACCGGTGACGCTCGGGGTGTACGCCCTGATGATGGCGGCCAACCCGACGCTCACGCCCGCGGCGCTCGACAATGCGCTGTTCTCGACGGCGAAGGACCTCGGTACCGCCGGCAAGGACATGTACCACGGGCACGGACGCGTCGACGCCTACGCGGCGGTCGCGAAGGCGGCCGGCACGGCGCAGACCGACACTACGCCGCCGGTGGTCGCGCTCGTGGCGCCGATCGCGGACGCGAAGCTCTCCGGGATCGTGGCGGTCGACGTCACCGCCACCGACGCGGGCGGCGTCGCCTCGGTGGAGCTGTGGGCGAACAACAAGCTGGTCGCCACCGACACCATCAGCCCCTACGCCTTCAGCTGGGACACCAGCGCGCTGCCCGACGGCACCGCCACGCTCTTCGCCAAGGCCGTGGATGCAGGGGGCAACATCGCCTCCTCGAAGCAGGTCTCGGTCACGGTGTCGAACGACAAGATCTCCCCAGTTACGCAGATCCAGAGCCCCGCCCCTGGCGCGACGGTCTCCGGCACCGTAAACGTGAGCGCCAGCGCCACCGACAACCAGAAGGTCACCAAGATGACCCTGACCATCGACGGCCGCGAGGTCGCCGTGACCTACGGGTCGTCGATCAGCTACTCATGGGATGCGGGCACGGTGACCAAGCTTCGCGGTAGCCAGCGCAGGTCGAAGGCGACCAGCACCGCGTCCTCGTCCACCATCACCGTCGTCGCGGAGGACCAGGCAGGGAACAAGGGCACGGCGTCGACCACCGTCCTCAAGCAGTGATCCGTACCCGGCAGCAATGAAAAAGGGCGCCTTGCGGCGCCCTTTTCGTTTGCGGCGGGGTTCGGCTAGACGCGCGCGCTCATGCGGCGGCGGCCGATGGCGCCCATGGCCAGGAGACCCGAGCCCAGCAGCCAGGCGGCGGCGGGGATGGGGATCGCGTTCGGGGGACGATTGATGTCGTCAGCCCATGCGCTGCCCTCGTTGCCTGCGCCCAAGCCCTGGAGCCTGAGGACTGCGGTCCGCGGACAGTTCTCCGGACCGCCACCCGGATTGCACTGCGAATTGCTGAGGAAGTCGCTTTCGGTCAGGCCGGAGAGGGCAACTGTGTACTCATCGAGGCCGTCGAACCGGGCGCCGTTCGAGTTGCTGGTGGCGAAGTTGATGGACAGATCGAACGCCCCTGCCGGCCCGCCGCTGATGCCGTTGACGTTGGATACCACGGTGGGCAGCGCGAAGGTACCACTAACCAAAGCGCCACCGCTGGCCGTGGTCGTCTTGTCGTTCGTGTTGAGGTACAGCGCGGGGATGAATTCGCCGGCTATCTCCAGGCTCGAGGTCAGCGTCAGCGAGACCCCACCAACATTGTTGGAGATGGAGAGCGATGCCCAAGGGGACGACGAAGAGGGAGAATTACCCGCGAAAACATTGTTGAAGCTGAAGACGGTGACAGACTGGGCGGGTAGGGAGACAAATGCAGACGCCATTGCCATCGCGACACAGACTTTCTTCAACATTGCGGTACTCCCTTGCGCGGTTGCCTGAAACAAACCCTTACGGAAAATTGTAGGCGACATGCCTCGAGGAAACTGCAAACCATTGTCACAGTTGAAAGAATCCTCGAAGCGCCAAATGCCTCTTCCACCATGGCGGAGGCTATAAGCAAGAAAGGCACCCGTGGGCGCCTTATCTGCTGCGCAATGAAGTGCTTACATGCGACTGCTCGTGTTTGCCTCAGCCAGGGCCGCGAGGAGCAGGTGCGGCGCGCCGAAAACGGGACACCGCAACGACCATTCGTGGTCGGCCACACGACTGAACCGAACTGTCCATCGACCAGGGACCGAATCGCTCTCAGGGCTCGGCATCTTCGAGCGTATCCACATCCCGCACGATTCCGGGATCGTTGCCCTCAACCAGCCGCACTGCATCGCGATGCCGGTGCAACAACTCCCGGGCGCCCGCGTCGCCTGCCAGCGCCTCGAGCTCGCCACGCTGCATCGGGGAAAACCCCACGGGATGACCTCTCGCCCCGCGGAAGACGGGAGCGACGATCGTTCCTCCGTCGGCAAGGGCTTGCGCCACGGCCGCGATCGTCTCCGGCCGGATGAACGGCATGTCCGCCAGCGCCACCACGTACCCCGCCGCCTCGCCCGCGTAGCGCACGGCGTGGGCGAGCGTGCGGCCCATGCCTTCGTCCGCCTCCGGGCACACCGTCACCTCCGCGCCCTCCCGGCTCAGCGCTTCCCCGAGAGCCTCCGCACCGGGCCGGATCACGGCGACGACCCGTGGCACGGCCGCGATGAGGTTGCGCAGCGCCGCCACGGCAATCGGCGTGCCGTCGGGCAGCGGATGCATGAGCTTGTCGTCGCCGCCGCTCGCGCGGAAGCGGGTGCCCGAGCCGCCGGCCAGGAGGATGCCGACGAGCGGCGCGGACACGGAAGAGGCCGGGGGCGAGCCTACTTCCCGGCGGGGACTTCGCAGGCCGAGGGCGCGAAGCCCGATGCCGGCTGCTCGAACTCGTGGACCCTGACGCCGCGGCGCACCGCAGTCATCTCGGCGAGGATCGAGACGGCGATCTCCGGCGGGGTCTTGGCGCCGATGCGCAGGCCCACCGGGCCGTGCAGCCTGGCAATCTCGGCGTCGGCCAGGTCGAAGCCGGCGAGGCGCTTGCGCCGTGCCTCGTTGTTCTTGCGCGAGCCCAGCGCGCCCACGTAGAAGCACGGGCTCTTGAGCGCCTCGAGCAGCGCCGCATCGTCGAGCTTGGGATCGTGCGTCACCGCGACCACCGCCATGTGCGCGTCCGGATTCATGGACAGCACCACGTCGTCGGGATAGCCGCGCACCAGCGTCGCGCCTTCGAGGTCCCACTCGTCCGCGTATTCCTCGCGCGGATCGCACACCGTCACGTGGTAGTCGAGCGCCATCGCCATCTGCGCGAGGTAGCGGCTCGTCTGCCCGGCGCCGATGATGAGCAGGCGCCAGCGCGGGCCATGCACCGTCTTGAGGGTCTTTTCGTCGAACTCGAGGAGGTCGGACCACTTGCCGGCGGCCATGCGGACCTTGCCGGTGTCCATGTCGAGGAAGCGCGCGACCAGCTCGTGCCGCGCGATCACCTCCAGCAGCTCGCCGATCTTCGACTCCGCCGTCACCGGCTCGAGCACGAGCTGCAGCGTGCCGCCGCAGGGCAGGTTGAAGCGCGCCGCCTGCTCCGTGGTGACGCCGTAGGTGAGCGACGCCGGCTTGCCCCTGGCGAGCGAGTGGTGGCGCACCTTGTCGATCATGTCGTCCTCGACGCAGCCGCCCGACACCGAGCCCATCACGTGGCCGTCGTCGCGGATCACCAGCATGGCGCCCACCGGGCGGGGCGCGGAGCCCCACGTGCGCACCACCGTCGCGAGCGTGGCGCCACGGCCCTCGTCGAGCCACTGCTTCGCCGCCTTCAGTACCTCGAGATCGACGCTGTCCATGTATTGCAGCTCCGTGAATCCGATTGCCCGGATTCTACGCTGCCGGAGGCGCCGCGAGCCCTCGCGCTTGTTGCCTCGCCCCGGGTCATGTTCTAGCATTGCCTGCTCCGATCGCCCCGAACTCGGACCCCACCTGCGCTGCATTTCTCTGCCGCGCCGCACAAGAAAACACAGCTCGCCCAACCCCTAGGAGGCTCCATGACCGTCAAAGTCTCGATGAAGGTGAATGGCAAGGCCGTCACCGGTGAAGTCGAGGAGCGCACGCTGCTCGTCAACTTCATCCGCGAGAACCTGCGCCTGACCGGCACGCACGTCGGCTGCGACACCGCGCAATGCGGCGCCTGCACCATCCACATGAACGGCCGCGCGGTGAAGTCCTGCAACATCCTTGTCATGCAGGCCGAGGGGGCCGACATCGCCACCATCGAGGGCCTGGCGGCGGCCGACGGCACCCTGCACCCGATGCAGGAGGCCTTCCGCGAGCACCACGGCCTGCAGTGCGGCTTCTGCACCCCGGGCATGGTAATGAGCGCCATCGACCTGGTGAAGACGCATCCGAATCCGTCGGAGGAGACCATCCGCGAGCAGCTCGACGGCAACCTCTGCCGCTGTACCGGCTATCACAACATCGTGAAGGCCATCAAGGCGGCCTCCGCGAAAGTCCCGGCTTAAGGAGCCACGCCATGGGTGCGATGAACTACATCGGCCAGGCGGTGAAGCGGAAGGAGGACCACCGCTTCCTCACCGGCAACGGCCAGTACACCGACGACATTTCGCTCGACCGCATGACCTACGCGGTCTTCGTGCGCTCGCCGCACGCACACGCCGCCATCAAGGGCATCGACGCGTCGAAGGCGCTGGCGGCGCCGGGGGTGGTCGGCGTCCTGACCGGGGCGGACCTGGAAAGGAACAAGATCGCGGGCCTGCCCTGCGGCTGGCTCATCACCGACGTGAACGGCCAGCCGATGAAGGAGCCGGCGCATCCGTGCCTCGCCATCGGCAAGGCGCGCTATGTGGGTGACCACGTGGCGGTGGTGATCGCGGAGACCTGGCAGCAGGCGAAGGACGCCGCGGAGCTGGTCGAGGTGGATTACGAGGTGCTGCCGGCGGTGGTCGAGGCGGTGGACGCGCTCAAGCCCGGCGCTCCGGCGCTGCACGACATCGCCCCGGACAACAAGTGCTACACCTGGGCCATCGGCGACAAGGGTGCGGTGGACAAGGCGTTCGCGCAGGCGGCGAAGGTCTCGACGCTCGATATCGTGAACAACCGCCTGATCCCCAACGCCATCGAGCCGCGCGCGGCCACCGCCGTGTACAACCGGTCGTCCGAGGAATACACGCTCTACGTCGCGAGCCAGAACCCGCACGTCGAGCGCTTGCTGATGACCGCGTTCGTGATGGGCCTGCCCGAGCACAAGGTGCGCGTGGTGGCGCCGGACGTCGGCGGCGGCTTCGGCTCGAAGATCTACCTCTACGCCGAGGACGTGGTGGTGACCTTCGCGGCCAAGCAGTTCAACCGCCCGGTAAAGTGGACGGCGGAGCGCTCGGAGTCCTTCCAGTCCGACGCGCACGGCCGCGACCACGCCACGAAGGCCGAGCTCGCGATGGACAAGGACGGCAATTTCCTCGCCCTGCGCGTGCACACCGTGGCGAACATGGGCGCGTACCTGTCCACGTTCGCGTCCTGCATCCCGACCATCCTCTACGCCACGCTGCTCGCCGGCCAGTACAAGACGCCGGCGATCCACTGCGAGGTGACGGCGGCGTTCACCAACACCGCGCCGGTGGATGCCTATCGCGGGGCGGGCCGCCCGGAGGCGACCTACGTCGTGGAGCGCATCGTCGAGACCGCGGCGCGCGACATGAAGATGGATCCGGCCGAGATCCGCCGGAAGAACTTCATCACCACCTTCCCGTACCAGACGCCCGTCGCGCTGCTCTACGACATCGGCGACTACGACGCCACGCTCACCGAGGCGCAGAAGATGGCCGACGTGAAGGGTTATGCGGCGCGCAAGGCGGACAGCGCCAAGCGCGGCAAGCTGCGCGGCCTGGGCTACGCCTGCTACATCGAGGCGTGCGGCATCGCGCCGTCGGCGGTGGCCGGTGCGCTCGGTGCGCGCGCGGGCCTGTTCGAGGCCGGCGAGGTGCGCGTGCATCCGACCGGCAAAGTGACCGTGTTCACCGGCTCGCACTCCCACGGCCAGGGCCACGAGACCACCTTCGCGCAGGTCGTTGCGGCGCGCCTGGGCATCGCGATCGAGGACGTGGACATCCAGCACGGCGACACCGGCAAGGTTCTCTTCGGCATGGGCACCTACGGCAGCCGCTCGCTGGCGGTCGGCGGCACGGCCATCGTCAAGGCGCTGGACAAGGTCATCGCCAAGGGCAAGAAGATCGCGGCGCACCTGATGGAAGCGGCGGAGACCGACGTCGAGTTCGCGGACGGCGCGTTCAAGGTCGCCGGCACGGACAAGAGCATTCCGTTCGCGCAGGTCGCGCTGACCGCCTATGTGCCGCATAACTACCCGCACGACAAGCTCGAGCCGGGCCTGAACGAGAACGCCTTCTACGACCCGCAGAACTTCACGTTCCCGGCGGGCAGCTACGTGTGCGAAGTGGAGGTCGATCCGGAGACCGGCATCACGACCATCGAGAGCTTCACCGCGGTGGACGACTTCGGCAACATCGTCAACCCGATGATCGTGGAGGGCCAGGTGCACGGCGGCCTGACGCAGGGCATCGGCCAGGCGCTGACCGAAGGGTGCCGCTACGACCCGGAGACCGGCCAGCTCGTCACCGGCTCGATGATGGATTACGCGCTGCCGCGTGCCGACGACGTGCCGAGCTACAAGATCGGCACCAAGGTCACCGCGTGCACGCACAACCCGCTGGGCGTGAAGGGCTGCGGCGAGGCGGGCGCGATCGGCGCGCCGGCGGCGCTGATGAACGCGATCACCGACGCCCTCGGCGTGCGCGACCTGCCCATGCCCGCCACCCCGCAGACCGTGTGGCGCGCGATTCACAAGAAGAGCTGAGACAGGAGAGACGCATGTACGCTTTCGAGTACCAGAAGGTCACCACCGTCGCCGACGCGGCGGCCAAGCTCGCGGCCAATCCCGACGCCAAGCTGCTCGCGGGCGGGCAGTCGATGGTCGCGTCGATGAAGCTGCGCCTCGCCAACCCCTCGCTCGTCGTCGACCTCGGCACCGTGCCGGAGCTGCGCGGCATCAAGGCCGATGCGGGCGGCGTCACCATCGGCGCCATGACCCGCCACGCCGAGGTCGCGGCTTCAGCCGAGGTGCAGAAGGCGATCCCGGCGCTCGCGGCGCTGGCCGGCGGCATCGGCGACCGCATGGTGCGCAACATGGGCACCCTCGGCGGGGCGGTGGCCAACAGCGATCCCGCGGCCGACTACCCGGCGGCGGTGCTCGGCCTCGGCGCCACGGTCACCACCAACAAGCGCAAGATCGCCGCGGACGATTTCTTGAAGGGCATGTTCGAGACTGCGCTCGCGCCCGGCGAGATCATCACGTCGATCACGTTCCCGGTCCCGAAGCGCGCGGCGTACATGAAGTTCCGCAACCCGGCGTCGCGCTACGCCATCGTGGGGGTGTTCGTGGCCGACACGGCGGGCGGGCCGCGGGTGGCCGTGACCGGCGCGGGTGGGTGCGCGTTCCGCGTGCCGGCAATGGAAAAGGCGCTGGCCGCGAAGTTCGCGCCGGAGTCGGTCGCCGCCATCAGCATTCCGGCGGATGGCCTGAATGGTGACATCCACGCCTCGCCGGAGTATCGTGCCCATCTGGTGACGGTGATGGCCAAGCGCGCGGTAGCGAAGGCGCTCGGCTAGCGACAGACTGGGAGCGGCTGGTTACCAGCCGTTCGTCCTGCTCCCTCAGGGGGCGGGACCGGCCGGGGTGCTCTCAGGCTCCCCTCCCCGGCCACACTGAGCCCGCCTCGGCGGGCTCAGTCCGTTATAGTGGATTGATCATGCCCGCCCAGATTCCGACCTCCATCGACGAAACCCAGGCCCTCCTCGCCCGCGCCGACTACGTGGCCGAGCGCAGCCTCGCCACCGCCGTGTTCCTCGCCCTGCGCATGGGCCGCCCGCTGTTTCTCGAGGGGGATGCCGGCGTGGGCAAGACCGAGATCGCCAAGGTGCTGGCCACCACCCTCGGCCGCAAGCTCGTGCGCCTGCAGTGCTACGAGGGCCTCGACATCGCCTCGGCGGTGTACGAGTGGAACTACTCGCGCCAGATGATTGAAATTCGGATGGCGGAAGCCGAAGGCACCAGGAACCGCGAGGCGCTGACGGAGGACATCTTCTCCGAGCGCTTCCTCATCCGCCGGCCGATCCTGCAGGCGCTCGAGGGCGACCTGGGCGGGGCGCCGGTGCTGCTGATCGACGAGCTCGACCGCACGGACGAGCCCTTCGAGGCGTACCTGCTCGAGGTGCTCTCCGATTTCCAGGTGAGCATTCCCGAGATCGGCACGGTCAAGGCCGAGCAGCCGCCGATCGTGATCATTACCTCGAACCGCACCCGGGAAATCCACGACGCGGTGAAGCGCCGCTGCCTCTACCACTGGGTGGACTATCCGAACGCCCAGCGCGAGCTGGAGATCCTCCAGCGCAAGGCGCCCGGCGCGGCGGAGCAGCTCTCGCGCGAGATCGTCGCCTTCGTGCAGAAGCTGCGCGGCATGGACCTCTTCAAGCTCCCCGGCGTGGCGGAGACCATCGACTGGTCGAAGGCGCTGGTGGAGCTCGACAAGCTCGCGCTGGACCCGGACGTCATCAACGACACGCTCGGCGTGCTGCTCAAGTACCAGGACGACATCGCGCGGGTGAAGGGCTCGGAGGCAGCGCGCCTGCTCGCCGAGCTGCGCGCCGAAATGGCTTCCGTCTAGGGTCGATGCCCGGCAAGCTCGCCGAAAACGTCATGCACTTCGCCCGCGTCCTGCGCGGGGCGGGGCTGCCGGTCGGGCCGGCCAAGGTGATCGAGGGCCTCAAGGCGCTGCAGGCAGCGGGCATCGGCAGCCGCGAGGACTTCTACTGGACGCTCGCCAGCGTGTTCCTCGACCGCCGCGAGCAGTTCGAGATCTACGACCAGGCCTTCCACGTCTTCTGGCGCGACCCGGACATGCTCTCGCGCGTCATGGCGATGTTCATGCCCAAGGTCGAGGGGCGCGGCATGAACGAGGAGGGCCCGCCGCCGCCCAACCGCCTCGCCGAAGCCCTCGCCCCGCGCCCCAAGGAGGAGAAGAAGGACGCTCCCGAGGAGCCGCCCGCGGAGACCGAGGTCGACGCGGCCTTCACCGTCTCCGACAGCGAGGTGCTGCAGCAGACCGACTTCGAGACCATGACGGCGGCGGAGCTCGCGCAGGCGAAGAAGCTGATCGCGCAGATGCGCCTGCCGATTCCGGAAATCACCACGCGGCGCCTGCGTCCCGACTCGCGCGGCGCGCTGGTGGACATGCGCGCCACGCTGCGCGCCTCCCTGCGCGGCGGCGCGGACATCATTCCGCTCAGGCGTCGCTCGGTGACGACGCGGCACCCGCCGCTGGTCGTGCTGTGCGACATCTCCGGCAGCATGAGCCGCTACTCGCGCATGTTCCTGCACTTCCTGCACGCCATCACCAACGATCGCGACCGCGTGCACACGCTGGTGTTCGGCACGCGGCTCACCAACATCTCCCGCCACCTGCGCCACCGCGATGTCGACGTGGCGCTTTCCAACGTGTCCGCCGCCGTGGCCGACTGGTCGGGCGGCACGCGCATCGGCCAGAGCCTGCGCGAGTTCAACCAGCGCTGGTCGCGACGCCTGCTCGGGCAGAACGCGGTGGTGCTGATGATCACCGACGGCCTCGACCGCGACCTCGGCCGCGATCTCGGGCGCGAGATGGAGCGCCTGCACAAGAGCTGCCGGCGCCTGATCTGGCTGAACCCGCTGCTGCGCTACGAGGCCTTCGAGCCGCGCCCGCTGGGGGTGCGCATCATGCTGCCGCACGTGGACGACTTCCTGCCGGTGCACAACATCGACAGCCTGGCGTCGCTGGCGCGGGCGCTGGCGGAGCCGCCGGCGCGCCGCGCCGCCTGACCGGCCGCGGGCAGCAGGCGGCGCGCATCAGGCAGAATAGCGGCCTCGGTCACAACACACCACGCTTCAGCGAGGAGAACAACAATGGAGATGAGCGGCGAGCAGCGCATCGCGCTGGCGCAGCAGAAAGTCTGGGACGCGCTCAACGATCCCGAGATCCTGAAGGCCTGCATCCCGGGCTGCGATTCCATCGAGAAGGTGTCCGACTCCGAATACAAGGTCGGCATGACGGCGGCGGTCGGCCCGGTGAAGGCGCGCTTCGCAGGCAAGCTGCACCTCAAGGACCTGAACCCGCCGCATTCCTACGCCCTCGCCTTCGATGGCACGGGCGGCGCCGCAGGCTTCGGCAAGGGCGGCGCCACCGTCGCGCTTACGCCCGAAGGCGAAGCCACGCTGCTGCGCTACAACGCCAATGCCCAGGTCGGCGGCAAGCTCGCGCAGGTGGGATCGCGCCTGATCGACGGCGTCGCGCGCAAGATGGCGGACGACTTCTTCGCGCGCTTCAACGCCAAGGTGGCGCCAGCCGCGCCGGCCGTACCCGCGGCAGTCCCCGTCGCGGTGCCGGTCCTGGTGCCCGAGGGCGGCTCCTACACGCCCCACCCCGCCTTCCCGCGCGGCGAGATCTGGATGACGCCGGTCTTTCTCGGTGGCGCGGCCTTCGGACTCGTCCTGCTCGTGTTCTTCGTCAACAAGTTCCTGCTGAGCTGACCACGAGCCGGGCGGCTGCGAGGTCCTCCAGCGCCGTTCCCACGCTCTTGAACAGCGTCACCTCGGCCGCGGCAGTGCGGCCGGGGCGCTCGCCCCTCACCAGCTCGGCGAGTTCCGCGCGGACGTGGCCGCGATCGATGCGTCCGGCCGCCAGCGGCTGCACGAGGTCGCCGCCCTCCCGCAGCGCGCCGGCGTAGGTATCGACGAAGACCCGCGCCGCGGCGACCAGCGCGTCGTCGCATTCGCGCATCTCCGGGGTAAAGGCGCCGACCAGGTCGACGTGGGTGCCGGGCCGCACCCACTCGCCGCGCACCAGCGGCTCGCGCGCGGTGGTCGCGCAACTCACGATATCCGCGGCGCGTACCGCGCGCTCGAGGTCCGTGGCCGCCTCGGCCGGCACGCCGCGCGCGCACAGCGTCGCAACCATGGCTGCGGCGCGCTCGGCGCGCCGGCCCCAGACCAGCACCCTGTCGATCGGCCGCACCGCGCGGTGCGCCTCGGCCATCCAGGGCGCGAGCGCGCCGGTGCCGGCGACGAGCAGCGTCCGCGCGTCCTCGCGCGACAGCAGGCGCGAGGCAAGCGCCGACGCGGCCGCGGTGCGCCGCAAGGTGAGCGCCTCGCCCTCGATGATCGCGCGCGGGTGCCCCGTGGCGCCGTCCAGCAGCACGTACAGCGCCGCAACGCTGGACAGGCCGCGCGCGGCGTTGCCCGGGTACACGGTGACGATCTTCACCCCGAGGGCCTCCCCCGAGCGCCATGCGGGCATCACGAGCAGGCGGTCGCCGGCCGGAGTGACGGCGTGACTCGAGCGCAGCGGCGCCTCCACGCCGTGGGCGAAGGCCTCGGCGAGGGCATCGACGAGGCGCGGCCACGGCAATGCAGCGTGCACCCGGTCGGAATCGATGTAGGGCAGGTCCATGACGCTATCGTACCTGCCCGCCTGACCGATAATCGGAGTCATGCGTGCCGTCCCCTGCGCCGCGTTCGTCCTCGCGGCCCTCGTCCCCGCCACCGATCTGCCCGCACAGCGGCTGCCCTCGGTCGAATGGACGGCCGTTGGCCACGCCGGGAACGTGCTGGTCGAGTACACGCGCTCGGGGCTCAAGCGCAGCGCCGACGGCACGGTGACCGCCTTTTCGCGCAACTCGCTCGTGGCCGAGATTCCCGCGGCGCGCCGCCAGCGGATCGAGGCGCTGCGAGTCGCCGGGCTCTCCGCGCAGGGCTACGAGCGCTACCTCCGGCAGGTGCGCCGCTCGGAGTACGACTGCAACGGGCGCCGCGTGCGCTCGCTCGCAGTCACCGACTACGACGAGGCCGGAGCGGTGCTCGCGTGGGCATCCACCGAAGGGCCGGAAGCGGCATGGACGACAGTGCCGCGCGGCAGCATCGGCGCGAAGCTGCTGGACGCGGTGTGCGCCGCGGCGGCGCCGTGAGCGGCGCC
>Ga0209254_10004233_pt1 | contig 13147 bp, 9 predicted proteins | sample FrelakmetDIP11DI_FD_187148 | JGI IMG/M metagenome (GOLD analysis project Ga0209254, IMG submission 187148) | Freshwater lake sediment microbial communities from the University of Notre Dame, USA, for methane emissions studies - DIP11 DI (SPAdes)... | ecosystem: Environmental > Aquatic >...
GGGCAAAATCCCTCACGCCTTGATAGATCTCAAATGCTAGCTTCATTTAAAGCGGAGGAATAATTAGTATGAAAGGTATCATCCTGGCTGGCGGTCATGGCACACGCTTATATCCATTGACAATCGGAATTAGCAAGCAGATGCTCCCTGTGTACGACAAGCCCATGATCTATTATCCTTTGTCAATGCTCATGTTAGCTGGCATTCGCGATATCCTCATTATTTCCACTCCCGCAGCACTTCCAATTTTCCAAGCCATGCTGGGGAAAGGAAGTCAATGGGGTTTACAGTTCTCCTATGCCGAGCAACCAGAACCTCGAGGCTTGGCGGATGCATTCTTAATACAACCAAGCTTTATCAGAAACCAACCTGTATGTCTGATTTTAGGAGATAACATATTCTTCGGGCAGGGGTTACCCGGGATACTTCAAAAGTCGGCCAAACTTGAACAAGGTGCATTGATATTCGCTTACCCGGTACGCGAGCCAAAGAATTACGGTGTTGTCGAATTCGATGAAATGGGGAAAGCTTTAAGTATCGAAGAGAAGCCATCCAATCCGAGATCTCAATTCGCTGTGCCAGGATTATATTTTTATGACAGAAAAGTCGCAGAGATTGCCTCAAGACTTAAACCCTCCGAGCGCGGAGAATTGGAAATTACTGATTTGAATCGCGAATACTTAGAACATGGGCAACTTCAGGTAGAAGTCTTAGGACGCGGGATAGCTTGGCTCGACGCGGGCACACATGAGTCGCTGCTCCAAGCAGCTAATTTTGTTCAAGCTGTGGAAGATCGTCAGGGAATGATGATTTCTTGTCCAGAAGAAATAGCCTACCGGATGGGATATATAGGAAAGAATGAGCTTTATCAACAGGTTGCGCAGTATCGTGGTAACCAATATGGTGATTATCTGATGCAGCTCCTCAACGACGATATGACTTAAAATGCCCGATAAACAAGAAACATTTTATAGTATTAGAAATATCTCTTTATGTCATATACATCCCCAGGCGATGAGGGGGTTATTTCAACTCTCTTTAGACTATAAGGAATTAGTCTAAGCACAAGAATGAAAATTCTTCTCTTAGGTAAGAATGGTCAGCTAGGTTGGGAATTAAATCGCACTCTTAGAACTTTTGGGGACTTAATCGCTCTTGACTACCCTGATATCGATTTCTCTAACCTTGGGAGTATTCATAATCTCATAACAGAAATCCAACCAGAAGTAATTTTCAACGCAACTGCTTTCACAGCAGTCGATCGCGCTGAAGACGAACCAGAAAGAGCCATGAATATTAATGCAAAAGCTCCTGGTTTGCTAGCCGAAGTAGCAAAGGAGAGAAATGCAGTCCTGATACACTATTCCACTGATTATGTATTTGATGGGACCAAAAAAACTCCTTATATCGAGACCGACTCGACTAATCCAATAAACCTTTACGGAAAGAGTAAATTAGAAGGCGAACGTTATGTCTCCCAAGTAGATGGTGCATTTCTTACGTTACGAACAAGTTGGGTTTACAGCTTACGAGGGGAAAACTTTGTGACCAAATTGCTGAGCTGGTCACGAGAAAGGTCAACGCTGCAGATTGTATCTGACCAATTAGGAAGTCCCACCTGGTCGCGTATGCTAGCAGAAGTATCAGCTCAGTTACTTGCGATTGGGAAACAAGATATCTTGGGGTGGACGAAAGAACGCAAAGGTATTTACCACCTTGCAGGTCAAGGTATTGTAAGTAGATTTCGATTTGCACAAGCTATCTTAGATTATGATCCTCACCCGGAAGAACATATAACTAGGGAAATCCTTCCCTCAAAAACCATCGGTTTTCCCACACCAGCCCAACGCCCTCTCTATACCGCCCTTAATTGTGAGCTTTTTGAGAACACTTTCAAGCTGCAGCTTCCACCCTGGGAAGATAGCTTACAGCTAGCCATGGACTATAGATAGATAGGCTGAGAATCCCATGGATATCAACCAACACTCCAAATATTACAACGCCTATTATTACTCTCGTTCAAGCTCTGGACGCTGTAATGGGAAGCATTGGGAACATAATCAGGAAAGACTCGACTTCATAAGTTCCATTGCCGAACATATAGAAAAAGAATTCCGACCTAAAACTGTCTTAGACGCTGGTTGCTCAATGGGTTTCCTGGTTGAAATCCTGCGAAAGCGACAAATTGAAGCATACGGAGTCGATGTCTCTGAATATGCGCTACAAAGCGCTCCTCAGGAAGTGAAACCATTTTGTTGGGTAGGTTCAATCACCCAAACTTTCCCCATGGACTACAATCTGATTGTCTGCATTGAGGTATTAGAACATATGCCGCATCTCGAAGCAGAGAAAGCCATCGAGAATTTCTGTTTCCATACTGAAGATATCCTGTTCTCGTCTACTCCTTTTGATTATAAAGAGGAAACTCATTTTAACGTTCAGCCACCGGAATATTGGGCAGAAGCGTTTGCCCGACACAGCTTTTATCATGACCTGGATTACGACGCCTCATATATCACACCCTGGGCAATGAGATTCCGTCTTCAGGACAAGCAAATTGGACGCCTGGTCCGTGAGTATGAACGCAAGTATTTTCAACTGTGGAAAGAGAATATTGATCTTCGAGAAACTGTACTCAATTTACGATGCGAAATGGATGAGAAAGAGAAGACTCTAGATAACCTTCACAGCAGAATGGGTGGAGGAGAAGCCTTACCTGACCTTCCAGCTACTTCAACTGATTCCAGGAAGGAAAATGAATCAGTACCAATCAGAAATGGTCTCCAGATATTCTTTCGAAAAATGAAGTCTTTTTATACAGGTCTGGTTTCTAAATAGGCCATGTATTAATAAATACCTTGACGATCAACAAAAAAACTCCCATTCTTGTAGCCTTTACCAGTGATAGATGGGAACATGTCTGCCCAATAATCCGGATTGTCTCACCTGCTGAGATAGCTGGATTTCAATTGATACGAGGAACCGAGTGGGACAAAGATTCTTTACTGGTTTTTCCAGAAAGAGTAGAAAATGCAGATTTAGTAGTGCTAGTGAGAGATTTTCCAAGTAAGATATCTGACTTTGAAACAATCTTGTCATTGGCACACTCTAAGGGGAAATTAGTTGTATATGATTTAGATGACCTTCTACCAGAACTTCCAGAGCAACATCCAGACGTTGAACGCTATCGTATTTGCCGGCCATCTATTATTCGAGCGATTTTAGAAGCAGATGCTGTTGTGGGTAGTACAGCAACGATCCGTGAATATATGAGTCAATATAATCAGAATTCCTGGGAGATACCCAATTATCTGGACGAACAGATTTGGAATATAGAGGCTTTGGAAAAGAAAGGAATGCTGTCTCGTAATTTCTCAAATTGTAATTCGTCATTAGTAGTTGGTTTCATGGGAGGGCATAGCCACACTTACGATCTAGAGCTCATCAAACCAACGTTATTAAACATTCTGAATAGATATTCCAAAAAGCGCAGCAAGATCAATATTTCACTCAAGTTCTGGGGATTAAAGCCTCCAGAAGATTTACTTAGTTGGTCCAATGTCGAATGGATCAACGTCGGGATGCTCGATTATCGTGAATTTGCTTCCTATTTCCAGAAGCAAACCTGTGATCTCTTCCTTGCTCCCCTACAAGACAACATTTTCAATCAAGGTAAAAGTCACTTGAAATTCCTTGAGTACAGCGCCCTTGGAATTCCAGGAGTTTATAGCAAGATTTCTGAATACCAGAAGATAGTTGTCCATGGAAAGAATGGATACCTGGCTTCAAACCCTATTGAGTGGGAAGAATCTATAATAAACTTGATTGAGGATCCAGTACTGCGAGACCGAATGGGAGTCGAAGCTTTTCTTACTGTGCATTCTGATTGGATACTTCAAAACCATAATAATGCATGGATGGATATTTACGAAAACTTCTTATCGCAACCAAAACAGAAACCTTCTAAATTCCACCAATTATCTCCCGAAATCAAGAACGCAGTACAAAAACTTCAAAATTTCCAAGTGGACTTAGAGAAGGAGCTTTTATCCATTAATAAATCCCTGGAGAAAGCCAGTCATAAAGTTAATATCCTCCAGCAGAATTTATATCGAATTCAAGATCAAGAGGAAATTTTAGAAGATCAGCTGAGAGAAAGCGAGAAAGCATTAATTGAGAAGGAACGTATTGCTCAACAATATTATAGTTTGTATCATCAAATTCTAAATACCCGTAGCTGGAAATTATTGGAAATACTAGCGGGCATTCGTGCAAAGATTATCCCTTATGGGAGTTTTCGAGAAGGCATCTTACAGACTCTCTTGCACAGTATGATCGCATTCAGAAATAATGGGGTTCAAGCTTCTGGGAGGGTCGCGAAGAATGAAATACGTGATAACCTCAAGAAATTCTCAAAATCCCAAAGTACTTCTGTCGTCCAACGAACAGGTAGAATGCCTCTGGCACCTACTTTTTTTATTACCCCAGAACATGCAACAATCAAATGTTTGTTACCTGTGACCAGCATATTACAGTTCGATAGTGGAAATAAATCAAGAAACAATCTTCAAAATCCTCAAACGAACAATATTATCAATTGGATCCAAAACCAAACCTTTCCTTCTATTGCTAACATAGTAAGCTGGAATCCGAACACTTGTGAAGCTTCAGTTATTAATTTTATACAAGAAAAAGATCTATCTGTCGAACCAACCAAATACCTCGAACATATTCAAGCTCCTGATATCCAGGCACTCTTACGAGAATTAAGAACACGATATATCTGTTTCAGTTCGGATGATTTGCTTCATCAAGATGCAGCATATTTAGAGACCAACTTAATCGCACTTGAAACCGAGTTAATTGCATTCACAATCAATTTGCGAGGTCATAGCGAGTGGTCAATGCAAAACTTACATCAAGGACGATTGCCTGGTAGTAATTCATTGCCCTTTTTAAAGCAAGTAGTAGTAAAAGATTGCATTCGAAATGACTTCTCGCTCGATTTGTCAACCTGGTTAGACCAATGGCAGAAGCTTTCTAATAGTGACAATCAGCCTGCAGATCCAGGATTTCCAGTATTGGTCGGGAAAGTAATCGTTCATACTACCAAAACAAAGGATAATAAAGACTCTTACCCTTTTGATCAGGTTTATTATTTATCATCTGACACAAGAAATCATGGTTTATATGTCAATGGCAGAGATATCTTGGTTAACCTTAACCATAACCAAGTAAACCATCATCCAGTTCTAGAAATCCTTCCTCATCCGATTCTAGCAATAAACGACCGCATTCCTTCCATCCCTGAACAGACTGAAATACCGACAGTGATTGTGGTAATGCCATTCCTCGCAGTAGGAGGAGTTGAACGAATCACATTAGAGATCATGCAACAGTTGAGGGAACGAATTCGGTGGGTGGTTGTAACTTTTGAAGAGCTTGAGCCATCGTTGGGTACCACCGCAGATGATTACCGCAAGATTACTCCGTATGTTTACAACCTACCGGACTTTATTCCAGAGATTCAATACATTCCCTTTATGGAATACTTGATAGGTCGTTTCGATCCAAAGACTATCTATATTGCCAATGGGACCACCTGGATATATAACGCTCTGGGATGGTTAAAAGAGAATTTTCCTGCAATCAGAATTATCGACCAGGTTTATGATGCAAAAATTGGATGGATCAATCGGTATGATTTTTCTGTGTTGCTGCTCACAGATGGGCATATCGGTGTGAATAATAGAATCTGCCAGGCATATTTCCAGAAAGGAGCCAAACCAGAGCAGGTTTTTTTGATTGAGGATGGTATCGATCCCAAGGAGCTAAATCCCACTGACTATAATGATGAAAGAATAAAAAAAATTAAAAAGAATTTAAACCTTCACCCTTCTAAGAAAGTCGTTACGTTTGCATCACGACTACATCCACAGAAAAGACCCATGGATTTCGTAGAAATAGCTCGAAGGTGTTCTTCCGATTCAACAATGGAATTCTTGATGGTGGGAGATGGCCCACTAGCCAATACGGTAGACGTTCAAATTCGAAAGATAGGGCTTAGCAATATCCACCGCTACGAGTTTTATCGACCTATCAGCGATATTCTTGCGATCTCAGATTTGCTTGTTCTTCCATCGGGATATGAGGGAATGCCTCATATTATTCTTGAAGCCCAAGTTATGGGTAAACCTGTGGTAGCAACCGATGTAGGCAATAACCGAGAGGTCATCAATCGCACCAGGGGAGGCATTGTTGTATCAAAGATAGGTGATATCTCTACGTTAATGCAGGCTGTCAAAGAGATATTACTCTCACCTCCTGACCCCATACTACTTCGACAATTGACTTTATCCTACTTTGACCTTAGTAAGGTTGCCCAGAAATATTACAGAGCTTTACTTTATGACCAGCCTGGCGAGTATTTGTCCTCTATGAATGATCCGAGATGAGCAACATTTCTGTCGTCATCCCATCCTTTAACCATGCACCATTTATCCAACAAGCGGTAGAAAGTGTGCTACAACAAACAGAAACAAATCTGGAGCTTATTGTGGTGGACGATGGATCCACCGATGAAAGTATGAATATACTATCAACTTTTTCAGATCCGCGAATGCATGTTATTCAGCAGGAAAACCAGGGGGCGCATTCAGCAATCAATCTCGGTCTCTCCAAATCAACTGGAAAGTTCTTAGCAATCCTGAATTCAGATGACACATTTCATCCTGAACGACTGGAAAAAGCTATCACTGTACTAGAAGCCGATGAAAATATTGGACTGGTAGGTTCGTTCATAAATATCATTAATGAAAATAGCAACTCTATTGGTGAAAAACGCGGTTACCAAAACTGTGAACCCTGGATTCTCGAAAAACCTGAGCGGAGTTTCCGCGCCGGTAACGACCTAAGAGCTGCACTCCTTACCGAAAACTATTGGTCAACTACTTCAAACTTTGTATTTCCACGGTTATGGTATCAAAGAGTTGGTGAATTTTATCCACTAAGATATACGCACGATTGGGATTTCGCTCTCCGGATGGCGAGCAAAGCCAATCTCTATTTGATACAAGAGCCATTGATTAACTATCGAGTTCATTCCCGGAACACGATTCGCGAAGACCAAGCAACTATGATCTTTGAAATCTGTTGGATTCTAGCCATAAATTTACCCTCCCATATTATCGACTCAGAATTCTTTGGGAAATTAACATTAGAAACTCGCACCGAGCGATTGCTTCATTCGATTTACGTTTTTGGCTGTGAGCGTGTTTTGAGCGTTATGCTGCTTCAGGAAATTCATACAAATCCCAAACAGGCACTCTTACTATTGGATATCGCAAATCCTGTACGAGAAAAATACCTTGAGTTCATTTGTGAAACTGTGATAAAAAACCAACGTTTCGATTCGCAAATTGACACACATAATGGTAGCTCTGGAAGGACAATCCACAACTTCCTGCGTTTAGGTTACATCCCCGAGGTTAAATCATGGTTACATCAGTTGTTGGATAAGAAAACAACCGGGTGACGATATCCGTTCAACTCAATTCTCATCAAAATAATACAATTCCTATTGGCCAGGTGTGCAAATTTACTATTACCCGGTCAGATCCTCGAATACAAACTCGTGCCTTCATTATCTATCAGCATATCCATTACTTAAAACCACTTAATGAATGGAACACGAATGATTGTCTAAACTATTTTCCCGAGGCACCTGGAGAGTATGCCCTTACTTTACAATGGCTGTGTCCAGGAAAGGAAGGGGGATGGGTTTATTTCAACTTTCGAGTTCTTGCAGACACAGTTTATAAGTCCGGACCTGTGCAACAAAAGTTAAATCGCAATACTCATCTTTGGGGTGCAAACGAGTGGGAAGTCAAACAATTCAAAGGATATGAAGATAGTGTCTTTGATTTGCTTAAGAAAATCGTAAAACCCGGCTATGTAATATATGATATTGGAGCCAGTCTTGGATTGTATTCTATCTGGTTTTCAGAAGCTGTCGGTTTTCAAGGACGAGTTTACTGTTTTGAAGCCAATCCGGTATGTGTCTATTTATTGCAGGCAAACCTGAATTTGAATAAAAGGAGCAATTGTGAAATATTTCCAGTAGCTCTATCTTCGGGTGCAGAAGCCATAGATTTCACAATCAATTATGGGAATTCAGCCTTAGGTATGGCCAGAGATTCCCCGCTCTATACACCAAAAACTGGACATGAAATCATCGTTCTGAGTCATAGCCTGGATGAACTTGTTCGGACTTTTGAGTTCCGGAAACCAGACCTAATAAAAATAGATGTTGAAGGAGCTGAAGAATCAATTATTAAAGGCATGGAAAACACCCTCATTCAACATCAGCCCAAACTGCTCTTGGAAGTGCATGGTCAAACTGCTGCGGATGCTTCTTTCCAGAGCTTGTATAAATTGGATTATTCTTTCCTCCATATAGAAAGTAATAGGTTATTTAATAAACTGGACAAACTTTTGGAATGGTTCCAAGGGAATGTGGAGCAGTTCCTATGCTTTCCATCTGGAAAAGATACTAGTTGAAATGTTATCCAAACCAGCTATTAGCATAGTGATGCCTTGTCACAATAGATCCTATGATTTGATAAAAACCTTACAGGCATATGATGCCCAACTCAGCCAAGAACCATTTGAGCTGATTGCAATCGACGACGCCTCTGAAGACGGAACTTGCAAACTACTCACTTCCTACGAACCAATAAACTACTCATTAAGAATTGGGCGAAATGAAAGGAACATGGGACCAGCAACAGCGCGCAATTTAGGTGTGTCACTTGCAGATGCTCCAATCATCCTGTTTGTGGGCGATGATATTGTTCCTCATCCTCGGCTTGTCAGTGGCCACCTTCTAGCACATCGAATCCACTCCAAGAGGGAAATTGCGATTCTTGGACGTGTCATGTGGGCGAACGATCTTCCTGTTAACACTCTAATGACCCACATTGATGGAGTCGGTGCACAGCAATTCAGCTTCTATTATCTTAAAGATGGTAAAGAATATGATTACCGTCACCTCTACACGGCGAATGTATCCCTGAAGAGAGAATTCTTAACCTCCCAAGAGAAATTATTCGACACCGACTTTCAATATGCGGCATTTGAAGATGCAGAGCTAGGTTATCGCCTTTTCAAGGCAGGACTAAGCATTATTTACCTATCACTCTTAATAGGATTTCACTATCATTACCATAACATCTGGACCTTTTCGGAAAGGATGTATCGAGCTGGTTTAATGGCTTGCTTATTAGTCCAGAAACATCCCGAAACGAGATTAAAGATCCTTGGAAGAAATTGGTCACGTCGGTTGGCTAGCTGGAAAATCAAATCAGCATTCCAAACTGGTTCCTTAGAGCAAACCCTCAGTATTGAAGAACAAATTCTTCAATTGTCGAGTAACTATGAATGGTCTTCCCATCCCCTTCTTGATGAGCTATACCTGAAGGTTTTAACCTGTTACTTTTTCAAAGGGGTGATTTACGGTATTTTCAAAAATACACCTACTGCAATTAAAATCCACAATCAGTGTGTAAACGAATTTCTTGTCCCACTGGTAAATAAACTTATGCAGGAAAGCGAGCGATTAGGGATGAAACCTAATAATGCTCTTTAATTCACCCACTTTCTTATTCTACTACTTACCAGTAGTCCTATTTATATATCTCGTATTAGGGAAAAGGTTTCAAAACCTTTTCCTTTTATTTTCTAGTTTGATCTTCTATCTATGGGGGGAGACAATACTCTTCCCGATAATCTTCTTTTCAATTGGAATAAACTTCTATGTTGGGAAGCGGATCAGCAATGAAACTTCTGATCCAAATAAAGTGAAACGGTTTCTTATCACCGCATTAACTTTCAATGTAGCATTACTGGTTTTCTTCAAGTTCTTTTCCGCATATATCCTCGATCTTAGCGAGTCCTTGAACCTATCCATATCAGATTCATTATTAAAGGATGCCAAGAAGTTCAACTTACTACCTCTTGGGATTTCATTCTACACTTTTACATCGATATCATATCTCCTCGATATTTATAAGAAACGATCGGATTGCGAAACAAAATTAAGTAACTTCGCTCTTTATATCTTGTTATTTCCTAAAGTAGTAGCAGGACCAATTGTGAGATATAGAGAAATAGCCCTACAATTCACACAACGTGTGATCACCACCCAAAACCTGGCGATAGGTGCAAGGCGCTTTATCGTTGGCCTTAGCAAGAAAGTTCTTATTGCAGATACCCTCGCTCCGGTTACAACCAAAGTATTTGCTCTCCCCATTACAGATCTGACTACAAGACTGGCCTGGTTAGGAATTCTTTGCTATACCATCCAGATTTACTTCGATTTCTCTGGATACACCGATATGGCGATAGGTTTAGGTCAAATGCTGGGTTTTAAATTCGTAGAAAATTTCAACTATCCTTATATATCCAAAAGTATTTCGGATTTTTGGCAACGATGGCATATTTCTCTTTCAAGGTGGTTTCGAGATTATGCTTTCTTCCCTCTGGAAAGAAAGCGGGCTGGGATATCCCACTACAGCCAACAAATGAACATCCTGATCGTGTTTCTTCTAACTGGTTTATGGCATGGAGTTACCCCGTGCTTTATCCTATGGGGTTTGCTGCATGGACTTGCAATTTCACTTGAAGTTAGTAAATTCGGAAAATGGTTGAAAACTACTTGGACACCCTTCCAACATTTTTATGCCATGACAATCATCATCATAGGGTGGGTTCTATTTCGGTCCGAGAACCTGGTCTATGCTTATGGATATCTTAAATCCATGCTCGGTTTCTCTACGGGAACAAGAATAATCCCATTTTCCGCCTTACCCATAGTAGAAACTCACACCTGGTTAGCATTAATTATAGGTGGTTTGCTCTCATTTCCAATATTTCCCGCCTTAGACCGCGTATTATTTAAAGCACAACAATCACAAAAAGTTGTTGCTGGCATCGGGGTCATTCGAGATGTATTACTTATAGGTTTGTTCATTGTTTCGATTACAGGAATTGCCAGCTCAACATTCCAGGCTTATATATATCTCCGATTTTAACAATGCCACCTACCACTTCAACAATAAAACCATCACTGTCAGCTCTTGCACACCAAATAAATTTAACAGATTTTCTATTCCTTATTGCTTTCTTCTTTCTTCTAATCGCAGGAAACCTTCTTCAAGTACTGGGTGTGGAAGACCTCCCTAGCTTTGAGAACCGAAGATTGGCAATTAAATCGACAATAAACACTACAGGGCAATTAATTTACCTGCCTCAGGCAACTGATAAGTACCTTAATGATCATTTTGCTCAACGAAATCGATTGATCCACTATTTCTATCACATAAGGTTGAATGTCTTGAAGGAGACGGTCTTCCCATCCGTTGTTGTAGGTGACAACGACTGGCTTTACTATACTGATGAAAGAAATATGGAAGATTTTCAACACTCCAGCGAATTCACAGAAAAGCAGCTATCACAGATTTCAAAAAACCTAGAATCCATGTCCCATCACCTTAGAAAAAACCATATCCATTTGGTGGTAGCTGTAGCTCCAAACAAAGAGACTATCTATCCTGAGAACGTCCCTGATTACATACCTCGAGTTGAAGGAGAGTCACGATTAGATCAGTTAATGAATTACCTGAAGGCAAATGGAAAAATTGAAGTCCTTGACTTACGACCTGCGCTTCTTTCAGCAAGGAAGGCGTATCCAGTTTATTATCGCACGGACACACATTGGAACAGCATCGGTGCATATTACGCTTATCAAGCGATCATGGATCAAATTCAACAAACCTTCTCACAGGTAAAGGCTAAACCATTGCAGGATTTTAATTTTGAACCAAGTGTATGGTCCGGTGACCTGGCAAATTTTCTAACTATGCGAAACATATTATTTGAGCAAACTTCTGAGCTAACCCCAAAATTTATACCCAGATCAAAAACCATTATCCAAAATCACCCAAATCGCTTCGAGGGAACTAGAGAGATCTCCGATTCAAATTTGCCCAGAGCTGTCCTAATCCACGACTCTTTTGGCTTGGCACTTATTCCTTTTCTAGCCGAACATTTTCAGCGAATAACCAACCAATTTGCTCCTTATTCCTTTCAACCAATCCCGCTAATGAGCCCAAAACTTATTGAAGAAGAAAAACCGAATATTGTCATTTTCATTATTACTGAGAGATATCTGCAATTATTGTTATGGTAAAAACAAACACTTTAGCAAGCATCCTTCTCGAAAACTACAACCAAGTTCCGGAACAATTGGCGATCGTCCTACAACACTCCCGTCGACCTGATTCATCCATCAGCTATAGACTTCTTATGCAAGGAGCAGTTGGATATGCCCACGCTCTCGCTCAGAATGGAATACTTCCTGGAGAGGTGGTTGTGCTGGTTCTCCAAAATAGTGTTGATCTTATATACAGCTTTTTCGGTGCACTATTACATGGGAGCGTTCCTTCAATCATGCCATTTTTGACTGAGAAGCTTTCTCCCGAACGGTATCAAGAAGACATTACCGCTCTGCTTCAAATCACCCGGCCTGCTGCTATCGTTACATATCCTGAATTTATTCAAACTGTCATGGGCTCATTACACACGGGCGATTCAGTCCGGACTGTATTAAATACCCACCAGGTGCAACCAATTTCTTTGCCAGATTTTAACAGCTTACAAGGTGCGAAACGCCCTCCTGAAGACATTGTGCTATTACAGCACTCTTCTGGAACGACTGGTCTCCAGAAAGGTGTGGCTCTCTCTCATCAGGCTGTTTTGAATCAATTGAACAATTATGCAGATGCAATTCAATTGTCCAAATCGGATGTAATTGTTAGCTGGCTGCCACTCTATCACGACATGGGATTGGTTGCAGGATTCGTATTACCTATCTTGAAACGCATACCCTTGGTTCTACTTTCTCCCTTTGATTGGGTTCGAGCACCTGCCAGGCTCTTTCATGCCATTACCCAATATAAAGGTACACTCTGCTGGTTACCAAACTTCGCCTACAATTTTTGTACCCAGAAGATAAGAGATCGAGACTTGGAAGGAGTAGACTTGGTCAGCTGGCGAGCAGTCATCAATTGCTCAGAACCCATGCGGTGGG
>Ga0209254_10004234_pt1 | contig 13146 bp, 13 predicted proteins | sample FrelakmetDIP11DI_FD_187148 | JGI IMG/M metagenome (GOLD analysis project Ga0209254, IMG submission 187148) | Freshwater lake sediment microbial communities from the University of Notre Dame, USA, for methane emissions studies - DIP11 DI (SPAdes)... | ecosystem: Environmental > Aquatic >...
CAACAGCCAGTTCGTGGAGGCTCTCGCAGAGGCTTCTTGACGGCCTGATCATGGCGCGGACAATCGAGGATGGCGGCAGAGTTCAAGCGGGTTCCGGCCTCCGATCTGGCCGGGGCTGCAGCGATGCTGCAGGGACTCACGGCCCCCTATCTGGCGAAGAAAGGCAGTTCGACCCTACTCGACCTCGCCCGCGTTGGGAACGAAGAGCTGCTGTACGAATTGCCGCAGGCCCCTCTTCTCGAACCGGAACGGAGCGATGAGGTCCCGCTGGACGTCGTCGGAAGTGACCCAATTCATGAAATCGACGGCGCCCTGCATGTTCTTGGCACCTTCGACCGTTATCACGTGGTATTGGTTCAAGAGCGCCTTGTCGCCCTGCACCAGGATCCACAGCTTGTGTGACGCCCTTGCCGAGAGATAGGTCGCCCGGTCGGCGAGCGCGTAACCGCCCCTTTGGTCGGCCAGTACGAGCGTCTCAGCCATCCCCTGGTCGGTGCGTTGATACCAGACACCCGAGGGTGTGATGTTCGCCGCCTCCCATATGCCCTTTTCGATAGTGTAGAAGTCGGGGTCATCGCCGCGGCTGAAGAACTCGGCCTGTGCCCCGGCGATGGCAGTAAACGCCTCGGCTGCGTCGGTCATACCCTTGATCCCCACGGGATCGTCTCTCGGGCCCACGATGACAAAGTCGCTATGCATGACCGCCCTGCGCTCCACTCCGAAGCCGTTGGCCATGAAGATCTCCTCGGAGGCTGGGGAGTGCACCAGCAGCACATCGGCGTCGCCGGCCTCCCCGAGCTTCAGAGCTTCCTCGCTGCTCAAGGCGATCACCGTCACCATGTACTGCGGGTAGGCCTCGCTGAAGGCGGGTATCAGGACATCCAGAATCCCGGAGTCCTTCGTCAATGTGGTCGACACCAGGACGAGCTCCGAAACACTGAGTGTCGTGGTACTGGATGCTGAGAGGGTGGTGCTCGGCTTCGTGACGCTGGTCGTTGTCTCTGAGCTCGCGTCGCACGCTGTAACGAGAGAGATCGCCAGCAGCGAAAGCACAAGGACGATGAGCGACACCGGGAGCACACGTGGTCGCACCAAGCGGCGACGACGGGCAGCGTGCAAGTAGGTGGGGATCTTGGACCTCCAATTGCCCACTCTGGGCTCTCCTTCTATTGGTAGACACGCTTGGTGACAGGCTGACAGCGCATGGGACTTTCCAAGCCCTCCCATGTGCTGCATGATGTCGCGTCAAGATACCCTATCTGCCCACGAACCCCCTGGCACGAAACCACAGCGCAGCGGAAGACGAGCCCAGCAACGGTCGCCCGCCTTCACAGCCGACAACGGATCAAGCATCCACCATCAACCCCAGGAGAGGCGCGTGTTGCTGCGCCCCATAGATATCCGTATCGCCCAGCGCCCCCGAAGGCACCGGCCGCTTCATGGTGGCCTTCACGGCGAGAGCCGGGTCGAAGTAGACGATCTTGAACACGTCCTCGGGGTCGGTTTGGTACAGCCCCGCGATAAGAGCGGGGGTGAAGAAGTCTCTCTCCTTGAGTCGCAAATAGTCGTCTTCGTTCCGGAAGATGACATCCAGAGTCAGTTCATAGGGCCCCGAATTCTTGCTGCGGATGACGACCGCCAGCTCCGAGAGAGCCACAAGCCGGGGGAGCCGATCGTTCATGGTCCCACCTCGCAGTACTCGATAGGAAAAGGAGCCACCGGGTCGTCGACCTCGAGCAAGTGGTAGATGGTGAACTCGAACACCTCCCCGCAGGCGACGTCGGAGGGGCTGTAGAGAAGAGCGAGGTTGCCCGCTGTGGCCATGCGCCCCGGATAACCGAAGTGAAGCAAGGTGCTGCGCACGCTCGAGCAGAGACTGTCCGCTTCGGCCTGAGTTGCGGCCACCGCCTCGATCACCAGCCCCAGTTCATGCGAGGCGCGCTCTCGCTCGGGCTCGCGCGGGCCCATCACCCCGTCGCGCCCGTAGACGTGGAACAGCACCCGGCCCTCGATGTTCAGGTCTCGTGTCGCTCGGCCCTCGATGGTCGCCAGCACATCGTGGATCTGGCTGATCAAGAGGGGGTCTCGAATCCCGGCGATGGATATGGTGCGATATCCGACCTTACCGGCTCCCTCCAGCTTGATCGTGTAGACCGGGGCCGGCACGTAGCGCGACCCGGCCACCCTCACCCGGCCCCCGTCGAGCTCCTCGAAGCGGGTCATGTGCAAGTCCAGCGTCCCTCCCGGGCCCGGCAGCGAGTAGGGGTCGCTCTTCTCATAGAGCGTGTGAGCCGCGGTGGACACGGAGGTGAATGCTCGAGCCGGGTTCAGGGATTCAAGTACGAACGCATCCTCGTAGAGCGAACCCAGAACGCAGTCGCTGCCACTCCCAGGAGTGGCGGCTATGGCAGCGCATTCCAGGATCTTGCCCATGTGAAGCGCCAAACCTGGGTCGAAGCCGGCCCCGATGGCGGGAGCTGCAAACACCACCGGATCGTAGGCCCGACCGCAGAGGATCAGGTCGGGCTCCTCGCGCAGGGCGGCCAGCACGGGCTCGGCTCCCATCTGCCCGACGATTCTCGTGCTTCTCTCGATATCAGCCCGGGTGAGATCGGGAGCGGGGAACAGGGATGAGATCCTGCCGGCGTCCAGGGCCGCGGTCACCATGTCCCGGGAGAAATCCGCGCTGATGACGGCCATGCGGAACCTGAGGCCGCGCTCCCGGGCGATCTCCTGAATGATCTCCCGCGCCCAGTTCACGTGCTCCCGAGCGCCTGATCCCCCGGCCGAGCCGATGATGCAGGGGATTCCCGCTTCCAGCGCCGCCTCGAGTATCAGCGCCAGATCGCGTTTGACCCCGGCCCGGCTGGTGAACGACGTGCCCGAACCTAAGTAGTAGGGGCCCGGGTCGGTGCTCCCGGCATCGACACCGATGAGGTCGGGGTGCTTCTCCAGACCGCGACGGAACGACTCTTCCGGGAATCCGTAGCCCAGGATCGCCGTCGGGGAGAGGACCTTGTGGCAGGGCTCGGTGCTCATTTGCTGCCGCGTTCAAGGCCGGTGAACAGTAGACTCATGTCGCTCAGCGATTCGACCTCATAGCACCTGGTCAGTAGCTCCCGGGCGCCCTGCTCCGTAAGCGTTTCGGCGGATCGGGTGAGTTCGAGGAACTTCTCTCTCAATTCGTGTGCCGTGAGAGGGTTATCAGGATCTCCCTTGGGGATTTCAACACGTCCCGTATGCACCACGCCGTCCTTGGTCTCGACCTCGACCCAGGAGCTCCAGCGCCCGGGATAGAGCCTGTCAAGCTCGGGGTCGACCTGCACGTCAACTATGCCCATAAGGCCGGCCAGTGCGGGATCCTCCAGCGACTCTGGAGTGAACGCCCCTATTCCCAGACTGCCGAGCTGTGCCGCCCGAGCCAGACAGTAAGGAAAGCTGAATTTTGCCGACCACAGGCTCGTCACCTCGGTGTCGTTGAGTCGATCGTAGGCGACAGTGTAGACATGCGCACGGATCAGAGAGATCTCTTCCACCGGGATCCTGCTTTTCGCCATCACCTCGAGGAGCGCGTCGACCGCGGGATGCGTGTGTCGGCAGGAGGCATGGTACTTCAGAGAGACCTCTGGGGACTTGAAACGGGTGAAGACCGCCCCCGATCCCTCCTCCCTTTCGACCCCTTCCAGAAGCGCAGCCTCCAAACGGTTCTCGGCCCCCGAATCCTCCGGATCGAAAGTCCCCATCTCCAGTGCACCCGCCGCCGTCATAGCTCGCAGCATGCCTCGCTTTCCGGAGATGATGTGTGCAGGTCCGGAGAAGCCGCGACGGGCGGCGTAGGCCGCAAGGACACCGTTGAGCGCCGCCTTGCCCGGGTGGAGTTGCTTCGTCATCGCACCATCCGCGAGGAACTCCCAAAGCCCCGCCGCCTGGGAGCCGGCGTTGCCCATAGCCCATAGAGTCTGAGCCTTGGGCAGCCTCAGGAGCTTGGCCGCAGCCAGGGCCGCACCAAACGTACCCACCGTTCCAGTCGTGTGGAAGAACACATAGTGCTCGCGCCCCAGAGCCTCACCGATCCTTAGAGAGACCTCGTAGCCCACAAGGGCTGCGAGAAGGAAGTCGCTGCCGGAACGGCCGTTCGCTTCGGCCACGGCCAGCGCGGCAGGGAAAACGCAGCTGCCTGGATGATAGATCGAGGCGTTATGCAGGTCGTCCATCTCGACAACGTGGCTTGATGCCCCGTTGACCAGCGCCGCCCAAAGCGGGTTGGCAGTAGCCAGCGTCGGCAGCACAGTAGCTCCGTTCCCCGATGGGGCGGCTGACTGTACGGCCAGATCATGTCCGGTGGCCAAGAGGGCTCGCACCGGGTCGGAGCGCGTTCCCGCGAAGGCCGAACCGAGCCAATCCACGAACAGATCGCGAATGGAGGCGCGCACCTCCCGGGGCAGGTCGTCCCACCCGAGGTTGCAGGCTGCCTCAGCTAACTCCTCTTCCATCATTGCGCCCTTCGTCGACCAGAATTCAGGGGATGAGCAAGATCTTGCCGGCAGCCTTCCGGGAGGCCAGCAGCCGGTGTGCCTCGGGTGCCTCGGACAAGGGGAAGGTTGCCGCCACGGTCACCTTCAGCTTGCCGGACTCCACCCAGCCGAACATCTCCGTCGCCCGCGCCATGAGCTCGTCTCGGGTCCGGATGAAGTCCCAGAGAGTCGGTCTTTGCAGATAGAGGCTGCCTTTGTGGAACAAGATGAGGGGATCGAAGGGCGCGACCGGTCCACTCGCGCCGCCGAAAAGGATCATGTATCCCCGGGGCACGAGGCAATCGAGCCCCCGGCTGAACGTCTTCCGGCCCACTCCGTCGTACACCACCTGGACGCCCACCCCTCCGGTGAGTGTCTTCACCCGTTCGCCGAAGTCCTCTTCTTCGTAGTTGATCGTCTCATCGGCCCCCGCGGCCTTGGCGATGGAAGCCTTTTCTTCGGTGGAGACCGTCCCGATGACCCGGGCCCCGGCGAGTTTCGCCATCCGACAGAGCAACTGCCCCACTCCGCCGGCCGCGGCGTGCACGAGGCAGGTGTCTCCCGGCTTGAGCTCGTACGAGGAGCGGGTGAGGTAGTGGGCGGTGAGGCCCTGCAGAATCACGGCCGCGGCCAGACGCTCATCGACACCCGGGGGTAACGGGACGAGCCGGTCGGCCGGGACGATCGCCTCCGTGGCGTACGCTCCTTGGCCGCCCACCCAGGCGACGCGGTCGCCCACGGCCACGGGCGAATCACCCGGTCCCAGTCGCTCGACGACCCCTGCCCCCTCTCCCCCCATGGCTATGGGAAGTGGAAGGGCGTAGTGCCCGGTTCGGTGGTAGATCTCGATGAAGTTGACGCCCACCGCCGAGACCCGGACGAGGGCCTCCCCAAGGCCGGGCTCCGGCGTCGGGAGGGTGTCGAGGACCAGGACCTCCGGCCCACCACACCGGTGCACTCTGATAACCTGCATGCTGCTCCTCCTCTCACAACTCGATTCCTCTACTCTACCGTGAACCTGGCCGCCAGGGGCCGGTCGGCAAAGTAGAGAGTATCTGAAGAGCTCGAGGAGGTGGTGCCGATGCTCATGGCGAGCCGAAGCGTTGAAGGATCTATAATGGGCTACACCGAGCTGAGCGACCGCTTCGGCTCGAAGTGCTCGCTCCCGAATCCCGGTCATGCATATTCGATCGGGGCAGTGACGCGACGATGAAAAGAGCCTGAATGAGCGTGTCGGATCTTATTGCGAGCGAGAGAAGGGCCATCTTCCTTGACGGGGCGATGGGGACTCAACTGGGAGAAGCCTGTCTGGAGATGGGTGGCCAGAACAATGTTACCCACCCAGACGCAGTGCTGGCCGTTCATCAGCGATACGCCGAGTGCGGAGTCGACCTGCTGATCACAAACACCCTGACCATGAATCGCGTCAATATCGAGTCTCACAAGGTGGGGGTGGATGTACGCGAGGTGAATCTGGCCGGAGTCAGGCTGGCCAAAGAAGCCGCTCGTGACGGCCAATACGTGCTTGGCGATATGAGCTCCACCGGGAAGATGCTGAAGCCGTATGGACAACTCGATGAGGATGACGCGTACGCCGCGTTCAGGGAGCAGGCAGCCATTCTGACGGAAGGCGGGGTGGACGGGTTCATCATCGAGACTATGTTCGATCTTCGGGAAGCTTTGTGCGCAATACGCGCCGCGAAAGAGGCGAGCGATCTTCCCATCATCGCTTCGATCGCCTTCAACACCGCCGGCAATGGGGGGCGTACCGTCATGGGGAACACCGCTCGTGACTGTGCGCAGACACTGGCCGAAGCGGGAGCGTGCGCGGTCGGGGCGAACTGCGGGAGTCTGGATCCGCTCGAACTGGCCGAGGTCGTCTCGCTGATGCGAGAAGCGACGTCGCTGCCCATTCTTGCCCAGCCCAATGCGGGCAAGGGCAGACTGGTCGAGAAGCGCCTTGTCTTTGACATGCCGCCTGCTCGTTTTGCGGCCGGTGTTGAGGAGTGTGTGCGGGCAGGAGCCCGGCTGGTCGGCGGCTGCTGCGGGACTTCGCCCGCCCATATCAAGGCCATGGTGGAGTCGGTAGGCGGGGTGCAGGCCTAAGAACTCGTTTCAGAATGAAGCTCCGCCGTCAGGGACGCCCTGGGCGGCCGCGGCTTCATTTTGAAACGAGGTGTAGCTCACCTGGACTTCTTGTGGTAGAGGTGCAACCTCCGTCCTAACACAAGGGTCGGCTCTCGCATTATCATAGGACACTGACCTAGGGAGGGGTTCAGCTCGTGCACGTACTATCCGGCACAAGAGGGGACAGATGATCAAGTTCAGCCAGCAACAACTCAAAGCGCCCAAGTTTCTGCGGCCGGTGTATCTGGTGACTGCCGGTCAGTCAAAGTACGACAGGGCGATTCCAGACAAGAGAACCGAGGAATTGTGCGTCGACGCCCTGACTATGGCGGCGGAGCTGCTCGACCTTACTCCGGCAGAACTCAAGCAATACATACATTCCTGCTACTACGGGCATTTTGCAGACCACTTCGGGGATCAGCTTCTTGGTGAGGCGGTGATCCACGACCGGCTTGGGTTGGATCCTCTGGGCAACATCGGAATAAAGTCCGGCGGGGCAACGGGCGGCTCGACCCTCTGGGAAGCCGCGAAGGCGGTGGCATCCGGGTACTCGGACTGCGTTCTCGCCATGGGGTGGGAACGGATGGATGAAGTCCCCACCGACGAGGGCAACTTCCTGATCTCGTGCGCGGCCGACAGGGACTGGGAGTCTCCCCTGGGCCACATATACACGGGCTACTACGCGGTCATGGCCCAGAAATACTGGCAGGTGTTCGGCAAGGCCGAGGCTTCGTTCCGGCGCACTCTTGCCGAGATCTCCGTGAAACACCACGGCTACGCCCGGTTCAACCCGTTCGCGCAGAGCGGCATGAAGATCACCGTCGACGACGTTCTGATGTCGCCCGTGATCGCCGACCCACTGCGGGCTCTGGATGCGTGCCTGATGAGCACGGGGGCCGCATGCGCGATCCTCTGCGACGAGGACACGGCGGTGGAGTTGACCAAGGACAGCAAGAACAAGCCGCTTAGAATCTGGGTGACCGCCGGTTCGCATACCCTGCGCCCCGCGGACAGACGCGATATGGCCATACCCTTGCTTCCCAATGAAACGGCCGATCAGTACAAGAACTTGGGCAAGGAATTCCCCGGTGGCGAGCGCTATCCGGGTTTTACCGGTTTTCTCGCTGCAAGGATGGCGGCCTACTATGCCTACCATATGACAGGCGTCGTCGATCCCACAGAGGATTTTGACGTCATCGAACTGCATGACGCTTTCACGATCAGCGACGTGCAGACGTACGAGGACGTCGGCATCAGACCATATGGCCACGGACGTGACTATGTCGAGTCCGGCGACTGCTATCACGTCAACCCGCACACAGGAAAGCCGGGCAAGCTCCCGTCAAACCTCTCCGGCGGGTTGCTGGGCTGCATGCATGCGGTCGGCGCCAGTGGAATCATGCAGGTCTTTGAGATAGCCACGCATCTTTGGGGCCGTTGGGCCGAGATACATGGCGACGCGAACCGGTGGAAGGAATTCGGCAGGGTGAAGCCCGCGGACTGGACCGACCTGCAGGTGAAGGATGCCAAGAGGGCCCTTTCCGTGAGCCACGCCGGCGTGGGGTCGCACGTGACGGCGACCATCCTCATGGACCCCGATCATCTGTTGAAGAAAGACGCGTGAGGGAGGCCGACAATGAGTTCATACGGACGGGTCCAGGTAAAAGACAACAAGTACAGGTTCAGGGGTGACTTCCATCGCCTCGAGCAGAATATGCCCATCAGGGATGCTGATCATGGCTGGAAGCTTATGGGCGTCACGAAGCCCAGGGATATGACCTATGTCCATTCCTATGGGGGCGAGGCGATATTCTTTGAATCGCTCTCACAGGGTAAGCTGATGGCTACTAAGTGCGAGAACCCGGCCTGCGAAGCCAACGGTTCGGTGTTCCAGCCGTTCAGGATCCATTGCCCGGATTGTCTCTCGAAGTGCACGGTCATCGACATGACCGACCTTGCCAAGGAAACGGCCACCATTCACACATTCATGGTCTGCGAGAGATCGGGTGCGTTCAGCGTGCTTGACAAGCCGATCAAGTTCATCAATGTTGAATTCGAGAACGTGCCTACCATTCTGTTCAGCTATCTTCTACTAGGCGAGCCCCAGATCGGGATGCGGGTGCTGCCGGTTTTCAAGATATTCAATCCGACCTATACGATCCTGGATCTCTCCTGGGTTCCCGCGGGCACGAAAGTCGGTTCGCTACCCGAAGGCTTCTCGTTCTAGACGGTGCCGGTGACATTTCGATCGGCAGGAGGAGGCCCACGATACGGTGAAGGAGGTGGGTGTTGAGGAATTACGAAGCGCTCAGCGCTGAGGTCAATCTGATCGGTGTCATCAAGGCCAGGGCGGTCATCAGCCGCTACCTGAACCGGACGAATCTGACTTACTATTCGGAGCTGTCCCGCCTGGCCGGCTGCGAGGTCTTCATCAAACACGAGAACCACAACCCCACCGGTTCGTTCAAGATCCGCGGCGCCCTCAACTTCTTCCACCACATGTCCACAGAGGAACTGGAGAGCGGCGTGCTGGTCGCCACGCGCGGCAACCACGGCCTCGCCATGGCCTGGGCCGGCCGGTGGTTCCATGTGCCCTGCACCGTGGTCGTCCCGGAGCACAACAATCCCGAGATCAACCGCATCGTCGAGAGCTTTGGGGCCGACCTCATCGTGCATGGGCATGACTTCTACGATGCCCAATCCTACTGCGACGAACTGGTCGACAGCGCCGGGTACTACTACGTCGAACAGGGCAACGAACCCGAGATCCTCAACGGTCTCGGCACCATGGGGCTCGAGATCTTCGAGGACCTCCCGGAGGTGGACGTCGTCATCTGTCCTATCGGCGGCGGTTCCGGCTGCGCTTCGCTCATCAAGGTGGCCCAGGCCATCAACCCCGAGGTGGAGATCATCGGGGTGCAGCCCGAACGGGCGGCAGCCTTCCATGATTCCTGGAAGAAGGGCGAGCGGGTCACCATCGAGGGGGCCGAGACCGTGGCCGACGGTCTGGCGGCACGGAGCGTCTTCCAGCTCCCCTACGCGATCATGAAGGACCACATCGCGGACGTGGTGCTGCTGAGCGAAGAGGAGATACTGGAGGGTATCCGGCTGGCCCTACAGGTCACACACAATCTGGCTGAAGGGGCCGGGGCCGCATCCATCGCGGCTGCACTCCAGATCAGAGACCGGCTGGCCGGCAAGAAGGTGGCACTCGTCATGTCCGGAGGCAACCTGGATCACGAGCACCTGCTGCAGGCGCTCGCTTAGTGGCCGAGGGGGCATAGGGGTCTCCGCGAAGCACTGCGGGTACGCAAAGCTTCGCTCCTACCCCTATGCCCCCTCGGCGGCACTTCAGCTAGGGGCGGACGTCTAGTCGCCGGCAACGGCGGGGCTGCCGCGACTCACACCTCATGACCAAGGGGGCGTAGGGGTTTGCCGCGAGCTTTGCAGTACTCTGCAGTGCTCGAGGCGGACCCCTACGCCCCCTGGTAGTACGTGCTCCATTTGGCGTCCACCCGGGCTTGGATCTCGGCGATCTGCTCCTCCGTGAGGATCTTGAAGCGCGACTGGGTCTTCAGATAGTCCCGCACCGGGACAAGCTGTCGTTTTTCCAGGAGCTTCTCTGAAGCGCCGGTCAGTCTGAACGCGCCGTGATCGACCTCATAGAGATCGAAATATCCGGTTTCCACAGCAAGCCGGCCGACTTTGATGGAATAGCGCGGTTCGAAACCCCACCCCGGCGGACAGGGTGTGTGGATATGGATGTACTTGGTGCCCTGGATGGAGATAGCCTTCCCGATCTTGTCGTAGAGGTCTAACGGGTAGGCGGCCGAGGCCGTGGCCACGTAGTCGATGCCGTGCGCGGCCATGATGGCGGGAACGTCCTTCTTCTGCTGCCGCTTTCCCTTGATGGGCGTATTGGCGGTCAAGGCCCACTGCGGCGTGGTGCCCGAACGCTGCACCCCGGTGTTCATGTAACCCTCGTTGTCGTAGCACAGGAAGATGAAGTCATCCCCGCGCTCGGCCGCCCCGGACAGAGCTTGGATGCCGATGTCGCTCGTACCTCCGTCGCCGGCCCAGCCGACGACCTTGATGTGTTCCTTGTTCTGGGCCTTGAGCGCCTCCAGCACACCGGTGGCCGCCGCTGCGGTGGACGCGAAGGTCACGTTCAGACAGGGTAGCTTGGTGGAGGCGACGGGGAAGAGTCCCTGCAGTACGGTCAGGCAACTGGGCGGCACGACGAGGATGGTATCCGGCCCCAGGGCCTTGAGCCCGATCCGGTAGGCGATGCTCAGACCGCAGCCTGTGCAGGCCCGATTACCCGGGTGGACGAATTCTTCTTTGGGCAGCGTGAGTATCGTGGTCTTGGCGGGCATTAGCAGGCGCCTCCTAGAGCTTGATCCCGATCCAGTCGGGACCTTCTTCGGGTGTGCCGGCGATGGCGGCGCGCAGAGTGGCGGTCAGGTCGGGGGTCCTGATGTCGCGGCCCCCGATGCCGGCGATCATGCCCTTGACAAAGGGGGCCCGGCTTCTGTCTTGGATATGCTCATATAGGGCCGCCTTGATATCCGAGCAAAGCGCGCCTTCGTAGCCGTAGGACAGCGCCTTTTCGATGACGATCACCCCCCGTGCATGCTGCAGGGCCTCGGTCAGGGCCTGATCGGGGAAGGGCCGGTAGAGCCTGACTCCGAGCACGCCCAGCTTGAGCCCTTCGCCCCGCAGGATCTCCACGACATCCCGCAGCTGGTAGGTCAGCGAACCCAGGCCGACCACGATGTATTCAGCATCGTCGCAGCGATAGGGTTCCACGAGGGCGTTTCCGCCCCGCCCGAAGATCTCCTTGAATGCGTCCTCGGTCTGCTGGGCGATTGTCAGGGCGGCTCTCAGATCTTCCTGGAGGAGATAGCGGATCTCCATATACCCATGGGCCATCTCGCCCGTGACGTCCATGCGTATGTCGGGCAGGGTGACGGTATTGAGGTTGGCCGGATTATCCGGGTCCAGGGCATAGGCCGGTTTGAACGGTTTCAAGAAGCGTGCGACCTTCTCCTCTTCGGGCACGACAAAGGGCATATAGGTGTGCGAAAGCAGGTAGCCGTCATAGCAGACCATGACCGGGATGCTGGTGGCCTCGGCGAGGGAGAAGGCCTTGAGGACGCCATCGATGATCTGCTGGTGGTCGCAGGCATACATCTGGATCCAGCCTGTATCGCGCTGCGAGATGGAATCCTGGTGGTCGTTCCAGATACACCAGGGGGCACCCACGGCCCGGTTCACCACGCACATGACGAGGGGTAGCCGGGCGCCCGCGGCCCAGTGGATCTGCTCGTGCATGTAGAGGAGCCCGTTGGCGCTCGTGGCCGTGAAGGCCCGCGCGCCCGTCGAGCTCGCGGCGATACAGGCCGCCAAGGCGGAGTGCTCGCTCTCCACCGGGACGTACTGGGCCTGCATCTCGCCGGCCTCGATGAGTTCGGAGAGCTTCTCTGTGAGGGGGGTCTGCGGTGTGATGGGATAGGCCGCGATCACCTGGGCTCCGGCCAGTTTGACCCCCAGGGCCGCCGCGACATTGCCGTTCTCGATTATGTGCATGGCCTCGGTCCCTCGTATGAGCATGCCGTCGGTTCTTCGTCGTCCGCAGGCCGGTCGGCTTCGTCCACCATGGTGATGGCCTTGGTGGGGCACTCCTCGGCGCAGATCGCGCAGCCCTTGCAGTACTCGTAGTCGATAGTGGGCGGGATGGTACGCGAGATCACACAGTCGGGGCAGTAGAGCCAGCAGATGAAGCAGGCCTCGGCCTTGCGCCGGGCCGGAGTGCAGAGCTCGGTGTTGAGGACCGGACGCTGGACGCGCCAGGACCCCGTCCTACCGCCGTCGCCCGGACCGGACTCGCTGTGTGATGTCTTGTACCGATATCCCCTGGTTCCCATCATGCGCCTCTCACGATGGTTTTCTCGTAGGCGAGCCTGGCTGCCTGCGCGTTGGCCTGTGGTTTCTTGTCCTGGAATTCAACCTCGATCTCCGCGAGGACCAGATCAAACGGGACGACGTCAAGCGCCCGGCACAGGGCCCCGATGATACCGGAGTTCACCCTGCCCTGCGGCAACCCCGCCTCCACGGACAGGGCCGTGACATCGGCCACGGCCAGCCGCATGCCGCCGAAGTCATAGGCCGCAGGGGGTTTGGGGGTGTTCAGGACGATGAGCCCGCCGGCCTTGAGCCCATTGGTCACATCCGTCTCGGCCAGCAGGAGATGGTCGAGGACGACCACGATATCGGGGGTCTCGATCGGGGAGACGTCGTATATCTTTTCCCTCGCTATCTTGAGGGAGGTGAAAACCGGGGCGCCGCGACGTTCGGTACCAAAGGTCGGGGCCATGACCACCCCGGTGTATCCAGACTGGAATGCCGCCGTGGCGAATATCTTCGCCGCGGTGATCGCACCCTGTCCGCCCCTGCCGTGCCATCGTATCTCGATCATGCGGTTCTTCCTACTGTGTCGTATCGT
>Ga0209254_10004235_pt1 | contig 13145 bp, 14 predicted proteins | sample FrelakmetDIP11DI_FD_187148 | JGI IMG/M metagenome (GOLD analysis project Ga0209254, IMG submission 187148) | Freshwater lake sediment microbial communities from the University of Notre Dame, USA, for methane emissions studies - DIP11 DI (SPAdes)... | ecosystem: Environmental > Aquatic >...
GATTCACTGGTGACCAGCTATGGGGGCACGGCACCTTTGATCGTCCGGACCGAGCAGGGCGAGGTTCGGGCCAGGCATCTCGTCCTCGGCTGCAATGGTTATCTGGGTGGCCTTGAGCCCCGCATTGCGGACCGGATCATGCCCATCAACAATTACCTCCTTGCAACAGCGCCTCTGGGTGCCATCGCGTCCCGCCTGATAGCTAATCCGGCCTGCGTTCACGACACCCTTTTCGTCGTGAACTACTTCCGCCTGTCCCGGGATGGCCGCCTGATTTTCGGCGGCGGGGAAACCTATACGCGCGACTATCCGTCAGACATGAAGGGCTTCGTCCGGCGCCACATGCTGCGGATCTTTCCCCAGTTGGCAGCGGCCCCTGTCGAGTACGCCTGGGGCGGCACCCTCGCCATTACCATGAACCGGCTGCCCCACTTTGGCCGGCTCGCGCCAAATGTGTACTTTGCCCAGGGCTATTCGGGCCATGGCGTTGCCAACGCCACGCTGGCGGGGCAATTAATGGCGGAGGCCATTGCCGGCACGGCCGAGCGCTTCGATGTGTTCTCCCGGCTACCGCCCCCCCCGTTTCCTGGCGGCACCCTGCTGCGCTGGCCGGGCCAGGTGCTCGGCATGCTGTGGTTTGCGCTGCGGGACCGCCTATAGGTTCTGTATCGAGCGGGTTGGCGTTTATACTGGCCAGCAACGAACACCGCCAGGTTTTCCACTCAGGGGATTTGAGTATGCAGCTCGCCATGAATTCAAGATTGGCCGGAATCGGAATAGCGGCACTCGCGCTGGCGTCCGGCGCTGCACAGGCCGAACTCAGTTCGACTGTCACCATCGCCTCGGACTATGACTTCCGGGGCATCACGCAGACCGCCCTGGATCCGGCCTTTCAGGCCAGCCTGGACTGGTCCGGGGAAAGCGGCGTTTATGCCGGCCTCTGGGGCAGCAATATCGATTTTGGCACTTACGAACCCAGCGCTCAGTACATCCCGCCCCTGCCCCCGGACGTCGAATTCGTACCGGGAGAAGAAGACATTGATCTCAATGTCGAGGTGGACGCGATACTCGGCTATGCGGGGTCCTTCACTGATGATCTGGGCTACGACGTTGGCGCTACGTACTACAAGTACCTTGGCGACAACAACGGCGAAACTGATTTCGACTACACCGAGGTCTATGCCGGAATCAGCTACAAGATCCTGTCGACCAAGGTCTGGTACTCCTGGGACTTCAGCAATTCCGGCGACAGTGCCTGGTACGCCGAAGCCAATGGGGACATTCCTCTGCCCTGGTGGGACCTGGGAGTTGCTCTCCACGCCGGCTATAACGGCGGAAACTATTGGGACGATGCCGAGAACGATCTCAGTGAGTTCTACGACTACTCGGTGGGCATCACCCGTTCCTTTGGTCACTTTGACGTCGCGGTGAAGTACATCGACGGCAGCGACCTGAAGGAATCTGATTGCTCCAGGGCGTCGATCGAGTGCGGGGGAGATCCAGTTTTCTCGTCCGAGGCCAAGGCCTTCGTCAGCATCTCCAGCACGTTTCCCTGGACGAAGAAAGAATAGTCAAGCAGGTTCTCGCACTAACCCCGCGTAGGACCTGACCCCTGCGCGGGGTTCCTATTTCTCCGCCTTCGCCATTTGCATCTCGATGGCCAGGCGTCGCTCCTGGCGACGCATGTAGAAGGCTGACAGCAGCACCCCAAACCCGACGATCGTCACCATGATGGTGGCGAGAGCGTTGATGTCCGGGCTTACACCGAGGCGCACCTTGGAGAACACCACCATAGGCAGCGTGGTGGAGCCGGGCCCGGCCACGAACTGTGAGATGACGAGGTCGTCCCAGGACAGCGTGAAAGCCAGCAACCAGCCGGAGAGGATGGCCGGCAGGATCAGGGGCAGGGTGATCCTGAAGAAGACCTTGGCGGGGCGTGCCCCCAGATCCAATGCCGCCTCCTCCAGGGAGTCGTCAAAGGTGGCCAGGCGGGACTGAACGACCACAGTCACGTAGGCCATGGAAAAGGTGATGTGGGCGATCACTATCGTGCTGAAGCCGCGCCCCTGGGGCCAGCCTATCAGCTGCTCCAGGAACACGAACAGCAGCAGTAGCGACAGGCCAGTGATCACTTCCGGCATCACCAGCGGGGCCGTGGTCATGGCCGACAACAGTGTCCTGCCCTTGAATGGTCCGAAGCGCGCGAGCACCAGGCCCGCCAGCGTTCCGAGAATCACGGCACCCGTGGCGGTCACTGCTGCCACCTGTATGGATAGCCATGCGGCGCTCAAGATCTGTTCATTGCTGAACAGCACGCGGTACCACTTGAGAGTGGGGGAATCGTCGGTATCCCAGACGGTCACCAGCCGGGAGTTATTGAAGGAGTAAACAACCATCGACAGGATCGGTATGTACAGGAAGGCGAAACCGACAAACAGAGCCAGCCGCCGGAACCAGGGCTTTGATTTCATTTCCTGGCCCCTGCCAGTTCCTGATTCTGGTAGCGCTGGAACAGGACTATCGGCACGACCAGCAGCATGAGCATGGCAATGGACACCGCGCTCGCCACCGGCCAGTCACGGTTTGAAAAGAACTCGTCGGAGAGCACGCGACCGATCATGAGCTGATCCGAGCTGCCAAGCAGAGAGGGAATCACGTACTCACCCACCGCGGGAATAAAAACCAGCAGCGAACCGGCAATGATCCCGGGCAGCGAGAGCGGTAGTGTGATGCGCAGGAACGACTTGATCGGGCCCGCGCCAAGATCTGCCGAGGCTTCAAGCAGTGTCAGGTCGTGCTTCTCGAGATTGGAATAAAGTGGCAGGATCATGAAGGGCAGATAGGAATAGACGATGCCGATGTACACCGCGAAAGTCGTATACATCATCGTGAATGGCCCGAGTCCAAAGATGCCAAGGAACTGATTGATAAGTCCATCGGTCTTCAGAAGGCCCACCCAGGCGTAGACGCGCAGCAGGAACGAAGTCCAGAACGGCAGGATGATCAGCATCAGCCAGATGTTGCGCAGAGTCGGTGTTGACCGGGCGATGGCGTAGGACATCGGGTAGCCGAGCAGCAGGCAAAACACGGTCGAGACCGCTGCGACCTTGACGGAGTAAAGGTAGGAATTGACGTACAGGGCGTCGGACAGCAGAAAGACATAGTTGCCCAGATTCACGTTCAACGCGTACGCCACGTCACTGACTCTCTCGACCAGCGGCGCGAAGGGGGGCATCGCCAGCCGGACTTCGGAAAACGACAGCTTCAGCACGATGACGAAGGGGACGGCGAAGAACAGCAACAGCCAGAGGTAGGGAAGGCCAATGACAAGCCGCTGCCCGGACCAGTTCTTGCGTACGTACTGGGACCACCGGGGCGGACCGAACCGATAGAGCAGGGAGAAGATCAGCCCGAGCCGCCCGGCGCCCCAGGCGTCAATGGGTGGCTTTTGCGGCAGTCTGATTTGCGAGCGGGCCATAGGATTCCGTTGGCCGCGAGCGGCCTACTGGGGAAGGACCACCGGGCTCGATGGGTCCCAGGACAACCACACGGTCTCTTCCCAGGAAATGCGCTGGCTCAGCTGCCGGACCGAATTTGGCAGCGTCACCCGCACCATCTTGCCGCTGTCAATTTTCACGAGATAGATGGACATGTCGCCCATATAGGCGATGTCCCGAACCACGCCCCGGGCCCGATTTTCCTTGCTGTCGGGCTCCTCCCGGGCAATCTCGATCTTCTCGGGCCGGATGGCCGCCCAGACAGCCGCTCCCGGGGGGGCGCTGATGCCGTGATCCACGTAGATCGTTGAGTTCAACTCCGGTGACTGAATACGAATGAAGTTGGGCTCGTCCTCTATCAGGCGGCCCTCGAACATATTGACGGACCCGATGAAGTCCGCGACGAACTTGGAGGAGGGGTATTCGTAGATTTCGGTGGGTGTTCCGACCTGCACGATCTCGCCCCGGTCCATGACGCCAATCCGGGACGCGAGCGTCATGGCCTCTTCCTGATCATGGGTTACCACGATAAAGGTAACCCCGAGCTTTTCCTGCAGATTGATCAGTTCAAACTGGGTGGCTTCGCGCAGCTTCTTGTCCAGGGCGCCCAGCGGCTCGTCGAGTAGCAGCAGTTTGGGGCGCTTGACCAGCGAGCGGGCCAGGGCCACCCGCTGGCGCTGGCCGCCCGACAGCTGGTGGGGCTTGCGCCGGGCCAGTTCGCCCAGCTTGACCGTGTCCAGCATCTCGGCAACCCGCTGGTCGATTTCCTTGCGGGGCAGCTTTTCCTGTTCCAGGCCGAAGGCCACATTCTTCTCCACGCTCATGTGGGGAAAGAGCGCGTAGGACTGGAACATCATGTTCACGGGGCGTTCGTAGGGCAGCGTATCGGCCATGTCCTGCCCGTCGATGAATATGCGTCCGGAACTCGGTGCCTCAAAGCCAGCCAGCATTCGAAGAAGAGTAGTCTTGCCGCAGCCCGATCCGCCAAGGAGACAGAAGATTTCGCCCTTGAAGACGGAGAGCGAGACGTTTTCGACAGCGACGAAGTCGCCGAACCGCTTCGTCACGTTCTCGATGCGGACGTACTCGTTGGTCTTGTCGACTGGCCGAGGATGGCCGCCTTCAGTGTGCTTCTCCGTCATGGGCCGCTGCGCCTATTGTCCAGTCTTGAAGCGCGTCCAGCTGCGGGTCAGTAGTCGCGTGAACTGGGGAGACTCGGCCAGGTCCGGCACCAGCTTCGCTTTGACCTCGTCCGACGGATAGAGGCCCCGGTCATTGCGGATGTCCTCGTTAATCAGGGGTAAGGACGCCGCATTGCTGTTGGCGAAATTGACGAAGTTGGAATTCTTCGCTGCCACCTCAGGTCGCATCAGATAGTCGATGAAGAGGTAAGCATTTTTCACATGCTTCGCGTCGGCGGGGATCGCCAGCATGTCGAAGAACATCACCGCTCCTTCCTTCGGAATCAAGTACTTGACTATCACGCCATTGCCAGCTTCCACGGCCCTGTCCCGGGCCTGCAGGACGTCACCGCTCCAGCCGAGAGCCAGGCAGATTTCGCCGTTCGCCAGGTCCTCGATGTACTTGGAGGAATTGACGTACTTGATGAAGGGCCGGATCGACATGAGCACTTTTTCGGCAGCGGCCAGATCCTCGGGCTTCTCACTGTTGGCATCCCTGCCCAGATAGACGAGGACAGTGCCAACGACTTCCGACGGGGCATCGAGAATGGCAACGCCGCACTCCTTGAATTTCGCTACCACCTTCGGGTCGTAGAACATCGCGAAACTATCGATGGGGGCGTCGGGCATTGCGGCCTTGATCTTGTCCTCGTTGTAGCCGACCCCGGAAGTACCCCAGAGGTAGTTCACGGAGTGTTCGTTGCCAGGGTCGTGCAGAGCTACGCGCTGCGTGATCTCGGCGTCCATGTTCTTCAGGTTCGGCAGCTTTGAGCGGTCCAGTTTCTGGAAGACCCCTGCCTTGATTTGCCGTTCCAGAAAGGACGCCGACGGGACGACGATGTCGTAACCGGTGCTGCCGGCAAGCAGCTTGGTTTCGAGGACCTCATTGGAGTCGAATACGTCGTACTTGACCTTGATGCCCGTTTCTTTCTGGAAGTCTTCGATCACCATCGGGTCGATGTAGTCAGACCAGTTGTAAACGTTGAGGACCTTCTCCTCGTCGGTGTCGAGGCCGGCTGGAGCGGTTGCGGGTTGTCCCGCAGTGGCAGCCGGTTCCGCAGGCGGAGCCGCGGGCTTCTGGCCGCAGGCGGCAAGGAGCAAACTCAGGGAAGCGGCAAAGGCCAGCATTCTGGCCGGGGTTCTGGCCGGGGTTCTGGCTAGCAGAGTGCCGGAAAGGACGCTGTGATCAGGAAGCTCCAGGCGCGCCGGAATCGTCATGATTTTTCTCCCGAAAGAGCAAAGAAGTAATCTCTGTTAGGGAGTTATATACCAGCCACGGTGGACTGAGAAGGCGGGCTCAGCTTTTCGCTGCGTACGTATTGATTCTCGAGGCGTAGATTGCCCAGAGCCTGGCTATGGGGGCGGCCGAGGCGCCCTTTACCTGGTTGAATGCCTTGCTGGCTTCTGGCCCGTTTTTCAGCTGGAGCTGACTCCGGCCAATCAACATCCATGCGTCGTCGGGGTTCGCGCCCTTTGCAATGGCCCTCTTGCCGGCCGCCAACGCCTTGTCGGCCTGCCCGTAGCTCAGCAGCACCTCGCCCAGCAACACCGCATCCTGACCGGCTTTCGAGGCATCGGCCGTCTGGGCGAGCTTGCCGAGGTTAGGCTGCTGAGCGGCAGCCTTTTTGCGGGCATCAGTAAGGATACGCTGAGTGCGGGACTCGTCGGCAGGGCCGAACACCTTCCTCGCGTAGCCCTGCTCAATGAACCTCACGGCCTCGGCCGGCAGGCCCGACTGGATCGCGACAACGGCCGCCTCCAGGTAGACCTTGGGCGTATCCATCAGGTCCAGTTCGGCCATGAGCCGGTACACATCCAGGGCCGTCCGGTCATCTCCGGTGGCCTGTTTCCGAAGTTCGCTGGACAGCAACCGCCAGTTGTCCTGGGTCGGGTACAGCTTTACCAAGGTTTGTGTGGTGTCGCTGACCCCCTTGGCGTCACCCAGCGCGCTGTAGGACTTCAGCAAAATCCGTAGCCAGTTCTCTTCCGGCCGGGCGGACAGTCGCACGGCATTCTGCACGGCGGCTACGGCGGCCTTGTCATTGCCCGACAGCTGATAAGCCTGACCCAGCATGGCGTGCATGGCCGCATCCTTGCCGCCCGTGGCCTTCAGATACTGGTTGGCGTACTCAATGACCTTGTTCAGGTTGCGGGGCGACTGGAAATTGAGCTGCGCGAGCTGCTTCACCCGGTCGTTCACCTGGCCGGCTGGCAACTGCCCGGAGTTAAGGCTGCGTTCGTAGGCTGCAGCCGCCGCCGCGTAATTGCGCTGCTTCAGATAGACGAAGCCAAAGGTCTCGTTGATCTGGAACTGCTCAAAGGCGGTCTTGCCTGACACGGCGTCGGCGGTTTTCAGCTTGGCAAGCGCCTCGGCAAACTGGCCTTTCTTCCCCGCTTCGAGTGCCGCCGCCAGGGGTTCGCCCACCTTCTTGCCCACCTTCGCCTGCTCGGCAAAGGCGGGCGACGGGGCCAGAAGGCCACCGGCCGCCAGGCTGGCACCCACGGCCAGCCCGATGATGAGCAGAGAGTTCTTCAGCATGTACGATCGTCCTTAGAGCAACTACGGCTGGCCCGCGTAGATCGACCAGAGCTGGGCCAGCTGGGCATACTCCGGGCTGTTTACGAGCGCAAAGGCCTTGAGGGCCTCAGCATTGTTCTTCGCGAGGATATACGCCCGTCCCAGCGACAGGTTGGCCTCGTCCGGGTTCTTGACGCCACCCTTGCCGATACCCCGCTGGATGGCCTCCAGACCCTTGGCCGGTTGATCGTAGCTCAGGAAGGCCTCGCCTAGCTTCACGTCAGCCTCGCCCGCTTTGGAAGCCACGGCCTCCTTCTCGAACTGGGGAAGCGTCTTCTGATCTGCTGCCACCAGTCGTTTGGACTCGGCCAGCAGCGCCTGGTTCTTCGCCTTGTCGCCGCTGGTTTCAAGGATGCCCGTCGCGTAGCCCTTTTCCATGAACTTCAGTGCTTCACCCGGAGACCCAAGCTGGGTAGCCACGCTGGCCGCCTCGGTAAAGTCATCCGCGCTGTCCATGGCATCAACCTGGAACAGCAGACGGAAGATCTGCAGGATCTGGCGGTCCTTGTTGGCTGCCTTGGCCAGCAAATCCTGCGACAGGGTCTGCCAGTGCTCCTTGCGCGGGTAGTAGCGGAGCAGCTCGGTGGTTGCCTCAGTGATGCCCGGGTTGTTCTTCAGCTTGGCGTAGGAGCTCTGGAGAATCAGCAGCCAGTTTTCATCCGGCTTTTTGCCCGCAGCCGTGCTCACGGAGACTGCTTCCTTCATGTATTTCGCGGCGTCACTGAAGTTTTCGCTGAAATAGGCCGCCTGGCCCACGAGGCCCAGCATGACGGGATCCCGCGTGCCCGTGGCCTCCAGCCAGCGCTTGCCATAGTCCCCCGACTTGGCCAGGTCCCGCGGCTCTGTCTGCAGGAAGACCTGGGAGAGAAGGCGCAGGCGTTCGTTGACCTGCTCCGGCGCCAGCAGTCCCGACGCCAGGCCCCGCTCGTAGGCCTTTGCGGCGGCGTCATACTTCGACTGCTTCAGGGCCGCAAAGCCGGCGAGTTCGTCAATCTGAAATTGCTCGAAGGTCGTCTTTCCGGACACCCCATCGGCTTTCTGCAGTTCTACCTCTGCTTCGGCGAACTTGCCACTGTTAATTAGCTCCAGGGCCGCCTGGAGTGGCTTCAGGACTGCGGGGTTCAACTTGGGAGCCTTGGGGGCTGAATCTGCCTTGGCTGCCGTGGCGTCCGGAGCGTGACCCAGGAGCAGGGCAAAACTGGCAATCAGCACTACTGCCCACAACCAACTGGCTCGTGTCGACTTCACCATGATCAATTCTCCGCAATTCCGTGGATGCCAGGCAAGAGAACAAGGTTGACTGGGATGCTCTGCTGGTCGCATGAATTAGCCCTGAATACTGCCCGGGCCGGCCACGTACGAGACACGCGACCCCGAAAAGCGCGCCTCGGGCGCGCAGGACAGCTACTCGAACTGCTCGTTGCCGATGAGCCCCATTTTCTCGATGCGGTTTCGCTGGGCGCTGGCCAGGACCTGGGCCACGGCGTCATACCGGGCCCTGGCATCGGGCCGGATAGCCACCTGGGGTTGCGGCACCTTTTGCGCTTCAGCCTTGAAGTAGCGCTCAAGGGTGGCGAGATTGGGCACCGGTGTGTCGTTCCAGAGGATCGTGCCATCGTAATCGATCACGACAGTGACCATTTCGGGCTGCACCGGTGGCGGGGCGTTATCTGGCCGCGGCATATCCAGCTTCACGGCATGCGTCATGACTGGTAGCGTGACGATGAGCATGATGATGAGCACGAGCATCACGTCGATCAACGGCGTGGTGTTCATCTCCATCATGGGAGCGCCATCACCGCCGCCTGAACCTACTGACATACCCATCGTATTGACCTTCTGCCTGGGGAACCCTGGACGGGCTACTAGCGGATACCGCGATCCGGCTCGGAAATGAAGCCGACTTTCTGGATGCCACCCTTCTGCAGCATCAGGATCACACGACCCACATACTCGTAACGCACATTGCGGTCACCCCGCACGTGAATCTCCGGCTGGGGGACCACCACTGCCGCACTTCGAATGAGATCGGCGAGCGCCTGCTGGTTGGGAACGCGCGAATCCTTCCAGTAGATATTGCCGCGCACATCAACGGCAATCGTGATGTTTTCCGGCTTGGTCAGCGTCGATATGTTGGTGGCCTTGGGCAGGTCCAGTTTCACCGTCTTGGTGATCACCGGAATAGTGATCAGGAAGATGATCAGCAACACGAGCATGACGTCAACCAGTGGCGTAGTGTTGATCGCCGACAGGATTTCGCCCTCGCCGTCTCCGCCGCCCGATGACACATTCATGCCCATGTTGCTGCTCCTGCCAGACCCTTGGTGCTACTTGATGGCGCGACGTGTCTACGCTACTTGTGCGAACCCGTGCGACCGGCACCGCTGACCAGCGTCGCGTAAAGGTCATTGGTGAAGTAGCGGAACTGGTCGAGAATTGCCTTGTTCCGTCGCAATAGCCAGTTGTAGCCCAGCACGGCGGGCACGGCGACGGCCAGACCGATGGCGGTCATGATCAGCGCCTCACCGACAGGGCCGGCAACCTTGTCGATACTGGCCTGGCCTGCGACACCGATGGCGATCAGTGCGTGATAGATGCCCCACACTGTGCCGAAGAGACCGACGAACGGCGCGGTGGACCCTACCGATGCCAGGAAGGATAAGCCACCCTGCATTTCGTTGGTCATGCGATCGACGTTGTGCTGCAACTTGCCGCTAATCCAGTCTGCCAACGGGACCTGCTCGGTGAGTTTGCCCTCGTGGTGCTCGCTGGCACTGATCCCGCTCTCGACCATGGCCCGGAAGACGTTACCCTTGCCGGTGAGCTTCTCCAGCCCCTCGTTGAGGGTGTTGACTGTCCAGAAATCCCGGCTGGCTTCCTTGGCCTGACGGAGCAGCCGCTGCTGCTCCCAAAGTTTCGTGAGAATGATCACCCAGGAATAGAGTGACATCAGCGCCAGGATAATGAGGGTGCCACGGGCCACAAAGTCGCCCTGACCCCACAGTTCGGCAAGACCGTAGGGGTTGTCAGCCTCAGCAACAGCCAGGCTGTTGTCCACAGTACCTTCGTCTACCGCCGACAGATCTAGTGAGCCACTGCCGACGGCCATTGCGCCATCAGTAGGGACGGCGTTCGGGTCGATTGTCGCGTCTACCGGAATGGTCCCATCGATCGCCGGAGCCGCCAGCGCTGGATCGGCCGGGGCTGCCATTTCTGCGTTCTGTGCCAGCTGAATGTTCTCGCCTGCCATGACTCACTTACCTTGAATAGTGCCCCGGTTGCCCGCGGCTTTTAAATCAACCCTCGATCTTGAACGTGACCTTGACCGAGTGCCATGTCGTCACTGGAGCCCCGTCCTCGGTGCCTGGCGTAAACCGCCAGGCACGCAAAGCGTGCTTTAGTGCTGCTTCATCGAGTCGCGGGAAGCCGCTGCTCGTCTGAACTTTGCCGTCTTGAACCTTGCCATCCGGCCCCACGAGCACCTGCAGCACCACAGACCCTTCCTCGCCCAGTCGGCGGGAGGTGGGCGGGTAATCAGGCTGGAAGCGGCGCTTGAACTTGGGGTCGATTTCCGGAGCCTTCTTGATGCCAGCCTTGGCTACAGGAGGCGGCGGTGCCGGCTTGTTCGTGACGACCAGCGCCCCAGTCGATACCGGGGCATCGACTGGCAGATCGATCACGATATCCGGTGGCGGCACGTAGGGCGGCGGGGCCTCTATCGTCGGAGGTGGGGGCGGTGGCTCATCTTCGTTCGCAATTTCCTCGATGATCTCCGCCTTGATGATGGGGGGCGGCCGGTCAACGACAATCGTGTTGAGGCTCGTCAGGAGGGCCCATACCAACAGCGCGTGAAAGGCGACGATGATTGCGGTGATCGTCGCCTTTCGGCTGCCTCCCAGGCCGGGATCAAAAGTGGTTTCCATGGATGCTATTCAGGGCGCTTTTGCTGTTCGATCAAGTGCTGTTCGATCAAGTGCTGTTCGATCAAGTGCTGTACGAATGCTAACAGGCTCGCCGGGCTCCGTTGGGAGTTGCCGAGGGCCACCGCTCCTGAGTCATGCCGGCTTCTTCGCTGCGCTGAACCGGGGGGTTTCCTGCCCGGTTGCGAGACCAGCTTAATAATTAACCGGGTGCTCTCCCCGGTCCTAGGATCTAAATTTACCCGATCTTCCCCTTGAATGCACATGGATATGGCAGGAGGGCAGCTCGGGCCAGCACGGCGTACTCTCCGCCAATAGCTCCGGGGGTGGAACGGCGGCGGCACGACTGCAACAATCCCCGCCCTGCGGGGCACGAGCCCGGGGAGTGGACTGTGCGAAAGATACTTTTCCTGGCGGTCCTGGCAAGCGGATGTGCCAGCCTGGACAGGGCGGTGGACAACAGTGAGGACTTCGATCGCCATCGCTATAGCAGGCTGGTTCAGCCCTTTGACCACCCGGACCGGATCTACTTCGATGTCGTCTTCTCCCCGGATTTCCCAGCGGATGATCCGGCTGCGGATGCGGTCCGGATGAAATGGCTGGAAGGCTGGCTCAAGCAACGTCGCCTCTGCGCGGCGGGTCATGAGGTTGCGATTCAACGCCCCTTCGATTTCCTCGAGGACAATCCGGCGGGCTACCAGCAGCGCTGGGAGGTTCGTTGTCGTGCCGCTCCAGCCAAGTAACTGGTTGAGCTGATGGGCAACTACTACTAACTAGTAGACCAGCAGCCGCGTTCCCGGTTCCACGCGCCAGCGTCGGGCAAACCCCGCATTCAGTTCCAGAACGCCCACGACGGGCCCGCCGGAAGTGATTCTCTCCGTCGAGTACGGTTCTGTGTTCCGGGCAACGTAGCCGACGGTGCCGTCCTCGCGGATGAACAGCATGTCGAGTGGCAGGGCGGTGTTCTTCATCCACATGGCGATCTCCGCCGGCTGGTTGTAGCCGAAGTACATGCCTTCGAATTCTGGCAGGCTTTCAACGAACATGAGGCCCTGAGCGCGCTGCTCAGCAGTGCTGGCGATGTATACGTCGACCAGCAGGCAGCGCGGGCCCGCGGTCTCGAGCACTGCCATGCTGCGGGGAAAGCCTGTCACCAGGTGGGACGGCTGCAGACCCTGCGCCAACCCGGGCGCCAGCCCCACCAGCACGTAGGCCGTAAGGCCCAGGCCCAGACTTAGGAGCGAGCGGCTAGGCTTCATCCGTAGAGACGCGTCCGGCAAAATGCAGCTCGCTCAACGTCAGCGACGATCGGTCCCCGACGGAAGGGAGCGCCCCCAGGCAATAAACCAGGCCATCGATCCGGTATCCGGCATGCGCATCGCTTGCCCGGGGCAGAGCCGTGACGGCACTGATGCTGGCCCAGCAGCGACCAGGGCCACCGGTACTGAAAAACCGGCCCGCCCGTTCATCGATGACCGTCACGTTGGCGGGCCGTTCCGCACCCACCAGATCCTCCGGCCGACCGTCAATGCCGATGAGCACCGAAACCCGCTCGCCGCCGGGCTGGTCCCTGGCGAAAAAAAGTCGTACGCCCTCGCCATCGGGCCGTTGCATGCCGTCGCAGTAAAGGTTTGATCCGGACCAGTCTGCCGTGAGGTTGAGGGCCCCGAAGAACCGTCCGCGCAGGAAGCCGGCCGGCCGCAACGTGCAGGGCCTGTTCTCATTGGTAGGGTTTGCGCTTGCTGGTGCCCCTGCTAGGCGGGCGGGTTGGAGCGATTGAGTCAGGGCGATCGCCCCGATCAGCAGAACACCGACGGCGCCTAGCAGGCCGGAGGCGCGGCTCAATGGCGTAGTGACAAACATGGCTGTGTATCGTATTCGACTTCTGGCTCCGGGAAGTGAAGTGTGACTCACTGCGCAGTCCTCCCGGGAGGCAGCCAGTAACGTCCCCTTTGGGTGCGGGGATAGG
>Ga0209254_10004236_pt1 | contig 13140 bp, 13 predicted proteins | sample FrelakmetDIP11DI_FD_187148 | JGI IMG/M metagenome (GOLD analysis project Ga0209254, IMG submission 187148) | Freshwater lake sediment microbial communities from the University of Notre Dame, USA, for methane emissions studies - DIP11 DI (SPAdes)... | ecosystem: Environmental > Aquatic >...
CTTTCTTACGATTTGTCTGGCCGGAGTACGCAGATTTGCTAGGGAAGTTGGCTCCTCAGGTAGGACTCGAACCTACAACCCTCCGGTTAACAGCCGGATCACATTCGTTTTGCAGGTGATTGCTGCGAGTTGCCGGCGGTTGCTGGTGCGAGCCCTATTCCAACGGGGTCAACAAGTTGCCCACCTGCCGCGAGGCGCCGCGAGTTGCTGGGACTTGCCGCGAGTTGTGGCGCGAAAGAGGCAAGAAAAAGGCAAAGTGGTAGCCGGAGGGTCGGAGGTCACGGCCGCCGTCGTCGAACCGCGCGCACATGTCCAGTCGGCCGGGTTCGGGTCATGACGCCCTGCGCGCCTCGTCCCTCGACTTCGCTCGGGACGACCCTGAGCCTGCCGAAGGGTCGCGCTCTAGCGCCGCGTGAAGGTCCCAGTCGGCCTGGAGCCGGGGCCAGAACTGCGCCGACATCTTGAAGAGCCGGGCCAGCTTCAGTGCTGTATCTGCCGTGATGCCGCGCTTGCCGAGGATGATCTCGTTCAAACGGTTGAGCGAGATGCCGAGACGCCTCGCCGCCGCGACCTGACCCAGGCCCATCCGCTTCAGGAACTCCTCGAGCAGCATCTCGCCGGGCGGAATCGCCGGACCCAGCCAGTTCGGATTCCTAGTGATCGTCTTCGACACGGACCTCGTAGACATCGCCCTTGTTCCACTGAAATGTGACCCTGTGCGGACTGTTGACGCGAATACTGTGTCGGTGGGCCAACTTCCCTCTCAGCCGCGCCAGTCGGTTGCCGGGAGGAACCAGAAGGTCTTCAAGCTGCGACGCGACATCGAGCTTCTTCAGCTTCCGCTGCACAGCCGGCCACGGTTCGTGGCGCCGGCTGCGGGCGGCTCTCGTGTTCCGTTCGCGGACGGCGCTGACCCTCGAGCTCTTTGCGCTCCGCCGCCAGCTCGCCGTCCTGCGACGACAGGCCCCGCGCCGACTGCGCCTGGGCCGCGTCGATCGACTCGTCCGGGTCGGCCTGCCCCGGGTGTGGGCCTCGCGTGCATCATCGGGTTCGGCGCCAGCGCGACGGGATTCGGCGACGACATCGCGCTCCGCCCGTGCCGGCCACTAGTCGATGCGGCGCCGCGTGCCGCCGGCGAGCCCACCCAGCAACGGCCGATAGCGGTCGAAGTAGGCCCAGGTGAGGAACAGGCTGGCGCCGAAATCCGCGAGCCCCAGGAGCAGCCACTGGCGGGCGACGAAGGTCACCCAGAGCAGGATGTTCACGCTGTAAGGAAGGATCATCGCAACGGCCACCGCCTGGGTTCGGGGGATCAGCAGCAACCCGCCCGCGATCACCTTGAAGAGGCCGACCCACTCGAAGAGATAGCCGGTGTCGATCGTCGCCTGCAGGAAGGTCATCGCGGGATCTCCGCCCGTGGGGCCGATGCCCTTGACGCCGCCGACCATCGTCATCACCCCCGTGCCGATCAGGAAGACGGCGTAGAGGGTGCGGACGAGGGCAATCGGGATGCGGAGTCCGGTCCTGAGTGTCATGTCACCTCTCCTTCGCCGCACGCGGCGATCTGGCTGTTGCGGCCGACGCGGAGCCTCGATTCCCTCCGGTGCGACGTTCGGTTCCTGCGCGTGCGGTCATCGCATCCCGGGTGACATCGGCAGGCCGGAGCATCGAGGTGGACGCGCGATCACGGCGCCTCGGCCCGGCGCCGTGTGCCCGATTATGGGGCTCGGCTGAAGGGTTTATAAGATGATATAGTGTGGTTTCTTAATCTCACTAGATCGAACAATGATCGACCACCTCCGCAGCATGGCAGTCTTCGCCACCGTGGTCGGCGAGGGCTCGTTTCGAGCGGCTGCCAAACGCCTTGGACTCTCACCGTCGGTGGTGAGCCACCATGTCGCGCAACTGGAGGCGCGGCTCGACTGCGCTCTGCTGTACCGGTCGACTCGTCACCTGTCGATGACCGATGACGGGCGCGCGCTCCACCAAGCCTGCGCCCGCGCGGTCGAGGCTGCCGGGGAGGCGCTCGAAATCGTCACGCGCCGCCGTCGCCGCGTGATCGGTCATCTGCGGGTCACGGCGCCGGCACTGCTCGCGACCGGGCCGTTCATCGACGATCTCGCCGCCTTCGCCGAATCCTGCCCGGACGTGTCGCTGCATCTCCATCTCGACGACGCCCGCCAGAACATGGTGCGGGACGGATTCGACGTGGCCATCCGGATCGGCCCGTTGGAGGACTCCGGTCTGCGCGCCCGGCACCTCTTCAGTGCGCACCGGGTGGTATGCGCCGCCCCGGCCTTGCTGGCCCGGCACCGACCCGTCCGGCATCCGAAGCAGCTGGAATCCCTGCCCTGGGTGCGAGACGACACTCAGTCTGGGTTCCTTGACTTCGCCAAGCCGGGTGCCCCCCCACACCGTGTCGAGCTCCGCGGTCGCATCACAACGACTCACGCGGACGCAGCCAAGCACCTGGCCATCGCAGGCGCGGGTGTGCAGGTCGGCCCGGACTTCTTCGTGCGTGAGGAACTGGCGTCCGGAGCCCTCGTTCGCCTGGTGCCGGCGTGGCAGCTGCAGCCCGCGGGCGTCTACGCGGTGTGGCCGGCGAACGCCTCGCGGGCCTCGTTGGCGCTACGGTTCGTGGAATTCCTTCTGGCGCGTCTGGCAGCCAACGAGCGACCCGCTCGACCCAAGCCGAGACCCAAGTGAGGCAGGTGGCTCATCCGCAGTTGCCTGATCGAGCCTTACCCAAACGGGGTCAAGAGGTTGCCCATTTGCGGCAAGTTGTGCACGTGCCGCGAGTGGCCTGGAGTGGCTGCGAGTTGCCGCGCGTTGGGGCGCGTTGGGGCGCGAAATAGGCAAGAAGGTGGCAGACCTGACCCCGGCGCGCATACACTTGGCGGGTGCCGAGCCGCATCCTGATCGTGGACGACGACGTAGAGCTGTGCGCGCTGCTCACGGAGTTCCTCTCGTCCGAGGGTTTCGAGATCGACGCGCACAACACGGGCCGCGGCGCGGTGGAGCGCGTCCTCGACCCGCGTGTCGCGCTCGTCGTGCTCGACGTGATGCTGCCCGAGGTCAATGGCTTCGACATCCTCCGCCACGTCAGGCGGACGTCCGATGTTCCGGTAATCCTCCTGACGGCCCGCGGCGAGGACGTCGATCGGATCGTCGGCCTCGAGCTCGGCGCCGACGACTACTTACCGAAGCCGTTCAATCCCCGCGAGCTCAGCGCGCGCATCAGCGCGGTCCTGCGCCGCGTCCAGCCGCGCAGGACCGCCGAGGACACCCGCGTCACGACCGTCGGCGACGTCGTTCTCGACCGCGGCGCGCGGACGGTGCTCCAGCAGGGCCGCGCGGTGTCGCTCACCACCGTCGAATTCGATCTGCTGTCGGTGCTCCTGCAGTCGGCCGGCAACGTGGTGTCGAGGGAGACGATCGCTGAGCAGGTGCTCGGCCGCCAGTTCGACGCGTTCGACCGCAGCATCGACATGCACATCAGCCGGCTGCGGCGAAAGCTCGGTGACACCGACGACGAGCACCAGCGGATCAAGACCGTGCGCAGCGTGGGCTACATCTACGCGCAGCCGGCGGAGCCGGCCTGAGCATGCGCAGCCTGGCCGTCAAGATCTTCGTCGCCTTCTGGACCATCCACGCGGTCATCTTCGTCGTCCTTGCCTTCCTTCCCGACCCCAACTGGACGGCGCACCTCCGCGACATCACGCGGAACGAGGGTCGGCTCGCCGCCGCGATCCTCGAGGAGACGGACGCCGACACGTGCGCGAGGTTCGTGTCGGGCATCGGCAAGGCGCACGCGGCGGACGTGACGCTGTACAACTCGTCGTTCCTGCCCGTTTGCCGCTCGAGCGCCGGGATCGACGACCGGACCTACCGTGCGGTCGCAGCCGGGGCGACACGTGACGGCGTGGTCACCGAGGTGGGAGGGCGCGAGGTGAGCGCCGTGACCATCCTTGGTCGCGGCGGGCAGGAGTACCGGTTCGCCCTGGCCGCCACCTCGGACCGGCATCTCGATCCGTCGCTGCCGAGATTCCCGGTTGCCGCCCTGCTGACCGTGGTTCTCGTGTCGGGCACCGTCTGTCTGGTCCTCGCGTGGTACCTGGCCGCGCCGCTCCGCCGGATGCGCGAGGCCACGCACCGGCTGAGAGCGGGCGACCTGAGCGCCCGGGCGGGCTTCGCGAGCCGCAACGACGAAATCGGCGATGTCGTGCGCGATTTCGACCTGATGGCCGACCGGATCGAGTCGCTGGTGCAGGGACAGAAGCAACTGTTGTCCGGGATCTCGCACGAGCTGCGTTCGCCGCTCGCCAGGCTCGGCGTGGCCGTGGAGTTGGCGCGCCGCAACGCGTCGCCTGCGGCCGACGCGCACCTGCAGCGGATCGAAGCCGAAGCGGGCCGGATGAACGAGTTGATCGGAACCCTGCTCGAGCTGAGTCGCGAGGAGTTCGCGCAATCGAGTCCGGGCTTCGCGGATTTCGATCTCGCGGCCGTCGTCGGTGGCGTCGTGGCCGATGCGCAGTACGAAGCAGGTCGAACAGGCAGGCGGGTGGAACTGTCCGGAGAGAAGGTGGCCACCGCGCACGGCAACCCGAAGATCGCGGCCACCGCCACCGACAACGTCGTGCGCAACGCGCTCCGATACACGCCCCAGGGGTCGTCGGTTGACGTCGTGCTGTCGGGGTCCGGCGGGTCCACCTTCATTTCGGTTCGCGACCATGGTCCCGGCGTGCCGCCTGAGGAGCTCGAGCGGATCTTCGAGCCCTTCTACCGGCTCGACTCGTCGCGGAACCGCGAGTCGGGCGGATTCGGCCTCGGCCTCTCGATCGCGCGCCGCTCGGCCGCCATCATGGGCGGTACCGTCAGCGCGTCGAACGCGGAGGGCGGTGGCCTGCAGGTGGTGATCGCGCTCCCGCGTGCCCCGCGGGCGTGAACTACCGCGCAGGCGAAGCGGTCGTGGCGACCCTCGTTCTCGTCGTGCCCCGAACCGCGGCCTGACGTTCGCCCGGTGTCTCGCCAGCACGCTCGCTGCGCTCCCGTGACATATCGTTACCTTTTCCCACCCGCCGTTGACGGAGCAGCGGAGCGCGTCGCCGTCTAATGGGAACAGGACCACATCGCGACGGACGGGGACGGACGACATCATGGACCGCAACGTTCAGCCTTCATTCGGACGGACCAGCGCGGGGCTTGCCGTGGCGTGTGCGCTCGCCGTCGCCGCGCTCGGCGGCAGCGGCTGCGCCTCGGGTCGAGGGCCGCTGGCGAAGCCGGCGGTAAGCGTCCCGTCGCCGCCTGCGTGGAGCCAGGCGGCAGGCGTGGCCACGACAGGTGACGACCTCGCGCGCTGGTGGGAACGACTGCAGGATCCCACGCTCAACTCGCTCATCGATCGCGCGCTCCAGAACAACCGCGACGTGAGGACGGCGCGATCGCGCCTCCGGCAGGCGCGCGCGCAGGTTCAGCTCACCCACGCCAACCGCCTCCCGTCGGTCTCGGCGTCCGGCTCCGGGTCGTTCAACGACTCGACGAAGTCCGACGCGAGCGGGAGCGCGTCGGGAGGCATCGACGCGAGCTGGGAACTCGACGTGTTCGGCGCGCTGAAGGACGCCGAGGTGGGCGCTCGCGCCGACATGGCACGAACGGCCGAGAACCTGCGCGGCACGCAGGTGTCAGTCGTGGCCGAGGTCGCGAACGACTACGTGAATCTCCGCGGGTACCAGCGCCGCCTCGCGATCGCGAGGCAGAGCCTGCAGGCGCAGACCGAGACGCTGCAGATCACCGAGTGGCGGGCGCAGGCCGGCCAGGTGAGCTCGCTCGACGTCGAGCAGGCCAGGACGACCGTCAATCAGACGCGGGCCGCGCTGCCGTCGCTCGAGACGAACATCGCCCAGACCGAGCACGCGCTGGCGGTGCTCCTCGGCGTCGAGCCGGCCGCGCTCGTCGCCGAACTCGAGCGAGAGGGGCCGATCCCCGCGCTCCCGCCGCAGGTCAGCGCCGGCATCCCCGCCGAGACGCTCAGGCAGCGCCCCGACATCCGCGCCGCGGAGCGGGCCATCGTGGCCGAGACCGCTCGCCTCTCACAGGCCGACAAGGCGCGGTACCCGAGTTTCCGGCTGAGCGGGTCGCTCATCGTACAGGCCATGACGGGGGCGCTGACCGGCGGAACGTCGCTCGTGACGTCGCTGGTCGGCAGCCTTTCTCAGCCGCTCTTCGACGGCGGTCGCATCCGGCAGCAGATTGAGATCCAGAGCGCCGTCCAGGAGCAGGCGGTGATCAGCTACGAGGCCACGGTCATCTCCGCGCTCCGGGAGGTCGAGGACGCCCTCGTGTCGTTCACGAAGAACGCCGAGCGGCTGGTGTCGCTGCGCGCCGCGGCCGAGTCGGCCCGCATGGCGGCGCTGCTCGCCCGGAACCGCTACACCGCGGGACTGATCGACTTCCAGACGGTGCTCGACACCGAACGCACGGTCCTCTCAGCGGAGGAGAGCGAGGCGCTGACGCAGACGGCGCAGGTGACGTCGCTCGTCCAGCTCTACAAGGCGCTCGGCGGCGGATGGTCGGCCAGCGACGGCGGGAGCGACAGCGGTTCACGGGCAGGCAAGCAGTCATGACAAAGACAACGAACTCGAACGCCCCGCGCGCCGGCGCGCTCGCCGCACTAATCGGCACCGAGCGGAAGAGCGGCGGACGCGGACGAATCGCGCGGGGGTTCCTCTCGATCGCACTCCTGGCCGGTGCCACGGCGGGTGTCCTCGCATTCCGCTCGCGCGGCGCCGACGTGCCGTTGGCCTTCCAGACGGAGAAGGCGGCCAGGGGCACGCTGAACGTCAACGTCTCGGCCACAGGGAACCTCCAGCCGACGAACAAGGTGGACCTGGGCAGCGAGTTGTCCGGCCTGGTGGAGTCGGTCCTGGTGGACGAGAACGACCGCGTCGCGGCCGGCCAGGTCGTCGCGCGGCTCGACGTCTCGAGGCTGAGAGACGCCATCACCCGGTCTCAGGCATCGCTCGCCTCGGCCGAAGCCAGGCAGCGCCAGGCCGAAGCCACGCTCGCCGAGTCGACGGCCAACCTCAGCCGCCTGCACGAGGTGAGCAAGCTGTCCGGCGGCAAGGTGCCGTCGAAGGCCGAGCTCGAGACGGGAGAGGCGACGCTCCTCCGTTCGCAGGCCGAGGTCGCGAGCGCGAAGTCGACCGTCAACGAGTCGAAGGCGGCGCTCAACTCGGACGAGATCAACCTCTCGAAAGCCTCCATCCGGTCGCCGATCGCCGGCATCGTGCTCGCCCGGAAGGTGGAGCCCGGTCAGACCGTCGCCGCCTCGCTGCAGGTCGCCACCCTCTTCACGATCGCCGAGGACCTTCGCGAGATGGAGCTCGAGGTTGCGGTGGATGAGGCGGACGTCGGCAAGGTCAGGGATGGCCAGCGCGCCACCTTCACGGTGGACGCCTACCCGAACCGCCGGTACACCGCAGAGGTGACGCGCGTGGCGTTCGGCTCCACCACCACCAACAACGTCGTCACCTACACGACGACGCTGAAGGTGAAGAACGAGGACCTGAGCCTGAGGCCCGGGATGACGGCGACGGCGGAGATCGCCTGCCTCAGACGCGAGAACGCGCTGCTGGTGCCGAACGCGGCGCTGCGGTTCACCCCGCCGACGGCGAGCGCCAGCCAGAGCCGGGGGTTCGCCGGTGGCCTGATCCCCGGCCCACCGCGCGAGGATGCCGATGCGCGCCAGAGGAGGGCGAAGAACGAGCCACAGCAGGTGTGGGTCGTTCGGGACGGTCGGCCCGTGGCGATTCCGATTGTCACCGGCGAGACCGACGGCCGGGTCACCGAAGTGACAAGCGGCGGACTGAAGGACGGTGCGAGCGTCATCACCGACGCCGCGCGGAGCGCGAAGTGACCACCGAGACGCAGGACCCGTGCGCCGACGGCGTGCCGCTGGTCGAGATGCAAGACGTCACGAAAACGTACGGTGCCGGGACGGCCGAGTTCCAGGCCCTGCGCGGCGTCAGTTTCCGGGTGGCCGAGGGCGACTTCGTCGCCATCATGGGCCCGAGCGGTTCGGGCAAGTCGACGGTGATGAACATCCTCGGCTGCCTCGACACGCCGACCACCGGGTCGTACCTCTTCCAGGGCCTCCACGTCGAGACCCTGACACGCAACCAGCGGGCGCTGCTGCGGCGACACTGCCTGGGATTCGTCTTCCAGGGCTACAACCTGCTGCCGCGCACGACTGCGGTCGAAAACGTCGAGCTGCCGCTGCTGTACCGCGGCGTGCCGGTCAAGCAGCGACGCGAGGCGGCGCGAAACGCGCTGCGGCTCGTCGGCCTCGAGGAGTGGGCCACACACACGCCGGCCGAGCTGTCCGGCGGTCAGCAGCAACGGGTGGCCATCGCCCGGGCGCTGGTCTCGAACCCGCTCGTGCTGCTGGCGGACGAGCCCACCGGGAACCTCGATACGGTGAGAACACGAGAGATCATGGAGCTGCTGACGTCACTGAACCGTGAACGCGGCATCACGATCCTGATGGTCACGCACGAGGCCCATGCCGCGGCATACGCCCACCGGACGATCGGGTTCCTCGATGGCACGGTGGACAGCGACGAACGCGCCGGGAGGGCGGCCTGATGATCTGGAGCACGGTGCTGCTCGCGCTGAAGGAGATGCGCCGCAACACGATGCGGTCGTTCCTCACGATGCTGGGGATCGTGATCGGCGTGTCCGCCGTCATCACCATGGTCACCGTCGGCAACGGGGCCACCAAGGCGGTCTCGGACCAGATTGCGAGCCTCGGCAGCAACCTGCTGATCGTCATGCCCGGCCAGCGCATGATGGGCCCGGGCAGCGGCGGCGGTTCGGCGCCCCCCTTCAAGATCGCGGACGCCGAGGCGGTCCGGGCGCAGGTTCCGGGGATCAAGGCGCTGGCCCCGACTGCCTCTTCCAGCGCGACCGTCGTGGCGATGGCCAAGAACTGGTCGACGGCCATCACCGGGACGGAGAACGACTACTTCGAGGCGGGCAACTGGACGCTCGCTGCCGGTCGCACGTTCACCGCCATCGAGCAGAGGGCTGGCGGCGCCGTCTGCGTGATCGGTGAGACGGTGCGGCAGAAGCTGTTCGCCGGCGCGAACCCGGTCGGGAACGAGATCCGCATCAAGACGTTCTCGTGCCAGGTGATCGGCCTGTTGAAGTCCAAGGGGCAGGCGTCGATGGGACGCGACCAGGACGACGCGGTGATCATGCCGCTCCGCACCCTCCAGCGGCGCATGTCGGGCACCGTGGACATCAGCTCGATGATGGTGTCGGCCAAGGAGGACACCTCGACCGATCTCCTCAAGCAGCGCATCGAGACGCTGATGCGGGAGCGCCGGCATATCACCGACGACAAGACCGACGACTTCAACGTGCTCGACACGAAGGAAATCGCATCGGCGTTGTCCGGCGCCACCATGATCCTGACGGCGCTGCTCGGCGCGGTCGCCGCCGTCAGCCTGCTCGTCGGCGGGATCGGCATCATGAACATCATGCTGGTGTCGATCACCGAACGGACGCGGGAGATCGGCACGCGGCTGGCGATCGGGGCACTGGAGCGGGAAGTGCTGCTGCAGTTCCTGGTCGAGTCGGTGACGCTGTCGTCGATCGGCGGCGTCGTCGGGGTCGCCGTCGCGACCGTGGCATCGGTCCTGCTGTCGACGCTGATGTCGCTGCCCTACGTGTTCAACGGCTCGATCAACGTGCTGGCCTTCGTGTTCTCCGGGGCGATGGGCGTGCTCTTCGGCTACCTCCCGGCGAAGCGGGCGGCCCGGCTCGACCCGATCGAAGCGCTCAGGCACGAGTAGCCGCGCAGCCGCTGCGGGCTCGCGGGCGCCCGACTCCGAACCGGCCGATGGCGTGTCCGGTGGGGACAGCGTGGTCCGAAGCCCATTTCGAGCGATTCCGCTTGACGCGGAACGGTTAGTAAGTGGTAGAATACTTACTATGAGGCCGCGCCAGTTCTCAGACGACGACCTTCTCCGGGTCGCACGTGAGTGCTTTCTCGAGCACGGGGCGGGCGTCCCGACCACCGTCATCGCCGCCCGCCTCGGGGTCTCGCAGGCGGCGCTCTTCAAGCGGGTGGGCAGCAAGGAGGCCCTCCTCACGAAGGCGCTCGTGGGGGAGTTTGCGCCGTCGTGGCTCGCCCTCCTCGGGCGGCCCCCTGACGAGCGGCCTCCGCGTGAGCAGCTCCTCGGAATCGCCGCAGAGATCGACCGGACACTCCGCCGTGTCCTCCCCGAACTCAGCGTCCTCGCCGGGCGCGGTCAGGCCAAGGCCGGGAGTCTCCTTTCCGGCGGGCAGACGCCGCCCCGGCGCGCTCAGAGAGCCCTTGCGGGCTGGTTTCGCGCCCTCGCGCGCCAGGGGAGGGCACGGGTCCGAAACCCCGAGACGCTCGCGCTCGTCCTGCTGAGCGCGCTCGAGGCGCGGCACATCATGCGCTTCGCGCTCGGCCTCGACTACCCAGACGGCGGTCCGGGCTACGTCGCGTTCGTCGTCGATGTCGTCTGGGCTTCGATCCACGCGGAGGCCGGACCTTCCCTGTCCGGTCCGGCGACGGCGCCAGGTCAGGCCCGCTCTGCCCGGTCGCGGGCGCGCGTCGGCGCCGCCGGAGGCCGGAGAGGGAAAGGAACCAAGAGAGTCGGAGGAGGAGAATGGGAATGAACTACCTTGCCGCCACGGTCCTCGGGCTGGTTCTCGGACTTCTGGTCCCCCGGCTCTTCCGGCTGGAGATCGGCCGGGTGCCCGCCCTCGTCGTCGGGGGCGCCAGCGCCCTCGCGGCGTTTCACGTCATCGGCTTCAGCGGGGTCTACCCGAAGGGCCTGCCCGGCGTGGCGCTCGCGTCCCTCACCGGCGTGGCGCTCGCCTTCGCGAACCTGAAACCCTACTTCCGGCCCCGGTTCCCGCCGCTGACGGTGGTCGTCCGCGTCTTCCTGGGTCTCTTCATGCTCGCCTCCGGCGTCATGATGTGGAAGGTGAACCCGCAGCCCGGGGAGAGTCTCCCGGGGATGCAGCCGGGGCCGCTTGCGGACTGGCTCCAGGCCGTCATCGACACCGGCTACCTCTGGCAGTGGATCTTCGTCTTCAAGACCGTGAACGGGATCCTCGTGCTCGTGCCTCGGACGACGACGATCGGCATCCTCGCCGCGTTCCCGTACTACGTGAACCTCCTCATCTACACGGTCGCCATCGCGCAGCTCTGGCTCTTCCTGAGCGTGCCCGCTTTCCTCGCAACCGTCTACCTCGTCTTCGCCTACTGGGAGCGCTACCGGCACGTCGTCTTCCGCGAGTAGCCCTCCGGTCCTCCATTCGCTCGCGTCGCGATCTCGAGGTGGTCCTCACGGCCCGTCGGTCGCCCTGGCAGAATCCGGTCGGTCGTCGAGCGGGTGATCGACTCCATCCGGCGGGAGTGCCTCGACCACGTGATCGCCTGGAACGAGCGCGCCATCCGGCGCCACCTGCGTGCGAAGGTCGCCATGAACGTAATGACGGCATGCGTCCTTGATGGCATCGAGTCGGGCGCGACGTTTCTTGCCGGTAAGCCCTTCGAGTTCCTCGAGCGGAGCGGGTTCGTCCAGGTCGCTGCGGAATACCGCGGCATCGATGTCCTCCGAGAACCGGTCGATCAGTTCGAAGGCTTTCGACAGCGACGTGCCGCCTTTGAACAGCAGGCGCGGCCCGCCAGCCGGGAGTCGGTGGAACAGGGTGTCGAGCGTCCAGCACACCCAGAAGTCCTTCTCGATGTTCTGCTCGGTCGTGCCGATGCGCCTGGCCGTGGCCGCGAACAGCCCGCGGCGGTCTTCATCCGACGCCGCGATGATGCGAACGTAGTCGGGATTCATGCACGCTGGTCCGAAGGAATCGCCACGCGAGTGGCGCCACGCCCGCGGGCGGAGGCGCGAGGACGCGAACGGGCCGGGGTGCGCACACCCTGGTCGAGCACGTCGCGAACGACGGACTGCATCCAGATAGGCAGCGTGCGGAGTCCGCTCTCGAGGTCGTCGCGAAGCGCCGCCCCGTGGACGGGATCGGCCAGCAGACGTTTGAGACTGCGCACGATTCTCGGGCGATCGGTGTCGAGGACATCCTGGAGCCAGTACAGCGCCTGAACGATACGCATGGCCGGGTGGCCGGCCCAATAGAGCCGACTGGGCGCCGCCGCCTGGAACCGAATGTGTTGGCTGCCCAATCGGAGTGGACGAAGCCGGGCGTCAGTCAGCACGACGACCCGCGCCGGCACCGCCGTTGTGAGTCCCAAATCGTTCGCGGCGGTGAGGCCGTCGAGGAGCACGCGGCTCTGGTCACGTCTGGCCACCGCATCGATGACGGCCCGGTAGTCCACGACCGCCCGCTTGCCGGTCAGGGCGTTGAGTCGCGGCAGGTGGTAGAGCCCTCGGTCGACTCGCGTCAGCCGCTTGGCGATGACGAGCCGCTGAAGGGCTTTGTCCACGGCGGCGCGCGGGGCCAAGTCGAGGAAGTCGACCGGAGTCCAGACGTGGTCGATCTGCCCGGCGACTCGGTCCAGAATCCGGCGCATCAGGTCGAGGGCTGGTCCGCGGGAGATGGCCATTTGTCCGTATCGTAATGCATATTTCGGACAACTACAATATCAGTCCGAAATAGGTGTCGTATTTCGGACATAATGTCCCTTACTCGTCACGCCCGGGAGTGGTCGAACCCTGTCCGCCGGAGATGCTTCCGGCTATTCAAGGCCAGACTTCCGACGTTAACTCATAGTCCATGAACGACATGTCATATGACTTGCCAATTCGGTGGCGCGAAAAGGGCAAGAAAAAGGCAAACGAATTCCGTCGCCGCGTGGCTCCAAACCACTGTGTTGGAATCACTTCGGCCAATCGGCGCCGCGAGCGCCGTGGCGCGAAAAAGGCAAGAAAAAGGCGAAGTGGTAGCCGGAGGGTAGGACGGATCGGCGGTGTCTGGCTGTAAGTTGTTGAAAGGATTGGCTCCTCAGGTAGGACTCGAACCTACAACCCCCCGGTTAACAGCCGGATGCTCTGCCATTGAGCTACTGAGGAATATTGGCCTGACGCTGCGGCCGCCTGGGCGGACCGCGAACCCTGATCTTAGCCGGAT
>Ga0209254_10004237_pt1 | contig 13137 bp, 8 predicted proteins | sample FrelakmetDIP11DI_FD_187148 | JGI IMG/M metagenome (GOLD analysis project Ga0209254, IMG submission 187148) | Freshwater lake sediment microbial communities from the University of Notre Dame, USA, for methane emissions studies - DIP11 DI (SPAdes)... | ecosystem: Environmental > Aquatic >...
CCGACACCAGATGCCACCCGTATCCCTATCGACGCTGCGCAAAGGCGCGCGCGGCACCGTTGCCGACGTCCGCGAGGACGCCCAGACCTTGGGCGACGAAGCCCAGTCCACACTGAGCCGCCGCCTGCTCGAACTGGGGTTCATGCCCGGCGAGGCGCTCGAGGTGGTGGCCGAGATCTGGCCGGGCGGCGACCCGATGGCGGTGCGACTCGGCAACACGCTGTTCGCCCTCAGGCGCCGCGAAGCGGGCGCGGTGCTGGTCGCCGTCGAGGGCCGCTGACACTTCCATGTCCGTTGCGTCCGCTGCGTCCGAGCCGATGCGCCTCGCACTCGTGGGCGTCCCGAACTGCGGCAAGACGGCGCTGTTCAACCGGCTGACCGGCAGCCGCCAGAAGGTGGCGAACTACGCCGGCGTCACCGTCGAGCGCAAGGAAGGCTCATTCGTGGGCCCCACGCGTGGCCAGCGCTTCCGGCTGCTCGACCTGCCTGGCGCCTACAGCCTCACGCCCACGACGCTCGACGAGGCGATCACGCGCGACTGCCTGCTCGGGCGTCTGGCCGGCGAGCCGGCCCCTGAGCAGGTGATCTGCGTGGTGGACGCCACGAACCTGCGGCTGAACCTGCGCCTCGTGCTCGAGTTGCGCGACCTCGGCGTGCCGATGGTCGTCGCGCTCAACATGAGCGACCTCGCGCACGGCCGCGGCTTCCGCCTCGACCGCGCGCGGCTCGAGCAGGAACTCGGCGTCCCGGTGGTGGAGACCGTCGCGATCCGCGAGGGCGGCGAAAGAGCGCTGCTCGCGAAGCTGGAGGCCCTGCCGGCAGCGGTCGCACGCCCCGTGACGCCGTGGCGGGACCCGACGTTCGAGCAGATCCAGGCGACGCAGCGCGAAGCGCGCCGGATCCTGCACGCGTCGGGCTACACCGAGCCCGCCCGGCGCCGCGCGCTGCAGCGCCTCGATGCGCTCGTGATGCATCCCGTCGCGGGTCCCGTGATCCTGGCGGCGCTGCTGTTCTTCGTCTTCCAGGCGGTGTTCAGCTGGGCCGCCGCGCCCATGGCAATGATCGACGCCGGCGTGACGGAATTCGGCGCCCGCCTGCACGACTGGCTGCCGCCCGGCGCGCTCAACAGCCTGCTGGTGGACGGCGTGGTCGCCGGCGCGGGCAGCGTGCTGGTGTTCCTGCCGCAGATCCTGATCCTGTTCTTCTTCATCCTGGTGCTCGAGGACAGCGGCTACCTGCCGCGGGCCGCATACCTGCTCGACCGGATGATGGGCAGCGTGGGGCTCTCCGGGCGCGCGTTCATCCCGCTGCTGTCGAGCTTCGCCTGCGCCGTGCCGGGCATCATGGCGACCCGCACCATCCCGAACGTGCGAGACCGCATCGCGACCATCATGATCGCGCCGCTCATGACCTGCTCCGCGCGGCTGCCCGTGTATGCGCTCATCATCGCGGCGTTCATCCCCCACCGGCCGGTGGGCGCATTCAACCTGCAGGGGCTGGTGCTGTTCACCCTGTACGTGGCGGGCATCGTCGCCGCGATGGCGGTCGCGTACGCCCTGAAGCGCACGGCGCTGCGCTCCAGCTATCACCCCCTGCTGCTCGAGTTGCCCGAGTACAAGTGGCCGGACCCGCGCAACCTGCTGCAGGGACTGTGGGAGCGGACGAAGGTGTTCCTGCAGCGAGTCGGCACGATCATCCTCGCGCTCATGGTCGTGCTGTGGTTCCTGTCGAGCTTCCCGGCGCCGCCCGAGGGCGCGACCGGTCCCGCGATCCAGTACAGCTTCGCCGGCACGATCGGCCGTGCACTCGAGCACGTTTTCGCGCCCATCGGATTCAACTGGCAGATTTCGCTCGCGCTGGTCCCGGGACTGGCAGCGCGGGAAGTCGCCGTGGGGGCCCTCGGAACCGTGTACTCGCTCTCTTCGACAGGCGACGACGTCGCGGCGACGCTCGTGCCGATGATCGCGGAGTCCTGGAGCCTGGCCACCGCGCTTTCACTGCTGGCCTGGTACGTCTTTGCGCCCCAGTGCCTCTCCACGCTCGTGGTCGTCAGGCGCGAGACGAACTCGTGGCGATATCCGCTCATAATGGCGGGCTACCTGTTCGCACTCGCCTACCTCGCGGCATTCGTCACATACCGGGTGGCCAGCGTCGTCCTGTCATGAGGGCCGCACAATGTGGGAATCCATCCTCGTCGGCCTGATCGTCCTCGTCGCAATCCTGTACTCCATCTGGCGACTGTCGCCAGCCGGCCTGCGATTGCGCACTGCCCATCGCATGGGCGAGTGGGGGCGGCGCCCGGGCCGCCCAGCCTGGCTGCAGCGCGCCTCAAGGACCGTTGAAGCGGCGGCGCGCCGGGGGATCGGTGCATGCAGCGCCTGCAGCGCGGCGCAGGCTGATCCGGCCGCGCCCACCTCGCGCAAGCCACCCCGCGCCTGATCGCCCGCCGGCCGACAGAGGCCACCTACTCCTGCGACCCGTTGCCGACCACGACCTGAGACGGCTTCGCGCTTCTTCACTGCATTGCGGTAAACACGTGCAGCCCCGGACCGGCGTCTGAGGTGAAATTCGCACCGTCTACCGACTGCCCGGCCGGCGCTTGATCGCCATGCGCGGCGACAGTCAGGAGCCTGCAGTCATGACACGCGCACGTCGCATCTCCCTGGCCCTCTCGGCCCTGGCATTGCTGCTCTCTCCGGCCGTGCCCTTACTGGCCGACGCCGTCGAGGCAACGGCGGCCGCGGTCGAAACGATCCCGAAGGAAAAGTGCTTCAAGTGCCACGACGACCCGGAAGCCGAGTCCGATGACGGCCGCTCGATCACCGTGCTGGCGGCGCAGTTCGGTGTCGGTGCGCACAAGCGGCTCGATTGCGTCGAGTGCCACACCGATGCCCTGACGATCAAGCACCCGCGCAACAGCCTCGGGCCGGTCGGCTTCGAGCCCTGCCTCGGCTGCCACGAAGAGAACATCAACGCATTCCACGAGAGCGTGCACGCCAGGGTTAAGGGCGACAAGCCGGTCACCTGCCAGGGCTGTCACGGGCCGGTGCACTACACGCCGCGCAGCCGCGACCCGAACGCGCCGATGTCCGCCGTGAACCAGCTGCGCAACTGCGGCCAGTGCCACAAGGACATGATGGACGGTTACCTCGGCAGTGTGCACGCCCGCGCGCTGCTGGTGTCGGGCCTCAACAGCGCACCTGCGTGCAGCGACTGCCACGGCAGCCACGACATCCTGCGCCACACCGACCCGGACGCGCGCTCGTCCCACCAGAAGAGCCCCGAGACCTGCGGCAGCTGCCACGAGGGAATCCTGAAGGTCTGGGAAGACAGCGCCCACGGCGCGCTGTGGAAGGAAGGCAAGGAAGGCCCGGTGTGCAGCACCTGCCACCAGGCGCATTCGATCCAGGACCCGACCACGCTGCAGTCGCGCGAAGACATGCCGCACGAGTGCGGCACCTGCCACGACGAGCTGCTGAAGACGTTCCACGACAGCTTCCATGGCAAGGCGTCGAGCATCGGCCGCAAGCAGGCGGCCACGTGCTCGGACTGCCACACACCGCACCACAGCCTGCCCGCGAGCGACCCGCGCTCGACCGTTCACCCGGACAACCTCTCGCAGACCTGTGGTGCGAGCACCTGCCACGTCGGACACGAGGTCAATGCCTCGTTCCTGACGTTCATACCCCACAGCGATCCGATGAACAAGGATCAGAACCCGTGGGTGCACTACATCTACCTGTTCATGACGCTGCTGCTGCTCGGCGTGTTCGGCTTCTTCGGCCTGCACGCGGCGCTCTGGCTGCAGCGCACGCTGGTGGGCCGCCTGCGCGGCGAGTTCAAGGTGCAGCACTTCGGCGAAGGCCCGTACGTGCGGCGCTTCACGACCACGCAGATGTGGCTGCACGTCTCGATCATCCTGAGCTTCCTGCTGCTCTCGGTCACCGGCCTGCCGCTCAAGTTCGCAGCAGCACCGTGGGCGCCGGGCCTGATGCGCTACCTCGGTGGACCCGAAGTCGCGGCCTGGCTCCACCGTTTCGCAGCAATCATCACTTTCGGCTATTTCGCCGTGCACCTTGCCATGCTGTTCCGCGACGTGGTGATCCGGAAGCAGAAAGGCTACTTCTGGGGCTGGAAGTCGATGACGCCCAACCTGAAGGATCTCCAGGACCTGTGGGCGAACGTGAAGTACTTCCTGTACCTCGGCCCGCGGCCCGAGCTCGACCGCTGGGCGTACTGGGAGAAGTTCGACTACCTGGCGGTGTTCTGGGGCGTCGGAATGATCGGCGTCTCCGGCCTGATGCTGTGGTATCCGGACTTCTTCACGAGCTTCCTGCCGGGCTGGGCGCTTAACGCCGCCTACATCATTCACAGTGACGAGGCCCTGCTCGCCACGGGCTTCATCTTCCTGTTCCACTTCTTCCACACGCACCTGCGGCCCGAAAGCTTCCCGATGGATCCGGTAATCTTCACGGGCAGCATGCCGCTGCACCGCTTCAAGGAAGATCGGCCGCTCGAGTACCAGCGCATGGTCGACGAAGGCAAGCTGGAGCAACATTTCGTGCCGCCGCCGTCCCAGGCGCAGATCCGGGTGGCGCACGTGTTCGGCTTCGCGGCCGTCGCGGCCGGCATCTGGCTCGCCGTGCTGATCTTCAAGGCGGTCGCGAGTGGTGCCCTGCACCTGTTCTAGCGACGACTTCGCGACACCTGGCCGGCCGGCAGCCACCAACGCCGGCCGGCTCCAGTTGCTTCGAGTGGAGAGCACCTCGCGACAGCGCTATGCTGGCACCCGCGCTCTGCCACTGCCACAAGCCCAAGCAACGGGCACCTGTCAGCACACTTGCGGTCTCGGGGTGATTCGATGATCAAGCATTTCTTCGCGGCAATCACCGGCAACGTTGTCAGCCTGATCGGCACGCTGTTGGCCGTGGTGGGCCTGTTGCTGATAATCGCGCTGCTGATAATGCAGGGCGTAGGCTTCGAGGGGGGGGCCTACCTCGGCATCCTGACTTTCGTCGTGCTGCCGATCGCATTCCTTCTCGGCATCATCCTCGTTCCGCTCGGACTGTGGTGGCGCAAGCGCAAGGACGCGCGACTCGCCGCGCAAGGCAAGGAAGTTGGTCACCTGCCGGTGTTTGACCTGAACCAGGAGCGTACCCGCGCCGTGCTGCTCACCTTCGTGGGGCTGGCGATCCCGGTGCTGGCGATCGCCGCGGGCCTGACCTTCAAGGCGGTGCACTACATGGACTCCGACGAGTTCTGCGGCATGGCCTGCCACAAGGTTATGGAGCCGGAGTACACCGCGTTCCAACGCTCGCCTCACGCCCGGGTCGGGTGCGCGGGCTGCCACATCGGTCCCGGTGCCGAGTGGTTCGTCAAGGCGAAGATCTCCGGGGCGTGGCAGCTCGTCGCCGTGGCATTCGATCTGTACCCGAGACCGATCCCGACGCCCGTGCACTCGCTGCGGCCGGCCAACGGCACTTGTGAGCAGTGCCACTGGCCGACGAAGTTCCTCGGCGACCGCCTCAAGGTGCGAACTCACTACGCGGAGGACGAAACAAACACGGAGCTGAAAACCGCGCTCATGGTCAAGGTGGGCGGCAAGCAGGCCGGCATCTCGCATGGCATCCACTGGCACACCGACCCCAACCACGTGCTGCGCTACCGTGCCGATTCGTCGCGCGAGACGATCTACGAGGTGGAACTCACGGATCTCACCGAGGGCTCGAAGAGACTATTCAAGATCGAGGAACCGGCACCCGAGGGGACCGAGTGGCGCACCATGGACTGCGTCGATTGCCACAACCGCGCCTCGCACATCTATCGGACGCCACTGTGGGAAATCGACACGGCCCTCTCGGATGGGCGCGTCGACCGCGCCCTGCCCTTCATCAAGCGCGAGGGCATGCGCATCCTCACAGAGAAGGAGTACGGCTCCCACGACGAAGCACGGGCGGGCATCGCGGCAGCAGTCAAGGACTTCTACGCCAGGAACTATCCCGCCCTCGCCGAGTCCGAGGCGGTGACCAAGGCCGGCGCGGCGCTCGGCGACGCGTGGGCGTGGAACAACTTCCCACGCATGAAGGTGAAGTGGAACACGTATCCGAACCACATCGGCCATCAGGACTCGCCGGGCTGCTTCCGCTGCCACGACAACAAGCACAAGACTGAGACTGGCGAGAAGATCGGCAAGAAGTGCAGCACCTGCCACGAGTTGGTGGCCGAGGAAGAAAGCGACTCCAAACTGCTGCAGGAACTCGGCCTGCAGGAGGCGCCGCCCGAGCCCGCGGAGCCCGCTGCAGCCGCCGAGCCCGTCGCGGGAACCTAGCCGGGGTCAGGCAGGCGACGATCGTCCCGCGTCCCCGGGGTCGGTCCCCGGGAGACGCGGAATCCAGGCGAGTGGCGACTTACTTGAGCGTCGCGTAATAGGCCGCCGCGTCGGCGATCTGCGCCGCGCTCAGCGCCTTGCCAGCGGCGACGTCCGCGGCGTGGACCGGGACGGCAAACGGCCCGGGCGCGTGGTCATGCAGCGGACGGCACGCGGATGTTCATCGACAGTGGCGCCCGCGGCCGGATCAGCGCAGGGAGTATGAGCAACGGCCGCGAGGGCAGCAACGTCCACCGGCTGCTGGCCATGCGAGGCGCATGAAAAAGAAGACCCCGGCCACGTGGCCGGGGTCTCTGCCTTGCAGCTGCTCAGTCCCGCCTGGTCGCGGCTCACGCCGCGGGGCGCACCGAGCTGGCGCCGGTGATTACCAGGCGCGGCGCGGACGGTCCGACTTCGGCTGCGCCTCGTTCACCTTGAGGGCGCGCCCGTCCATCGAGTGCCCGTTCAGGCTCTGGATGGCGCGGGCGGCATCGGCGTTCGACATCTCGACGAAGCCGAAGCCGCGCGGCTGGCCCGTGTCGCGGTCCGTGATCAGCGCCACCGACTCGACGGTGCCATGCGCGCCGAACAGCGTGCGGACGGCGGCCTCGTCGGCCGTGAAAGGAAGGTTACCAACGTAGATCTTGCTCATTGAAAAATACTCGCTACTGGTGGCCTTCGGCGGCCCGCCTGCAATGAGGAGGACCGCGACCCGGCCGGGGGACAAAGGCAATCGAGGCTGCGCGACTGAGTCCCCGGCCGAAGCGCGAACGAGCACAGACGCGTGGCGACGGCGCCACGTGGATCGGAAACACTTCGGTTTGGCGAACGGGGTCCTGGATGCGCCGGAATGGCGCGGACCGTCGGAACGGAAACGAGAAGGGTCACTACCCGGAGGACACTATACACGTTCGCCGACGCCCCGTCGGATTATTCACCGGCGCTCCCTGTCGCGGCGCCCCGCCCCTGTGCGATGCTCGCGCGCCTCATGCCCCTGGTCACGCTCGCCGACGCCGAACTCGCCTACGGGCTGCAACCGCTGCTCGACCGCGCGACGCTCGCCGTTCGCAGCGGCGAACGCATCGGCCTGATCGGCCGCAACGGCACGGGCAAGTCCACGCTGCTCAGGGTGATCGCCGGCGAACTGCCGCTCGACGGCGGCGAGATTCGCCGCCGCGACGGGCTGCGCATCGGCCTGGTCGAGCAGGAGCCGGCGCTGCCGGCCGCGGCGACGCTGCGCGAGAGCCTGGTCCTGCGCGGGCGACTGGAGCACGTCACGGACGAGCGCGCTCGCTGGCACACGGAGTCGCGCCTCGTCGAGTACCTTCACCGCTTCGGGCTCGATGAGTCGCTGAACCCCGCCGTCGCCTCCGGCGGCGAGTGCAAGCGGGCGACGCTGGCGCTGGCCCTTGCACTTGAGCCGCAACTACTGCTCCTCGACGAGCCGACCAACCACCTCGACATCGACGGGATCCAGCTGGTCGAGGAGTTGCTGACGAAAGGCGGCGCGACCAGCATCTTTATCACCCACGACCGCGCGTTCCTCGACGCCGTCGCGACGCGCATCGTCGAACTCGACCGCGGCCTGCTGCGTTCGTATCCCGGCAACTTCGCGGCCTACGAGCGCCGCAAGGATGAGCAGCTCGCTGCGGAGGCAGTCGCGAACCGCCGCTTCGACAAGTTCTGGGCGCAGGAAGAGGTCTGGATCCGCAAGGGCGTGGAAGCGCGTCGCACGCGCAACGAGGGCCGCGTGCAGCGCCTGCAGGCCCTGCGCGAGGAGCGCGCCGCGCGTCGCGAGCGCCTCGGCAACATGAAACTGACGCTCGACGCCGGCGAACGCTCCGGCAAGCTGGTCGCGGAACTCGTGAACGTCACCAAGCGCTACGACGGCCGCGCGGTCGTCGAAGGCCTGTCGCTCAGGATCATGCGCGGCGACCGCTTCGGGTTCATCGGTCCGAACGGCGCAGGCAAGTCCACGCTGCTCAAGCTGATCTTGGGAACACTCGCGCCGGACGAGGGATCGGTGCGGCTCGGCACCAACCTGCAGGTGGCATACTTCGACCAGTTGCGCGCCCAGCTCGATCCCGAGCGCAGCGTCGCGGCCACCGTCGCCCCGACCTCCGACTGGGTCGAGCTCGGCGGCGGGCGCAAGCACGTGATCAGCTACCTCGGCGACTTCCTGTTCGCCCCGCAGCGCGCGGAATCACCGGTGCGCATGCTGTCGGGCGGCGAGCGCAATCGCCTGCTGCTCGCGACGCTGTTCGCGCGACCGGCCAACGTGATCGTGCTCGACGAACCGACTAACGACCTCGACATCGAGTCGCTGGAACTGCTCGAAGCGACGCTGCAGGACTACCGAGGCACCGTGCTGCTGGTGAGTCACGATCGGCGCTTCCTCGACAATGTCGTCACGCAGACGCTCGCTGCCGAAGGCGGAGGCCGCTGGAAGGAGTACGTCGGCGGGTACAGCGACTGGCTGGAGCAGCGGCCGGCGCGTGGTCCCCCAGCCATCGAAATGCCCGCGAGTCGCCCGCCTGTCCCGCAGGCCACGAGGCCGGGCAGCGTGGGGGGAGCCCCGCCCGGCAAGCTGAGCTTCAAGGAGTCCCGCGAGCTCGCCGCGCTGCCGGTCGAGATCGAGGCGTTCGAGCAGGAGCAGCAGGCACTCGTCACCCGGATGAGCAGCCCCGAGTACCACCGCCTGGGCGCCGAGCAGGTCAAGGCGGACCGAGCGCGGGCGGACGAGATCGAGACCCGGCTCGCCCGTGCCTTCGAGCGCTGGGCGGAACTCGAGGCACGGGTTTCAGCCGGACGCTGAGCTGTGCAGGCAAAAAAAGGCGCCCGCACCAGGGATGCGGGCGCCATGCGTCGCAAGCGACGCCAGGGGGTCAATCAATCCGGACGGGTACCGCCGCTCAGCGGGTCTGCGCTCCAGCCCAGCGCCACCCAGTCCACCTGGTCCTGACCGGCGGAGTTCTTGCCGTGGCAGTCGGTGCAGCGGCTATTCATGCCCAGCGCCTGCTCGGCCGGCGGGATCTCGTGGTCGACCTTGAGCAACATCACCGTGTCCACGAACTTGAAGGAGCCACTGTAGACCTGCTGGTTCTGCGCCTTGTAGGAGCCCGAATAGGCGGCGCCGTCCACCAGCGAGAGATCCCAGTTGAAATAACCTGTCGTGGCCCCGGCCGGCCGCCAGAACGGATTCGGGCCGGTGACCTTGCCCCACAGGTGCGGCACCAGCACCGTGTTGTTTGTCGCGTCAGCGGGCTGGTTTCCGGTCATCTTCTTGAACGGGTAGATCATGGCGTCCGCGTCCTTGTAGGTCGCGGCCGGCGAGCCGAGGTCGACAGGCGCGGCGGCCGTGCCCGTCCCGGGTGCGAACTTGTCGCTGACACCCATCACCCGCCGGTTCCAGGTGCCGTTGTGGAAACGCAGCACCGGTCGGACGTTGGTGCCCCACTTGAAGCAGCCCTTGATCTGCACCCAGGTCGGGCGACCCGCGCCCTGCGCATCCGGGCCGAGCGGCTCGGCGGCGCAGTCGGCCGGTCGCGCGGCGAGACCCGCAGAGGACCAGCGCCAGTCGGTATAGGTCGCGACTTTGCGGGAGATCGCCGGGACATGGCAGGCCTGGCAGGCCAGCCGCTTGTGGGCGCCCAGGTTCACGACCACAGCTGCGGACGTGGCCGCGTGGATGCTGGTGCGGTCGGGGTGGCAGTCCGTGCAGTCCTTCATGACGCCCTCGTCCACAGAGTGATACGCGAAGCCGCCGATGCCGTGCGACTGCACGTTGCCCGCCGCGTCCTTGTCCACCTGGTGACACGCGACGCAGGCCATGTTGCCGCCCTTGGGCTGCGTTCCCGTGGCCTTCGGGTCGATGCCCATGTGCACGTCCTCGGCGCGCGTCAGGTACGTCTTCGGATCCGCGTCCGGATTGGTGGGCGCTACGAGCGCGAATCGGCTGTTGAGGTCGCCGTGCTTGACGTTGTCGTCCCCGCCTGCGCGGCTGTGGCACACGGACACGCAGCTCGAGCGAGGTGGCGAACCCTTGTTGAGACCCACGCTCTGCGCAACCTTCTGCAGGTCGACCGTCGGATCAGGTCCGCCGGCCGGCACCTTCCCGTCGGCACTCGGCGTCTGCACCTTCTTGTATGTGCCAGTCTGGTCGTGACAGACCAGGCAGTCGATGTTGCGCGGGTTGTTGAAGTCGAAGTTCTTGTCCACCCAGCCGATGCCGATGTGGCATTGCGAGCAGCGTCCCTCATTGGACGGGACCGCCTGGCAGAAGTTGTTGATCAGGTCCTTCTTGCCGTGGACCGTGCCGCGCAGGTCGACCGGTCCGACGATGCTGCCGACCATCCCTTCCTGCTTCCAGTGGCCGGTCTTCATCACCTCGGCGGCGAGCCAGCCGTGGCAGTTCAGGCACTGCGCCGTGCTGGTGTAGGCGTTGTCGGTGAAATAGGTCTTGTGGAAGGTGGCCGGATCGTTGCTGCCGGTCGTGCGGCAGTCGTTCACGTCCACCTTGCCGTCCTTGTTCGTGTCCTCCGTGGCGAGGTCCGCCACGCCGTTCTGGTTGAGATCCCAGCAGTTGATGCCCGGCGTGCCGCCCGGACCGGCCGTGCCCGGGGCACCGTTGGTGCCGTCGGTGCCGTCGGCACCGTCCCGACCGTCGTCGCCTTCGCAACCGGCGATCAGGGCACCGAGCAGCACCGTTGCGGCAATCGTGACCCAACGCGAATTCGCAGATCCATGGAACATGTTCATAGCCACCTCTGGCGTCCGTCGTTTTTGTGCTCTGCAACATGCACATGCCGTGCCAGACAGGAGCCGGCGAATCTGTTCAATTCTTTCAGTCGGTTGCGAGCCCTGCAGTGCTGCGCCAGACCGGCGAGGACGCGGATTACCGTCACTTATGACATACTGACTGTCACACCATGACAGACACCGACTCGACGCGCCCCGCCGGCGGGAAGCCACCTGCCGCCACCGCGCCTGCCGTGCCCCTCGAACTGCAGTCGCTCGTCGGGCAGTTGCACGGCGCCCACATCGTGATCGATGCCGACTACCGCATCGTCGCGGCCAACGACACCTACCGTCAGTCGATGACAGCGGGGGGCGAGGTGATCGGCCGGCACTGCTACGAGGTGTCGCACGGCTATGACGTGCCGTGCGACCAGGCGGGCGAGACCTGCCCGCGGCAGCGCGCCCTGGAGTCCGGTCATTTCGAACGTGCGCTGCACATGCATCACACGGCACGCGGGGAAGAGTACGTGCAGGTGGATCTCTACCCGCTGCGCGACGCGCGGGGCGGGATCTCGTTGTTCGTCGAGCACATGCGTACCCTGCCGGCCGCACGGACCGAACGCTCCCCGGGTGGCCTGGTCGGGCGCGCGCCCGCGTTCATGGCGATGATGCAACTCGTCGCGCGCGTGGCGCCGACCGAAACCGCCGTGCTGCTGCTCGGCGAGACCGGTACCGGCAAGGAAATGGTGGCGCGCGCGATCCACGAGGCGAGCCCCCGCGCCCGCGCACCGTTCGTGGCGGTGGACTGTTCCGGCCTGGCCGAGACGCTGGTCGAAAGCGAGCTGTTCGGGCACGAGAAAGGAGCGTTCACCGGCGCGCTGGTGCGCAAGACCGGCCTCGTGGAGGCAGCGGCCGGCGGCACGCTGTTCCTCGACGAGGTCGGCGACATTCCGCTCGGGCTGCAGGTGAAGCTCCTGCGGCTGCTCGAGACCGGAACGTTTCGCCGGGTAGGCGGGATCGAGCCGCAGCACGCGAGCTTCCGGCTGATTGCCGCGACGCACCGGGACATCCTGCGTCGCGTGCACGACGAGCAGTTCCGCGCCGACCTGTATTACCGGCTGGCCGCGTTCCCGATCCGCCTGCCGCCGCTGCGCGAGCGGCGCGACGACATCCGGTTGCTGGCCGACTCCCTGCTGGCGCGCCTCGGCAGGGACCACGCCCGCAGGATCGGCACCGACGCGCTGGAGTGCCTGGGCCGCTACGACTACCCGGGCAACATCCGGGAGCTGCGCAACATCCTCGAGCGTGCCAGTCTGCTCGCCGATGGGGACACCATCGAGCTCGGCCACCTGCCGCCGGAGATCTGCGAGGCGGCGTGCCAAGCCGCGCGCGGCAGCCCGCGACTGCGCGCGGCCGAGCGACGCGCGCTGCAGGTCGCCGCTGCCGGGCACGCCGGCACGCGGCGGGACCTGGCCCGCCTGCTCGGCATCAGCGAACGCACCCTGTACCGCAAGCTGCGGCACCACGCGCTCGAGTGACCGCGGCGGAATAGAAAAAAGGCCCCGACGGTTTCCCGTCGGGGCCTTTTGTTCAAGAGCCTGGCAGTGACCTACTCTTGCATGGTCGATGACCACACTACCATCGGCGCTGAGCGTTTTCACTTCCGAGTTCGAAAAGGGATCGGGTGGTTCCCGCTCGCTATGGCCGCCAGGCAAACCGGCTCGCACACCCGCCATCGCGGGGCGCGAAAAAGATCGAATCGGGTATGACAAGCGTGTCGCAGTCGCGCGATCGACACCGCGCTGACTCACGCCATCGGCCGGAAAATTCCAGACCGATTGGGTGTTATATGGTCAAGCCTCACGGGCAATTAGTACTGGTTAGCTAAATGCATTGCTGCATGTACACACCCAGCCTATCAACGTCGTAGTCTTCGACGGCCCTTCAGGGGGATCGAGTCCCCAGGGAGAACTCATCTTGGGGGGGGCTTCCCGCTTAGATGCTTTCAGCGGTTATCCCGTCCGTATATAGCT
>Ga0209254_10004238_pt1 | contig 13136 bp, 10 predicted proteins | sample FrelakmetDIP11DI_FD_187148 | JGI IMG/M metagenome (GOLD analysis project Ga0209254, IMG submission 187148) | Freshwater lake sediment microbial communities from the University of Notre Dame, USA, for methane emissions studies - DIP11 DI (SPAdes)... | ecosystem: Environmental > Aquatic >...
CACATCTGATCGAGGCGGGAGTCCCCGCGGCGGGCAAGGTCGTCCTGGGCACGGTCAAAGGGGATCTTCACGACATTGGCAAGAGCTTGGTAGGGATGATGCTGGAGGGCGCCGGCTTCGAGGTGATCGACCTGGGCACCGACGTGGGCCCGGAGAAGTTCGGCGAGGCCGTTCGCACGCACCAGCCGCAGCTGGTGGGGCTGTCGGCGCTGCTGACCACCACGATGCAGAACATGAAGTCCACGCTGGAGGCGCTGGAGGATCTTGGTGTGCGCTCGCAGGTCCGCGTGATGATCGGCGGCGCGCCGGTAACGGACGCCTTCGCCAAGCAGATCGGCGCCGATGGGTACGCGCCCGACGCCAGCCGGGCGGTGGCCCTGGCAAAGGCGCTGCGCTAGTCGGCGGCGCGCGGGCTCGATGGCCAGTGACCCCCAAGCGGGCAGCCGGATGTGGGTGCCCGTCACATCGTCTTGGACGGAAGCACGGAGCGGCGAACGCATGTCGTGGCAGGACTGCCGGGCGAGAATGGCCTCCTGACAAGCAGATGATCCGCACCCGGATGGGAAATGCTGCGCAGGCTGAATGAACACTGGGGCGAAGCGGTGGCCTTCGCCGTGTCCGCCACAGCCGCCCTGATCTGGGACTGGCAGGCCTCGGATGTTGCCTGGGGGCTGTGGATCTCCAGCCTGGTCACCGGCTGGGTGATCCTGGCTGCCGCCGTTCTGCGCGTCTGGCTGAACTCCGCCGGAATCATCCACTTGCGTGAGGAAGATGACCCAGCCGCAAACGCGAAGGTGCGCCAATTCCTGCAGTCTCTGCAAGGCGGAACTGGCGCGGGATGGGCCGGGTGGTTGCTCCCTCTGGGGTTGGCGGCATTCGGTGTGTTCACCTGGTTCCATTTCACGATGTTCCACACCATTCTCGGCGCACTCATGTCGGTCTTCCTGCCGGCCGAGCCAGCCGACCTGCTCGGGCCGAACGGCTACATCAACGCCGATACCTCCGCAGTCTTGTGGCACCTGATCACGACCTACCTGGCCATCATCCTGGCGACCCTGGTGACTCGTTGGAGAAGCATCGTGCAGGGGAATCCCGTCCAGCGAATGCAGTCGATCTACTCGGCCATCATTCGCCTGCATGTCTTCGTGCTCCTAAGCGGCTTCCTGTCGTTCGTGATCGTGTTCGGGCAGGGGGTGTATCAGCAGGTGATGGTGGTCACGCTCCTATTCCTGTGCTACTTCCCTTTCAACAAGCTCCAGCTGACCTCGCCAGAGACGTGAATCGGGGCGGTCGCCCAGCCGCCGCGGCTGAGCACACCCAGAGGCGGCGGGGAAAACGTGCGCCTCGCATCGTTGGCCGCAGCACCGTCGTGAAGCTGACTCAGTGACCGGGGGCAGGGAGCAGGGGCGAGACCACGGCTCGCAGCATGGTCATTCCCGAGAAGCCTCCCTGCGGGGAGGGCAGGCGTCCTCTCGGGTCTGGGGCGGGCAATCCCGCTGTCGGCAAGTGGCGCTCAGGGCAGGCGGCGCAGGCCTGGCCAGCGAAACCATAGCAGGCTGGCGAGGACGAGCTGGGCCACCGCCCACAGGGCAACCGTCAGCGGCACGCCCAGCTGCGCCGCGGCGATGCCGGCCAACAGCGAGCCGATCGGAATCATGCCGAAGAAGACCAGCGTGTAGATGCCCATCACCCGGCCGCGCAGTTCGTCCGGCACCCTTGACTGGACCAAGGCGTTGATCGTGTTGACAATCAGCATGAATCCCCACCCAACGCCGGCGATGGCCAACATCGAGAAGGGCAGCTGGTTGGTCGCCGCGAACGCAAGCAGCATCAGGCCCATGGCGAAGCTGCCGAGGGTCAGCAGCTTCCCCTTGACGCGATAGCGCCCGAGCGCAGCGATCATCAGCCCTGCAATCAGTGAACCGATGCCTCGCGCCGAGAGCAGCAGCCCGTTGGTGGCCGCATTGCCCTCGAGGACTTCCACCGACCAGGCTGGAATCAGCGTCACGATCCCGATGCCGAAGAAGGCAAATGCCCCGAGGCACGCCATCAGTCCGCGTACGGTCTTGGCGCTGGCGACGTAGCGCAATCCCTGGCGCAGGCCGCCACCGGCGGCGCCATTGGCGGGCAGCCGGGCGGGTCCAAGCTTCATCATCGCCAAGGCGGCGATCACGGCCACGAAGGAGATCGCGTTGACCACGAAACACCAGGCGGCGCCGGCCAGGGCATACACGATCCCACCGACCGCCGGGCCGACGATGGTGGCCGCGTTGAACATGGTGGCGTTCAGGGCGATAGCATTCGTCAAGTCTTCGCGGGCGACCAACTCGATGGTGAACGCCTGGCGCGCCGGGGCGTCGAAGGCGTTGGCCACGCCCAGCAGGAAGGCCAGGACGATGATGTGCCAGGGCTGTACCCTGCCGGAGAAGGTCAACAAGGCGAGGGTGAATGCCAACAGCATCATGGCGCTTTGCGTGATGATCAGCAGTGTACGGCGGGGGATCCGATCGGCCACCACGCCGCCGTACAGGGTGAACAGCCAGCTGGGGGCTCCGGAAGCGAAGCCGACGTATCCGAGATAGGCCGGCGAGCGCGTCAGATCGTAGATCAGGAAACCCTGCGCCGTGACCTGCATCCAGGTGCCGAACAGCGACACCAGCTGGCCGGCAAACCACAGCCGGTAGTTGGGATAGCGCAGGGAGATGAACGTCTCCCGCAAACCACGCCGGATGCGCGCGCGGGTCATACGCCTGCCAGGCGCACTGACCTTCTCAGCGGGTGGCGCCCCAGGGGCGAGCACCTCCTCAGGGGGTTGCACAGATCCCATGCGGGTCTCCAGCAGGCCAATTGCAGAACCCCACAGCCGACAGGCGGGGGAGCCATCCTTCGATAAATCATCCGTCAACGCTGCGCGCCCTGATGCCAGGCGCAGAACGAGGGTGTGGGCATCGCCCACACCCTCGCCATTCTACAACCATCATTCGGCGTGCGGCCTGGCCAAATGCCGCCGCGCGCGACGCAAGCCGTTGTTGGCCGGCGACAGCCAATCCAGCTCCCGGATGTGCGCCTCGCGGGGGCCCTCGCCGAGACGCGTCTTCGGCAGGCTGGCCTTAGCATGCATCAGGTCGGCGTATTCGTCGTCCTCGACCAGGGCGACGCAGCGCCCAATGCTGCTCTCCCGGTCAACGCGGCGCCTGGGGAAGAACCCGATCGTCACCCGGCGATTCGGCAACAGATCGACGTCCCCACCGGTGCACTCGGCGTGGAGGATCCCGTGCGGGAAGAGCTCCAGGTGCCTCAATTGGTTTCTTGTACCGTCGAAGAGCTTGGCCAGGGCCTTGCGGTGCTGCTTCTGGAACACCTTTGCCGCCTAGCGCGCCTGGCGCGGCATCCAGTCGCGGATGGTGGTGTGCATCGGAGGGTCAGCGCACCGGCAACATGGCCTGGATCCGCCTGGCGGCCGCGGCGGTGTTGGCGTTCATTCTCTTGGTTGCTGGGCTTCAGCTGCTGGCACTGCCGCTGGGCGACCTGGTCGAGACGGCGCAGCGGGTCGAGGCCGGCGACCTGGAGCCGCAGGTGCGCCTGCGCGGGCCGCGCGCCCTGGCCCGCGCCTTCAACGACATGCTCGACCGGCTTCGGCAGAACGGTGCTCAGCGCCGGCAGCTGCTGGCGGATGTGACCCACGAGCTGCGCACGCCTGTCGCGGTGCTCCAGGGGAGCTTGGCGGCGAAGGTCGACGGAGTGTATCCGGCCGGCGCCGAGCATCTGGGCCCGCTGCTGGAGGAGGCGCGCCTGCACTCGGGCTGATCGACGATCCGCGCACGCTGTCGCTCGGGCCGACGGCGGGTGCCGCAGCGCAGTAGTCGACTTCGGCTGTGGACCGGTCTGCGGTTAGAGTCCCCAGGGGCAATGTCGTCGAACTGGGAAGGTCCCATGCGGTTTCACTCTGGGCATCACCCGTGTGGGTGGCCGGCGCGAATCACGTCTATCGAAACTGGGGTTCGCCATCCGCCGGCCACGATACGATTCCTTGTATGATCAGATCGGCGCCTTAGCCAACGCAACCCGCCCAGGCGCCGACGGAGGTCCCATGTCTGAACAGCCCCGCTCCTTGCTGGACGGAGTCCTGGTAGTTGACCTGACGCGTGTGTTGGCCGGACCGTATTGCACGATGATGCTTGGAGACCTGGGAGCGGATGTCATCAAGATCGAAGAGCCGAAACTGGGTGACGACACGCGTGCCTGGGGTCCGCCCTTCGCCCCAGGAGGCGAGTCGGCCTACTTCCTCTCTGCCAACCGGAACAAGAGAAGCCTGACCCTCAACCTGAAGACGGACGATGGGAAGGCCATTCTCCGGCGCTTGATAGCACGCGGCGACGTCCTCGTAGATAACTTCCGCGCCGGCACCCTTGAGAGCTGGGGGCTAGACTACGCCACTGTCCAATCGATTCGGCCGGGGATGATTGTCTGCTCCATCACTGGCTACGGCCAGACGGGACCCTACCGTGAGCGACCGGGTTACGACTTCATGGTCCAGGCGATGGGTGGTTTGATGAGCGTGACCGGGCCTGCGGACGGCGAGCCTTTCCGGGCCGGTGTTGCCATCGCCGATCTCGGAGCCGGCATGTTCGCGGCCACAGCCATCCTGGCCGCCCTTTTCGGGCGGGAGCGCACGGGGGACGGGCAGCGCATTGACATATCCCTGCTGGACACGCAAGTTGCGCTGCTGTCCTACGTCGCCAGCAACTACCTCATCTCGGGGCAGCTTCCGACCCGCTACGGGAACGGCCATCCCAACCTCGTTCCGTACCAATCGTTCCGGGCCGAAGACGGATACTTCGCCTTTGCCTCAGGGAACGACTCCCAGTGGAAGCGCTTCTGCGAACGGGTAGGCAAGGCCGAATGGGCTGAGGATTCGCGCTTTTCTACCAACAAGGCCCGCGTCGAGAACCGTGATGCAGTTGTCGAAAGGTTGAGCGACCTGTTTCGGACACGGCCAGCGCAGGCCTGGATCGAATTGTGCGAGTCCACCGGGATTCCGGCGGCTCCTATCAACAGCGTCGACCGGGTCTTCGCCGACCCGCAAGTCGTGGCGCGGGGGATGCGGACCGAGGTTGACCATCCGACCGCCGGGCGTGTGCCGATGATCGGATCGCCTCTTTGCATCCCGACCTGCCCCACGCAGGTCTTCCGTGCGCCGCCCACACTGGGGCAGCACACACAGGAAGTGCTTGTCAACCTGCTGGGCTACGCGGCGGACGAGGTGAGTGCCTGGCACGAGGCTGGCGTCGTGTAGCACGCCTCGGGGGGACGATTCGGTCGGCTTTGCGCGGCGGTGCGCCGGCCTTCGGCGGGCAGCTGGCCAACGAATGTGTTCCGGGTAGGCAGTTGCAGATTCTCTCGCCCCGGAGGGCGATCGTTGTCACCCGCAGATGGAAGCCTTCCCTGGCTTGCGGCATCTAGGGCCTTGTCTGGGATGGGTGCTGTCCGCCGGGCTCTGCCCTCGCGATCTCGCTGGTTCCCCGCGCAATCGCCCAGATGACTCCCACGTCCCTGGCTGAAGCCAGAACGGCCGGGTCCTATCCGACGTCGACAAGACTTCCGGCGCCAGGCCAGAGCATGACGTCGCAGCTGACCACGAACGAAGTTCAGATCGAGGTCAGGTGCTCCAAGACGCGCCGCTCTCCGCCACAGGCCGCCAGATCGTCTGAGATCCGGGGAACAGGCGCTGCGAGGCAAGACGGTGGTCCTCATCCAGGTCTCAGTACTGCGGCACAAGATCGGTTGACGACGAGCGTTGGACGACTTGACTTCGGCCAACCAGGAACCAGATGTGGGGCCGTCTCACGTGCCTGTCGCATTCATGGGAGAGAGCCATCGCCACCCGCGGCCAACCCAGAGCACACACCCGATTGCAGCATCGACTGAGACGGTGGTCTGGGAAGAGGCAGGACCAACCTCAAGGTGGTGGGCGTTGGGCTGGGCCCGCACGTCCGAGCGGGTAGATCCCCGCCGTTTCGCAGACATGCGCCACACGCAGCAGGGTCGACTCCTCAAAGAACCGGCCGACCAGCATCATGCCCACAGGAAGGCCGTGGGAAAGTGCACACGGGACCGAAAGCGCAGGATGCCCAGTGACATTGAAGGCGGCGGTGTTCGGGGTCATCTCCAGGTTGCGGGGAAAGCTCTCCACCCACGATGTCTTCGGGTCCGGCAGGGCCGTGGCCTTCATCGGCGTGGTGGGCAGGAGCAGCACGTCGACTGTTGTCAGCGCCTCGTCGTAGACTTGCCGTAGAAGCAGTGCCAGATTCTGGGCCCGGGCGTAGTAGCGGCCGTCATAGCGGCGCAGCATCGCCTCCCCCAGGAGCACCTGCAACTTGACGGTTTCTGAGAGAAGGTGGGCCTTCTCACGGAATCCGCGCGCATACGCTTCGAGCAGACTAAGCGTGAAGTACCCTTTCCAGTTGGTGCCCGTCGCCCGGCCCCTGAACATAAGGGCAGTCCGGCCCTCCACGGCGACGACACGCCAGATGTGATGTGCTTGGCGGTGGAGGGGAAGGGAGATGTTCTTCACCTCCGCCCCGAGGTGGGCTAGATGAGAAGCAGCCGCGCGCACCGTGGCGTCTACGTCACCTTCTGAGGTGTGTGGCCAGCCGAAACCCTCCTCGAGCACCCCGACCCGCAGACCCTTGACCTCGCCCGTCAGGGCGTGGCTGTAGGCCTCTGGCTGACAGTGGGGTTGCCGGGGGTCCAGATGGTCTTCCCCGGCGACAGCCTCCAGCAGCAGGGCCAGGTCGACGGTTGTGCCAGCGATCAGGCCGGCATGGTCCTGGGTTTGCTCTACCGACGAGATCCCCGTATAGGGCACAAGGCCATAGGTTGGCTTGATCCCATAGACGCCACACCAGGCGCTGGGGATGCGGATAGAGCCACCCTGGTCTGCTCCCAAAGCCAGCTCGGCTTCGCCGGAGGCGACCACGGCGGCGGGGCCGCTGGTGGACCCCCCCGCAGAGCGACTTGCGTCATGAGGATTTCGCACAGGGCCGCTGTCCGAGGTAAAGCTGCTGCCGCCGAAGGACAGATGCTCACAGACCCCTTTCCCCACAATCTCCGCACCGGCATCTAGCACACGGGTCACGACTGTGGCATCTACATCCGGCACGTACCCTTCAAGGACCCGAGAGCCGTTCATCATCGGTACGCCGGCAACACAGATGTTGTCCTTGACCACCACCCGCTTTCCCCGCAGCGGGCCATCGGCCTTCCCCTTGATCGAGCACTTCCAGTACCAGGCGTTGAGGGGATTCTCCTCCGGCCTTGGGGCCCTAACGTCCTCACGCGGGTAGCGGACCGCAAGTGTTGGTTGGTCCGCCGCGGCCACCGCCTCGAAAGACATCAAGGGAGCACGCATCAGTTCCCGGTAGGCTGCCAAGTCCGAGTCGCTCACAGCCAGACCTAGCTCATCGGAGAGTGAGCGCAGGAAATCAAGGGATGGGAGCTCAGGCCTCCCGAGTGCCAAATCAGCCTCAGGCAAGCTTGCCTGCGGCAACTGCTGTAGGGAAAGGGATACCTTGCTCACGTTGACTCCGCTTCGATCTGCATGTCCACGTCTAGCAACCTGTCAACGACGATCTCGGACGTGTTGCGAAGAGTCAACCCCGCCATGATCTCGCCAGGTGTCGACCCACCTCTCCCGTTCTTCCCTGTCACTGCTCGCCTCGGCGTCAGCAAAGCGGGCGTCTCGATGAGGGTGCCGTTGAATTCGCAAGCCTTGGTTTGGGCACTGGCGCTCTCAGAGAGGCCCCCGGGCGAATGTCGCAGCCCATCAGAGTCTGTGCTTCACGGCGGGGAGCCTACTGGTACGACCCGTAGGCCTCAGGCCTCGCCCCTGCGCTGTGCGCTGACGAGGGACTACCTTGACGAGTCCAGGACAGTCCACTTGGCCCTCGACCATGCGTCATGGAAGAAGGCACCTTGCGGTTTGGCAGATGGACGCGAACAATGGCAAATACTAGCACACTCGGTTATCTATGCTTGCGATCTGCCTTCGCTTGGGTTGTGGCTACGCCGTCCTGGTGGCCCGGCCGCAGCATGGGCGAGGTCACGTGGCATGTTTGTCGGCCACTTCACTTGTTGCGGTGTCATGACATGGCGCACGTGGACCCATGGCCCGCCGCGTCGTGCCCTCACGCAATGTTCAAGGCCGCCCGAGGAGGGGGATGGCCAAGGACCGTATTCGCATTTCGGTTGGCCAGACATGCTAGGCCCTGAAGCCCTTGAGTCCCCCGGCACCATCCAGAACGCGCTCCTTGGCGCTGAAACCGCCGACAAGCGAGCAGGTGTCCTCGTTTCCGCTCCAAGGTCGCACCAATCCTCACCAAGGGACAGAGCCTCTTCCCCCGGGCAAGGATGAACCTTGCTTGCCTCTCCCCGGCTTGCAGGGGAGGATCTGCATGCTTTCAGCCGCTTGGCGGACGCAGTCCCTTGACCTTTTGTCGGCGCCGGGCGACACGCGATCAGGCGGCAACAACCAAGTGACCTTTGTACCGCGTTTCATCGACTTCGACGCGCCGGCATACTCCGTCAGCCATAAGGCTACCGGAGGCCGAAGGTCAGTGCATCCCCTTGATTCGCACCTCCATAATGAAGACGCTTGACTATGCCCCAAGATTCCTTCCAGAATGTGACTCAATTCATGCGATACGAACCCCGGTACCGGTTTCTCGCGAAGTGTCCACCCTCAACGGTCGCGAGATCGAAGCGTTGCTCCAGGGCGAGCTCATCGAAAGAACGCCGTGGGCCGCCGCGACCATGAAGGCCCAGACCGGCGAAGAGTTGTACATTCGTGAGGCGAGGATCGAAGCAGCCTGGGTTGCAGTGCATGAGTTCCGGGAAGTCGTGGTTGCCGGGCATGGCTTCTCGGATATCGTCGGGGCCGGGGTTGACGTCGAGCGGCTTGGGCGGTATCGCAAGCGCATCCAGGATCCGCACGTCTTGATCGGGATGTTCGGTGGCAAGCTGGCCGGCCTGGTCCATGGCCGTTTGATGCATGAAGACATCACCATCAGCCATCCCACGATGACGTTCGATCGGGGGCGACCGCCTGGGGCTGCGCTCTTCTAGTGCGAGGTGTACAATGCCCTCGAGATCCTCGGCCAGAAGGGCTTCGGTCCGCCTCCTAGGGCTGCCAGGGCTGGCGGATCGGCTTCTTGGGAATGGCGCAGCCCGCTACCTTTGGCCGGATGTGCAGCCTAAACTGGATATGGCCTAGGTGGACCCCGTGACCCAAGCAGGCCTGGGATCAGGCCACTCAGGAGTACTCCGAGCTGCTGGTGGACTCGGCGCTCAGCTTCGACGTGCCCGACACGGTCTTCAAGGCCAATGACAAGCCGGTCAGGCAAGACGAGGTGACAATCTAGCTTGCGTTCGCTGCCGTGCCGCATGCCCATTGCGCCCCGAGCGCTTCCAGGGTGACCCTGGATTGCCATCTCCCAATGGACAGGGGAGGCACCGGCCTGCATGTGCGCCCCAGGTGACCTGGGGGCACGGCGGCGAGTTGGTCTGCTTGAGAACCATGGGGCGTACTGCTATAGTAGGGATAGTCCCCCCGTTCCTGGGCGAGGAAGGGGGAGGGTCTCCCTCCGGCATCCCATAGGCCTGGACGGATCGGCATCCCGAGTCCAGCAGAAGAGAGGCCCGATGGCAGTCATCAAGGCTGAAGTTCGTTCGGGCGCCTACTACGATTCCATCGTCCTCATGCAGTTGCAGCGCGCCTTGACGGACCAGCCCGGCGTGCTCGACGCCGGGGTCGTCATGGGCACCAACGCCAACAAGGAAGTCCTGGCGCAGAGCAGCCTGCTGCTTGCCGAAGCCGAAGCCGCCGGGAATGACGACCTGATCATCGTGGTGCGCGGCACGGATGAGACCTCGGCCCAGGCGGCCCTGGAGAGAGTGGATGAGCTCGTGGCCGCGCGCCGAGGTAGGGCAGGGGAGCTAGAGTACCATCCTCGCAGCCTCGAGACCGCGGCCAAGATGTTGCCCGAGGCCGAGTGGGTCCTGGTTTCCGTTCCGGGACGATACGCCGCCGGGGTGGCGCGGCAGGCGCTGCGCCTGAACAAGCACGTCTTCCTCTACAGTGACAACGTTTCCCTTGAAGATGAAGTCGCTCTCAAACAGGAGGCGGCCCAGAAGGGGCTCCTGGTCATGGGGCCGGATTGCGGTACGGCGATCGTGAATGGCATTGGCCTGGGCTTTGCCAACAAGATCCGCCAGGGCCCCATCGGACTCGTGGCGGCTTCCGGGACCGGCCTGCAACAGGTCAGCGTGCGCATCCATCAGATGGGAGGCGGCATCACGCATGCCCTGGGCACCGGGGGACGCGATCTGTCGGAGGCTGTCAACGCCGTCACCGCCCGTCAGGGCCTCGACTTGATGGCCCGCGACCCGGAGGCCAAGGTGGTTGTCCTGGTGTCGAAGCCGCCCTCGCCCAAGATCGCCGAAACCCTGGTGCAGGCGGCGCGTTCGGTCGGCAAACCCGTGGTGGTCAACTTCATCGGCTATGCCAGCGCCTCGCGCCGAGTGGACAACATCTTCTTTGCCACCACCTTCGATGAGACCGCCGAGCTGGCTATCCGTCTGATCGACTCGCCCGAAGACTTCGCCGCCCAGCCGGATCTGTCCAAGTTCGCCCCCGGCCAGCGCTACCTGCGAGGCCTCTTCTCGGGCGGTACGCTGCAGTACGAGGCCCTGTTGATCCTGCAGAACTACGTTTCCGTGGTCTACTCGAACGCCCCGCTGGACAAGAAGAACAAGCTCGAAGACTCCCTGGTCAGCCAGGCTCACACGGTCATCGACCTTGGCGAGGACGAATTTACGGTTGGCCGTCTGCATCCCATGCTGGACAACGATCTCCGCATTCGCCGTCTCGAGAAGGAAGCTTCGGACCCGGAAGTGGCCGTCATCCTGATGGACGTCGTTCTGGGTTTCGGCGCTCATGCCGATCCGGCCAGCGAGCTGGCCCCGGCGATTGCAGCCGCGATCAAGGCCGCCAAAGAGGCCGGCAGACACTTGGAGGTAGTGGCGGTTGTGTGTGGCACGGATGGCGACCCTCAAGGGATGGCGGGTCAAATCAGGATACTCAAGGATTCAGGCGCCACGATTGAAACCAGCAATGATGTCGCCGCTCGCTACGTGGGTCGAGTGCTGCAGGCGATCGGGCGCACCTCCCAGCCCGGCGCAGGTCCGACGATGAAGCCGGTCGACCTGCAGGCGCTGAAGAAACCCCTGGCGGGTATCAACGTCGGTCTGGAATCCTTTGCCGACAGCCTGAAAGACCAGGGTGCTCAGGCTGTTCATGTGGACTGGAAACCCGTTGCCGGGAGCAGTGAACGATTGGTGAGTATCCTGGAGCGAATGAGTCAGGCGCCTAAGGTGTAGATCCGACGGTGCTGGGGGCCGCAGTGCCATCGGTCCAGCCCTGTGCCGCTGCGCTCCGGCTGCTCTTCCAACATGAATTCCCGGTTCCGTGCCCGGGGAAGAAGGATCTGGCTTGAGCATGCACCCTGGATGGGCGTAGAGTCTCCCACCGACGATCTGGAGGTGCTCATGGACATCGACAAGGCGAACACCGAAGTCACCCAGCGCATGATGGACGCCCGGCCGATCGCCACCACCATGGCCAAGGCGATCGAGGTAGTGCCCGGCCTGCACGAGAACATGCTCTTGCATGCGGGTCCTCCAGTGACCTGGGAGCGAATGGCCGGCCCGATGCGAGGCGCCACGATGGGGGCCCTGATCTTCGAGGGCAAGGCCAAGAACGGCGACGACGCCGAGAGGATGCTCAAGTCAGGCAAGATCGAGTTCTCGCCCTGCCATGAGCATATGTGCGTGGGCCCCATGGCCGGGGTGATCTCGCCTTCCATGCTGGTCTATGTCATTGAGAACCAGATCCACAACATCAAGTGCTTCTCCAATCTCAATGAAGGCCGCGGCAAGGTCCTGCGCATGGGCGCATACAGCCAGGAAGTATTGGACAAACTGCGCTGGATGGAATCAACGCTGGGTCCTACCATCCAAACCGCATTGGAAGCCATCGGCGGAATTGATATCCGCGCGATCCTTTCGAAAGCGCTTCACATGGGCGATGACGGGCATAACCGCCTGGACGCTGCCTCTCTATTATGGACAACTCAATTAGCGCCCTACATCGCTAAGACCGCCAAGGACAGCGCCACCGCGTTTGAAACGACCAAGTTCCTGGGCGAGAATGCCTTGAGTATTCTCAATCCCGTCATGGCTGGCTGCAAATCCATGACCGCCGCCGGTCATGATGTGGAAGGCAGCACGATCGTCACCATCATGGCTCGCAACGGCACCGATTTTGGCATCAAGGTCAGTGGTTTGGGGGACCAGTGGTTCACAGCCCAATCCCCGATCGTCAAGGCGCTCTACTTTCCTGGCTTCACCGAGTCGGACGCCTGCCGCGATATCGGCGACAGTGTCATCACTGAAACTGCCGGTATCGGTGGTTTTGCCATGGCAACCGCCCCCGCCCTGGTCACCTTCATCGGTGGTGTGCCCAAAGACGCCATCAATACCACCCTCGATATGTACGAAATCACCTATACCGAGCACAAACACTTCACCATCCCCTACCTTGATTTCCGTGGCACCCCCACCGGAATCGATATCCGCAAGGTGGTGGAAAAGCAGATCACGCCGCGGGTGAACACGGGCGTGGCTCACAAGGATCCAGGGGTTGGGCAGGTCGGCGCTGGTGTTGTTTCCGCCCCCATGAGCGTGTTTGAAGAGGCGCTGGTTGCCTTCGCTGATCGGTACGGGTTCTAGACCCATCTAGCAGATGACGGAGGCGAGCATGGACCGCGAAAGCTTCATTACGATGATGAGTGAGGCCAAGCTACACGACCTGACTCAAGCCTGCAGCGTGTTCACTCCGCCTTGGCCCGGGGAAAAATCGCTTGAAGTGCACTTCTTCAAGCGCGTCACCGGAGCCTACGGCGGCGGGCAGGGCGCTAACGGTCAGATCCTGAACTGGAGCAACACGGTAGGCACGCACCTGGTAGGCGAACGGGCATTTCACTCCGGCGGCCGTGCCATCGCCGATATTCCGCTGAAGG
>Ga0209254_10004239_pt1 | contig 13135 bp, 9 predicted proteins | sample FrelakmetDIP11DI_FD_187148 | JGI IMG/M metagenome (GOLD analysis project Ga0209254, IMG submission 187148) | Freshwater lake sediment microbial communities from the University of Notre Dame, USA, for methane emissions studies - DIP11 DI (SPAdes)... | ecosystem: Environmental > Aquatic >...
CCCGCCGGCCCCACCCGCCCCGCCCCGCCCGAACTGTCCCAGCAGGTCGTTGATATCGAAGCCCTGGTAGGCTCCACCGCCACCATAACCCGCGCTCGCAAACCGGCGCATGTCGTCGTACTGCTTGCGCTTCTTGGCGTCGTTCAGGACCTCGTGGGCCTCGTTGATCTCCTTGAACTTGTCGGCGGCTTTGGGGTTATTGGGATTGGAGTCGGGATGGTACTTCTTGGCCAGCTTGCGGTAGGCCTTCTTGATCTCGTCGGTGGTCGCCGACTCAGCGACTTCGAGCAGCTGATAGTAGTCCTTCTGCGTCATTTCGCCAACCTCGCAGCAAGAGTATAAGGGGCGGCCGGGGGGATGTCAAATCGCAGGCCTCCGTTTGAAGGCGCGATCCGGCGGAGCGGGTCCACGGCTTGATAAAAGAACACGATGGTCTTAGAATGGCGGAGTGGGTGACCAAGGCGGGTGACCTGCTGCCGGGCTGCGGCGCCCGGCCCGTGGAGGCCCCCTTGAATGAGGCAGCGATGGTAAGACGCATAGCGCAGCGAAGCGCCATTCTGGCTGTTGTGGGCATTGTGCTTTCATGCTGCGCGCCGGGGCAGGTCCGAATGGTCCCGGCTCCCCAACCGCCGACACCCCCACCCAGCGGAGCCGGCCACAGTATGGATGCCACGGCGCAGATGCCTGGCCGGCTCACTGACTCTCTTGCTCTCCCTGACAGCATTGGATCCCCCGCCTGGATCCGTGCTCCCGAGATTCAGCACTTCGCCGGCGACTCCCTGTATGACTATATCGACGGAGCGGCCGAGATGTACCACAAGTACGAGTTCGTCGAGGTTGTCGCGGCCGAATACCGCCTGGGAGAGCGCGTGATTACGGCCGACATCTATAGCTTCCGCCGCCCCGACAGGTCCTTCGGCATGTATGCAACACTGCGCCCGGACGGGCCGGATACCCTGGCGCTCGGGATAGAGGGGTTTGCATTTGGGCCCAACCTGGTCTTCGTGAAGGGCGCTTACGTCGTCAACGTGTACGGCTATGAGGACACCGGCGAGACGGTTGCCGACACGCGCGCCATCGCCGCGGCCATCGAGCAGCGTCTTGTGGGAACGACACGGAAACCGGAGATGTTCAGTCACTTCCCCCAATCGAGAAGGATCGAATTCACCGAGAAGATCTTCGCCGAGGCCTTCCTCGGACAAGATTTCCTGAGGGATATCTACACGATTGATCTTTCCGATGACCTTTCCGGCCGTGCCCCTGCCCGGTTCTTTCTTGCCGAGGACGAGTCCCGCCGGATGTTCGACGCCTGGCGCGAAAGCGCTGCCCGGGGCGGCACGTCCATTCGCGTTTTGTCGGGGATGCAGCTGCCTGCCGGATGGGTAGGCGGCGAATGCCTCGTCTTGGAGGATCACTCCTACGGAGTTGTGCTGGTCGCCTGGGACTCCGGCAAGATGTTCGGTGTCGTGGGCTACCGGCCGGCCCTGGATCCCAAGATCGCCGAGTTCAGGGACGCTATTCTGAGCTCTACGGATTGAGAGTCATTATTCGGCGGAAGTGCCCTCTCGCCCAGGGGTACAGTGCCGAAGCAGTCGCGCTTGGGCTGATAAGTCGAGAGCCGCAATCCAGGAGGTCAGGAGTGCCAGGACCACTCAAATCTGACGTGTTGAAGACGCTACTCGCTGCGATCAAGGCGGCCGGCCGGCAGGCGCAAAGAGGCGATGAAGTGATGGTCTTGGACACCACAGGAGCCTGTTAGATGTTGACAGATGTGGCCCCGTAGCGTACCCTTTGATAGATTTAGAGCAAGCAAAATCAAGCCCTGAGCCTCCAAAGCAAGATCACCAGCGTTGCCAAAGGTAGGGCCAATGGACCGGTTCTCAGATCAGAGGTAAGGCGATGGAAACGGGACGCGAGAGGATAATTCCGGTCTATGTAGAAGACGAGATGAAGAGCTCCTACATTGACTATGCAATGAGTGTGATCGTCTCCCGGGCGCTGCCGGATGCCCGCGACGGTCTCAAGCCTTCGCAGCGGCGCATCCTCGTGGCGATGAACGACCTCAATCTTTCGCCCGGCGCTCAGCACCGAAAGTGCGCCAAGATCTGCGGTGACACCTCGGGCAACTACCATCCGCACGGGGAGCAGGTGATATACCCGACGATGGTCCGGCTCGCTCAGGAATTCAACATGCGCTACCCCCTGATCGAAGGTCAGGGCAACTTCGGCTCGGTCGACGGCGATCCGCCGGCAGCCATGAGATACACCGAGGCCAGAATGGCCGGGCCGGCGATGGATATGCTTGCCGATCTCGAGAAGAACACCGTCGACTTTGTCTCCAATTACGACGAGACCCGCGAGATGCCCACGGTGCTCCCGGGCAAGTTCCCGAACCTGGTGTGCAACGGCTCCTCTGGTATTGCGGTAGGCATGGCAACCAACATCCCGCCCCACAACCTGAACGAGGTCGTGGGCGGCCTGGTAGCTCTGATCGACAGCCCCGACATCACCGACGAGGACCTCCACAGGCACATCAAGGGCCCGGACTTCCCGACGGGCGGCATCATCTATGGCCGGCAGGGCATTAAGGACGCCTACACCACGGGGCGGGGACTCTTGACCGTCCGCGCACGCGCCTTCCTCGAGACCACCAAGGCCGGCAAGGAGCGGATCATCGTCACCGAGATTCCTTACACGGTGAACAAGGCGGCCTTGATCGAACGCATCGCGGATATGGTGCGCGACGGCAAGATCGAGGGTATATCGGACTTGAGGGACGAGTCCGACCGCGAGGGCATGCGCATAGTGATAGAACTCAAGCGGGATGCTCAGTCCACGGTGGTCCTAAACCAGCTCTACAAGCACTCGCCGATGCAGACCACCTTCGGCGTGATCATGCTCGCGCTGGTCGATCTGGCGCCGCGCATCCTCACCATCAAGGGACTTCTCCAGGAGTACATCAAGTTCAGGCACCAAGTGGTCCTTCGTCGCACGCGCTTCGATCTGGAAGCCGCCGAGAAGCGGGCCCACATCCTCGAAGGCTACAAGATCGCCCTTGCCAACATAGATGCGGTGATCGATCTGATTAAGAAATCGCCGACGGTCGATGCGGCGCGGGACGCCCTGATGAGGCGCTTCAAACTGTCGGAGATCCAGGCCAATGCCATCCTGAACCTCACGCTTCAACGCCTCACCGGGCTGGAGCGGAAGAAGATCGATGACGAATACCTGGAAGTCATAAAGAGGATCGAGCACTACAAGGCGATCCTCGCGAGCCTCGCGATGCAGATGGGCATCATCAAGGATGAACTGCGGGAGCTGAAGGATAAGTACGGCGACGACCGGCGCACCGAGATCGTTGATGCCGTGGCCGAGGACTTCAACGTGGAGGACCTGATAGCCGAAGAGGACATGGTGATTTCCATATCCCACGGCGGCTACATCAAGCGCACCCCCGTGACCCTCTACCGCAGGCAGCACCGGGGTGGCAAGGGCGTGGTCGGGATGGAGACCAAGGAGGAGGATTTCGTTGAACACCTCTTCGTGGCCTCGACCCACGATCACATCCTGTTTTTCACCAACAACGGCAAGTGCTTCTGGAAGAAAGTGCATGAGCTGCCCGAGGGTGGCAGGTATTCCAAGGGCAAGGCCTTCGCCAACCTGCTCGATCTCGAAAAGGAAGAGCGCATCACGGCGTTCGTGTCGACCAAGGAGTTCCAGGCCGACCGATATCTTATGATGGCCACACGGCAGGGGGTCATAAAGAAGACCGAGCTGTCAGCCTTCTCGCACCCGCGCCGCGGTGGCATCATAGCCATAACCTTGGACGAGGGCGACACCCTCATCGATGCTCGGCTGACTGACGGCACCAACGACATCGTCCTGGCGAAGAGCGGCGGCAAGGCGGTGAGGTTCCACGAGCAAGACGTGAGATCGATGGGGAGATCGGCGCATGGGGTGAGGGGAGTGACGCTCGAGGACGATGACCACGTGGTGGGCATGGTGGTCATTGCCCGCGAAGGTACCCTGCTGGTTGTGAGCGAGAATGGCTACGGCAAGCGCTCGCCCATATCCGAGTACCGGGTGACCAGGCGCGGCGGCAAGGGTATCATCACGCTCCGATGCGCCGAGAAGATAGGCCGCCTGGTGGCCCTCAAGGAAGTGGTTGACGAAGATGAGCTGCTCATTATGTCCCAGGGCGGAGCCATGATCCGTGTGCCCATCAAGGGGGTCTCGGTGATAGGCCGTGCGACCCAGGGGGTGCGGCTCATCAACCTCGACGAGGGAGACAAGGTGGTGGACGTGGCCCGGGTGGTAAAAGAGGAAGAGGAATAACCAGCGCGATACATAAACATATGGCGATAAACGCATATATTGTCGATCGCCGGAGCCCTTAGCCATGGAATGCTCGGTCATTGCCACCTATCGCTGTAATGCCGGCTGCCACATGTGCAACACCTGGGCCCACCCAAGCAAGAGCTCCGAGGAGTTCAAGCCGGCCATCCTGGACAAGTTGCCCGCACGGATAAGCCGGCTTAACATCACCGGCGGCGAGCCTGCCCTGAGGGACGATCTGGCCGATATCGTGGCCGTGCTCGACGGGCGCACGCCCGACCTGGAGATAAGCACTAACGGCTACTTCACCGATAGGCTCCTGGCGGTCGCCGGGCAATATCCCCATCTCACTTTCCGCGTGAGCGTCGAGGGCCTGCCGAAGCTCAACGATGAACTGCGGGGCATCAAGGACGGCTTCGATCATGCCCTGCGGACCCTGTTGGGCTTCAGAAGTGTCGGGGTCAAGAACATCGGCTTTGCCATCGTGATTTCCCAGCGCAATATCTACGATCTCCTGGCGCTCTACGAGCTTGCTGCCGGCCTCGGGGTGGAGTTCGCCCAGGCGACCATGCACAACTCCTTCTATTTCCACAAAAGCGACAACAAGATCGAGAATCTCGAGGCTGTCCGGTCAATCATGCAGGAGTTCATGATCCGGCTCCTGACCTCCAAGCGCGGGCCTCTCAAGATGCGCGTCAAGGACTGGTTCCGGGCCTATATCAACATGGGTATCCTTAGGTATATGGAAGGCAAGGTGCGGGCCATCCCCTGCAGTGCCGCCACCGACTTCTTCTTCGTTGATCCCTGGGGCAAGATCCTGGCCTGCAATGGTTCGGAGGAGCCGTGGGTCTTGGGCGACCTCAATACTCAGAACTTCGATGAAATCTGGAACAGCTCCGAGGCCAAGAGGATCAGGGAATTGGTCAAGTGTTGCGACCGGAATTGCTGGATGACCGGCTCGGCTGTTCCTGCTATGCGCAACAAGATCTGGATACCCATCTCGTGGGTCGCCAAGAACAAGATGCGCCTGATGATGGGCCGGCGCGACCTGCTCCTGGACTGACCCGAAAGCGTATCGTGGACCAAACTGGACACGTGAAGCCTCGCATCAAGATTGCGTTCGTGGGCCTCCGCGGCGTTCCTGCTGTCTACGGTGGGGTTGACCGGGTTATCGAAGAGATAGGCACGGGCCTGACCAAACGCGGCCACCAAGTGACGGTCTACTGCTGGACGAGCATCTACAAGGAGCGACCCGGCGAGTACCGCGGAATCCGTCTCATCTACCTGCCGACTATCGCGGTCAAGTACGTCGGCACCCTGATCCATACTTTGCTGGGGTGCCTCTCGGCGATCAGGCGGGACGTCGACATAGTCCACATCAATAACACCGAAAACTCCATCTTCGCCTTCATCCCCCGGCTCGCCGGCAAGAAGGTGGTGGTCCAGCCCCACGGTCCGGCCTGGCCGATCCTCAAGTGGGGAACCTTCCGGGAGCGAGCCTTCTTCAATCTCAAGATCAAGCTAACGAGGGTTTACCTGCACCTGTGCAGGTTTCCGACGCGCTGGTGGGCCCATAAGATCGTGGTAATATCCGGGCCGGATGCGGATTACATATCGAAGAATAGGCTGGCTAAGTTCATCTTGATCCACAACGGCTGTAACATCCCGCAGCCTGCGGCTCCCGACAGGATGCTGCGGCTCGGGATAGAGCCGCGCAAGTACGTTCTTTTCGTCGGCAGATTCGATCCTCGCAAAGGATGCCATTACCTGATTGAGGCCTTCAAGGGGCTCAAGAGCGATCTCAAACTCGTGATCGTGGGCGGGCCGCTGGAGAGCGTCTATGGAAGATTCCTCAGGCGGCTTGCCGGCGATGACCCCAGGATGATCTTCACCGGCCCCATGTATGACGTCACGCTCAACGAGCTCTTCTCGAACGCGCTCATCTATGCCCATCCGTCTGAGTCCGAGGGCCAATCCATCTCCTTGCTGGAGGGGCTGGCCTACGGGAATTGCGTAGTGACGAGCGACACCCCCGAGAGCATCGAGACCGCCGAGGCCAACGCCTACTACTTCAAGAGCGGTGACCCGGCGGACCTGCGGCGTGTGTTGGAAGAGGCGATTGGCAACCCTGACGAGATGCAAGCCATGCGGGCCAGGGCCAGGCAGCATGTCGAGGCCGCCTACCAGTGGCCCGACAAGATTACCCAGTACGAGGCTCTTTACTCCACCCTGAAATAGGGACACATCCCATTTTCCCCATCCGATGTCATCCGATGTCAAGCGCGTGACTCCGAGGGCCGAGTGCAAGCAAGTAACGGAAAATGGGATGTGTCCCTATTTAACTACTATTGCCAGGCCCCGCAGGCGGGCTTCCTCGACGATGGTTTTCCCGGGGACCGCCAATTCCACAGGCAAAGCTCCGGGTGCGATCTCGCCCCGCGCCGCCAGGATGGCGATTATGGAGGCGTGCCAGCCCGTCAGCCTTTGCATGGCGGTGAACCCGGTTCGAGCGTCGTAGCGGTCTATGAGTTCGACGACGGCCTCGGCCTCCTCGCCGGCCTTCTTGCCCGCGGCTTTGACTCTCATCATGCAAACGTCGCGCACCTCGGGTCGGCGAATCTGCGGCTCGAAGAGCGCGTGAAACACCTCGCGCGGCACGACCTTCTGATCACCAACTGAGACGGGCTCCATCTCAAGCAAACCAAGGTCGGAGAAGGCCTTCAGTTGGATCCAATGGCCGGGATAGCGGATGGTCTTGTTCTCGAGGCGCTGGAGTTTGCCCTCGAAAGTCCACGGCGCCGTAGAAAGTCCCCCGGACGTTACAAAGGCTTCGAGGTCACCAATGGGCGCAGGGAAGCTCAGAACCTCGTAACCCTCGAAACACGGCACTTCGGTGACTTTCCCGGCTTTGAGGAAGTAGGCATGGCCGTGATACTCGTTGGTCAAGCCGCCGATGTTGAAGGTCATGGCGTAGTTCCAGGGCGGTTCGGGCCTCTCGGGCAATCCCCCATCCCAGATCAGGACTTCGCGCGGCTCATCCAGAAGGGACATAGCGAAGGTCGCCAGTGACACATTGAGTCCCGGCCCCATGCCGCAGTCGGGCACGATGGTAACGCCGGCGCGCTTGGCGTCGGCATCGCGGGCGAGCTGAGTTCTCACTACATCGGTATTGCCGCCGAAGTCGCACATGTTGGCGCCGATTTCAATCGCCAGACCGGTAAGGCCCGGATTCAGAGGGAAGTGAACACCGCTTATGAAACCGGTGACTCCTTTGAGGATCGGCCTCAAGCGGTCCAGATCGCCGGCATCTGCCCCGACGCCCCTCGCGACCTGGCGCTCGAGCAGAGCGTTGACGCGCTCGGCGGCCTTGGCTGCCAGGGCCGGGTCGATGTCTACCAGTATGATCTCATCGGCATCCCCAAACTTGCCCAAATCATATGCCGCTGCAATTCCCTGGCGGCCTGTCCCAACGACGGCATAACGGTAGCCCATGGTTATCCCTCGGGTTCACTTCGGAGCCTATCCGCAGGATGAAGACCTACCTGGTGGTCCCGGTCGTGCTCGTTCCCGTGGTATCGGCGTACTCGATTTTCGCGCCTGCCCGCAGACTCTCAATGTAACTGCCGACGGCTGCCTGTTTCTGCTGGTTCTCGAGATAGGTTGCTATGTCCTGCTTGGCGTCATCCAGAGTAATCGTGCGAGCCTGCTTGTGATCTATCACCTTGATTATGTGATAGCCGAAGTCCGTGGTTACTATGTCGCTCAGATCTCCCACCTTGAGAGCGAAAGCCGCAGCGTCGAAGGGTGCAACCATCTGGCCCTTGCCGAAGTAACCCAGGTCGCCCCCTCTTTCCTTGCTCGGGCAATCCGAGTACTGGGTAGCCATCTGAGCAAAATCCGCTCCGCCCTTGATGTCGTTGCGGATCTTGGTTATCTTGGCCATCTTCTCACTCTTCACGGCCGGGGTATCGTCCTTGCCGACGGTGACGAGAATGTGGCTCGCCTTGATCTGCTCAGGCTGCTGGAAGTCGCCGCTGTTGGCATCGTAGAAGGCCTTGACTTCAGACTCGGTCGGAGTCTGCACTTCGGTGGTGTGCTTCGCAAACAACGCATCGAAGGCCAGGCCGGTCTCGATCTCACGCTGGAAATCGGCGGGCGTCATGCCCATGCCCTGGAGCCGGGAGGCGAAATCCTGCTCCGAAGGGAAGCTTTTCTTTATATCGTTTACCCGTGCGTCAACCTCGGCCGGGGTCACCTTGACGCCCTCCTTGTTGACGGCCTGCTCCAGGAGGAGCCGGCTGATCATATTCTCGATTGCCTGCTTGCGAAACGCGCCCTTCATCGCTTCCATTTGCTGCGGATCCACCTGCCCGCTCATCTGCATTGCAAGGCGCTGAGTCTCCTTGGCGACCTCTGTCTCGGTTACCTTCTTGCCGTTTACCTTGGCCACCATCCTGGTGTCCTCCTTGCCGCCGGCCAGCGTACTCTTGCCTCCGTCATCTTTGCCCGCGTTTTCCTTTGAACAGCCTGCGCCGACGAATGCCAGGATGCCCACAAGAGCCAATGCAATTGCTATCGCCGTTGCCGTTGATGTCGACTTTGCTCTCAACATTGCCCGAAACCTCCGCGCGTTAATCCCCAAAACCAAAAAAAGCCCGTAAGCAAGACGGGCCCCCCCAATTCTGAGAACATCTCGAGTGGGGTAGTCTACCCATTTACATCCTAAGATACAGCGGCGGGGGGCTGGTGTCCAGCAGAAACTGGGTCCCGGTTCCAATCTCCCGGTGGCATGGGCCGCCGCATAGCCCGCTCGGTGGGTTGACTCTGCTGTTGCTCGGGAGTACACTGCGGTTGCTTGTCGGGTGTTCGCGGCATCGCTCACCCAAGGAGACCGATGCCCCATCGCTAAATGTCCATAGGGCGGGCAATCGTGGGGACGCGCCTTAACCGCAGGTGTCATGAGCTTGTTGTGGGCATCGCGATTTGCCTGCCCATGGCAGTGCTTTATCTTACCGGTGTCCAGCGGTCCATAGGAATGGGGGATTCGGCGGAATTCGTCGTTGCCGCTTACACCCTGGGGATTCCGCACCCCACGGGCTATCCTCTTTATATCTGGCTGGGGAGGATCTTCTCGATGCTCCCGGTGGGTAGCATTCCCTTCCGGGTGGGCCTGATGTCGGCAGTATCTGCCTCGCTGGGCCTGCTGGTGGCCTTCCTGATCACCTCAGGAGTGGTTCGGGATCTCGCGCGCGATCAGGCGACGGGCTACGTCTGCGGCATCCTGGCGGTTACGATGCTGGGCCTTTCGCAGGCCTTCATGCAATACGCTGAGGTTGCGGAAGTGTATGCCGTGAACGTGTTCTGCGTCATGCTATCAGTATATCTCGCCCTAGAGTGGTACAGATCTGCCCGTGAAGCGTGCCTATACGGGTCCCTGCTGACGCTCGGATTATCCCTGGGGACCCACATGTCCAATATTCTTCTGGTCCCCGTCCTTCTTGGGGCCATATTGCTTGCCGACAGGAAGACCGGCAGGAGTATCAAGCATCTCTCCGCCGGCTTGGCTATGGTCGCTCTCGGCGCTTCCCAGTACCTGTTCTTGCTCGTGAGGGCAGACCGGGCGTCTGCCTATCTCAATCCCGCAGCCCGCCTTCTTGAGAAGATACCTGCAACCGGGACGGACAATCCGTTCATCAATTGGGTGTGGTTTGTCACCGGTGGCCCGTGGCATGGTCACTACACGCACACCATAGCTGGCGCTCTCTCGAAGGTCCGGCAGATCGAGGAGACCATTCTGTCCGCTTACGGAATCGCTGGCCTGGCGGTCGCACTGGCGGGCATAGCGTTCCCGCTGATCCTGCGCGGCCGCAGCGCGGATGCCGTGGCGGCGGCCGGCCTTCGATGGCTGACCCTCGTTGGGGTAGCCGTGGCCCAATTTGCATACTACATCGCCTACAGGCCTTCCGCAGCCGGTATGGTTCTCCCGCTGATGGCCTGCCTCGCAGCCCTCGCGGCGCTCGGCGCGGCTTCGATCGCGACATTGATCAGCATGACCTTGCCGGGACCGGGGCTCGGGGCGTGGGGGAAACGTGCGGTCGCCGGAATCATTACGGTTGCGCTATGTCTTCCGATTCTTTCAAGGCCGGTCGTCAAGTACTCGCGCCATGATAGCGCCGCGAGGTTGGGCGCTGAAATGATCCGCCGAGTTCCGCCGGGCTCCACCGTTGACGGCATGGGGTGGAAATTCGGGAAGATCATCGACTACTACCGGATCGCGGAACATCGTGAAATACCATTTGCGTTGGCAGAGTGCGATGGGCCGACCATTGCAGCAGGCAAATGCTACGTTCTCGGGACGCCTAGAGCCATAAAGACGTATCAGACAGCGGGGCACGATCTGAAGCCTTACTTGTCCGTAGGCGACGAGCTCACGCTCTTCCGGGCTGAGTGACCGCGGCTGGCATCGGTCTGGCCTAACGACTGAGCTGACAGGGCGTGCCTTAACCGGCGACCTATGCTAAGATAAACCCGAGTACCCCTTGAGTGAGGTCATGCGTGAAAACAACCCTGAGATTTCTGGGCGCCGCGCAGAACGTGACGGGGTCGCGCTACCTACTCGAAATCGACGGCTCGAGGATTCTCGTAGATTGCGGGCTCTACCAGGAACGCAGTCTCCTGGCGCGCAACTGGGATGTCTTTCCGGTGCCTGTCGATTCCCTTGATGCTGTTCTGCTGACTCACGCCCACCTTGATCACTGCGGCTATCTGCCCAGGCTGGAGAAGCTTGGGTTCCGCGGCAACGTTTACTGCACTCCTGCCACCTCGGAAATCGCCGAGATAGTCTTCCTGGACTATGCCAATGTCCAGGCCGAGGATCTTGCCCTGAAGAAGAAGCGGCATGAGCGTGAGAGCAGGCGCGCACCTTACCCCGAGATACCTCTGTACTCCGAACGGGATGCCATCGCCTGTCTGCCGCTGTTCGCCCCGGCGGACTATGGTAAGCCGGTGGAGATTGGTGAAGGGATCGAGGCGAGTTTCCACGATGCCGGCCATATTCTTGGGTCTGCCATGATACGCCTCACCATCAGCGAGAACGGGACCTCCAAAAGCATTGTCTTCTCCGGAGACATCGGGCGCCGGGATAAGCCGATCCTGAATGACCCGACCGTGTTCGGCGAGGCCGACTATGTCGTCATGGAATCGACTTACGGGGACAGGCTTCACGAGGATCCCACGGACATCGACAGCCTGCTCGAGGACGCGATTGGCTCCACGGTGAAGCAGCAGGGTAACATCGTGATACCTAGCTTCGCCATCGGCCGCACGCAGGAGGTGCTCTACCGCCTCAACAGGCTCTTCATGAAGCAGCGGATACCGCGAGCCTTGGTCTTCATCGACAGCCCCATGGCGCTGCGAGTCACGGAAGTGTTTGAACGCCACCGGGAGCTCTTCGACGCTGAGATGACCAAGCTGGAGAGGGAGGGGCACTCGCCGTTCCATCTCCCGAATCTCAACATGACGGCCTCTGTCGAAGCCTCCAAGGCCATAAACAACGTGCGGTCGGGGGCGATCATCATAGCGGGCTCGGGTATGTGCACGGGCGGCAGGATCAAGCATCATCTGGTGAGCAACATCACGCGGCCCGAAAGCACGATTCTCTTCGTGGGGTTCCAGGCGGCGGGGACCCTGGGGAGGGAGATTGTTGAGGGCGCGAAGGAAGTCCGGATTCTTGGCCAGATCTATCCCGTGAAAGCCTCGATCAAGCAGATCCAAGGCTTCTCCGCTCACGCCGACAGGGCCGAGCTCCTGCGGTGGGTGTCGGGTCTCACCAGGCCGCCGCGCCAGGTCTTTGTTACTCACGGTGAACCCGAGAGTGCCCGAAGCTTCGCGGGCTTCCTCAGCGAGCAAACCGGCTGGACCGTCTCGGTGCCGCACCATATGGACACGGTGACGCTTCAGTGACGGCGTGGGGCCTCACCGGTGGGAGGCCGAAGAGAGATTGGCCGTCAGGGCCCTGGGAAAGGAGCTAAGGTGTGACCCCGAATCTCTTTGTGTTGATCGGTGCCGGCATCCTGGTGGGAGTCGGCGCGGCGTTTGCGGGGCTAGGAGGCGGCTTCCTCGTAGTGCCCGTGCTGCTCTTTCTTGGATACACGGCCCAGCGCGCGGTCGGCACCTCGTTTCTCACCATCCTGGTGATTTCGATCTCGGCCCTGTTCGCGCACAATAGGCTGGCCAATGTGGACTACAAGGTGGGAGCAATCCTGGGTGTGGGTGGGATCATCGGAGCGCAGGTGGGGGCCCGGCTGGTGGAGCATGTCTCAACGGCCCAGTTTAAACGCATCTTCGCTGTAGTTCTGGTGGGCTTGGCCGCCTACCTCTTCTTTAAAAAATAGGGACACATCCCATTTTCCCGGCGCGCTGCCCGGCTGCGTCCAACTCAGGCAGCCGCCGCACCCACATAAACGAGAGCGGCCGGGGCGATTGTAACTCGATCACCCCAGCCGCTTCTTCATCAGGCCCACCAGGGGTGGGCTGATCTCCTTATCCTTACTTAACCATCGGCATCTTGCGCGTGAGGGCCTTGCCGCCCACGTCAAGCCGGTAGAAGTACATACCCTGCGATACGTCTCGGCCTTCTGAGTCAGTGCCGGTCCACGAGACCCGGTGATAGCCGCCCTGGAAGACGCCGTCGGCCAGCGTCGCCACCAGGCGGCCGTCAATGGCGTACACCCTGAGCGACACAGCTGCTGCCTTCGGCAGGCCGAATTCGATCTCGGTCGTGCGGTCGAACGGGCTCGGC